>OJDN01000012.1_pt1 | contig 100388 bp, 76 predicted proteins | sample 1592731 | NCBI WGS metagenome assembly OJDN01 (sample SAMN05416881, study PRJEB24817) | seawater metagenome | isolation source: Sea water | place: Canada:Atlantic | collected 2013-11
TGCGAACAGTGCCACGTTTAGTACCAATGCGAACAGTGCCACGTTTAGTACCAATGCGAACAGTGCCACGTTTAGTACCAATACGAACAGTGCCACGTTTAGTGCCTACAACTTCAGGGGTGAAATCATTTACATTTGTGGCCGCTGGTGTTGACGACATTACTAAAGATAAAATTAATGAACTAAGCATACTATTTCCTATTTAAGTTATTATTATATTCAATAATAGATAAGCTAGAAGCGTGCCAAAAGTTCAAACCCTTTATTTATAGGGCTTTAAACTTAATATTGAACAAGATAAACTTAAGTGTCAGAAAATCGACGCTAAAGGGTTAAAGTTTATTTTAACTAAATGATGTGGATTTATTCGTAATTTGAAAGGAGAGTAAATATTTTTGAAAATCATTTTTAGGAAGTGGTTTGCTATATAAATAACCTTGCAATTGCTCACAACGTAAACCCGATAAAAAACTTAGTTGTTGATTGGTTTCAACACCTTCTGCCACAACTTGCATACCTAAGTTGTGAGCGATGGTAACTATCGTAGCGACCATGTTTCGACCTTGCTCAGAGGTTTCAATATCGTCAACAAACGCTTTATCTATTTTTAGGGTATTTAATGGGAATTTCTTTAGATACGCCAATGAAGAGTAGCCAGTACCAAAATCATCTAACGATAAATGAATGCCCATAGCGCGAATTTGCAGCATAGTATCAATGGCTTTTTGGGGAGAGTCCATCACAGTACCCTCAGTTATTTCTAGCTCTAAATATTTGGCAGGTAAGCGGCTTTCTTTCAGCGCGTCTGCAATCATTGCAACCAAGTTTGGCTGGGTAAATTGCACGGCGGAAAGGTTAACGGCAACACGACCGTCAAAAAGCCCCGCATCAACCCACTTCTTAGTGGCAATACATGCTTTTCTTAAAACTATTTCGCCAATATCAATTATTTGCCCTGTCTCTTCAGAAACCGGTATAAATACTACTGGGCTTATAATGCCTTTTTTAGGTGTTTCAAAGCGCACTAACGCTTCCATTCCCGCAATTTTTCCAGTGGTAATCTCTATTTTAGGTTGATAAAAAACTGAAAATAAATCTTCTTTTAACCCGTGGCGAATTAAACTTTCAATTTGTAAGCGTTTTACCGCCGTTTTATTCATAGAATCACTAAAAAATTGATATTTATTTCCGCCAATATTTTTAGCATGGTACATCGCAGTATCAGCATTTTTTAGCAATTCTTGTGGATTTTTCCCATCTTCGGGATATAGAACAATTCCAATACTACTATAAAGTACAATTTCTTGATTTTTGAGTCTTAATGGTAAGGCAATAGATTTTAATATTTCTTTACCAAGCGTAGTAATCGTGTGAATATCATTTGTATTTTCAATAATTAAACTAAACTCATCACCACCTAAACGATAAACGGTATCAAGATTTTTACCTAAGCCTTTAATGCGCTCTGCAACTTTACAGAGTAATACATCACCAACTTCATGGCCTAGTGAGTCATTAACTTTTTTAAAGTTATCGAGATCGAATACTAATAATGCATGTGGTACTTTACTGTTTACCAACTTCTGTTGGTTAGCCTGAAAATAAGCTCGATTTGGAAGGCCAGTGAGAGTATCAGTGTTAGCAAGCTTTCTTAATTCGTACTCTGTTTGTTTACGTTTAGTTATATCAGAGAAAACGCCAACAAAGTGAGAAACATTACCGCTTTCATCACGAATTATATCAATGTTTAAATCGGTTAAGTAAAGGTCGCCATTATCACGAGTATTTTCGATCTCACCGTGCCAACTGCCTTTAGTGATTAAGTGCTTCTTTACGTTTTGATTAAAGCTGTCAGAATATCGTTCAAACTTAAGAAGTGTACCGCGCATTTGTAATTTACTTTTTCCGGTAATACTTTGAAATGCCTTATTAACATCAACAACAGTAAATTGACGGTCGTAAATAACAATAGCGTCAGAGATGTTTTCGATACATTTTGCAAAAAGCTTTAAACGTTCATCAGCACGTTTAATTTGACTAATATCTTTTAGTGTTCCTGTCATTCGGCTAGGGTTGTTTTTTTCATCTCGCTCAACAATCTTTCCACGATCTAGCACCCATATCCATTTATTATCTTTATCTTTAACACGATATGTTGATTCAAAATGCTGGCTACTGTCTTCAAAATGTTGATTTAAAGCTTCCCTAACACGTGGAATATCGTGTTGATGAATGTTGGTTTGGTCAGCACCAACATTACGTTTACCATCTTGAGGGAACTCTAATATCCCCCAGATATTGGAACGGAATATTTTACCGCTTTTAATATTCCAATCCCACATTTCGTCACCACTACCCCAAAGTGATAATTTAAGACGTTCTTCACTGAGTTTGATTTGGAGGTGATATAAGCGTTTGTGGCGCATTTGTTGCAAAATATAAGCGAAGATCAACAGTGCAACGCAACTGTAAAAAATTATCGCTGTAGTTGATAACCACCAAGGCGGCATGATGGTAATATTAAGTGACTTGATTTTACTTTCTTGATTGCTTTGTAAATCATATGCTTGTACTTCGAAAGTATAATCGCCAGAGTTTAAGTTCGTATATGTTGCTCTTTGGTTATTTTTTCCTGAATCAATCCACTTATCTTCTAATCCAACCAAGCGGTAACGATAATTTAGTTGGTTGGGGAGTTTAGTATTTGGTGAGATGAACTCGATACTAAATTGAGATTGTGTATGCTGCAAAGTAAGAGTACTTAAATAGTTTGGAGCCTGCTCTAAAAAATACTGATTTTCTAATGTTTTAGGCTGTATATTACTCCTGACAGGCACTTGTTTATTAGCAATAAATACATTTGAAATAGTAGGTGTTAGTGGAAATTGTTTTATTTGATAAACTTCTTGAGGAATAAAGGTATGAAAACCATTTACACCACCAAAGAAGATGGTATCACTAGATGTTAATAATGAACTATCGCTAATATATTCATTGTCATTCAATAGCATATCTTTATTAAAAGTTCTGACTAATTGGTTTGAGGGGTTAACAGAATTTATACCAATATTAGTTGATACCCAGCCTGTATCTGAGGAGTCAATGACAACATCAGCTATAAAATTATTACTAAGTCCATTTTTTTCGCTAAAAAATAAGTTTGTATTGTTGTTTTTGTTAATTAAGGCTAAACCGTTGCGTTGCGAGCCTAACCAGATCCATTCATTAGACACCGCAATATTTGAAATTTCGCCAAATTTGATTTTATTTGAAAGCTTGTAGGTTTTATTTGAAAATTCTAGTTTAGTAACGTTGAAGCTTAAAACCTCTCCTTGATCTGATGATAGCCAAATTGTTTTATCTTTATCATATTTTAAAGAGGTAAAAGTACTTCCATTTTCATAAGTTTCAAACTGATTTGTTTCAATATCAAACGAAGTTAGTTTTAAGTTACTGTTAATAAACCAAATTTTATTAATTATCAAAAACATAAGACTTAAATTGGCGTGATAGGAGTTGTTTTTCCAAAATTTGTTTTCAGTAAGAGTGAAGTTTTTGGTATTAAAGTTATATAGTTTTCCTGGTCGGTTTGAGTTTTCTTCTTCAGTCCTTAACCAAATGTTATCGAGCTTGTCAGTCATCAAGTGGGAAATAGGAAACTTGTTTCCAATATTTATATGGACAATCTTTTCATCTGAATTCAAGTAACTTAACTGTCCATCATCGGTAGCAAACCATACTTTACCATCTTTAGTTTCTGCTAAAGCATATACCGAGCTTGGCATTTCGTTATAATTAAATAAGCCATGTCTAATTTTTAACTGAAGGCTATTAAATGTGTTAATCCCATTCCCATCAGTTCCAAGCCAAATATTATCTGCTTTATCTTTGAATAACTTTAATATGTAATTGTTGGAAATAGCATTTTTATGTTGTACAGATTGATATGAATCAATATCACCAGATAGCAAGTTAATAATGTTGAGGCCATTTAATGTTCCGAGCCAAACCATCGAACCATTCAATAACTCAATAGTCCTAACGTTGTTAGATAGAAGTTTATCGTTTTTATTTTCAGCGTTAGCTGAGTAATGTTTTTTTATTTTATATTCTTGAGAGATAACAAATAAACCGTTATCGGTCGCTAACCAGTATTGATTGTCGATGAGTTTTAGATCGTAAAGTGCATCTGCATTTAGTTTCAAATTCCATTTATTGTGTTCACTTAAAGAAATTGCAAAGGTTAGTGTATTGTTGGCTAAATATATCCCTTTATCATAAGTACCAAGCCAATAGTTCCCTTTTTCATCTTGGAAAATGGTTTTAATCTCTTTTAAAGCAGTATCAAAACCACGAATTCTTATTCGTGAAAAATTTTGATTTTCTGGATCAAATTTATGTAGACCTTCTTTGGTGGAAACCCAAATGTTATTATTGGGGTCTTGATAAATATCCCAAATTTCGTTGTCTTTTAATGAGCTATTGTCGTTAGTTTGATGTGTGAAATTTTCAAAATTATCGAGCGATTCGTTGTAACGACTCAATCCTTTATTTGTGCCAACCCAAAGCACGTTTTGTTTATCTATAAATAATTTGCGAATAAAATTATCAGCAATTGATGATTGATCAGAGCTATCGTGACGATAATAAACGAAGTTCTTACCATCATATCGATTTAAGCCGTCTTGGGTGGCTATCCATATAAAGCCATTTTGGTCTTGGGTAATATCGTAAACATAGCTTTGAGAGAGGCCTTCAGCTATCGAAATTCGTTCAAATTTCAAGGGGTTTTGATTAATATTGTACTGTGAAGCTAGGACCTTGGTATGAGGAAGTAGCAAAATTGTCAGGGTCAAAAAAGTGACCACTGCAAAACATCGGGGAATTAATTTATTTCTTAAAAGAAGCAAAAGCACAAATACAACCTTTTGGTAATGAAACCCATACCTAACTCATTTAACTTAGTTGGTATGCCATATATTTTTATTATTTTTGGATGCCACGCCCCATTACAAATGATGTAGAGGGGGAAGTCAATCATTGCTGCGAAAGTAACAATTATTAAATATATTTAAACGCCATTAGCTCAGCTAAACATTGTATCGGCTAGATTAATATTTTCTTTGACATATTTTCAATAAAGTTTCTTCGTCATTTTTAATGGCATAGTTTTTTGTCATTTCCTTTAATTGTTGACGACTTTCATAACTAAGTAATGATAAGCAGTCTGTGTTTTGGGCTTGATTGAAAACAGTCATAATAAATTCAGCAACATCTTCTATTGATAAGTTTTCAATAATTGAAATGAGTTTGCTCTTTTGATTGAATGAAGGCTCTTTGTTACAAATAGCAGCCCAATATCTTTGACTTTTTATTCTTAAATTTGAGTCCTTTTCCTGTAACTGGCTGGCAAGACCATGTTGTAAATGTTGCCAATGCTCTGCAGGTAATTGATCAATAAAGTCACTAGAGCGAGCAATAAACTCATTCATTGCAATTGTTAATGTAACCGAATCGGTATGGGGTGATTGAATATAAAATGCTATTCCAGGGTAGCGATTAATAGGAATAAAGCCTACACCGACCAAATAGCCATATTGTTTTTCTGTGCGCATTTCTTGGAAAAAAATAGGTGAGAGTAGTTGGTTAGTTAACATGGTTAACGCTACTGTGCGTAAATCTTTATTTGGCATCGGATAATAAAGTACCGCAGCATGGTCATGAGCGGGTAATGCCATTGGCAATGTTAAAGTGCCTTTTCCTTTAATATCATTACAAGTAATTTTGACTTGATTGTTGTCTGACAATTTATTGACGAACACTTTTTTAATATCAGTAATTATTGTATCCGCAGATTGCCTAGACCAATTACCATGAATGAGAAGATCAACAGCATTGTTTTCAAAAATTTTAGGAACAAAGTTTTTAAAGTGATCAAATTCTATTTTTTCTAGGGCATTAATTAATGTTTTGCTACTTGGGCTTGTAGGTTGCATTGAGGCACTGAGTTTAGCGAAAAGTTGCGATATAGACTTACTATTTTCTGCATTTTGCCAATGACAAAGTAGCTGTTGTTTAAATAATTCAAACTTATTTGGACAAAACTTCCCTTGCTTTAAGCTTGCGAGTAACTTTGGCAATAGTTGCTCTTGTTTCGTACTAATACCCGACAATTGTAGTGTTAGCCCACTTTGATGGGAATATAAGTGATAGTGAATGCCGGCTAACTCTGCGTCGTAATTTTCTTCTATAACGGCATCGCTGTATAAGTCAATAAAAAGACGAGTCATAGCGATTGAGCTCGGACTTTCTATTACTGCAGGTGAGTCTATCGATAAGTAGATGTAACCTTTGGGAGTATTAAAACTTGTATCATGCTTGAACCAAGCATTCAGGCCATTTTGTTGATAAATTTTTTCGGGTGGCTTTTGTGGTGTGTTGCTTAAGTCTTCATTAGCAATTAGCTGGGGCCGAGCAACAATATAGGGGTTGTTTTTAGGTAAAGTTAACGCGTTTAAAGTTTCACTTTGTTGCCATTGCTCGATTTTTTTAAGCGCAATGTTTTTAACAGAATAGGGCACTTGATACCATTTACTTGTGTTGCTATGAGGCATGTCAGGGCTGTTTTTATCAATAGAAATTATGCGCATATTGCTAGCGACTAAATAGCCTAACAAGGTCGTTAGGGTTATTTGGTTTTGACCTTCCATAACATAGTCGCCAAAGATGTAATCTTTTTCTGGGTAATGTTGCATGTTAATGACAAGCTGACTAACAGAGTCAAGTGGCGACAACTTTTCTTGATAACAAAACGATAACTCAGCTAATGCTTTTTTTTCTCTATAATATTGCTCATTAAGTGGGGACTTTTTCAATAAGTTTATATAGGCGAATACAATACTTATTATCTCATTTATATTTGTAGCGCCGAGCTCAGAAAGTGAAATGCTAATATTAAAGTCTTTAAAGTTAGAGCCATTTATACCTGAACCAGCGGTTAAACCTAAAGCCCACTGCTTACTTTTTAACAATGACAATATGCTGCCAGGACCTTCATGGCCAATTAAATAAGCGAGAATAGATTCCGGTTTTTGTCGGTAATATTCATCGATACTTGGCATTGCAAAACTAATAATTAATTGTTGATCGTTTCTAACCGGTGTTACAGATATCCACTTTTGTTGATGCTCAGGGTAATAAAGGGGCTCAGTGATTTTAACTTTTTCAAGGCCATTTGATTTTATATCAGAAAAATTAGCATTAGCTAATGCTGCTAAGTTATCGAGCGACTGAGGGCCTTCTAGTACCAAAGTCATAAAATGTGCTTGATAGTTTTTGTCAAAAAATGCACTTAACTCTGCTTGTAAATTGTATCCAGCTTTATCTGCTAGAGTTTCACTACTACCAACAGAAAATTTTGCAAAAGGGTGTTCTTGGTTAATGGTTTCTTTGTGAACATCGTAAAGGCGTCGAATGTCGTCTTTTAGCTTAAGTTTAAACTCGGCATCTATATTTTTACGTTCTTTATTAACGAATTCTTCAGATAATAAAGGGCACGTAAAAAACTCACCAAAACGTACTATTGCAGAATCAAAGTGTTGATGGCCGATATCGAAGAAAAAACAGGTATGCTCAGTTGCTGTCCAAGCATTGTTACTACCACCGTGTTCATTAATAAATTTTTGGTATTCACTACCATCAGGAAAGTTTTTTGTACCAAGAAATAGCATGTGTTCAAGAAAGTGAGCAAGACCTTGTCGATGCTTAGGATCATCGAAATGACCAACATTTACTGCTAAAGCTGCTGCAGATTTATGAGAGTCGTTATTATGAACTAATAAAACTCTTAAGCCGTTGTTTAAGGTAATTGACTTATATTGTTTAGTGTCATTCGGGCTTATTTTCACTTTCGCTCCCGCACAGGTTAATTACAGCAGGTCTTTGCTATAATCTATAATATTATTTTTTTAATCTTCTAAATTACCTTAAGGAATAAGGTGAGTCCATTTTATTCTTAACTGATGTTATAAAAATATAAGTAATTCATTTACTATAGCGCCAATTCTGAAGATATATACCTAATGATTTTTAACACTGTGTGGTTAGTGTAATGAGAAAAAGGTGTTTTAGTCTCACAAGTTGAAAATGTTCATTTGGTCCAGGTGAGCATATATTGTGTTTAAGGTATTTATGCAAATTTTCGTTATGCGTCATGGTCAGGCTGAAATGCTTGCAGCAAGTGATGCGCAAAGACCGTTAACCCAAAGCGGTATTGAAGAAGCTCAAGTTATGGGGCAATGGTTATTAAAAAATAGCCCTGCATTTGACTGCATTTTTGTTAGCCCATACACACGCGCACAACAAACAGCTGACGCGGTAATAAATGAGTTAACATGTGTTGCTAAAAGAGAGACCTTAGCGATTATTACTCCTGAAGATAATGCTAAAGATGTGCATGGTTATTTAGATGCTATTTGTAGCCAAGAGCAATATAAGAGTATTTTACTTGTGTCTCATATGCCTTTAGTGAGTTACTTGGTTGCTGAATTAACCGTAGATCACGTCATGCCGATGTTTCAAACGGCTTCAGTAGCAAACATAGCGTATAATTTAGATGAAATGTCTGGTGAATTACTGGCTTTAGTTTCCCCTAATGACATTGAAGCAACACTTTAATGTCATGAGTTTTTAATCGGCTTGGCAGTTTAAGTTACCAAGGGAAGTTGCTAAAGGAAGTTACTAAGGTAAATTAGTCGCGTATAAATTTATCTTTTAATTCAACTAAAACCAATATGGCGCCATTTCCACCCCATTCTAATGGCGCTTGATGAAAAGCCATTACACTTGGGTGTTGTACTAACCAATGCGGAACTTTATTTTTTAAAATCCGCGCGCCTAAGCCATGTACAATACAAACACACTGGGCATGCTCTTTATCACAAGCGGCAAGCAAAGCCGCAATTTCACGTTTTGACTGTTGTTGGTCTAAACCATGTAAATCTAGAATTAAATCAGGTGTGTACTGTCCGCGTCGTAAGTTTTTAGCTTCAAAACTATCAACGTCTTCTCGTACATATTTCAATGGCCCTTGAGTGTTTAAATCAGGTTCAAACTCATCTGAAAAATGAAACTCGGCGAGGGCCTTGTTATCTTTTTGCTTAGATAGGGTTGATTTAGACTTGATGGTTCTTTTTTCCGGGTGTACTCTGTCCTGCACCATAGGTTTGACCTTACCTACGGCATCTTTAAATAATTTTTTTTCATCCGCATTTAGCGCGTCTTTAAATTTCATGTGCAAAGTCTAAAAACATCGACGAACAATAACAAGTGAAAGTATAATAAAATATATGCAATATGATGAACAACCTGAGGAATGTGTGGAAATAATAAACTTTACAGAGGTAAGCGAACAACTGCATACCGTTAATGACTATGTGCGATTTGGCGCGAGTCAGTTTAATCAAGCTGATTTATACTTTGGCCATGGTACAAACAACGCATGGCATGAAGCGCTTACATTAGTTATGCATCAGCTTGCATTACCTCAAGAGCTTTCTAATGAATTAATGCAGTGCCGCTTAGTATCAACAGAGCGAATTGCTATTTTACAATTATTTGAACGCCGTATTGTTGAAGGCCTACCCGCTGCGTATTTAACTAACCAAGCGATGTTTTGTGGTTTACCTTTTTATGTTGATGAACGTGTACTAGTGCCGCGTTCACCAATAGGTGAACTAATCGAGCAAAGTTTCACGGGGTTAATAGAAGAGTCTCCAGAACGTATTTTAGACTTATGTACAGGCAGTGGTTGTATTGCCATTGCTTGTGCTGTTGCTTTTCCTGAAGCTGAAGTTGATGCCGTAGATCTTTCTGTTGATGCGTTAAACGTGGCGCAAATTAATATTGATGGCCATGGTTTATCTGCACAAGTTATTCCAATTCAGTCTGACGTTTTTTCTGGGGTGCAAGGGCAAAGCTATGATTTAATAGTGACAAATCCACCTTATGTCGATCAAGAAGATGTGGATTCATTGCCGCAAGAGTACTTGCATGAACCCGTAATGGGTTTAGGTAGTGGTTTTGATGGTCTGGATATCGTTCGACAAATTTTAGCGCAAGCGGCGGATCATCTTAACGATAATGGTGTACTTATTTGTGAAGTGGGCAATTCACAAGTTCATTTAACCGCGGCTTTTCCATCAGTGCCATTTCAGTGGTTAAGGTTTGAGAGAGGCGGTCATGGTGTGTTTAAATTGACTAAAGCGCAATTAATAAATCATCAGCAAGACTTTAAACAATAAACAATGAATACTCACTAAGATTTAAATTTATTTAGAGTACTTTGAGGCCAATATTATGGGTATATCATCACTTTTAACGGGTAAAATTTATTATGTCAGGTAATACTTTCGGGAAGTTATTTACGGTCACTTCATTCGGTGAAAGCCATGGTTTAGGCTTAGGTGCGATTATTGATGGGTGTCCTCCAGGTTTAGAACTTTGCGAGGCAGATTTACAACACGACCTTGATCGTCGTCGACCTGGCAAATCTCGATTTACTACTGCTCGTCGCGAAGCTGATGAAGTTAAAATAATGTCGGGCGTTTTCGAAGGCAAAACAACGGGTACTCCAATTGGTTTATTAATTGAGAATACCGATCAACGCTCTCAAGACTATGGCGATATTGCACAAACTTTTCGCCCTGGACATGCCGATTATACCTACTGGCAGAAGTATGGCATTCGTGATTATCGTGGAGGCGGTCGATCATCAGCGCGTGAAACCGCAATGCGAGTTGCTGCCGGCGCTGTAGCGAAAAAATATTTGCAGCAAAAATTTGGTATTACTATTCAAGCTTGTGTGACTCAAATTGGTGAAGTCTGTGCAGAAAATATCGATTGGAATGTTGTCGAAGAAAATCCGTTTTTCTTCCCAGATGCTAACAAGCTTGAGCAATTAGATGAATTATTACGTGGCATTATGCGTGAAAAAGACTCTATTGGCGCAAAGTTAATGGTTGTTGCGAACAATGTTCCTGTTGGTTTAGGCGAGCCTATTTTTGATCGTTTAGATGCTGAAATTGCTCATGCTTTAATGGGGATTAATGCTGTTAAAGCCGTAGAGGTTGGCGATGGCTTTGCCGTGGTGAATCAAAAAGGCTCTCAACACCGAGACGAATTAACTCCAAATGGTTTTGCTTCTAATCACGCAGGCGGTGTTTTAGGCGGTATATCTTCAGGGCAACCTATTGTGGCATCTATCGCTTTAAAGCCAACTTCTAGTATTGGTGTTAGCGGGAAAACCGTAGATCTTGAAGGTGCTTCGGCCGATATTGTGACTAAAGGTCGTCATGATCCATGTGTGGGCATTCGAGCGGTACCTATTGCTGAAGCTATGTTGGCGCTAACCTTAATGGATCATTACTTACGACACAGAGCGCAAAATATGGATGTAGTTTGCCAAACGCCGGATATTGAAGGTAAGTAAAAATAATACAGAGTCATTTAAAACAAAAAAGCTAGAAGATTAATCTTCTAGCTTTTTTTATGTCTGAGCGTTAAATAGCGTAACCGATTAACAACTACTTTACTTCTTCACCAGCTGCTTGTTTATCAGCATGGTAGCTTGAACGTACTAACGGACCACAGGCTGCGTGATCGAAGCCCATTTTGTCAGCTTCACGCTTGAACATGTCAAAGTCATCAGGGTGTACGTAACGTTCAACCGGTAAATGGTGCTTACTTGGCTGTAAGTATTGACCAATGGTTAGCATGGTTACGCCATGTGCACGCAAATCACGCATCACTTGTAAAATTTCTTCGTTTGTTTCACCTAAACCAACCATTAAGCCAGATTTAGTTGGTACAGTCGGGTTAGCTTCACCAAACTTTTTCAATAAATCTAAAGACCATTGGTAATTCGCACCCGGGCGAGCCTTAGTATACAAGCGAGGAGCCGTTTCTAAGTTGTGGTTAAATACGCCCGGTGGGTGAGTATTTAAAATTTCTAAAGCACGGTCCATACGACCTCGAAAATCGGGTACTAATATTTCGACTTTAGTGTGCGGAGAATGCTCGGCAATTTCGGTGATACAATCAACAAACTGTTGTGCGCCACCGTCTCGTAAATCATCGCGATCAACTGAAGTAATTACCACGTATTTTAGTTTCATATCTTTTAGCGTTAATGCTAATTTACGTGGCTCTTCTTTATCGGCTGCTAACGGACGGCCATGACCTACATCACAAAATGGACAGCGACGAGTACATATGTCGCCAAGAATCATGAACGTTGCGGTACCGTGGTTAAAGCACTCTGTTAAATTTGGGCAAGAAGCTTCTTCGCAAACAGAGTGTAAATCATGTTTACGCAGTGCTGCTTTTATACTGTCTATACGCTCTGAACTTTTTGGCAGTTTAATACGTAACCAATCTGGTTTTCTTAGCATAGTTTCACGCTCAGAAGTAACCACTTTAATTGGTATATGAGCCATTTTCTCGGCATCGCGTAATTTAGTGCCTGGGGTAATGCGTGATGATTTAGTGGTCATGTATTGTTTCCAATCCCGTTTGATAAGATAAATGCTGAGTGTTTAATAATTCACTAAGATGTTTAACCAGTGATTCACCCGCTTGTTCTACAGTGGCAGGGCCCTGTAAATCGATAGTTTGTATCATTTCTAAACCTTGATAACCACAAGGGTTAATGCGTAAGAATGGCGATAAATCCATATTTACGTTCAAAGCTAAACCGTGAAAAGAGCAGCCTCTGCGTACTCTTAGGCCTAAAGATGCAATTTTTTTGTCGTTAACGTAAACACCTGGGGCATCGGGTTTCGCATTAGCTTTAATATCAAAATCGGCCATTGAAGCTACAATACCATTTTCAATAAGGGTAACTAATTGCCTTACTCCCATTTTTCGGCGACGTAAGTTGATCATAAAGTAGATCACTTGCTGACCAGGGCCGTGATAAGTAACTTGTCCACCTCGGTCGACTTTTACTACTGGAATATCACCAGGCATTAATAGGTGTTCATCTTTACCTGCTTGGCCTTGAGTAAATACTGGCGGATGTTCAACTAGCCAAAGTTCGTCAGGGGTGTTTTCATCTCGATCATCGGTGAAATTTTGCATGGCATGCCAAACATCGACATAGTCGAGGTTATTCAGTTGCCGAATAATCAATGTGTCTTTCAAAATACATCTCTATCGATTTTATTTCGCGTATTATAGCCAAATAGTAAATGGAATACACCGGATAAAAAGTAAGGCTTAAAGTACGTAGCGCACTTGCTCAATTGCGTTTAACGTTTTATATATTTTTTCTATGTGATCTTTACTGGTAACTGTCACCGCAACTGAAATTGAGTGGTAGTTGCCTTTAGAGCTTGGTTTTACTTTAGGTGCGTAATCACCAGGTGTATGCTTTTGCAACTCACCAACCACAAGGTCAGGTAATTCATCACATGCTATACCCATAACTTTAAAGTTTAAAACGGTAGGAAAGTCTAGTAATTCATCAAACTTAGTATTCATTTATTTTCTCTTTATACAGTAAAACAACTTTTTCAAAGGCTGTTTTTAAATGGTAGGAAAGTCAATCAACCGAAATATTCCAAGCCACTTGTAATTATTAATGTGTTTGTATTAGCAAATTGGCGATATTTTAACATTATTTGTTACGAATGTGACCAATTGCCGCTACTTTATTGGCTATAAATGGGGGAGGTATTACTTTATTTCAATGTTCATTGGTTATTTAATTACTCAACACATAGTGTAGCGTTAGCGAATATAAATAAAAAACTCAGCCGAGGCTGAGTTTTGGTAATAAAAATTTATGGCTGGAATGATAACGAGACTAGTCAGCAAATTGCAGCTTAACGTAGTCCATTAATTTATTAAACATACTGCCTTCATTCACTTCTTGCAAGGTTACTAAAGGGTATTGAGCAATATCTTCGCCATCAAGTTGTAAAAATAATTTACCTACTACTTCACCTTTTTGTAGCGGAGCAGTTAATTGTTTGTCTAACTCAAAGTTTGCTTGTAAATTTTTGCGTTGACCGCGAGGAATGGTAATTGGGGTATCAACCATAATGCCTAAATCTACTTCTTTACGATCGCCCATCCAAACGCGGTTACTAACAAATTTTTCACCGGCTTTATAAGGTGTGTAGGTTTCAAAAAAGCGAAAACCATAGTTGAGTAACTTTTTACTTTCAACTTTACGCGCGCGTTCACTTTCTGTACCCATTACTACGCTTACTAAACGCATGTCGCCTTTGGTGGCTGAAGTTACTAAACTATAACCTGCTTGCGAAGTGTGACCGGTTTTTAAACCATCAACATTCATGCTTTTATCCCACAACAAGCTGTTGCGGTTATATTGCTTGATGTTGTTATAAGTAAACGACTTTTGGCTGTAAAGTTTGTACTCTTCAGGAACGTCGCGAATCAATGCAATGGCTAACGTTGCCATATCACGAGCAGTTGTTTTGTGCTCTTTGCTATCTAAGCCATGACTATTTTCAAAGAAGCTACTATGCATGCCTAATTGCTCTGCGTGAGCATTCATTAATTGAGCAAAAGCGCCTTCGCTACCAGCAATATGCTCTGCCATTGCAACACATGCGTCGTTACCTGATGCAACGATAATACCTTGATTAAGCAAACTAACCGATACTTCTGTGCCTACTTCGATAAACATTTTTGATGATTCAGGGAAGTTTTTTGCCCAGGCTTTTTCACTAATTTTTACCGGGTCTTCATTACTGATATTACCGCTAGCAAGCTCTTTACCAATTATGTAGCTTGTCATCATTTTGGTTAAACTTGCTGGTGCTAGTAAAATATCAGCATTACTTTGTGCAATAACTTTACCTGTAGCATAGTCAATTAAAATATGACCTTTTGCATTGACCTCAGGCGCTGACGGGATAATAGTTTGAGCGTGAGAGAAAGAGCAAACACTTAATAATACCGACCCTAAAAAGGTTAATAACTTTATCGGCTTCTTAGTCGCTTGAATAAACTTGATTTGGGGCATAATTGTCCTACAGCACTATCGATTAATGGAGATTGTATAAATTTAACGGAGTATAACATTTTTCATTTTGATTTCTATTGAGCTCGTACATCATTTTGTTACCATTGATGAATTTGGCTTGATAACTATAAAGTTTCGCCTTTAGCTCGCTCTATTTTTTCGAAAGAGTACAGCCTAACAATAACCTTAGCGTCGAATAAAAGCCTTTGGGTAGCCACTATCTTTTATTGCTGCTAATAAACGAGATAATTCTTGCTCAGTTAATATCGGACCAACGAGAACACGAAAAATTCCATTTATTTCTTCTATTTGTGTATTGCTGTTATGGTTTTGCATTAATGCTTGCGAAATTTTACTTGCTTGCAACTTACTTTTACTTGCAAACACTTGAATAAATTGCTTTTTCAACACTAGGTTTGTTAAAGATAGCTCTTTCTTAAGCGGCTTTACTGTTGGGCTATTAGCAACTTTTGCAACCTCGGCTTGGGCTAAAGGCACTGTTTCTGTGGTGTTAGATGTGAAGTGCGGTAAATTATGCTGTAGCTGCGCTAAGGTCTCAGCAGTAAAATCATTAATTGCAGTAATAGTAACATTCGCTGTGCCTGTTTTTAGCATATCGAGTTTATAAGCCGCGCTGTAAGATAAATCGATTATCCGGTCTTGATGAAATGGCCCACGATCATTTACTCGTACAATAACAAATTTTCCATTGCTATTATTGACCACTTTTAGATAGGTAGGTAAGGGTAAGTTTTTATGTGCAGCGCTCATAGCGTACATGTCGTAAATTTCACCGTTAGATGTTAAATGGCCGTGAAATTTTTTACCGTACCAAGAGGCTGTACCTGTTTGGCTAAAGTTTTCAGCCGTTTTTAAAACTTTATAATGCTTACCAAATACTTGGTAATGTTTATTACCGCCACGACTGTGTGCTTCTGCCCTAGGGGTAGCATTTAGAAGTTCATTAGCGTTTGGCACTCGTGTTGGTGTGCTGTCATGCTTTTGTTGATATCGGCTAGTATGGGTACTACAAGCAGACACTATAATTAACGTTATGTATAAGCAAATAAGCTTTAAAGTATTTAATTTTGCCATAAATAACAGGTACTCTTTAAGGGGGTCATTGCGTTACGAGAATTTTTTGTTAACTATTAAAGCGTCTATGCGTACTAACAGCCATTAGAATGCCAAATCCTGCCATTAATGTCACCATAGAAGTACCACCATAACTAACCAATGGTAGAGGAACGCCGACCACAGGCAATAAACCTGAAACCATGCCTATATTTACAAAAACATAAACAAAGAAGGTTAAGGTTAAGCTACCTGCTAGTAGTTTAGTAAATGCATGCTGAGCATTAACCGCAATCCATAAGCCGCGCATTACAATCGCTAGATATACTGTTAATAATAAACCCACACCAATTAAGCCAAACTCTTCGCTAAATACGGCAAAGATAAAATCGGTATGACGTTCGGGTAAAAATTCTAGCTGAGATTGAGTGCCTTGTAACCAACCTTTACCGTCGATACCACCTGAGCCAATCGCTATTTTAGATTGAATAATGTGATAACCCGAGCCAAGAGGGTCTTGCTCTGGGTTTAAAAAGGTTAATACACGTTGTTTTTGATAAGGCTTCATCAAAAACATCCACAAAATAGGTGCGAAAGCTGATGCTAAGCCAACGCAAGCACCAATAAGTTTCCAGCTAGCGCCTGCGAGGAAAATAACAAAAATCCCAGAACTAGCAATAAGTAATGAGGTGCCCAAATCAGGTTGTCTAGCTATAAGCAAGGTCGGTAAAAGTACCAAAATAAATGCGGTAATTATTTTCGACATTTTTATGGGTAAGTCATGTTGGCTGACATACCATGCGATCATTATTGGCACCACTAGTTTCATTATTTCTGAAGGTTGAAATTTAGTTACACCAAGGTCTAGCCAGCGTTGAGCGCCTTTGCCAACATGACCAAACAGTAATACTGCGGTTAAAAGCATTAAACCAATAACGAACACAGGTACTGCCCATTTCCTATAAGATAGTGGAGGGATTTGCGCGACAATAAACATAGCAAGAAGGGCTAAACCAACACGTTTTGCGTGCCTTATTAACACGGCAGATTCTTGTCCGCCTGCGCTGTAAACGACAAATAACCCTAGCGCCATTAACGCTAAAATACCGCTTAATAACGGTAAGTCAATGTGTAATCGTTGTAAGAAGGTTCGTGGTCTTTGCTGATCGTGTCCGGTACTACGCACTAAGGATTACCTGCTATATTTTTAATGTGCTGATGATAAGTATCGTTGTGTAAGGCGTGCTTGTGAGGGTTTTTACTGACAATTTCTCGATCACCAAAGTATTGGTCCATTATTTGTCTAGCCACAGGAGCCGCATTGGTTCCCCCTCCGCCTTTAGCGACATTTTCTATTGCCACAGCCACAACAATTTCAGGGTTTTCGTAAGGTGCAAATGCGATAAACATGGCATTATCACGCTTACTTTCTTTTACTTTAGTGGCATCGTATTCTTCATCTTGTGCAATATTAGCCGTTTGAGCTGAACCGGTTTTACCGGCCGCGTCATATTTACTACCTTTAAAAGCGCTATAGCCGGTTGCGCCAATTTTTTGCACTGTATTGTGTAAACCATCTAGCACTATGTCCCAGCTTTTATTATCTTTAAGGATAATAGGGGCTTTTTCATCAACTATATATTGGGTAACTAAAGGTGCTTGTGCTACAACGCCTTCTTCGTTAATAACAATTTCACTGGTTGATTTTAATAAATGTGGAACTTTAATTTGTCCTTTATTAACTAAAATAGATATCGCTTGTGATAACTGTAATGGTGTAACAGACCAATAACTTTGCCCTATGCCTACCGACAAGGTTTCTCCGGTATACCAAGCTTTATTATAACGCTCTCTTTTCCATTCAATGCTCGGCATAATAGCGCGGCTTTCTTCATGAAGATCAATACCTGTGTAATCACCAAAACCAAACTTTCTCATCATTTTACTGATTTTGGTTATACCAAGCTTATAAGCCAAATCGTAATAATAAACATTACAAGATTGTTCTAGCGATTTTGTTAAATTGACTTTGCCATGCCCCCATTTTTTCCAATCGCGGCGCTTAGTTTCAATACCGGGAAGTTGATAAAAACCGGGATCGTAAATTTCAGTTTCTGGTGTAATTATACCATCGTCTAAACCGGTAAGCGCGAGCAAAGGTTTTATGGTTGAAGCCGGAGGGTAACCTTGAACGGCACGATTTAACAGCGGCTTGTTGCTTTCTGGCGCTAACAGTTTTTTATATTTTTTACTACTAATACCATGTACAAACAGATTACCATCGAAACTAGGATTTGAATACATAGCTAGCACGCCTCCGTCTCTAGGATCAATCGCGACAATAGCACCACGCTTACCTGATAGCGCACGTTTTGCGATCATTTGAAGTTCAATGTCTAAAGTGAGTGTTAAGTCTTTCCCTGGAATTGGCGGAGTAAAATTTAATGTACGAATAACACGACCTAAGTTATTTATTTCAACTTCTTGGTGTCCAATTGTACCGTGCAAAATGTCTTGATAATATTTCTCTAAACCAAGCTTACCTATGTTACGAGTAGCCGCGTAGTTTTCAGCTAAGCCTTTTTTTTCAAGCTCAAGCGAGTCTCGACCATTGATACGAGCTACATAACCGAGCGAGTGAGTGGTTAAGTCTGCAAACGGATAATAGCGTTTTAAACGAGCATCGATAAAAAAACCAGGAAACTTGTGCTGATTAACTGAAAATAACGACACTTGCTGTTCGCTTAAACGAGAATAAAGCTCAATAGGTTTAAAGCGACGTTTACTTTTTACCGCATTAAGTAACTTGTTTTGCTTTTCTTCGCTAATATCTAAAAGCAGACTAACTTCGGCTAAACTACGCTTAATATCTGTTACTTGCTCAGGAATAACTTCTAAGCTGTAAACGGGGGTGTTATCAGCGAGTAAAACGCCATTTCTATCGTAAATTAAGCCTCTATTGGGAGCTACAGGTAATAGCTTAATACGATTGGAGTTAGAGCGGGTTTGGTATTTTTGATAAGAATTAACGCCAAGGTCATAAATATTACTGAATAACAGTAAAGACAATACAAGTACACCTATAAAGGTAATAAAAGTTCGGCGTGCAAATAAGTTGGCTTCAGCGCTATGGTTTCTAATGGCTACGCGTTTTTTTCGAGCCATTATTTATTCTCTATGATAAGGGTGGTTGTTATTAATTGACCAAGCACGATAAAGGCTTTCTGCTACGATAACTCTCACCATAGGGTGTGGTAATGTCAGTGGAGAAAGCGACCATTTTTGCTCAGACGCTTCAATGCAAGCTGGCGCTAAACCTTCAGGCCCACCTACAAGTAAAGCAACATCTCTGCTATCAACATGCCAACGATCAAGTTGTTTGGCAAGCTGAGGTGTTGTCCAAGGTTTGCCTTCAACTTCTAACGTTACAATGCGATTACCTTTTGGAATGGCCGCGAGAGTTTGCTCACCTTCTTTTTCAAGAATACGAGCAATATCGGCATTTTTTCCACGTTTACCGGGCGGTATTTCGACTAAATGGAAGCTCATATCACGTGGGAATCGGCGACAATATTCATTGAAGCCTTGGCTAACCCATGCTGGCATTTTATTACCAACAGCATATAAGGTAATGCGCATTGTTGTTTAGATTATTCCCAAAGTTGTTCTAGTTGATAACGATCGCGAATTTCATCAGTCATCACGTGAACAATTACATCACCTAAATCAACTAAAGACCATTCACCAATATCATTTCCTTCAACACCTAACGCTTCAATACCGGCAGCGCGAGATTCAATGACAAGTGATTGAGCAATGGAAATAACGTGACGTTTTGAGTTACCTGAGCAAACTAACATGTAGTCTGTGAAACCTGACTTTTTAGATACATCTAAAGTGACGATATCTCGGCCTTTCATATCTTCTATTTTCTCGGTAACAAAAGTAATTAGTTCTGAACTTTGCAAAGTGGGATCTCTATAATTAGCAATAATCGGCGATAATAACATTAATTTGTTTGTCAGTTAACCATCTAATGTTGTTGTAAGCATGTTTTTTACACAACAATTGATTTATTTCACTATGGCTGAACTAAAAGTAGCCGTAAATAGTGACAATACTTAAAAAGCTAGTGTTGTGCATCACAAAGATTGAACGCTAGTTAATAGCTTAACTATAGAGTTTATGTTGCTCAATATAGTTAAAAACCTGTGTTGGTAGGTCTTGGCTGTAGTCTTTGCCAGATTTAATCTTTGCTCTAATTTCGGTTGATGAAATATTTACAGTCTGGCTTTCGTGTATCAGTATTAAGCCTGTTTTTTGAGGTTGCATTTCTGTCAGACTATAAGTCAGACGAGCTTGCAATTCCGGTGCAAGTAACGTTTCTAATGATTGGTGATTATAACCAGGGCGAATATTAACTACCAAATTACATAGGGTTAAAATGTCTTGCCAACAATGCCAGGTTGTAAATGTTAGTAGTGAGTCCATACCCATAATAAAATATAGATCTGCGTTTGGTTGCTCAGCTTTTATTTCTTTTAAAGTATCAACGGTATAAGAGCGACTTTGTCGATTTAGTTCACGATTATCTACGTGGAAAACTGGGTCAGTATTACAAGCTAGCAACACCATATTCGCACGATGTTTTGCGTTTGCATGGGTGCCAAGCTTATGTGGTGGAATATGAGCGGGGATTAAATATAACTGTTCAGCGTTTAGCCATTTTGCGGTTTCTTGTGCAGGTAAAATATGACCAAAATGAATAGGATCAAAAGTTCCGCCAAGTAACGCGATAAGCTTTGGTGCAGATTGTTTAGCTATATTCATAATCTAAACTGTAACGCTGACTTAACTCATTATGAAATAAGCTAATAAAAACATCGCTGAGCAAAATGAACTCGTTAAAATCACTACTGGTTTTGCTCAGTAAATCGACCTGTGCGAGTCTCGCTAGCGCTTGTTCAGCATTGCTTAAAGTAATGTGTTTTAAAGCATGTTGATATAAAGGTTTTTTCTTTTCCCATATGCGATATTGTTTAAATATATCGTTGATACTGCTACCTAGCTTTATTTGTTCTAGCATTGCATAAAGTTGGCTTATTTCTTTATGTATTACCCACACTAATTGACCAAAAGCGCTACCGTCGTGCTGCATTTGATCTAAAATTTTAAAACATTTTTTTAGGTCACCAATAAGCATGGTATCAATCAGTTGAAAGGGGCTAAATCTCGCTTGTTTAATGAAAAGCGTTTCAGCTTCTTCAAAAGTTACCGTTTGTTGAGAGAACAATATTGAGAGTTTTTGTAATTCTTGCGCTAATGCGGGAAGGTTACCTTCAAATAGCTCGGCCATTAAATCAATAACATCTGGCGCTAGTGTAAGTTGTAATTGCCGTGCTTGATTATTAAGCCATTGTTTTAATTGCTTACCTTCTACGTCGTATAAAGGTACAAAGCAGCCGGCAGCCTCTAGCGACTTAAACCATTTACGTTTTTGTGTTGCAGCATCAAGTTTGGGACCATAAAATATTAATTGAATGTCTTGATGTAACATCGCGAGTAATTGCGCAATACCTTTTGCACCATTATCACCAATTTTCCCTGATGTGAACTCTATTTCAATAATACGTAATGGCGAAAACAAGCTCATTGACTGGTACTCTTGAAAAAGTTCGTCCCAATCAAATTTATCGTCGACACTAAAACGTATTATTTCGCTAAAGCCTTGCTTTTTCGCGTGCTGTTTAATAGTTTCTAACGCATCGTTTTTTTGCCATAACTCATCACCAAACACCAACCATATCGGTTTGAAACCTTGGTTCAGTGTGTTGTCGAGTTGATTATGATAAATGCGCATGCTACTTACCTACAGCTGGATACTAGCCATATCACGTAAGATTTTATTAGCCGCTTCTGTGCGCATTTCTCTAAGCATTAACGATAACTCACGACTTTTGGCAAGGGCAATATCAGGATCATCTTGATAGTCTCGGTTTAGCTCAAAGCGGAAGTTTTGAATATCTTGTCCTGGAATTAAAATTTGATAACGAACCGTATAGATAAGTTCGTATTCAGCAACTTGCCCATTAGGAAAAACCGAAAGAGTTCTTCTGTCTAAGTTATCTTGTAACATGCGCATTTGCGGAATAGCGTCATCGCTTTTTTGTACTAAATTGACATTGTTAATCGTTAAATGTTGCTTCACTAAACGTGTAAGTTCACCGTATTGGTCAACCGAACTAAAGGCTATGTTTTGTAATTCAGGAGCTAATAAATAATTTCCACGCAATTGAAAGCCACAACCCGTAATTAGCGCTAAAATTAGGCTTATTGAGAGTAGTTTACTTATACGGTTCATGATTATTTGCTTCATAAAGTGTTCACTTTTAAATGGAAAAAAACTTATCAGTACATAACTCAAAACAACGCTATGAACTGATAATTGTTGGTAACAGTGTTAATCATTTATTTCATTAATGATTAACACATTAGCAAGCGTGCAATTTAGTTAGCAACAATGTTGAGTAGCTTGCCCGGAACATAAATAACTTTACGGACAGTTTTACCTTCAATAAATTTGCTAACATTTTCATCGTTAAAACCTATATCTTCAACAACGTCTTTGCTTGCATCAGCGGAGACCGTAATTTTAGCACGCAATTTACCGTTAACTTGTACGATAATGAGCTTTTCATCTTCAACTAAAGCACTGTCGTCAACGATTGGCCATGCGGTATTTTCAACCGGGTTACCATCGCCAATCATAGACCATAAATGATGGCTAAGATGAGGCACAATTGGCGTTAACATTAAAACGACTGCGCGAATGGCTTCGTGCATTACTACGCGGTCTTCTTCACTAGTAATACTGGCTTTACTTAAGTGATTCATTAACTCCATTATCGCTGCAATAGCGGTGTTAAAGGTATTGCGGCGACCAATATCATCGCTCACTTTAGCTATGGTTTTGTGTAACTCGCGACGTAATAGTTTTTGTGCAGAGGTTAGCGTAAAACCAGCGATACTTGGTGCTGTTTTTGAAACTTCTGCCGCTTGTGTAAAGTCGTAAGTAAGTTTCCAAACACGCTTTAAGAAGCGATGTGCGCCTTCAACACCTGAATCAGACCATTCTAATGTTTGCTCTGGTGGAGAAGTAAACATAATGAACAATCTTACGGTATCCGCACCATAGAGGTTGATAACTTCTTGCGGGTCGATACCGTTATTTTTAGATTTTGACATTTTGCTCATGCCAGCAGAAATAACCGGTTTGCCGTCTACTTTGCTCACCGCCGCTGTTACTTGGCCTTTTTCATCTCGTTCTACTTCGACGTCAGATGGGGCAATCCAGTCTTGCCCACCATTTTCTGCTTCACGATAGTATGTATCAGCTAAAACCATGCCTTGACACAATAACTTTTTAAACGGTTCATCAGACGTTACTAAACCGGCATCGCGTAATAATTTATGGAAAAAACGGGCATAAAGTAAATGTAAAATAGCATGTTCGATACCACCAATGTATTGATCTACAGGTAGCCAGTAATTGGCTTTAGCGGGATCTAACATTTGTGTATCGTCGTTTGGTGAACAGTAACGTGCGTAATACCATGATGATTCCATGAAGGTATCAAAAGTATCGGTTTCACGAAATGCTTCTTCGCCGTTATAGGTAGTTTTTGCCCATTCTGGATTATCTTTAATCGGCGATGTTACACCGTTCATGATCACATCTTCAGGTAATTCAACAGGTAATTGGTCTGCAGGTACAGGAACAGACTCGCCATTAGCCAGATGCATCATTGGAATAGGTGTACCCCAATAGCGTTGTCGAGAAACACCCCAATCACGCAAACGATAATTAACGGTAACTTTACCTTTACTTTCGCTGATTAATTTATCAGAGATAGCTTTAAAGCCTGCTTCAAAGTTTAAACCGTCAAACTCACCTGAATTAATGAGAATATTTTTTTCTAGAATGGCAGCTTTAGTTACGTCATCGCTTTCTGAACCGGCGATAACTTGTTTAATTGGTAAATCATATTTAGTAGCGAACTCCCAGTCGCGTTGGTCATGACCTGGTACTGACATAACCGCACCTGAGCCATAGTCCATTAATACAAAGTTTGCTGCCCAAACTGGAACAATATCACCACTAATTGGGTGAATAGCTTTTAAGCCAGTATCAACGCCTTTTTTCTCCATTGTTGCCATGTCGGCTTCAGTAGATTTATTGGTTTTACAGCTCTGTATAAATTCTGCAAGCTCAGTATTGTTTTCAGCCGCCGCTAACGCTAATGGATGTTGAGCTGCTAGTGCAACATACGTAACACCCATTAAGGTGTCTGGTCGGGTAGTGTATATGTCGAAGCTTTCTGTTGAGTCTGCAACTTGGAAAGTCATTTCAACGCCTTCAGAGCGCCCAATCCAGTTACGTTGCATAGTTTTAACTTGTTCAGGCCAATCGGTTAATTGGTCTAAATCATTAATCAATTCTTCTGCATAGTCAGTAATTTTAATAAACCACTGTGGAATTTCTTTCCGCTCAACTAACGCGCCTGAACGCCAACCGCGGCCATCAATAACTTGTTCATTTGCTAATACGGTCTGATCTACCGGGTCCCAATTTACGGTGGCATTCTTTTTATACACTAAGCCTTTTTCATAAAGCTGAGTGAAAAACCATTGCTCCCAACGGTAGTAATCTTTTTTACATGTTGCCAACTCGCGGTTCCAGTCGTAACCAAAACCTAGAGACTTTAATTGGTTACGCATGTAATCAATGTTTTCATAAGTCCATTTTGCTGGCGCAGAGTTGTTTTTTATCGCAGCATTTTCAGCAGGTAAACCAAAAGCGTCCCAACCCATAGGCTGCATTACATTTTTGCCTTGCATGCGCTGGTAGCGAGAAATTACATCACCTAAGCTGTAGTTACGCACGTGGCCCATGTGGAGTCGGCCACTTGGATATGGAAACATTGCCAAGCAATAAAACTTTTCTTTTCCTGGGATCTCTTCAGCTTTAAAAGTGTTGTTATCAGTCCAAAACTTCTGAACGTCGGCTTCAATTGATTGGGGATTGTAAATGGATTCCATTAAGATTTCTCAAACACGCGTAAAGTAAGTGCTTCAACCGGCTTTTTTGGCAAATTTATATTGATAAAATTTGTTATTTTAAGGATAGGTTTTAGCGATAAAAATAATCTCGATAGGATACCTTATCTCTAGCCATTGCGACAAGTTAAAGCAGGTTAATGCTGCAGATTTTTCATTTTAAAGCTAACTGAGTCGCTAAAAAGGCTAAATAAAGTCGGTTCAGTTAATGTTAGTGTGGTTAATAATGGCTTTTATCACGTTAATAATTATACTAAAAATAAGCACTAAATGACGGAGGCGTTATGAAAAAAGAACAATCTCGGGTGCAAGATGTTTATCAGAACATTCAGACTTGGCTTTCAGAAACAAGCGATAAAGAAGTGCGCTCAATTGTTGAGTTAATTGAGCAAGCTAAATCGATATTAATTGCTGCAGAACAAATACCAGAACAACAAGTTAAACAGTTCATAAGCAACCTAAAGTATGATTTAAGTGACTTTTACCAACAATACCAAGCAGATATTAAGCATTCAGTTTATTTAGATATACTGAATGAAAGCCTATCGGATAACTTGGCAAAAATAACCGATAAATCACAAGTCGAATGGTCTGAATTAATGGATGATTTCCAGCATCAAGATGGCTACCATGTTGGTGATTTTGTTGGTTTTGGTCAATTACAATGTCAAGCATGCCAACATTGCGTTACATACAGCCACGCCAATATAGTTGCTGATTGCCTTGGCTGCGGCGGTAAAGATTTTAATCGCATAAGCTTAACTCCTTAAAGTAACTTTTTCAGCGAGTTATGAATATTGTTTTTGCTGTTAATAGGCTTGTCGCTGTACACTATAGTTAATGAAGCTGTATCTTTACTTGTCGGATTACAACATTTCGCTGAGTATAGCTTTACAAGCTATTAAACTTGCATCTCAAGAGATTCTCTATGACAAATGTGTCAACCTACACGCGCCTTAAACCTCACCAATTAACTGCAGACCTAACGGTTAAGCAATTTGCAAATGCAACGCCTACGGCTGAAATAGAACAGGTATTTATTGGTCATGAAAGGGCTAAAGAAGCCTTAACGTTCGGCTTGTCGATGGATGCTCCTGGTTTTAATGTTTATGCTATGGGTGAGCATGGAACGGGCCGTCAAACTCTTATTAAACAAATGTTAGCAGCAACCGCCAGCAAAGAACCAACACCTGATGAATGGTGTTATATCAACAATTTTGATGATCCTAATTCACCTCATAATCTATATGTAAGCCCAGGTGATGGTAAGCAATTACTTACGCGTATGAATACATTCATTGATGAGTTAATGGATTTATTCCCTGAAATATTTGATAACCCTGGTTACCAAAGACAAAAAGCGGCGATCGATCGCGAGTTCAACCAAAAATATGATCAAGCTATTACGGAAGTTGAAGAAACAGCATTAAAAAATGACGTGGTACTTTTTGAAGAAAATGGTGAAATTGGCTTCTCACCTTTAGTGGCAGGTAAGCCGCTAAATGATAAAGAATTTGCTGAATTGAATGAGCCTAAACGCGCCGATTTTTATATTTTATTAGCTAAACTAGAAGATATATTGTCTGAAAAACTTATTGAGTTGCCACAATGGAAACGTATTTCATCTGATAAATTACGTAAACTAAAACATGAAACAGCAGCACAAAGTATTCAACCTTTTTTAGCCGAATTGGAATTAGAGTTTGCCAGTAATATTGGTGTACAAAAATATTTAGCTAAGGTAAAAACACATGTTGTAGACGCAGTTTTAGAGTTGTTGGTGGATGAAAGTAATGAAGTTCCCAATGACAAAGATATGCGTAAGTTGATGGTTGAGCGCTTTTTACCTAACTTGCTGGTTACTCGAAATGTAGGCGAGGGTGCGCCGGTTATTTATGAGCAAAATCCAACCTTTCAAAACCTATTTGGTCATGTCGATTTTGGCAGCTTTCAAGGAGCTAGTTATACAAGCTATCGTCTTATACGCCCTGGTGCTTTGCATAAAGCCAACGGCGGCTACATATTACTCGAGGCTGATAAATTATTAGCACAACCATTAGTTTGGGCACGTTTAAAGCTTGCGCTAAAAACCCAGCAAATTACTATTGAAAACCCACATTTAGAATATGCGCAACCAGGGGCGTTCAGCTTACAACCTGAGAAAATACCATTAAAAGTAAAAGTAATTTTACTGGGTGACCCAGAAATTTATTACATGCTACAAGATTATGATCAAGAATTTACTGAGTTGTTTAGAGTATTGGCTGACTTCGACCGCCATTTAGAGAAAAGTCAGAATAACTTAAATGATTATGCCAATTTAATTCGTCAACGCGCTTATCGCAACAATTATCCTGAAGTAAGCGATGAAGCGGTTTTACAGTTAGTAAAATACGCACTCAGACGTGCAGAGCATCAGCATAAAATTTCCGCCAATATTGTGCAAGTTAACGACTTGTTAGATGAAGCTTATTATTTGTGGAAGTTGTCTGATGCTAAAAATGGCTTGTGTGGTAAACATGTCACTATGGCATTAGCAGCTAAACAACGCAGAACAGGCCGTATGAGCGAAACGTGGTTAGAGGAAATAAAAGAGCGCCAGTTACTTATTGATACCGAAGGTGAAAGAATAGGGCGAATAAATGGCTTAACCGTGTTAGAGATTGGCGATAGTGTTTTTGGCACGCCTGCACGTATAACCTCAACCGTTTATGCCGGCAGCGAAGGAGTTACTGACATTGAACGTGAAGTTGACTTAGGTAAATCCATTCACTCTAAAGGCGTTTTAATTTTAACCGGTTATTTAGGGCATAAATATGGCCAAGAATTTCCTGTAACTATTTCAGCCAATATTGCTATTGAACAATCTTATGGGCATATCGACGGCGATAGCGCTTCGATGGCTGAGTTATGTGCCTTGATTTCTGCTATCGCTAAACTACCAATAAATCAAGGCATTGCCATAACAGGTTCAATGAATCAGCATGGCGAAGTGCAATCAATTGGTGGCGTAAATGAAAAAATTGAAGGCTTTTATCGCCTCTGTAAAGATAAAGGTTTAACCGGAAAACAAGGGGTTATAATCCCTAAAACTAACACCATTAATTTAATGTTAGCCCCTGAAGTTATTCAGGCAGTAGCAGATGAGCAGTTTGCGATCTATGCAGTGGATAACATTGATCAAGCGATAGAAATTTTAATGTCACACCCTGCGGGAGAAATTACCCGTACAGGTCGATACCCAAGAAAATCGATACACGGCATGGTACTTGATAAATTATCTGCTTTTTCTGATTTACTTAATGGCGCTGAAGAATAGTCATTAATAACGTACCACTGCTTAAAACTTTTCACTTTAAATAAACACGGCAAGCGCCGTGTTTATTGCTTTTCATTTAATCCTTAATATTTTAAATACTAATAATTGATTAAAAAATAAGCATAAATAAAATTCTTTTCTATAATAAATTTATCGGCAACATTTTTCGTACTGATCTTTTGCAAAGTATTTCTGCAAAAATTAATTCTGTAAATTGAGCCAATTGATACTTAATTAAAGGTGCTAGCTCATTACCCTAAATAATGAGAGAAAATTAGCGAAAATTGCTAATACCCATAACAATAATAAGTAAATGCAGCGAGTCAAGTTTATCCAGGGCGATAACTAACTCCTTATAAGGTAAGGAATTAACCTACCTCACTGACATTTAATGTCTTTCTACTTAGTTGTTAACAGCTTCTGAATTAAGTAACACTGAAATATGTGGAGAAGCTTTGTGGAAATATCTGATCAAATAACACAAGTTTGGCCGATTGCGGCTTACTTTATTATCTTGGCAGGCATGCTCATTGTTATGATGCTGCTATCGCATTTTCTTGGTCCAAAAAGCAAGCAAAGAGCGAAAAATACACCTTATGAATCTGGTATTATTTCCGTATCGAACAACAAAACCCGCTTTACTAATCACTTCTTTTTATATGCAATATTTTTTGTCATTTTTGATTTAGAAACCATCTACCTTTTTGCATGGGTTATCGCTTTTGATGAAGTCGGCTGGCCTGGTTTTATCGAAGCGAGTATTTTTATTACCGTACTCTTAGCGGCATTAATTTATTTGATTCGTATTGGCGCTTTAGAATTAACTCGCCGACATCAGCCTTTTAGATCTAGCCAACTTAAACGTATACAAGGTGTACAAACGCAGTCGGGTAAACAAGGTCTTTTTGATGAGACTATCTTCGATAAAAAAGAAGGACAGCCATAATGGAATGGTCGCTAACGAAAGCAAAGCTAGATGAAAAAATGTCAGTAATGAAGAACGTTTCTGAGGAAGACCTTAAACGCAATGTACTTTTTGCTCGACTCGATGACATGGTGAATTGGGGGCGTAAAAACTCTATTTGGCCATTTAATTTTGGTTTAAGTTGCTGCTATGTCGAAATGGCTACGAGCTTTACTTCTCGACACGATATCGCCCGCTTTGGCGCTGAAGTTATACGTGCTACCCCCAGACAAGCTGATTTAATGGTTATTTCAGGCACCTGTTTTCGAAAAATGGCGCCAGTTATTCAGCATTTATACGAACAGTTATTAGAACCCCGTTGGATAATCTCTATGGGATCATGTGCCAATTCTGGCGGTATGTACGACATTTATAGCGTGGTGCAAGGAGTTGATAAATTCATTCCTGTTGATGTTTATGTCCCTGGTTGTCCTCCGCGCCCCGAAGCTTTACTCGAAGCTTTATTGTTATTACAAACTAAAATAGAGCATCAACCACGGCCGTTAAGCTGGATGGTTGGTGAGCAAAATGTTAGCGAAATTGGCAAACCGTCTTTAAGAGATATTAAACACCATGACCGGATTAAAGTGACAAACTTAGATCCCCCAGATCATATTTAATTTTTAAGGTTAAAACCAAGTAATAGCTATACACGTAATCAAAATATTAAATGAATTAAGAAGACAAAAAAATACAATAATAAAATAGCGATTTAAGGGAAGTTAATGGCAACTCAAGTAAATATTAAAGCGAGTAATGACTGGCAAATGTTGCAAGCTATTCCCTTGCTTGATGAAATTATTGTACTTTCGCCAAAACTAAAGTTGCAACCAGTTACGGCTATCGAAAATATTGTTGATGATATACCCTCCTTTTGGGTAGATAAACAGCAATTAAGTAAACTGATGCAAGTGTTAAAACATGACTTAGCACAGCCATTTGACATGTGTTTTGATATTACCGCCATCGATGAGAGTGAGCGCGAGCATTGCGCTTCATTTTCACAAGCTTTTACTGTGAGTTATCATTTACGATCTTATCAACGTAACCAAGATATTCGCCTTAAAGTTGCCTTAAATTCTCATGAAAAAACCTTAGAAAGTGTTTGCCGATTTTGGCCAAATGCTAATTGGTATGAACGAGAAGTATGGGACATGTTTGGTATTATTTTTGAAAACCATCCGTATTTAACGCGCATTTTAATGCCACTCACTTGGCAAGGTCACCCATTACTAAAAACCCATCCTGCGCGTGCGACTGAAATGGATCCTTTTACATTACCTCCTTACCAACAAGATAAAGAGCAAGCTGCGTTGCAATTTAACCCCGAAGCTTGGGGTATGAAGCGACAAAGCAAAGACAGTGATTTTATGTTCTTGAACTTGGGACCTAATCACCCAAGTGTTCATGGTGCTTTTAGAATCGTGTTGCAAATGGAAGGCGAAGAAATTGTCGATTGTGTGCCCGATATTGGTTATCACCATCGTGGTGCTGAAAAAATGGGCGAACGACAATCTTGGCATAGTTATATTCCTTATACCGACCGCATTGATTACCTAGGTGGCGTAATGAATAACTTTCCTTATGTCATGGCGATTGAAAAACTGGCAGGCATAACCGTGCCTGATCGCGCGAAAGTTATTCGCATTATGACCGCTGAAATGTTTCGTATTCTCAGTCATTTATTATTTTACGGTACCTTTGCACAAGATCTTGGTGCACTTTCACCGATATTTTATATGTTTATCGACCGAGAAAAACTTTTTGGCATTATTGAAGCGTTTACTGGCGCTCGAATGCATCCAAGTTGGTTTCGTATTGGTGGTGTTGCACAAGATTTACCAAAAGGTTGGGAGAGCCTAGTGCGAGATTATGTTAATTACTTGCCCAAGCGCCTAGACGAATACGAAAAAATGGTTATGCAAAACTCCATTTTAAAACAACGTACGATTGGTATTGGCGCTTATTCAACTCAAGAAGCAATTGCTTGGGGGGTAACAGGGCCGGGCTTAAGAGCGACAGGGTTTTCGTGGGATTTACGTAAGCAAAGACCTTACGGTGGCTATGACCAATTTGATTTTGAAGTGCCATTGGGCCAAAACGGTGACTGTTATGACCGATGTCGAGTGCGTGTAGAGGAAATGCGTCAAAGCATACGTATTATTGAACAGTGTTTAAACAACATGCCTGAAGGTCCTTATAAAGCAGAACATCCACAAACAACACCGCCATTAAAAGATCGCACTATGCGAGATATTGACACTTTAATACCACATTTTCTGAATGTTTCATGGGGACCTGTTATTCCTGCAGGTGAAGTGTCAGTAAGTGTTGAGGCAACCAAAGGTATTATGGCTTATCACTTGATCAGTGACGGTAACACCATGAGTTATCGCACGCGAATTCGCACGCCGAGTTTTCCCCATTTACAAATGTTGCCATTAATCAGCAAAGGGCAAATGGTAGCTGATCTTATTGCGACCTTAGGCAGTGTTGATTATGTCATGGCAGATGTTGATCGATAAAAGTTAATAAAGGCTAACGAAAGCGTTCGTATAGTAGGAAGTAACGTTCAGAAAGTAACCGCATAAGCAAATAAAGAGATAGTGATGGAAACAATCGACATAACGACAATTGATTATCAACATTATTTAACCGCACTTGAAATTGCGACCATTGAGCATGAGGCCAGTATTATGGAAACACGAGAAGCTGCTGGTATTGAAGCGCTTAAAGTGGTGCAAGAACAGCGCGGCTGGATCAGTGATGAAAGCCTATATGCGATTAGTGATTTACTGGCCATTCCGGTTGCTCAATTAGAAGGCGTAGCTACTTTTTATAATTTAATTTACCGACAGCCTGTTGGGGAAAACGTTATTCATTTATGCGATAGCATTGCTTGTCATTTAACGGGTCTCGACTCTGTACTTGCTGCTATTAAACAATATTTAAACATAGATTATGGACAAACAACGACCGACGGGAAATTTACCTTACTTTCTAATGCGTGTTTGGGCAGTTGTGATAAAGCGCCTGCGATGATGATTGGCACCAAACATTATCAACATTTAAGCCCAGAAAGCGCGATTGATATTTTACAAAAACTCTCGGTAACGGGAGGCGATAATGCTTGAGCATCCTAACAACAATCACCTGAAACCTTTAACCCATTGGGTGAATTTAAAGCAGCCACTGTCGTTTGATGATTATTGCCAAGCTGGCGGATATATCGGAGCTAAAGCAGCGCTACAACAATCTCCAAAAGAGGTTTTAGATATTGTTAAAAACTCAGGTTTAAAAGGGCGCGGCGGGGCAGGTTTTCCTACCGGCATGAAATGGAGCTTTGTGCCGATGTTTGAAGCCGATGATGAAGATGCGCCTGATAATAAGTATTTAGTCGCCAATGCCGATGAAATGGAGCCCGGCACCTTTAAAGACCGCTTATTACTTGAAGGTGTGCCGCATCAACTTGTGGAAGCAATGATAATTGCAGCCTATACCATAGGTGCCAATAAAGCTTATATCTTTTTACGTGGTGAATACCATTTAGCCGCCAAACGTTTACAACATGCGATTAACGAAGCTTATCAAAACAATTGGCTTGGTGAAAAAATTCAAGGCAAGCAATTTACCTTGGACTTATATGTGCATTGCAGTGCTGGTCGTTACATTTGTGGTGAAGAAACCGCATTAATTAATGCACTTGAGGGCAAGCGTGCAACACCACGAGCAAAACCACCATTTCCGCAGGTTAGTGGTTTATTTGGCAAACCTACCATAGTCAATAATGTAGAAACATTGTGTAATTTACCGCACATATTAAAAAACGGTATCGAATGGTTTCAGGCTATATCTCCCAATAGTGATGCGGGCAGTAAAATTTATGGTGCTTGTGGTCGCGTAAAAAAACCAGGTTTATGGGAATTACCCATGGGATCAAGCTTACGTGAAGTGCTTTACGATTATGCTGGCGGTATGCAAGACGGATTAAACTTCAAAGGTTTATTGCCTGGCGGTGCATCGACTGACTTTCTGGTTGAAGAGCATTTAGATACCCCGATGGACTTTGACTCTATCGCTAAAGTCGGCAGCCGTTTAGGCACTGGTGGCTTAATCGTGTTAGACGATAAAAACTGTCCGGTAGCTATGGTGTTAAATTTAATGCGATTTTTTGCTCAAGAGTCTTGTGGTTGGTGCACACCATGTCGAGATGGCACACCTTGGGCTGTAGAAATACTTAGCCGAATTGAAAATGGACAAGGTAACTTGGCCGACTTAGACGCTTTAGCACAATTGTGCGATTTTATGTGGATAGGAAAAACCCATTGTGCCTTAGCTCCTGGCGCCGTTGAGCCGCTAAGAAGTGCTTTAAAATATTTTCATGACGATTTCCTTCAACATATTGAACACGGCTGTTGTCACTATAATCCCTCGATGAATGCAAAAAGAACGCACGTAGCTCAAAGTCATTTATCTAAAGTACATCATTCATCTATAACACCTACCCCACATAAGGCAGGGCAATAATATGAGTGAAAACAAAGTGACGATTTTCATTGATGATGTGCCTTTCCAACTCAGCACTGACGATAATTTGTTGGCAGGTGTATTATCTGAAAAATTAAATTTACCTTATTTTTGTTGGCATCCATCGATGGGCTCTGTAGGCGCTTGTCGCCAGTGCGCGGTAACGCAATTTCAAGATGAGGCGGACCAACGTGGTCGTATTGTTATGGCTTGCATTACTCCTGTAACTGACGGTATGCGGATCAGCATTAAAAATAAAGCGGCAAGTGAATTTCGTGAACAAGTGATTGCGGCAATGATGACGAATCACCCACACGACTGCCCGGTATGCGCTGAAGGCGGCGAGTGCCATTTACAAGATATGACGGTAATGACAGGCCATAGTGTAAGGGAATATCAAGGCACAAAGCGCACCTTTAATAACCAATATTTAGGTGAGTTAGTGGGTCACGAAATGAACCGCTGTATAACCTGTTATCGTTGTACAAGGTTTTATAATGACTATGCAGGCGGCAAAGATTTTGGTGTTTACGGTTCAAAAAATCAAGTGTATTTTGGTCGTCAAACTGATGGTGCATTAGAGAGTGAATTTAGCGGTAATTTAGTTGAAGTTTGTCCTACAGGTGTTTTTACTAATAAAGTTTTTTCTTCGCATTATACCCGCAAGTGGGATTTACAATCTGCGCCATCTGTTTGTAGTCACTGTTCAGTGGGGTGTAACTTAAGTATTGGCGAGCGTTATGGTTCGGTGCGAAGAGTAATGAATCGTTATAACCCCGATATTAACGGCTATTTTCTATGTGACAGGGGCCGTTATGGTATCGGTTTTGTTAATGGTGAGCAGCGAATTAGGCAAACTAGCGGTATAGCTCAGCAATCACCGGTTGCCTTGACGAAATTAGATGTAGCGAAAGCTTTTTCACATTTTAGACAAAAACAATTTATTGGTATTGGCTCTGCTCGCGCCTCTTTAGAAGCTAATTTTTATTTGAAAAATATCGTTGGCGCAGAAAATTTTAGCCCAGGCTATAACGATGAAGAGATGAAAGTAGCAGCGCAACACACGCAATTACTCTCAGTAAATAAACCACCTAGCTTAATTGAAATTGAACAAAGTGACTTTGTTTTTATTATCGCAGAAGATATCAGCCAAACAGCACCAAGAATGGCCTTGTCTGTACGCCAAGCTCTGCGCAATGCCGCCAATGCTAAGGCAGCAAAAATTGGTATTCCTTCTTGGCAAGATAGTGCGGTGCGCAACATCGGTGGTAAATTATTATCACCTTTGTTTTCTCTACAATCGACCACCACTAAACTTGATGATGTTGCCGAACAAGCAATACTCTTATCTGTAACGCAAATATCTAGGTGTTTAGCTGTTTTAGAAGAACTAGTGAACCATGGCAATATTGAACTCATAAGTATTGAAAACATAGTTAATGAGAAATCATTACTTGAAGTACTGAACAATTTAGCTGAAAAAGATCAATTAACTAAATTAGAGCAAAGCTTTATCGCATCAGTATATAAATCTTTGCGTAGCGCTAAAAAACCACTATTTATATCAGGCACTAGCGCTGTTTCTGCTGAATTATTAGCGCGTTTGGCAAGTGTTATGACCGCGCTTAAGCAACAACAAGAAATAACAGTACCACAATTAATTATTGTGCCGCCAAGTAGCAATAGCATGGGGTTATTATCAATTGTAGATGCACAGTCTTTGTCAATTGAACAAGTTTTAGCGCAGCTTAATGAGCCTAATAAAGCCTATCAAGGTCTTATTTTGTTAGAACAAGAATTAACAACGTTTTCTAACGCAGAAATCACCAAGTTACGTTCATTAGCAAAAAGCCTGATAGTACTGGATCATTCAGAGCATCGTTTATCACGCATCGCCGATATTGTGTTACCGGTTGCTGCGGTCAGTGAAGGTGACGGGCACTATGTTAACTACCAAGGCAGAGCGCAAAAATTTGTCCAAGTACATCCTCCTACTTTGCCAATTCAAGAAAGCTGGCGTTGGTTAGATAATATTGCCGACATTATTGGAATAAAAGTCGTTAATGATGAAAAAGCACTAGATGAAAAGCAGTGTTTACAATCGGTAGCTAAAAACATCAAATGCCAATCATTAAGGCAGTTACATCAGTTTTTTATCGAGACTTATCCTCAATGGTCAAAATTACTTATTGAATCTGATGAAAGCGATGAAAAAATCACAGCGAGAATGAGCCATAGAGCGAGCGGTCGTACAGCTCAAATGGCGAATATTAGTGTGCATGAAGCAAAAACCACTCAGAAAACTGATGACAACTTTAGCTTTTCAATGGAAGGACGCTCGGTAAAAAATGCCAGTGACATGCCTTTTGCTTGGGCTCCAGGGTGGAATTCGAATCAAGCGATCAGTCAATTTCAAGATGAAATTAATGGCCAGTTAATCAATCATAAAAGCGCGGTATTTATCTCTATACCGAAGACAATAACTAACAATCCACATTGGCAATTACCTGAACAAAGTCAGTCAAGCTTTTCTCAAAGCGCAGAAAGCGGTACAGAAAAAATCACAGAAAAAAGCCCTAATATGCCTGCTCTGGTGACTTATGTGCAGCAAAAGCATGTTTATTTTAGTGACTGGCAAGCTGCACTAACCCCTGAATTTCAAATGCAGTCACAAAGTCATAAAATTTATATTAATGCAGATATTGCTAAGCAAGCGGGAGTGCAAAAGGGCCAATGGTGTCATGTTAATTTTTCTCTGACAAATAAGAAAATGCAATTGATTAGTCAAAGCGTTATTAGCCAAGTCAACATTGTTAACAACTTACCTAACAGCCTAGTGTTTGGTAATTTTGCACTCTGCCAGCCCCTGTTATCGACTGTAGAAATGTCTATTACGCTAGCGAGTGAACAAGAAATTAGTGATTATTTAGTGCTGTTTAACCACAATATTTTGCAAGCTAAAAAAAGTAAAAAAGCAATATTAGCTAAGCTGAAAGAGCAAGATCAAACCATTCCTATCCGCTTATTTTCGGGGGGACTCAATGATGGCTGATATATTATGGAAATTGTTTGAAATAACCATCATTATCGCCTTGCTTATTCCTATTGCGGCAATGCTGGTTTGGGTTGAACGTAGAATGATCGGCATTTGGCAAGACCGTCATGGACCTAACCGTGTAGGGCCTTTTGGGGTTTTGCAATCGTTAGCCGACTTACTAAAAATTCTCGGAAAAGAAGACTGGATCCCACCTTTTAGTGATCGTTTAGTCTTTGTTTTAGCGCCTATAATTGGCGCGATGTGCGTATTAATGAGCTTTGCTGTTGTGCCTTTTTCTCCCAGCATTGGTGTTTCAGATCTAAATATTGGCTTATTGTTTTTTCTCGCAATGGCTTCTCTTGCTGTTTATAGCGTGGTGCTAGCTGGTTGGGCGTCAAACTCAAAATATGCCTTACTAGGAGGAATGCGCGCCGCAGCGCAAACAGTAAGTTATGAAGTATTCATGGGCTTATCGGTGATGGGAGTCGTGCTACTGACAGGGAGTTTTAATTTACGTGAAATTGTTTTAGCACAAACTAACGGTTGGCTTATTCAATCACAATTCGTTGGCTTCTTTATTTTTTTAGTGGCAGGTATTGCTGAAAGTCATCGTTTACCCTTCGACTTACCTGAAGCAGAAACTGAGTTAACTGCGGGCTTTCATACTGAATATTCTGGTTTAAAGTTTGCGCTTTTCTTTTTAGGTGAATACTTAGGCGTAACCTTGATCTCAGCCATGTCAGTAGTGCTTTTTTTCGGCGGCTGGTTAATGCCAGAGCCGCTTGCTTCTTGGTTGCCTCCATTGCTTTGGTTCATTATCAAAATTATGTTTTTTGTGATGTTTTTTATTCTTTTAAGAACTTCTCTGCCACGCCCTAGATTTGATCAACTGTTAAAGTTTGGCTGGGTAGTAATGTTGCCGCTAGCGTTACTAAACTTGTTAGTTACCGCAGTGCTGCGCTTAACGGGAGTACTATAACAATGCTGAAATTTTTACCCGTTCTCATTGTTAAAATTACTATTAGTGAGGGCGAACATGTTTAGTCAATTTCGAACTATGTGGTTAGTACTGAAACACACTTTCACTAAAGCCGATACGGTGCAATACCCGGAAGAAAAACCTTATTTAGCGCCGAGATATCGCGGACGAATTGTACTTACGCGCGATCCAGATGGTGAAGAGCGCTGTGTCGCTTGTAACTTGTGCGCCGTGGCATGCCCGGTTGATTGTATTGCTTTACAACAAGTTATTGATGATGACGGTCGTAAACGCGCTGACTTTTTTCGTATTAATTTTTCACGGTGTATTTTGTGTGGTTTTTGCGAAGAAGCTTGTCCTACCTATGCTATTCAATTAACACCCGATGTGGAGTTAGCCGAATATGACCGACAAAACCTAGTTTATGAAAAAGAACATTTATTAATTAACGGCCCGGGTAAGTATCACGACTATAGCTTTTACCAGCAGTCAGGTATTGCTATTGCAGGTAAAAACAAAGGTCAGGCAGAGCAAGAACGGCCGCCAATTGATATTAAAGGATTAATGCCATGAGTTATCGTAATTCGCTGCATCGGGTTAGCCATAAATTGGTCAAGGAGAAGCACTATGTTTGCAAACGTAGCATCAATTGAGGGCTTATTTTACTTTGCGGGTTTAGTCGCCGTTATTGCAAGTTTAAAAGTGGTTACTGGCAATAATACGGTTCATGCCTTGCTTTATCTGGTGGTGTCGCTATTGGCCGTCGCTGTTTGCTTCTATTTAATGGGCGCGCCCTTTGCCGCAGGCTTAGAAGTTATTGTTTATGCTGGGGCTATATTAGTGCTGTTTGTTTTCGCTGTGTTGATGTTTGGCTTGGGGGCAGACGAAACAAAAAATGCACCTAAAAGTAAAAGCTTAGCGAACATGATGGGTGCCATGCTTTTAGCTGCCGCGTTATTAGTCGAAATTGTCGTTATTATTAATAATGCTGAAATGCAACATAGCCTACAAGCCAATGTTATTAGTTCAAAAGCTGTAGGTATTATGCTGTATGGGCCTTATCTGCTTGCTGTCGAAATTGCCTCGTTTTTGCTGTTATCTGGATTGTTAGCAGGTTATCACTATGCAAAACCTGATGCTACAGGGGGAGATCTATGACCACCATTCCTTTGTTCCATGTGCTTATTTTGTCTAGCTTACTATTTTTAATTGGTTTTGTCGGCGTAGTAGCTAGAAAGAATACGCTTTTTATGCTGATGAGTTTAGAAGTTATGTTAAATGCCGTAGGTGTTGCGTTTATTGGTGCAGGTAGCGTTTGGCAACAAGCTGACGGTCAAGTTATGTTTGTACTTATTCTTACGCTTGCTGCGGCAGAAGTAGCAGTAGGGTTGGCGCTGTTAATTCGTATGCAAAATAAATATCGCTCCTTAGATATTGATTTGTTAAATCAGATGAAGGGGTAACGCAATGCTTTTAGCGAGTTTACCTTTTTATCCGCTATTGAGTTTTTTACTGCTTATTACTTTTGGTAAAAAATTGTCTTGGCAGCTTGCCGCTATTATTAGTGTTAGCAGTATGGCGCTTACTGTATTGGCTAGCACAATATTATTATTTGAGTTATCTGCGAGTGAAAACCAAATACTAAACGTTAACCTTTGGCATTGGTTTGATTTAAATCATGCCCTAGGCAAGAGCCAAATTAATCTGAGCTTTTATCTTGATGGCTTATCCGCTGTGATGATTAGTGTAGTGAGTGGAGTCGGTTTTCTCATTCATTTATTCGCCGCTATTTATATGAAGTCGGATGAAAATTTTGCACGCTTTATGGCCTACATGAACTTATTTATTGTTGCTATGTTGATACTGGTATTAGCTGATAATTTAGTCTTGTTGTATCTAGGGTGGGAAGGGGTAGGTTTATGCAGCTTCTTATTAATTGGCTTTTGGTATCATGAAAAAAATAATGTTTTAGCGGCTCGTAAGGCGTTTATAGTTACTCGCATAGGTGATACCTCAATGGCGATAGGCTTGTTATTATTGTTTAATTCTTTTGGTGAATTAAATATTGCCGCTGTCACAACACTTGTGCAACAAAGTAGTCATTCAGTTTCTGGCCTTAGTGTCGAGCAAACCAATAACATTTATTGGATTGCCTTATTGTTGCTAGGTGGTGCTGTAGGGAAGTCAGCACAACTCCCCTTACAAACATGGTTGCCAGATGCCATGGCTGGCCCGACTCCCGTAAGCGCCTTAATTCATGCGGCGACTATGGTAACCGCTGGCGTATATTTAATCGCTCGTATGCACGATATTTTTATACTGTCGCCAGAGGTAATGAATTATATTGCTTGGTTAGGCGCTATTACCTTATTACTAGCCGGCATTGCAGCACTAGCTCAAACTGATGTTAAACGCGTTTTAGCCTATTCAACTATGAGCCAAATCGGTTACATGATGCTGGCCTTAGGGGCGGGGGCATGGTCAGCAGGCGTTTTTCATTTAATGACTCATGCTTTTTTTAAGGCTTTATTGTTTTTAACCGCTGGTGCAGTTATTTATGCACTCCATCATCAACAGAATCTATTTAAAATGGGAGGCTTACTGAAGAAGCTGCCTTTTGAAGGGAGTTTATTTGTTGTTGGTTTAATCTGTTTAATGGCATTGCCCGGCAGTTCAGGTTTTTTCTCTAAAGAAGCCATAATTGCTCAGCTTTGGTCGTCTAACACGGCTGGGCCACTATTATGGTGGTGTGCAATTTTAGGCGCGTTATTAACCAGTATTTATAGTTGTAGGTTATTTTTTCTCGCTTTTATGGGAACAGCACGCTTTAGTGACAAAACGCATAGTGAAAAAAATATTTTGTTACGCAGTGCGTTAATTATTTTGGCCTTACTATCACTTTTTGGTGGCTTGATCCCACTTGACCTGACGTTAGTCTTTCCTACCGAACTAGCGGCATCTATACCAGAAATATTAGAACCTAGCTGGTTACACACCTTAGCGATTTTAACTCCGTTTATTGGGATTTTATTTTCTTGGTTTTATTTTAAAAAATATCGAACTTCTAGAGTCGTTGGTAGCGAATATAATTTATCAGCGAGTGAAAGTCGGCTTGTTGTCTTCTGCCGTCAAGGCTTGGGCTTTGATTCTTTATATTCTTTACTTTTTATTAAGCCTTATCAGTGGCTGGCGGAAAAAAATAAACACGATGTAGTTGACCAAGTTATTATGCTAAATGCTTGGTATATAAGCTTATGGCACGATGCGTTAATTATGATGCAAAACGGCAGTTTACGCTGGTATTTAGCAGCCTTTGGCTTAGCTATAATGTTGTTATTAGGAGTAAGCTTCTTATGACTCTTACTTTTATTATGGTTGGCTTAATCATTGCTGGCTTACTTGTTTGGCAAGCTGAAAATTTATGGTTAGGCAGCGCTAAATGGTTATCACTTATCAGTTTAGTTTTATTGTCGACAGTGTTTGCAGTATTTGTTCTTAATAACAGTGTTGCGAATGAAGACTTTGTTCAATTACAAGTTTTGACCCGTGTTGCTTGGATCAAAACCTTTAGTATTGAATATGCCTTAGCGCTTGATCAGCTAAGTATATTGTTAATCTCATTAACCTTGCTGCTCGCTTTTATTTGCGTATTGGTTTCATGGCGTGAAATCCAGCACCATGTTGGGTTTTACTATTTTAATTTATTGTTATCAATCGCCGGTATTATTGGTGTTTTTGTTGCCGTAGATGTGTTTTTATTCTTCTTTTTTTGGGAGGTTATGTTACTCCCAATGACTGCAATAATAGCCATATGGGGACATGAAAAACGTCAGTTTGCCGCATTAAAGTTTTTTATTTTTACTCAGGTTAGCAGTCTGCTGATGTTAGTGGCGATTATTGCCACTGCCTATTTTCATTTACTGCAAACGGGTCGATTAAGTTTTTATTACCCTGATTGGCTGCTGTTAGATATTCCATTGGGGATTAGCCAGTACTTGATGTTAGGTTTTTTTATCGCCTTTGCGGTTAAGCTACCTTCAGTTCCTCTACATAGCTGGCTTCCAGATGCACATACGCAGGCACCTACAGCAGGAAGTGTATTACTTGCAGGCGTTCTGCTAAAAACCGGCGCTTATGGTTTAATTCGCTTTGTTATTTTTTTATTCCCACAAGCGAGTGTGCAATTTGCCCCAGTAGCCGCAACCTTGGCTGTGATCAGTATTCTTTATGGGGCAAAAATGGCCTTTGCACAACAAGACTTTAAACGTCTTGTTGCCTACAGCAGCATAAGTCACATGGGGTTTGTAATGCTGGCATTGTTTGCCTTTAATACAATCGCTTATCAAGGTGCAATTATTACCATAGTGGCGCATGGTTTAAGCAGTGCCGCTTTGTTTGCTTTAGCAGGGATGATTTATCATCGTATTCATAGTCGAAGCTTAACCGATATGGGAGGTTTTTGGCATAGCGCACCTCGTATGGGCGGGTTTGCCTTAGTTTTTGCCAGTGCTGCTTTTGGTCTACCAGGGTTAGCCAACTTTATTGGCGAATTTTTCAGTTTAGTTGGCGTTTTTCAAGTGCTGCCAGCGTTCGCGATTGTTGCGGCTGTAGGACTTATTGGCTCAGCTATATATGGCATGGTGTTATTTCAATCGAGCTTTCAAGGTGAGCCTAAACACGTTATTACTGATTTACAGTTGCGAGAGCTTCTTATCTGTAGCTCTTTGTTACTGTTGCTTATTGCCATTGGTTTGTACCCTATGCTTTTGCTTAAATTCTCATTCGGAGTTATATGATTATGTCTATAGCGAGCAGTTCACAGCCCTTACTTACCATGACAATGGCAGCAGCGATATTACCTCAACTTATTATTGCTTTTGGTATTACATTAGCGCTTTTGTTAGTAGCTTGGAAAAGGTCACAGCGTACAATCGCACTATTTACATTTTTTATCTTATTAATGGCTTTATTAGCCAATATTAGCTTGCTCTCGCAGCCTGTAATTCAAGTAACACAACTGTTAAAGGTTGATGGTTACGCTACCTTTGCATTCAACTTAATTTTAATTGCCGCTTTATCTGTTCTTCGCATGAGTCATTGTTTTTTAAAAACGTCTCTAGAAGTGCATGATGAATACTACTTATTATTATTACTTTTGGTGCTTGGTGCGGGAGTGCTAGTGGTTAGTGACCATTTCGCTAGTTTGTTTTTAGGTTTTGAGTTGTTAAGTATTAGCTTGGTTGGCTTAGTGGGTTATCATCGAGGCAATCAATACAGTGTGGAAAGTGGCTTTAAATACTTAATACTTAGTGCCACAGCTTCAAGCTTTATGTTACTGGGTATTGCTTTTATTTATAGTGTTGTTGGGGATATGAGTTTTAATGCTAGGTTATCAAGCGAGTTATTTGAGCAAGGCTTAGGGTTGTTCTTTCAATTAGGCTTGTTGTTATTCGTTAGTGGTATCGCCTTTAAATTATCTATTGCGCCGTTTCATTTTTGGACACCAGATGTTTATCAAGGCGCCCCTACGCCTGTTACTTTTTTAATGGCAACTATTTCTAAAATTGCTATGTTTGTTGTTTTACTTAAGTGCATTATTGCGCAGCGCTATTTACTCCTCGAAAATTTTCAAATCTTCCTAATATCTTTTGCCGTAATTTCGATGCTATTAGGCAATATTATGGCGCTTAAACAACAAAACTTAAAACGCTTATTGGCTTATTCTTCAATTGCTCATATGGGGTATTTATTGATCGTTATTATTGTAACATCAGAGCAAAGTTTAGAGTTTACTTGGCAAAGTAGCTTGTTTTATTTGGCGGCTTACACGGTTGCCAATTTATCTGTTTTTTTGGTGATTTCGCTCATTCAGCAACATAATATTCGCTCTGGGAGTCAGGAGGATATTACATTGCTTGATTTAAAAGGGTTATTTTGGCGTGCTCCAAGTTATGGCTTCTTAATGATACTTGGCGTATTGAGCTTAGCGGGAATACCGTTAACAATGGGGTTTATTGGTAAGTTCTATATTTTAAGCCAAGCCACTATTGCCAATGCGTGGTGGTTAATCTCCATACTTATTATAGGTAGTGGTATTGGTTTAGCGTATTACTTACCGATAATATTTAAGGTTTTTTCAAATGTAGTGATAACAAGCCCAGAAGATAAAAAAATAAAGAGTCACCTTATAGAGCAAACTTTAATTTATAGCTTAATTACCCTTGGTTTAGTTTTAGGTATTTTACCTGACATGGTTAATCAGCTTATTAGATCTTAACCATACTTAATAATTCACTAATTTATTGTTCTTTTAACCAATATCTATTTATTAATAGAGTTACTTTACATTGGATTATTTTAGGTTGTTGATATTTATATTGTTTTTAAATGGCGCGATTTTTGATTGTATCAAGGAAACAATAAATTATTTAATCATCTACAAGGAAATTACCCAATGAAATTAACTCAAATATTACTTTTTATAGTAAGTATCAGTATTTTAAGTGGCTGCATCGTGATAGCGAAACCTTCTCATGCTAAATACCATAGTCAACAAACACTAAAAATTGCTGCTCATAAACTTAAGGCTTTGGATATTGAGGCTGGTGCTGGTGCTTTAATTATTGAGGGCGATGAAACGATAAAAGAGATCAGGGTTGTTGCTGACATCTATAGCAAAAATGGTGATATAGATAATGTTGAGTTAAACCTAACTGAAACTGGTAAAAGTGCCTATTTGGTGGCAAAAATTGACAGCAGTGGTTTTTGGCATGGTGAATCACCACGTATTGATATAAACATTATTATGCCAAGCCACTTAATGTTGAAAATTGATGATGGTTCTGGGGCAATAAATATTAATAATATTGACGCTAAAGTCACAGTAAAAGATGGCTCAGGTGAACTAACAATAAAAAACGTTAGAAATGATCTTAAAATTGATGACGGCTCTGGCGGTATTTTTATTAGCGAAGTCATAGGTAATATAAAAATTAATGATGGATCTGGTGAAATCTCTTTAAATGATCTTGATGGCAATCTCGACATTGACGATGGATCAGGTAGTATTTTTGTTAACGGCGTATCAGGCGACGTTATGATTAAAGATGGCTCCGGAGAATTAACCGTGAGAAGTGTTAATGGCTTTGTAACCATTGATGATGGCTCTGGCGATATTGATATAGAGCAGGCTGGAGGTTTAAAAATTATAAATAGTGGCTCTGGTGGCATGCGGGTACAAAAAGTAAAAGGTAGTTTTGAAATAGATAGCTAGACATAACGCGTATCAATTTACTTATACAATTAAACAGCTTTAAGTGTCAGTTTTAGACATTTAAAGCTTTTTTTATGATTAAATAAGCTAAACCATACATTATTACTTGTATAATTTTACCGCATCTGTATAATGCGCGCCTCTGTGATCGTGAATCGAAATAGTTTCTTAAAGAAGCTTAGAACATCACAGAAATTTCAAAATGAGTGGGGTATATCCGCCCAATAGACTTGCCCAGTTAACTTTTCAACGTTAACGTAATGAATGTGCCTTAAGTCTTCCTGGTGGTTTCCTCGTATATGTATGTAGGAACTTTGGCGTATAGCCAGTTTCTACCATGAGAAGACAAAATTATATGACTGATCTTAACAATGCCTCTGTAGGCTTTGACGCCCTTGGTTTGCCTGAAAACTTAGTATCTGCTGTAAAAGCACTAGGTTTTGAAAATTCAACTGCAATTCAAGCGCAAACAATTCCCCCTTTACTTCAAGGTAAAGACGTTCTTGGTGAAGCACAAACCGGTACCGGTAAAACCGCTGCTTTTGGTTTGCCAGCACTTGCAAAAATAGACGTTTCTATTCGCAAACCACAATTGATGGTTTTAGCACCAACACGTGAGTTAGCTATTCAAGTAGCAGAAGCGATTGAAACTTTTGCAAAAAACATGAAAGGTTTGAAAGTTGCCACTTTATACGGTGGTCAATCTTACCAACCACAATTTCAACAGTTAGAGCGTGGTGCACAAGTTGTAGTAGGTACGCCTGGTCGCTTAATGGACCACTTACGTCGTAAAAGCCTTAAGCTAGATAACTTATCATTTTGTGTGCTTGATGAAGCTGATGAAATGTTAAACATGGGATTTTTAGAAGACATCGAGTGGATCCTTGAGCACTTGCCAAAAGAAACTCAAATGGCCTTATTCTCTGCAACTATGCCTGCACAGATTCGTAAAGTAGCTAACCGCTTCTTGAAAAATCCAGAGCACATTAAAATAGCAGCAGTTAAGCAAGCTAAAGCAAATATTACTCAATATGCATGGAAAGTTAGCGGCATTAATAAAATGACTGCGTTAGAGCGTATTGCAGAAACATTTGATTATGATGCCATGATTATTTTCGTTAGAACGCGTAATGATACTATCGAAGTTGCTGAAAAATTAGAGCGTGCAGGTTATGCATCTGTTGCGTTAAATGGTGACATGAACCAAGCGCAGCGTGAACGTACTGTTGACCAACTTAAGTCAGGCGTGTCGTCTATCTTAGTGGCAACTGACGTAGTTGCTCGTGGCCTTGATATTCCACGTATTTCATTAGTTATTAACTACGATTTACCAGGTGATAACGAAGCTTATGTTCACCGTATTGGTCGTACAGGTCGTGCAGGTCGCAGCGGTACATCTATATCGTTTGTACGTCCACGCGAAATGTACTCTTTGCGTCATTATGAGCGTTTAACATCTGGTACCGTTGAGATGTACAACTTACCAAATATTCAAGAAATTGGTAAAGCACGTATTGAACGCACATTAACTGAATTAACTGGTGTTGTAGCTGATAAAGACTTAGCTTCAATGCGTGAAATTATTGAAACAATGGCGAGCGAGTCAGAACTTTCAATGACAGATTTAGCTGCAGCGTTACTTTATCAAAAACAGTTAAAGCAACCGTTACAGCCGAAAGAAGATCCGAAACCTCGCCGTGATGCTCGTGAAAGAAATGATCGTAACGACAGCCGCGGTGGTCGTAATGACAGCCGAGGTGGTCGTAACGAAGCTCGTGGTGGCCGCGATAGCCGCAATGATAACCGTACAGAGCGCGCTCCACGTAAAGCTAAAGTTGCCCGCAGTGATGTTGATTGGCAGACTTACCGCTTAGAAGTGGGTAAAGAGCATGGTGCACGTCCAGGTGATATTGTCGGTGCAATCGCTAACGAAATTTCATTAGACAGTAGCTACATTGGCGCTATTAACTTGCATGATAAACATAGCTTTGTGCAATTGCCAAAAGGTATGCCTGACAAGTCATTTACACAATTAAAGCGTGTACGTGTTCGCCGTCAAGCATTAGAGATTACGGTTTCAGATGTACAACCTTCATCTGACCGTCCAGCACGTTCTCGTAAAGAGCAACGTACTAACTAATTACATTTGATATGTAATTCTAAACGCCAATTCTACTATTAGAGTTGGCGTTTTTTTTCGTCTATAAAATTAAATGCCAATAAATTAATTTAGTACCATAGCCATTTAACTAAATTTCATTGTGTTTTTATAATCGCTATTGCAATGGATTTAGATGGTTATATAAGCAATTTATCACGGCTAAAATCTTCTGTAAAAATAACGTTACATCTGCGTGAGCCGCCAGCTATAGCTTAGATCCTTGTAACGAATTATTCCCGTAGTTTTGACGTAACAATAGATTTACGCTTCAAATAATGTCAGTTTTTTCATTCACTTCCTCTTCGCTGATTTCAGAGTAATAATCGCTTCATTGCTACAACGAGAGAAAAAATTATGACAGAAGTAACAAACCCACTAAATTTACGCGGTATCGAATTTATTGAATATGCAACGCCAGACTCTGACTTTATGGCTGATGCTTTTTACGGTTTTGGTTTTTCAAAAACCAAGAAATTCAAAGGTCGTGACATTGATTATTTTAATCAAAATGATATTCATTTCTTCTTAAACAATGAGCAAGCAGGGTTCTCTAAAGAATTTGCTAAAAGCCATGGACCTGCAATATGTTCAATGGGCTGGCGTGTAGAAGATGCAGACTATGCTTTTGAGCAAGCTGTAGCGCGTGGTGCTAAATCGGCACAAGGTGTAGATAAAAAATTACCTTACCCGGCAATATTTGGTATTGGCGATAGCTTAATTTACTTTATTGAAAAATTTGGTGCTAAAGGCTCTATCTATCAAGACGATTGTGAAGATCTTGCTGAGCCAGTATTAGTTAAAGACAAAGGCTTTAAAGCTGTTGATCACTTAACGAATAACGTTTACCAAGGCACTATGGAATTTTGGGCTGATTTTTATAAAAACATATTTGGTTTCACTGATGTACGTTACTTTGACATTAAAGGTGAGAAATCTGCATTAGTTTCTTATGCTTTACAATCTCCGTGTGGCACCTTCTGTATTCCTATTAACGAAGGAAAGGGCACAAGCAACAACCAAATAGATGAATACTTAAATGAATATAATGGCCCAGGTGTTCAACATTTAGCATTTATCAGCGATGACTTGCTCGGTTCTTTAGATCAACTTGATAAAAATATCATTGATACACTAAATATTGTTCCTGAGTATTATGACGATGTTTTTGATCGTATTCCTTGGGTAAAAGAAGACCCACAACGCATTCGTGATCATCAAGTATTGGTTGATAGCCAAAAAGAAAATTCATACTTGTTACAGATATTCACTAAAAACATTTTTGGACCTATTTTTATTGAAATGATCCAGCGTGTAGACGACCAAGGCTTTGGCGAAGGTAACTTCACTGCCTTGTTTAAGTCAATTGAGTTGAACCAAATGGAACGTGGCGTGCTTTAAGCAATTAGCTTTCTAAACGCGACCAAGAGCCAGCTTATGCTGGCTTTTTTATGTTCTTATATTCAGTCATGAACAATATTTACTAGCTGTGAACCATTTTTAACGTTGTTTTACACGTTAACTACTGTGTATCTGACCTTACTTTATAAATCTTTTAATCACCGAGCACTCTAAGGTAAAAACAATAGTTCAAAACATCCTACCACCGAGGCACCGAGGCGCTGCGCGCTACACCGAGAAGTTATAAAAAATAAACAATATGAATGGTAAGATCTTACCCCATAATTTTTTCTGGGTTTAGCTCTTCTCTGTGCAGGACGAAGTCCCTCTGTGCCTCGGTGGTAGCATATCTTTTATCTGTTAAACGCTATTAACCAATTACTCGAATTAAAACAAATATCTTTAAATAGCTGAAAAATACTTCCTGTGTTCAACTCATTCAGTTCTTATTCTTTTCTCCCTGTGAGTCATTTTTATCGTTGTTTATCACGTTAATTAATGTGTACCTTAATTAATGTGTACCTGACCCTACTTTATATGCTGAATTTTAGGCATAAAAAAAGCGCCAGAAGGCGCTTTAAAATTGCAATAATTATGTATTACTTGCTTAGTGCTTCACCTAAGTGAGGACGAATATCTTTTAAGATTTCTTTTGCTAAGCGTGGGCTACTCGCAACGATATTACCTGAGGTACTGTGATTATGGCCACCAACAAAATCTGTTACCAAACCACCAGCTTCAATAACCATAAGTTCACCGGCAGCGGTATCCCAAGGTTTTAAACCAATTTCAAAGTAACCGTCAACACGGCCTGAAGCAACGTAAGCTAAATCAAGTGCGGCTGAGCCAGCACGACGCATGTCTGATGTTTTACCGAATAGCGTTTTGAACATTTCTAAGTAAGCATTGGTATGTTGCTTATGCTTAAAAGGGAAACCTGTCGCTAAAATAGCGCCATTTAGTTCTTTAGATTGTTTTACGCGAATACGGAAACCGTTTAATTGTGCACCTTTACCACGACTAGCTGTAAATAGTTCACCACGGATTGGATCGTAGATCACAGATTGATCTAACTTTCCTTTAACTTTAAGCGCGATAGATACCGCAAAGTGTGGAATACCTTTAACGAAGTTTGACGTACCGTCTAATGGATCAATAATCCATTGGTAGTCATTGTCTTTCCCTTCAATTACGCCACACTCTTCACCAATAATCGTGTGGTTAGGGTAAGATTTTTGAATTGTTTCAACAATAGCTAGTTCAGCATTTATATCAACATTAGTAACGATATCGTTAGTACCCTTAGATTCAATTTCAATCTTATCTACTTGTTCAAAAGCGCGCAGAATTACTTTGCCCGCAGCACGCGCAGAGCGCACGGCAATATTTAGCATCGGATGCATGATCGACTACCCTATAATGTTGTAAAATGTCATAAACAGCTATGTAAAAGAACGAGGTTAATCTTAAAAAGCTATACTTGTATGAGCCCCCTAAAATTAAGCGCGCGAATTATAGCAAACTAATTATCAATTAGCGATACCCTTCTTCAGTAATAACTAACAGAAGTTCCTAATGTGAATTTAAGTTATAGCTTATGTAATACAACTTAGCTGAATTTCTTTACCTAACTTTATTTGCCTATATAAGCGAAAGTGCTAAGACATATTGATAAACACTAGGGAAGAAATACAAAACGGATGATTTTTTCGCAGTACAAGTATATGGTTCTGTGTTAACATTATCGACAATTTTAGCCATCTAGATAGTCAACACTATAATTTAAATATAATTGAAATGTTGTCTGCGAATTAAGTAAGTATAAATAATGTCAGATTCTTTATTAAACAAAGTACGTATAGTTCTCGTTAATACCTCAGATTGTCGTAACATTGGCTCAGCCGCTCGAGCGATGAAAACAATGGGTTTAACGGATCTTGTGTTAGTTGATCCAATTGAAATGCCTAATGGGCAAGCGCAAGCTTTAGCTGCTGGAGCAACTGATGTTTTAAAAAACGCCAGAGTTGTTTCTACGCTTGAAGAAGCCATTGATGACTGTGGTTTAGTTGTTGGTACAAGTGCTCGCTCTCGTACATTACCTTGGCCGATGTTGGAGCCTCGCGGTTGTGGTGAAAAACTAATCACCGAAGCGCAAGAGTATCCAGTGGCTTTAGTCTTTGGTCGAGAAAGTAGTGGCTTAACGAATGAAGAACTGCAGCTATGTCACTTTCATGTGCAAATTCCAGCGAACCCAGAATACAGTTCATTGAACTTGGCAATGGCGGTACAAACATTAAGTTATGAAGTACGTACAAGCTTTTTAATTCATGAACAGCAAGCGTTCACAATGAATGACAACGAAGAGTATCCATTGGTAGATGAAACTGAACGTTTTTATGAGCATTTTGAAAATGCATTAAAAGACACGGGTTTTATTGTTCCAAGCCACCCTGGTTTAGTCATGACTAAGTTGCGTCGTTTATTTAATCGTGCAAGACCTGATGTTAAAGAATTAAAAATGATGCGCGGCATTTTAGCCTCAGTTGAGCGTGCTGCAAAAGTAGCTAACGCGAATAACAAAGATTAATGGTAGCTGTAAATAGCAATTGAGTTATCTGACTAATTTTGTTGCTATAAACTGTATAACACGGCTATTGAAAAGAAAATTAAGGAACGTGAATGTTTAACCGCATGAAAGAAGACATCAACAGTGTATTTGACCGAGACCCAGCAGCACGCAATGTATTTGAAGTGCTTACCAACTATCCTGGTTTGCATGCTGTTTGGTTTCATCGTCTGAGTCATAAATTGTGGAAATGTGACTGGAAATGGTTAGCACGTTCATTTTCAACCTTTTCACGTTGGTTAACAGGCATTGAGATCCACCCCGGTGCAACTATTGGTCGTCGTTTTTTTATTGATCATGGCATGGGTGTAGTTATTGGTGGCACGGCAGAAATTGGCGACGATGTAACTTTATATCAGGGTGTTACTTTAGGCGGTACAAGCTGGAAAGAAGGTAAACGTCATCCGACATTAATGGATAATGTTGTAATAGGTGCGGGTGCAAAAATATTAGGGCCAATAACTATTGGCAAGCATGGCAAAGTTGGCTCTAACTCTGTTGTGGTAAAAGATGTACCTGATAATGCTACTGCAGTAGGTATTCCAGCGCGTATTGTAAATCCAAATAAAAATAAAGATGATGCTGAAAATCGTGAAAAAGTAGCGAAAAAATATGGTTTTGATGCTTATGCTGTTGCCACTGACAATCCAGATCCAGTGGCTAAAGCTATTGGCCGTTTACTCGATCATATGCACTTGATGGACAACAAAATAGCCTCTTTATGTCGAGGCGTTAATCAACTTGGAGGGGAAGTTTGTCAAGAAGCGTTACCCGAATTAAAAGTTGGCGAATTCGACGAAGATGAAAAAGCGGCTGCTAAACGCAGAGAAGGCGCAGCGGCTAATTTTGACCCTATGATTTAACATCAACTATTTACCTATAGTTACTTATCAAGCTTAAGAATATAGATAACGCCTGATAAGTAATTTAGGTTGATAGAACTCAACTACAGCATGATAACCAAGCTATTATTTTTCCTTTTCATTGACTAATTTTTCAACCCGAGTAAAATACCTGAGTAAATCACTCGGGTATTTAGTTGACTATTTTATAAGGTTATGTAAAATTGCGCAGCAAATTGATAGGGGTATTAAATGAAATTGACGTCTAAAGGCCGATATGCCGTAACAGCGATGCTTGATGTGGCTATTCATGCCGTAGCAGGACCTGTACCATTGGCTGATATATCAGAGCGCCAAGGCATTTCATTATCATACCTAGAACAACTTTTTTCACGCCTTAGAAAATACGGACTAGTGAATAGTGTTCGTGGCCCAGGTGGCGGATATCGGTTAGGTCAATGCTCTGCAAAAATTACCGTGGCTGATGTTATCAATGCAGTAGATGAAAGTATCAATGCCACCAAATGTGGCGGTACAGGTAATTGTCAAGACGGACAACAATGCCTCACGCATTATTTATGGACAGATTTAAGCGATAGAATTGAAGATTTTTTAAAAAGCATTTCACTTGCCGAGCTCGTCGAGCAACGAAATGTTAAAATAGTGTCACAGCGACAAGATGAAACGGCAGCGAAAGCACGCAAATCACCCTCGTTAGAGACCTTAATTACCACTCGCAATATTATGAATGACTGGCATTAATTGCTAGTTCAATTGGAGATTATTAATCAATGAAGCTTCCTATTTATTTTGATTATTCAGCGACCACACCTGTAGACAAGCGTGTAGCTGAAAAAATGATGCAATATATGACAACAGATGGTTTTTACGGAAACCCAGCATCACGCTCACACAAATTCGGCTGGCAAGCAGAAGAAGCGGTAGATATCGCGCGTAATCAAATTGCTGATTTGATCAATGCTGACCCACGCGAAATTGTTATTACGTCAGGCGCTACAGAATCAAACAACCTTGCAATTAAAGGTGCTGCTAAATTTTACAGTAAAAAAGGTAAGCACATTATTACCTGTAAAACTGAGCATAAAGCGGTATTAGATACTTGTCGTGAATTAGAACGTCAAGGTTTTGAGGTTACTTACCTTGACCCTGAAAGCAACGGCTTAATTGATCTAAAAAAATTAGAAGCGGCTATGCGAGATGACACAGTACTTGTCAGCATTATGCACGTGAATAATGAAATAGGTGTTATCCAAGACATCGCTGAAATTGGCGAAATGTGTCGTGCACGCAAAGTTATCTTCCATGTTGATGCTGCGCAAAGTGCCGGTAAAATCAACATTGATTTACAACATTTAAAAGTAGATTTAATGTCATTTTCTGCCCATAAAATTTATGGTCCAAAAGGCATTGGTGCACTTTATGTTAGCCGTAAACCTCGTGTACGTTTAGAGTCACAAATACACGGTGGCGGACATGAACGTGGTATGCGTTCTGGCACACTAGCAACACACCAAATTGTTGGTATGGGTGAAGCCTTTAGAATTGCCAAAGAAGAATTAGCACAAGACGAGGCACACGTAACTAAAATGCGTGACCGTTTATGGGCAGGTTTGAACGATATGGAACAAGTGTTCATTAATGGCGATGCCGACAAACGTTACCCTGGTAACTTAAACGTTAGCTTTAACTTTGTTGAAGGCGAATCGTTAATTATGGCACTAAAAGACTTAGCCGTATCTTCAGGTTCAGCATGTACATCGGCAAGTTTAGAGCCGTCTTATGTACTTCGCGCACTAGGCTTAAACGACGAAATGGCGCATAGCTCAATTCGTTTTAGCTTTGGTCGTTTTACTACAGAAGAAGAAATTGACTACGCCATTGACCTGATCAAAAAGGCAATTGGCCATTTACGTGACATGTCACCGCTTTGGGAAATGTTCAAAGACGGTATCGATTTAGACTCAATAGAGTGGGCTGCTCACTAGAGCACTAGGAGAAATATTATGGCTTATAGCGAAAAAGTAATTGATCATTATGAAAATCCACGCAACGTTGGCTCTTTAGACAAGAGCGATCCACAAGTTGCTACGGGTATGGTTGGCGCACCAGCATGTGGTGACGTAATGAAACTACAACTTAAAATTTCAGCTGACGGTATTATCGAAGATGCTAAATTTAAAACTTACGGTTGTGGCTCTGCAATTGCCTCAAGCTCATTAGTAACAGAATGGGTTAAAGGGAAATCAATTGACGAAGCAGGCGAAATTAAAAATACTGCTATTGCTGAAGAACTTGCCTTACCGCCAGTAAAAATTCACTGTTCAATCCTAGCGGAAGATGCAATTAAAGCGGCAATCGAAGATTACCGTAGTAAGCACAAAGCTTAAGCTGGAGACTAACTATGAGTGTAACGATGACACCTGCCGCATCTGACAGGGTAAAATCGTTTATCGAAAACCGAGGCAAGGGCCTTGGTTTACGATTAGGTATTAAAACAACCGGTTGTTCTGGTTTAGCTTATGTACTTGAATTTGTAGATGAGCTAAATGAAGACGACACACTTTTTTCTATCAATGACTGTAATATCATTATTGACGGTAAAAGTTTGGTTTATCTTGACGGTATCGAACTTGATTTTGTTAAAGAAGGTTTGAACGAAGGCTTTAAATTCACCAACCCAAACGCTAAAGGCGAATGTGGCTGTGGTGAAAGTTTTAATGTTTAGTGAACAGTTAACTTCACTGGAGTTGTTGTGAATTATTTTGAATTATTTGGTTTAGACGTTCAGTTCAATCTTGATCTTGCTAAGCTTTCAACACTTTATCAAACATTACAAAAAAAAGTGCATCCTGATCGTTTTGCTCATGGCTCAAGCCAAGAGCAAATGTTAGCAGTTAAGAAATCAACGCTAATTAACGATGCTTATCAAACATTAAAAAAACCGCTTCAACGTGCGCAATACCTATTAGAATTGCGCGGCGTTAGCATGCCTAGCGAGCAAGCTTCATTTGGTGACGTTAGTTTTTTAATGCATCAAATGGAATTGCGAGAAATGCTAGATGACGTTAAGCAAGCTGATGATATAGACGCAGCCGTGTTTAACGTTTCACAAGTGTTTGAAACCGAATATCAGCAACTATTTACCCAGTTGCAAGCACAGTTGGCAGATAACACCACCGAGTCTAATAATTTGGCGTGCGATAATTTAAGAAAGCTTAAATTTTATCAAAAACTGCATGTTGAACTCGAAAAACTCGAAGAGTTGTTGTTAGACGACTAATTACCAAGTTAAGTAACCTGGTATTAATAACATTTAGACGTTAATAGCGATATTGTTGAGTTACAAAAGCATGTCGCTATTAATAAAAAATCCGTAAAACTATCACCTAACGAGCTTTTACAATGGCATTATTACAAATCGCTGAACCAGGGCAAAGTACAGTTCCTCACGAGCATCGTCTAGCCGCAGGTATTGACCTAGGCACCACCAATTCATTAATCGCTAGCGTAAAAAGTGGCCTGGCAGAAACAATAGTTGACGCTAATGGTTTAGATATTTTACCGTCAGTGGTTAGCTACCAAAGCAATGAAGTTGTTGTTGGTAACGAGGCAAAAGCGTTTGCGGTAAGCGACCCTGAAAATACCATCGTATCAGCGAAGCGCTTAATTGGCCGTTCAAAAGCTGATATCAATAATAAATATGCCTCTTTACCTTATACATTTACTGGCGATGAAAATCACCCGTCAATTGTAACGCGCACCGGCGATGTTAACCCTGTACAAGTCTCTGCTGAAATCCTTAGAGCACTAGCAAAACGTGCAGAAGATTCTTTAGGTGGAGAGTTAACGGGTGTTGTTATCACTGTACCTGCATACTTTGATGATGCTCAGCGTCATAGTACAAAAGATGCAGCAAAATTAGCCGGTGTTAACGTATTACGTTTGCTAAACGAACCTACAGCCGCCGCAGTTGCTTATGGATTAGATACTAAACACGAAGGCAAGCAAGAAGGTGTTGTTGCTGTTTATGATTTAGGCGGTGGTACTTTTGATATTTCAATATTGCGTTTGAATAAAGGTGTGTTTGAAGTATTGGCAACCGGTGGCGACTCGGCACTCGGTGGTGACGATTTTGACGGCATATTAGTTGAACATATTGTTGAACAAGCCGGTTTAGTACGTCCATTATCACCTTCTTTGGAAAGACAATTAACCCAGCAAGCATGTTCGGCAAAAGAGCAATTATCTCATCATGAAAGTGTCGATATTGCCTTAAATTTGGCAGATAATAAATCTTGGACCGGTAAAGTAACCCGTTCAGAGTTTGAGCAATTAATTGCGCCTTTAGTTAAGAAAACACTACGTGCTTGTCGTCGTGCTGTAAAAGACGCAGAACTTGAGATTGAAGAAGTTATTGAAGTTGTTATGGTTGGCGGTTCAACACGCGTGCCATTAGTGCGTAGCGAAGTTGAAAGCTTCTTTAAGCGACAACCATTAACCTCAATTGACCCTGATAAAGTCGTTGCCATAGGCGCTGCTATTCAAGCTGATATTTTAGCGGGTAATAAGCCAGACAGCGACATGCTTTTACTTGATGTTATTCCATTATCACTTGGCTTAGAAACCATGGGTGGTTTAGTTGAAAAAGTCATTTCACGTAACACCACAATACCTGTCGCTAAAGCACAAGAATTTACTACTTTTAAAGATGGCCAAACCGCCATGGCAGTACATGTTTTACAAGGTGAACGTGAGCTTGTTGACGACTGTCGCTCTTTAGCCCGTTTTGAACTTCGCGGTATACCTGCCATGACCGCAGGTGCTGCACATATTCGTGTTACTTTTAAAGTAGACGCTGACGGACTGTTAGAAGTTTCAGCAATGGAAAAATCAACCGGCATTGAATCAAGTATTACCGTTAAACCAAGTTTTGGTTTAGAGGCAGATGAAATTACCAACATGCTAAAAGATTCAATGGTCAATGCAGAGCAAGATATTCAAGCGCGTATGTTGAAAGAGCAACAGGTTGAAGCATTACGTGTTATAGAATCTGTTCAAGCTGCATTAGTCGCAGATAGCGCATTATTAGAAAGTTCAGAAATAAGCGAAATTAATAACGCTATTGCTGCACTTCACCAAATAAGCCAAACAGGTAACGCCGATGAAATTGAAGCGGCGTTAGAAACATTAAATAATAGTACCGCCATATTTGCTGAACGTAGAATGGATTCATCCATTAAAACAGCACTTTCTGGCCATTCAGTTGACGAGGTTTAGTTAAATGCCACAAATAATATTTTTACCGAATGAAGATCTTTGCCCTGAGGGGGCAGTTGTTCAAGCCGAGAAAGGCGAAAGTGTATTAAACGTAGCGTTGAAAAATGACATTGGTGTTGAGCACGCCTGTGAAAAAGTATGTGCTTGCACAACATGTCATATGATCATTCGTGAAGGCTTCGACTCTATCGCTGAAAGTGACGAGTTAGAAGACGACATGCTTGATAAAGCTTGGGGCTTAGAGCCAGATTCACGTCTTGGCTGTCAAGCTATCGTAGGCGATGAAGACTTAGTCGTAGAAATTCCTAAATACACGGTGAACATGGTGTCTGAAAATCACTAATTGATTTAGCTACATAGAATAATAAAAAGGGTAATAACAGCAATGTTATTACCCTTTTTAGATCGTATTCAAATTACTTTTAATCACTACAGCACTTATAGCTCAAGCATTAAACCTTTTTTCTTAACGCTTTGAATTTACTTTTAATTAAACAAATTTTTTAAATTGTAAATTATATGTTAAATTCTAGGTAATTATTATATTGGTTCTATCAAGGGAATGAAAAGTGAAGTATTTTTTCTATGTGATTTTGTTGTTATCGACTATTTTGTCGTCAGTTGATGCTATTGCTCAAGAAGCTAAACTTGTTAAAAAGGCAGAATGGGGCTCAGGTACTTATGAGCATATGGTCGAGATTAATGATCATTACTATATAGTGACACGCTCTGGACAAGTTGATGTTATTAATCCTGAATTAGCAGGAGAGTCATCTTTGATAGGGCAAATTGATTTTGACTTTGAACCTGATATTCGTGCAATTTCTAAGTTTGACAACTTTCTAATTATTGTGACTAACGATAAAGTTAATATTTATAGTATTACTGACGCTATAAATATTACACAAGTATATTCATTAACAGTATCAGGGCATTGGAATGCCGAAGTGATAAATCATCAAGGTGATTTATATTACGTAGATGGTGATAACAAAATATACGTCATTGCTGAAGCAGAGGGCGTTTTCAGCCTTAGCAAAGTTATTCAGTCACCAGCAAGTAACTATAATGAAGAGGTTTATGTTTCTGATCGAAACTTATTTATCGAAGATTCAACGCTTTATTATGTCTATCGAGTGCAAGAAAACGGAACACTTGCGACTAAGGTAGAGTCATACCAACTCACTGATTTAACGCTAAGCGACTCAGGACTACTAGAAGGAATTGGCATTTCAACGAACGGTGTTTATGTAGGTGACGGACGTTTTGTAATTTCAAATTATCAATATTTGTATTTGATTAAACTAATTGATGGGCAAGTCACAATTTTAAATGACTTTGATACGGTTCAGTATAATAAAATTTTTCATTTAACGAGCAAAAACAATACGCTAAAAGCGCTTTCAGACAACGTTCTTTATACATTTCAAATATCTGAAAGCAATACAATAAGCACCTTATCTACAGAAAGCTTAACGGATCACTTCTTATCAAACTCGTATATGCGTGATGTATATTGGCGTGATGATAAGCTTATTGGTCTAAACACTAAATCAGGTGTTTTCGAAATAGATCTTGTTGATAATGTTATAGACAGCATCGCGTTTTCTTATAATCAAAGTGGCGATATGGGTAAGGCTGTTATTGAAAATAACTTAGTATATTTACCTCGTGATTCACGCATAGACATTATTAATATTACTGATATTGACAATATTACTTTGCAAAATAGTATTGTCGAAAATGTTAAAGACATAGAAAGAGTATCTACTAATCTAATTTTTTCTAACGGACAAAGAATAAGCAATCAAACAATAGTAAGTGACAGTGAAATTCAACTTAACAGTGAAGTTAGCGTGAATAATAAAGCCGGTCCATTATTGTTCAAAGATAGTCATATATATAACATAAATTTTGACACTGAATCTTCAGTGACGCGCCATAGTGCTAGTTCACTTTATAGTTTGTATGAGACTCCTTTAGAAGCTAGCATTTCTAACCCTGACAATTCTTGTCCACAAAAATTAGGTTTACTTGCCGATACGCTTATCGCATCTGACCCATGTAGCAATAATAAAATCCATCTATTTACAGATTATAACAACGACGATTTTGTATACAGTCGTACAATAGAGCTTGGGTTTAGTTATTATCAGCTGGTTATAGCTAACGAGTATATTTATCTGATAAGTCCGGAAGGAATAAAGGTTGTTGCACTATCTGCGTCTGATGAGTTCACAGAGGTTAGTTCAATTGATATAGGCTTTTCAGTTTTTAACGGTATAAGTGCTGACCTTTTGGAAGGTTATTTACTTATTTCAGATGGTTTTTATTTTCATTTGTTTGAAACCTCAGAGCCTAGTTTACCAACCTTGATCTCGAAAGCAAAAATCAACGATTTTGAGTGGCGAGAGGCAAACTTTCAAATAGCTGACAATTATCTTCTGGTAACAACCAAGGATCAGGGGAAGATTAAGTTTTTTCAAATAAACAAAGCACCAACAGTCAATGAGGCTTCCCTGAATATTAACGAAGATGAAACTTCAGAGCCTTTAATTACCTTTGTTGATCCGGAAGCAGATCCTTTAGACCTTTCAATTGTTAATGATGCAATTAATGGCGAGCTAACCGTTGATGGCGAAACAATAATATATACGCCGAATGAGAACTTTAATGGTGAAGACACCATTTTATTAAAAGCTGAAGATATACACGGTAACTTTATTGAACATGAGTTATTAGTCACGGTAAATTCAATTAATGACGTACCAACCATTTTAACAAGTGTATTAACAACCAATGAAGATATGGTGTTAACCTCTGAAATTGCCTTCCAAGATATCGAAAATGATGGTGTAGAATTTCATTTAATATCGGAAACTAGCAATGGAGTGGCATCTATTTCTTTACAGGGTGTACTAACTTATAGCCCAGCTGAGAATTTCTTTGGTGAAGATTCGCTAGTTGTTTCAGTTACAGATGAAAACGAGGGCATTAGTGAAAAAGAAATAGCAATAACAGTTACTTCAGTTAATGATAATCCAGAATTTAGTAACATGTCTTTTAGTGTTGATGAAGATCACTTGTTGTCTGACCAAGTTATGGCAACAGATATTGATAGTGAAATATTAACTTTTTCTGTTGTTACTGCGCCTGAGTCAGGCACCTTAAATTTGCAAGAGTCAGGTCATTTTACTTATCAGCCAGATGTTGATTATGATCAACAAGATCGTTTTGAAATTGCAGTTATAGATGAACAAGGCGGAAGAAGTCAGGCCCAAGTTATTATTGCTGTTAAATCAATGAATGATGCGCCTGTATTTGAGGTAAATAATTTTTTCATAAACGAAGACACACCATTAACTCAGCCGATACTTTTTTATGATGTTGACTCTGGCGTACATACAGTTGAAATATTGTCTTCTGCAACTAATGGTGTAGTTGAGCTAAACAACGGAGCAGCATTCACTTATAACCCTGAAAACAATTTTTCAGGTGTAGATAAGTTCAGAGTGCGCCTTACTGACGAACAGGGTGCTAGTGTTGAAGGCGAAATTAAAATAACTATTGCGCCTGTGAACGACACTCCTGACTTTACCACGTCTAATTATTCTGTTAATGAAGATAACGTGCTCACAAGCAAGTTGGAGGCATTCGATATTGAAGGTCAAGCACTGACATTTGAATTAATAAGTGATGAAGATCTGCAAGGAAACGTAAGTGTTGAAAGTGATGGACAGTTCAGTTTCGAGCCTTCTTTAAACTTTTACGGCGAAACCTCTTTCACTGCTAAGGTAACCGACAGTGAGGCTAGCGCTAGTACTCAAATTATTAACATTACAGTCAATGCCGTTGATGATGTGCCAGCACCAGAAAATACCTCACTTTCTTTACTGTTTAATGGAAATGTCTCTCAGAGTTTACCAACCATAGATGTTGACGGACAGACTCTGAGTTATCGTTTAGTTACCGATGTTAAAAATGGCGTATTAACTTTATCAGCCTCCGGGCAATACAAGTACTCTCCAAATGCAGGGTATTCTGGCAATGATTCTTTTACATACGAAGTTAATGACGTGAATAACAATGTTGCACAAGCTACCGTTTCATTTACTGTGCAATCAGCTGCAGAACCTACCAAAACAGGATCAAGCTCAGGGGGTAGTTTTGGATATTTTATGTTGTTAAGTTTAGTTATATCATTTGGCTTTAGATTGAAATTTGCTCGTGCATCGGGCGATTTAAAATAACTAAATATTAGTTTAAAAAATATAAAGGGTAATAACACCAAGTTGAGATAACATGATGGCGTTATTACTCTTTTTTAGTTAATGCACTAACTCACATAACGCATATTTATAAAGAGTTTAAGTGGTGCCGAAAGGGTAGGTGTTTTGAAATTAACTTCATCCGTCCTTTGTAGAAGGCGGCTTTGATAGAATCAATGGTGTTAATTGTTATTAACACCATTGATTAGAAATATTGTTGTTTTTAATCGTTAATATTTTAAGAATATAAATTAATACCTGATCTGTTTATGTTGTGGTCCTATTTTTAAATAAAAGGAATTTAAATGTTAGGAAAAAAATATCTCGTTATCTTGTTTATTTTAATGCTTGCGGGCTGTGCAAGCGTTAAAGAAAAACATTACTCCCCCGACTTTTCAACGTCAGAATTAACTTTGGTTAGTGAAGCCATTCCTTTTAATACTTTTGAAGATTGGCTGAATGATACTAAAGGAATAAAAACAAATATTAAGCGACTAGATAACTTTCAAAGACGGGTTGACCCTAAAGCATTTTCTCACTTTAAAAACACCGTAGCGAGTCATTGGGTATCTTATCAATCTGATGGGCTAAAAATAGCAGGTGTTGTTGCTTATCCAAAAGACTATGAAGATAAAAGTTTGCCTGTTGTTATATTTAATAGAGGTGGCAATGATTCTGGCGGTAACAGTCGAATAAGCCTCTATAAACTTATTTTACCTTTAGCTGAGCAGGGTTACATTGTACTTGCTAGCAATTATCGAGGTTCAAGGTATAGTGAAGGTAAAGATGAATTTGGTGGTAAAGATGTTAATGATGTACTGCGATTAATCGATATTGTAGACACCATTCCTTTTGCCGATACAAACCGTATTGGCATGGTTGGTTGGAGCCGCGGTGCTATGATGACTTTGCTTGCCGCTAGAAAGTCAACTCGTATTAAATCTGCAGCAGTCATTGCTGGTAATGTTGATATGTTTGCGAGTATAGAGCGCCGCCCTGACATGGAAAAAAAGGTTTATGCTAGATTAGTACCTAATTTTGATAATAACCGCGAGGTTGAGCTTGAAAAGCGTTCAGCTATTTTCTGGTTAGAAGAGCTTAATCCTGAAATGCCACTCCTAGTTATGCATGGCACAGAAGATTGGCGGGTAGATTATAAACAATCAGAAATGCTGGTAAGGAAGCTAGCCGCACTTAAACGACCGTATAAGTTTAAGCGCTTTGAATATGGAGATCATAACTTGACCTTCTATAAGAATGAATGGCAAAACGCATTGTATACTTGGTTAAAAGAAACGCTTTAATTTATTTTATCGAATTTTATATCTCGAAGATAAGATAAAACATTACTTCTATGCTTAGCCACTTTAAGGACATCCCGCATATTTATAAGTTGGGTAAAAAGGCGGTTAATATAGAGAAGTTTTAAATCTGTAACTATCAACTAAATGATTATGAGTAAATAAGCCGCACTGAAAAACCGAAATGATAAGGGTAATAACAGCAAAGTTATTACCCTTTTTTAATACAAAAAATATGTTGATGCTCACTTTAGTTTAAAGAATTTTAATTTTCTGCGCTTCAATAAAATCTAGGTGAGAAATAATAACGGCGTCTGGAGCTTCAATTTGTGGGTAATGTCCAATCTTATCAAGTGTAATAACATCAGCATTTGGAATAAGTTGTTGGTATCGAGCAACTAAATGGGCACCTGATATTGGGTCAAACAAGCCATTAGTTAAACGAAGTGGAATTTTCGCATGCTGCAATGCGCCGACCCAACGTGCTCTATTTAAGCGTCTTTCAACCATATAATAAATGAGTTTATGCATCACCAAATGACCATTGTTGTAACGTATTAACGACCAAAAATCTGTTACTTCTTGTGTGCTTGGCGGGGTATTTGGACCAAATATTTTCTTTAAATTTTTCACTAATGTTTTTTTAGTCATTAATCTAACAAGTAAGCCGCCTAACGGGCTTAAAAGTAATTTTTGCATCAGAACAGGGCGATGTGTTTCAGGAAATATACCACCATTAAGTAAGTGCAAAGAGCTGATGTTAAAGGGCAATGTTTCTTCGTTATGGCGAGCTAATAGCTCTTGAGCAACGGTATCGCCGTAATCATGACTAATAATATGGCAAGCGTTAATGCCTAATTTTTTAATTAGCGCACAATAAATATCTGCTTGATTACTAATACTGTAGGCTTGCTTAGGTTTATCGCTAAAGCCAAACCCAAGCATGTCGAGTGTTATACATTGAAATTTATCACTCAGTTGTGGCCAAACTTTACACCAATCGAAACTCGCTGTTGGATATCCGTGAATGAGCAATAATGGTGTACCTTCGCCTGATACGTTATAAAAAATTTTCTGACCATGAAAGTCAAAATAATCGCCGCTAGTTTGCCAATTATCTAAAGTCATAACTTCACTTTTAACTTTCATTCTTAACTTTCATTCTTAACTTTCACTCTTAGCATCTCCACAGGATTTATATTGATAGTTTCTAATTCGAATTAATGCATAACAGTGCTGTTTCCCGATGAAAATATCATTATGTATCATGAGTTAAGCACTACAGCGTCATCGTAAACTACATCGATAATAAAAAAAACAATATAAAAGCCCATTCGATGTGATATCTGCATGTTAGCTTGGCTATTACTGATAAATTGTCGACCTAGCGAGTTATGTTTAGCCACCTTCATTACTTTGTAGTAATAAATTAAATGTTTTTACATCACAATTATCTAAAGAGTCGCAACCCCTAATAATTAACCTTAAGTTTGATTCGTTTTCATCTAGATAGCTCTTATTACCTAAAACGTCAGCCCCAATCGAGCAAGATAAGTCGTTGTTATTAAATTCACATTGAGCTGCGCCAGTGGCGTTTGGACAAAGTGAGAAAGAAGCACCACCACATCTCAAGGCTACAATTTTATTGCTGTCAGAATAAACTTCACCGTTACTCGTTAGATATAAATCTATTCTGTAAGAGGCTGAAGTGGGCGATACCCACTGAAGCTCAAAACTAGTGCCTTCGGTAATGGTAACTACTTCATTGTCATAAAAATCTTTTGCATCAAAACGAATGTTTTGTAAGGCAAAATCGCCACTTTCAACAGGGGGTTCATTGTTGCCATTAGCGCCATCATCGTTACCGTTGCCGCCACTACTGCCGCCGCCTCCGCCGCAAGCGCTTAATGCAAATATGCTCATGGCGAATAGAAGATATTTCATAAATGTCCTTATATTTAAGCTAATGAATTAATTTTTAATTAGGTAAAGTCTTGTTTTGCTTTGCTTTGAAAAATACATTGCATAATTCCAATGTTAATCGTCGAAATGTTGAAGTTACAAGCATCAGAAAAAATTTGAACCTTGAACTTGTAGCCTGTTCAGTGATTTTAGAACACTTTATCATGCTTGTATTAGAACGTATCATCATAATGTTAAGTGAATGCCAACGCGCAAAGTTTATTTATGGTCTTATCTAGCTTTATTGTCGACTATTGCTTTATCAAGCAGCGAGTCATCAAAGCTTACACTGACTGATGGAGCTTTATTAGCGCGTCAACATGCAAGCTAACGGTGTCTAGTATTAAGCCTTTCCAATGAGCGCTATCAACCTCTTCCGCAATAGCATGATGCATTAAGCCAATATAGCCATGTACAATTGACCATATTTGCAGGGTAGTATTGCGCTTTTGTTCAAAGGTGGCATCTTTTGGTAAGAGAGTTTCTATAATTTTAGTGGTTTGTAAAAATGCTGCTACACTCGATTTTTTTGCCTCGTCAGAGGGAAGATAATGGGCAACACTCTCACCAAAAATTAGCAGGTAATGGCCGCGATAATTTATGGCTGTTTCGATATAACCTTGCGTTGCTGCCAAAATGCTTTCTTTGGGATTATCACTATTAATAGGCACATCAACAGCGTTTTTAAAGCGAGTAAACCCCTCAATATAAAGCGCATCTAAAATGCCTTGCTTGCCATTGAAATGGCTATAAATACCAATGGTTGACAAATTTGACTCGCGGGCAATAGCTCTAACACTGAGCGCGGAAATTCCACCGTTTAAAAACAGTTTAGATGCAGCGAGTAATATTCTTTCTTTGCTATTTTTCATGCTTAAATCAACCACACAATGTTGCGTCATCATAGCGTTAATTTTACGAAATTAATATTATTATCTTGACAAAATATAACGGTGTTATATTTTATTTATAACGCTGTTATATTGAGCAGTATGAAGAATTAAAAATTAAATGCATGAAATTACATAACGTAAAAATTAGCAGGGGATAAAATGGACGTTCAAGTATTAGAAACTGATTACTTAGTTATTGGCAGTGGGGCAATGGGCATGGCGTTTGTAGATACACTACTCGCTGAAACCGACGCCAATATTATTATGGTTGATTTACACGCCAAGCCAGGAGGACATTGGAATAACGCATACCCGTTTGTTACCTTACATCAACCATCTAAATTTTATGGTGTTGGTTCTAAAGAGCTCAGCAAAGGGCGCATAGATAGCTTAGGTTTAAATGCCGGTTTGAACGAACTTGCTACGGGTGCTGAAGTTAGCGCTTACTTTGACGATGTTATGAAGCATCACTTTATCAGCTCTGGTCGAGTTAAGTATTACCCAATGTGTAAGTATACTGGTGATAATACCTTTGTTTCCATCACGAGTGGCCAAACCTTTAACGTTAAAGTGAATAAACGTTTAGTTGATGCTACCTATTTAAAAACCTCGGTACCTTCAACACATACACCGAATTTTTCTATTGCTGACGATGTTAATTTTATCCCTTTAAATCAATTACCTTCTATAACAAAACCAGCAGAGAAATATGTGGTCGTCGGCGGCGGAAAAACCGGTATAGATGCCTGTTTATGGTTACTTGAAAATCAAGTAAACCCCGATGATATCTGTTGGATAATGCCGCGCGATGCCTGGCTCATGGATCGCAAAAACACTCAACCAACAGCTGATTTTTTTAGTAACACTATTGGCGCACAGGCAGATCAAATGGAAGCGTTAGCCAATGCCGAATCAGTTGACGATCTTTTTGATAAGCTCGAAGATAAAGGTGTGCTAGTGCGCATAGACAAAACTGTGAAACCTGAAATGTATCACGGCGCTACTATTTCTCAGCAAGAGCTTACGCAATTAAGACGTATTAAGCAGGTGTTGCGTAAAGGGCGAGTTACCCAGTTAGATAAAACCTTAATTACCTTTGAACAGGGTACTCATATAACACCAGAAAACACCTTGTTTATTGATTGCTCGGCCAGTGCTTTAGGAGAGCTTAAGTCACTACCAGTATTCAGTGATGAAAAAATCACCTTGCAAACTATACGTATTATTCAACCAGTTTTCAGTGCTTCACTTATTGCTCATATTGAAGCGGCATACCAGAACGACCAGCAAAAAAATGCCTTAAGTCAAATAGTGCCACTACCAAACAAAGCCACTGACTGGTTAACGGTGAATGCAGCATTTATGCGAAATCAGTATCTTTGGTCGCAAGATAAGTCATTACAAAAATGGCTGTATTGCAGCCGACTTGATGGTTTTAGTAAACTGGTGGCTGATGTAGCAAAAGATGATACTGAAAAACAAGCAATAATAATGCGTTTACGCTCGAATGTGCCCAAGGCCATGGAGAACTTAATGCGCCTAATTGCCACTTTACCTATGCCAAAAAAGGAAGCCGACCATGCATGAGTTTCAAGTTAATAAACAAGACTTCACAAAAACAAGGCTAGTAGAAAACAATACGCTAAATGCTGAAACGCCCTTATTAGACGATGAGATTATTGTCCGCGTTGACAGTTTCGCATTAACAGCAAATAACATAACTTACGCAGTACTAGGTGAGAAGCTTGGCTATTGGCAGTTTTTTCCTGCCTCAGATAATGCCGATAATAGTTGGGGGATTATTCCTGTTTGGGGCTTTGCAACGGTGATCTCATCACATAGTAATGATATTACGGTGGGCGAAAAGTTATTTGGCTATTTTCCGCCAACATCATTAGTAAAAATGACCGCTACTCAAGTGTCATCACAGCGCTTTTTTGATGGCAGTGCACATCGGGCTGCGCTGCCGCCTGGTTATAATGTTTATCGCAGAGTATTAGCAGAGCCTGGTTATAATGAAACTTACGATAAGCAACGCATGTTATTGTTTCCACTGTATATTACTTCATTTTGTTTATGTGATTACTTAGAGAGTAATCAATGGTTTAACGCCGAACAGGTTATTATTATTAGTGCCTCAAGTAAAACCAGTATTGGCCTTGCCTATGGCATTGACGACAGTGAATCAGCGCCAAAGTTAATTGGCATGACAAGCTCACGTAATCATGCTTTTGTTAATAAGTTAGGTGTTTATCAGCAAGTAATTAATTATGGAGACTTAAGCCAGCTTAACCCTAAATTAAAAACCGTTATTGTTGATATGGCAGGCAATGCTGAACAATTAAAAGCAATAGAGCAGCATATGATAGGCAATTTAACTTTTTGCCTACAAGTTGGTTTAACGCATTGGGATGAAGCCTCGGTAAAATCTCCTTTATCTCATACTGAAAGCGAAATGTTTTTTGCACCAGGGCATATTCAAAAGCGTATTGCGCAGTGGGGCGCAAAAGAGTTCGAACATAAATCTATGAGTTTTATGGCTAAAAGTACCCAGCGCAGTGCAAGTTGGTTAGCTTTTACCAGCATAGAAAGTATTGAACAAATGGCTGAGGTTTACGCTGATGTTTGTAAGGGGGTGCTAGCGCCTGAAAAAGGCATTATTATTAAACCTTAGTGACAGACTATTGAATAGCTTGTAAATAAGAACGTACTAAAATGTGATGTTAATACAACCAATTTATTTTTGTATAATCACGAAAGTTCAAATTATAGCCGTTAGCTAAATGATAAATTATTAGCTAACGGGTACATAAATTTCTTTTATAAAGCTATTCAAAAAAATTAAACGCCTTAACTCAACACGTTATTAACTTTTGAAAGCCTCATACACAAAGGCGTAGCCAGTATATAAGTTCAGTAATAATAAAGTTTTTGAAAACATTAGCTTAGCTAGACAAACCCTTTAAAATTTGCTCTACTTAATTAAAATGTTTTTGTCTCGATAACGTTATTATCGTCAACTTCTGTTGTAAAAACTTTAGGCATTATAAAATTGTCAGAATTATCTAAATCTCAAACCATAAAAAGCTTAACGATAACTAATCAGTTTGCTACTGATATTTTATTGTTAAACACTCCCAATGAAGTTTGGCAATATTTAGCTCAAAATATTGTTGAAAAACTGGGTTTCGATGATGCGGTAATTTATACCTTAGATGCAGGTAAAGAAACGTTAAGTAGAATGTTTGGCTTTAAAAAAAATATTCTTGTAGGTAATAACCAAACCAGTAAAACTCAACCAACAGAAACCACCTCCGACCTCAAATTAATTAAATTCAACCAAGGCGTTATTGGTAAAGTTGCTGCGACACAGCAACCAATATTAGTCAAAGATACCCGTGAGTTTAGTGGCTATATTGAAGATGGAGACACAACGCTTTCAGAGTTGGCTGTGCCGGTTTTATTCAAAGATAAATTACTTGGTGTAATTGATACTGAGCATACTCAAGAAAATTTTTATACAGACTATCATTTAAAAACTTTAACAGCATTAGCCTCTATTGCTGCGATGAAGATCTCTCAAATCATTAAAGTGGATGGTTTAGAAGATATAATTGAAAATTTAGAATACGCAAATAAAATTCAAGACGCATTATTTGAAATAGCAGAACTTACCTATACAACGAAAACAATGGGTGAATTTTATCGTCATTTACATCAATGTATTGGTCGATTAACCTTTGCTAAAAACTTCTTTGTTGCTTTACTTAAAGATAATGGCAAAACCATTGAATTTCCCTATGCTGTCGATGAATTTGACCAAGATATAGTGGATGAATTTGACCAAGGAAAAATATTTGCAAAGGTCGCTATCGATCCCAATAACTTAAGCATAACAGGTTATACGCTTTCAAAAGATAAGCCTTTCTTGCTCTATGAGCAAGATATTCAAAAAATGCTCGATAGCAAAGAGCTCTACATTCTAGGTAGTATCCCTAAAGCTTGGTTAGGTGTGCCTTTTGGTCAAAATGAAAATAAAGGCATTGTCGTTGTACAGAGTTACAGCACGGACTTTTTATTCCAAGAAAAAGACAAACAGCTCTTATCCTTTGTCGCAAAACACATTAATAATGCGATTGAAAGAATGGAAGCACAGCAAAAGCTACAGTTTTTAGCTTTGCATGACCCCTTAACTAACTTACCTAATAGATCGCTATTTAAAGACCGTATTCAACATGCATTTTTACACTGCAAAAATTATCGTCATGAAAATATGGCAATATTGTTTATTGATGTAGACAGGTTTAAGCAGGTTAATGACACCTATGGTCATCATATTGGAGATAAGTTATTAATTAAAATAGCAAAAAACATTAAAGCTGCTTTAAGAACTACAGATACCTTAGCACGCTTAGGTGGCGATGAGTTTGCTATTTTACTCGACGGTAAGATTGATCATGAAACAATATGCCGCATAGCTGAAAACATTATTAATGCTATGAAAACGGCTTTTAATATTGAAGGTTTAAATATTGCCAGTAGTTTAAGTATAGGTATTGCTAATTATAATCATGAAAGTATAAGCGCAGATCAAATATTAATTGATGCTGACCATGCAATGTATCAGGCTAAATTAAAGGGTCGAAATCAGTATGTGTTTTTTGAAGCGCTAGAAGAGCAAAATAAATCAACTAATGTGAAGTTTGAATACGACTTTGATAATGCGATTAAAAATCAAGAATTTGTTGGAAGTTATCAACCTCTAATTGACTTTAAAACAGGGCAAGTTGTTGGCGCTGAAATTTTAGTGCGTTGGCAACACCCTAAATTGGGGCTTATATTCCCTGATGTTTTTATCCCAACGTTAGAGAAGTCGAAACAAATAGTTCAGCTTGATCTCTATATGTTGAAGCTAGCAATAAGTAATTTAAATCAATGGCAAGAATGGTTGCCAACCAGGTTTAAACTGAATGTTAATGTCTCAACGTCAGGCTTTGCTTCGAAAGAATTAATTACATATTTACAAGAGCAGCACCGTTTATCGGCGGATATTACTAGTAAGGTATGTGTTGAGATCACCGAAGAAAGTTTAATCTTAAATGTTGATGCGGTGCAAAAGCATTTAGAGATACTAAAAGATATAAATGTCTTGGTTGCTTTAGACGATTTTGGCACCGGTTATTCGTCATTAAGTTATTTGCATCAATTTTCTTTAGATTACTTAAAAATAGATAAAAGCTTTGTTGATGACTTAAACGAAGTAGGTAATAAAATTTTAATTTTAGATGCAGTAGTTAATCTTGCAAAAACCTTAAATATAAAAACCACTGCCGAAGGAATAGAAACTCAAGAGCAATATCAAAAACTGAAAGAAATTGGTTGTGATGTAGGACAAGGTTATCACATTGCAAAACCAATGCCTGGCTCAGAATTTAAGCGCTTCTTTTTAAATAGATTGAACTAGGTTACATCGATACTTTTAAAGTGTTTAACAAACAGTACAGGTATTAACAGCGCTGTTATTACCTGTACGATTAATTAAGGTGGCAATGTTTTAGTTATTTCGTCACTTTAATTTGTTCAATTAAACTTTCTCGCCGCGCGGAATTCTTATCCAGAGCAAAATCTAACTGCACTAAATTATTTTTATGATAAGAGTTTGACGCTTCATATCGCCATTGCTCTAACGCTGTTTTAGCTACTTTATCAAAAACATAAGCGGGTGAGCCGTTGACAACTTCAACATTTTTCACGCTACCTGCCTGGTCAATATCAAATTTTAGCACCACTGAGCCTTCAATATTTTCTACTACAGCTTTTTCAGGGTACTTGGGCTCTACTCGGTAAGTAGGCTTTACATGATCTTGTTGTTTTTTTGCTGCACCTTGCTGAATATTATCAGTTGTTGCCTGACTTTGATTACCTGCAAAACTTACTCCCGATAGCAAACTAACCGATATCGCAGAAACCATTATCATGGCAAGTTTTGTCGCTTGAGTATTAGCTTTAATTTGTTTAATACGTTCAAACATCATTTGTTTATCTCCATATTCTTTAAATGAAAGTTGTGCAAAGGCTACTTTAGGGGCAAATTCTGCCACCACTAGTAACGCTTTGCTGTAGGCAATCCTGCTTGCGGTTTGTTTGCGCGCCAGAACAACTTGGTCACAGGATAATTCTTGGTCTTGACGAAACTTTCTATAAGCAAGCCAAACCAAAGGGTGGAACCAAAAAAGCGCGACAAAAAGTAACGCTAGTGTGTTCCAATAAATGTCATTGCGATCAAAATGACAAATTTCGTGCTCCAAAATTAGCGCTTGTTGAGAGCGACTAAAGTGCGTTGTAAAGTTCGCTGGAATAATAAGCTTTGGTGAAATTAATCCGAGCAACATTGGGCTATAAGTACTGTTACTTTGAAAAGCATTAAGTTTAGAAGGCAATTTAACGACAAGCTCTTCATCTTTAAGCTCAGTTAACTTAAGGCCACTTTTGAAGCGAATATGGCTAATTAACCAATAACTAAGAACGAATAGCGTACCTACTAGCCAAAGCGTTAATATGACATTGGGTTGAATATCAATTAACTGCTCAGTTGGCGTAACCATATAACGCTGAATTGTGCCGCTTGGTGCTTCAACCATTTCCTGCCATGGTATGGGGATCAAATAGGCTAATAGGGCCACAGGGATTAAGCTCCATAAAAAATATCCAACTTTTGCACCGCAATATTTTAAAATTAGAGTATTGCAAAGTAGTAAAAACGTAAGCATCAAGGTTAATGGCCAGAGTAAATCTAGCAATAGATTAATCATCTTTTTGCTCCTGCTCCCAATCAGCAATAATGGCTTTTAACGCTGCTATGTCGTCTTTTTTTAATTGGCTCTGTTGTGCAAAACCGGTAATAAGTGGCGAGAGGTGTCCTCGAAAAAGCTTATCTACTAAACTTTTACTTTGTTTTACTAAATAACTGTCTCGCTCAATGAGTGGAGAGTATAGGTAACTACGCTGTTGTTTTTCATAGCTAATAGCTTGTTTTTTTACTAAACGGTTGAGTAGTGTTTTTACCGTTTTTTCATGCCAAGGTTTTGTTTCATTTAGCTTGGCTATAATGTCATTTGCGTTAGCAGGGTTGTGCTGCCACAACACATCTAGCACGGCGAATTCGGCATCACTAATTTCTGGCACTGAGTTTGACATGGTTAATTCTCTTTTTAGTAAATACGTAATATTACAAGTGTAATCGATGTGATTATAATTACACTTGTAATCTAAGTGTGCAAGTTATTTTTTATGGCTGATTAAATAGGAGGTAAATAAGTGAGTGAATACAGAAGAAGGCCGTAAATTAAGCTAAGGTTATTATCTGCTATGGGCTTAAACAGAGAAGGTTATCAATAGAGTGAATATATAGAAAAATATGCGGGTATTGCGCCTGTTAAAAAGCGCAGTGGTAAAAAGAATGGATACATTGGCGCTACTCATGCAACACATTTTTACGGCAGACATTTGTTGAATGGGCAGGTCAAACGGTGCGGTATTCATTTTGGGCCGAGGCGTATTATGAACAACAAAAAAGTAAAGGAAAGCCACATAACACTATCATAAGGTCACTGGCTTTTAAGTGGATAAGAATATTATTTCGGTGTTGGAAAACAAAGACAGCGTATGATGAATCAACGTACTTAGCGGCCTTAAAAAGCAAAGGCTCGCCGCTATTAAAATATGCGGTGGAAAACAAGTTTTAATGCTTGCGGTCCACCTCAGGGCGTGTTGTTATGTGCAATTTAGGTTTTTATAGTAATCATCTGCTTTCTTGCATTCGTCAAATACTTCTTGAAGAGTTGATTTAAACCATTTTGCAGCTTCAGTAGATTTTTTTAGGCTAGCTTCATCTAGCTCTAAATCCTCTAAACTTTTAGGATGCATTAGGCGATTTCGAATTTTTAAATATTCTTTTAGAGCTTCCCATCCATGTTCGCCAGTTTTAACCGTAATTTTTGCACCATGAATTCGAGTGTAACAATTGATAGTAAAAAGTAGCATCGGCAATAGCTTTTGAAAATTATCTTTAGTTTCCAGCTTACCTTTTGCATTGAGTTGATAACTCTCTTCTTGAAGCAAGGTAACTTCTTGATTAGAAAATAAGTCTGGGTATTCTTTTGCGGTGGCAATAGCTACACACCTCAATTGAAAAACCATCCCTTCTATAAAAGCAAAATGCGTTCTTAATAAAGTTCTTTGAGCAAAGCCGTTATTGTTCTCTTTTCCATACTCTCTAATCTCTTCAATATCATTTGATAAAAGAGTAAATACATACTTCATTTGATTTACAGCTAATTCTCGATTCATACTCTTTGCACATAACGAGCCTGTAGAATTACTCGTTTTTTATATAATTTTTAATCAAAATACTCTAACTGGATTATTTTCTTTTAACAATCAAAAACGTTTACGTTTTTGGACGATTTTTATTTTTGCATCGTTAAACGTTTATTAAGGGTGTTGATTAAGTGGTTTATGTTGTTTTGATGCTGGTTTTTTGTGTGATGTTGGGCTTTTAGCCCCTAATGCAGATTGTTTCTTAACTTTTCAATATTATGAACAAGACAATACATTTTCCATTGGAAATTTAGGGTGGGTGTCCTGTTAAATTTCTGTGCGGAGCCGCATGCAGGGTGGTGTGGGGGCTGGAGGGGAGAAACCTCCGGCTACCCGATTTATATTCCTTACGCCATTGCAAAATCAATTTGATGAACTCTAGCTAAGTTTACATTATGTTTTGCTTGCCAAAGATCATAATTGTCTTGCATCGATAGCCAACTTTCAGGGCTACGGCCAAGCGCTTTCGATAGTCGTAAAGCCATTTCTGGAGTAATAGCACTTTTAGCTTTTAAGATACGGCTTAAAGTTGAAGGAGAAACATCTAATTGTTTTGCAACAAATCGGCAGCTATAGCCAAATGGTTCCATATAAACATCGGAAATAAATTCACCCGGATGCGGTGGATTATGCATATTCATTAGTGATAATCCTCATAATTTAAAATAAAAGCATTGCCATCTTTAAATTCGAATGTGACTCGCCAATTACCATTTACAGTAATAGACCAAATTCCATCTCTTTTCCCTTTTAAGGCATGTAATTTAAACCCAGGTAAGTCGATGTCGTCTAAAACAGTCGCAGTATCAATAGCGGCGAGTTGCATTCTAAGTCGACGTTCATGCTTGGCGTGAATGCCAGCTTTACTGCCTGACTCAAAGAACTTTTTCAGTCCTTTATGTTTAAATGATTTAATCATAATCGAGAGTGTAGCGCGTTGCGCAACGGGTGTCTAGAGGAATATAACGCCCCCAAGCCTGATGGTGGCTCGCGAGGTTTAGGTATTCCTACCGTACTCGATAGATTTATCCAACAAGCGATCCACCAAGTGCTCAACCCAATATTCGACCCGCATTTTTCACCTTACAGTTTTGGTTTTCGCCCAAACTGCAATGCAGCGCAAGCGGTAAAATACCTGCAAACGGGCGTTAAATCTGGTCGTAAAATAGCCGTTGATATCGATTTATCAAAATTCTTTGACCGTGTTAATCATGACTTACTCATGCATAAAATAGGGTTAAAAGTAAAAGATAAAGTATTAATGGCATTGATTGGACGGTACTTACGGGCAAGGATCGTTGAACACGGTAAACGAGTAAAGCCAACCCAAGGCGTACCACATGGTGGGCCATTGTCACCGTTGCTTTCTAATATCATGCTCGATGAACTTGATGAAACGTTAGTCAAACGGGGACATCATTTCGCCCGATATGCGGACGATTTCACCATTTTGGTGAAAAGTAAGCGTGCTGGTGAACGCGTTTTAGCGAGCATGAGCTTGTTTATACAGCAAACACTCAAACTAGTTGTTAACGAGAAGAAAAGTCGTGTAGGCGCAGTAAAAGAAACCAAGTTTTTAGGGTTTGGTTTCAAATACGGGCGCATCAATATACATGACAATTCATTGCACCGATTTAAACACCGCGTGCGCACTTTAACAAATAGAAATTGGGGCATTGCGATGAATAAGCAAATAGCTAGCCTTAGCCGATACCTGCGAGGATGGGGTAATTACTTCCTCATTGCCAATGGTTATCAGTTATGTGTGGATTTAGATCAATGGCTCCGCCGAAGAATACGCATGTGTTATTGGCGACAATGGCGAAAGCCAAGAACCAAAGTGAATAATCTATTAAAACTCGGTGTTCCACTGGCATTAGCGGTGAGCTGTGGAGCGACAAGAAAAGGTGTTTGGCGTAGTGCGAAAACCAAAGGAATAAACTTAGCATTAAGCAACGAATATTTAGCTAAGGCAGGCTTAGTGTCACTATGGGATATCTAGATTAAAATCCATCATGGTTAATGAACCGCCCTGTGCGGGGCCGCATGCAGTGTGGTGTGGGGCTGGAGGAGAGAAACCTCCGGCTACCCGATTTAGCCATACTTTTTAACTACGCTCAATTTTTACTATATGGTTTTGAGAGTTTTCGGGGATATAGTAAACATTAACGCATTGATTATTTTTAATAAAATTATCCCCGTACTTTCTATTAGCAAAAAAATACTTTGCCGTACCGTAGTTATTATATTCGAATTTCACGTCTTTAATTTCGAAAGATTCTCCTCTACTACTAATAAGAGTCGATTGGTAGTTTTCAATGCAGCCTTTAACGGATAGCAGTTCATTGCTCTTAATAATTTTCTCGTAATTAGAAAACTTAACAAACTTGAAAACCCCGACGAGTAGCGCCAAGATAAAAAGTGTCAAAAGTGCCGCAAGTAACTTTTGCTTTTTAACTTTTAAGGTGCCACTGATGGCATCAAAAAAAGGGGAAAAATTGTAAAGTGCGACAATAAAAATCAGGAAGCCGACATGAGGGATAAACATATCAACATTAGCTTAAATTAGGCTTTCAAAATATACTGACAATTTAAATTACACTCTAAAGTTTTGGTATGGCTAACGTTTCACATATGGGGCGCAGACTTGCTGGCTATACTTGCGCGAAGCGCCAGCCAGCGAGTATGCGTCCCAATGAGCGAAGCGAATGAACATGATGTGTTTGTTAGGTTTCAAGTGGTGCTCAATTTTGATATGCGGTTTAAAATAAAGTACCAGATTAGACCAACCAAACCACCAATAAATGCAAATATGAGATTTACCCAAGCTGACATTAAATACCCAGAGAAGGTGATTGAACCTTCACTTACTTTAAGGCTTCCCCCAAATAGCAAGTGGTCATAATGCGACAGATTCCAAAGGTGAAAACAAAGAAACAGCAAATATATAACTACAGCAGTGACCAATGCCATATACGTAATATTAAACTTTTCAACTTTCCGCAGTACGAAGGCAGTAAATACAGCTATGACGCTTGCGATAGCAAAACATACCAAAGCTATAAAAAGTAAATATACAACTGCCATATGAATTGAAACCTAACAATTTAATAGGAGGTAACTTGCCTCTTTTACAGCAAAAAAGTTTCCACCTTATTTATTTTATATATTAATAACAAATCTTTGCCGGTATTGCTATTTATGGTTGACAGAAGGTAGAGCAAATTTCAATTTGGACGAAATGAGGCAATTTGCCTTATTTCCTGACTTGGGTGGAAATAAAGTACAACAGCATTTTAATGCTCAGTTATTACACTAAATTAAGAATATGAAGATACACCCTGAATGCTAGGTGCTAGGTGCTAGGTGCAGTCAAACCTTGTTATTTAATATTGTCAGGTTAATTTAGCACCACTAAATATTACGCGGTTAACGCTACGAAACTAAAGTTAGTGGTTAGCTGCTTTTAGCTTATTCACTAGCGCTTATTTTAACAACTTGCTTACCGGTAAAGCCGCCAGCTAATTGCTTAGTTAAAGCGGTAGATATTTGCGCGACGTCAAAGGTTATTAAACTAACCTCTGGTACGGTTAAATCACCGCTTGCTAAGTTCTCAAGTAATAAATTACTCATAAAACTCATGTTTTGCTGTGCACATAAGCTATTGGCTAACCATGCGCCGGCAAGTGAAACAATACTTATGTTAGGGGCTTTTCTAAACAGTAATTCGTGCTCGAAGGTCGGTAGTGGTTTTAAACAGGCAATACGGCCACAAAAACGCATTAATTCGATATTTCGAATAGTGGTATCGCCGCCAATAGAGTCTAATACGGCGTCGAAACCTTGTGGACCTAATTCGCGTCTAATTTTTTTACAGAGGTTTTTATCTTTATAATCAAAAATAACGTCGGCACCTAAGGATTTAACTAATTTATGATTACCTTTCGCTGCTGTAGTAAATACATCTGCGCCACGTTGTTTGGCAAATTGAATGGCTATTTGTCCAACGGCACCTGCACCAGCTTCAATAAGTAGGGTATTACCTTCGCTAACTTGTAGCTTTTCGAGTGAAATTAATGCGGTCATGCCCGCACACGGTAGGGTTGCTGCTTGTTCTGGTTTTACTGTGTCGGGTACTACTGATACGGCATAGTTAGGTACTTTAGCGTATTCACTTAATACGCCTTGACCGCCCATACTGGCATGCCACATTACTCGCTCGCCAACATTGGGGTAAACACCTTTTGGTGCGCTTACCACAATGCCAACAGCATCTAAACCAACGACATGAGGATATTGCCAATGACAAAAACCCGTTTTTGCATATTCAGCATCAAGCGGGTTAAGGCCAACATATTCTACCTTAATTAACAGTTCATTATCGTTGCATTGAGGTAAGCTCAGCTCAATGTTTTCTAAGCTAATTTTTTCGTTTGCTTCGGTTAAAGCAATAGCACGCATAGCTTTAACGGAGGTTAATTCAGGTAAAATATCAATATTTGGCATTTATACTACTCGACTACTTTTTATTATTATTCAGTGCATAGCTCCACTGGCCATTAAATGACTGGTAGGCATTTACTTTAGCAAGCATGGATGAAATAGTTAAATCAACAGCATTTTCTTGCGCTATTAAAACATCCTGACGAGCATCTAACAACTCCAAGTAGGGTATTTGACCTTCTTCATACATAGCATTTGCCTGTAAAAATGCTTTATTGGCAAAGCTATAGCGTTGATCGGCAAATTGCTTTTGTTGCGCTTGGTTTACCAGTAACTGCAGAGACAGCTCACTTTCACTAAGCGCCTTTAGCACTACTTGTTGGTAATCGCTATAAGCGGCTTCACTTAAAAATTGCTGTGCGTCACGCTGAGCTAAAAGCGCAGGGTAACTCAATAGCGACCATTGCAACTGCGGTGCTACTTGCCATTGCTGTTGAGTATCACGCAAACCTAAGCTATTAATACTTAAAACATTGGCAAAAGCACTTAAGCTAATATCGGGTAAAAGCGCCTTACTTGCTGAAACACTTAAACTATTCGCTTGGCTAAAGTCATAAAGCGCACGGCTAATATCGGGTCTAAGCGCAATAGCGTTATTAGGCTGACTTAATGCTACGTTAAACTCGTGCGTTAAAATAGCTTGTTCATCTTTAAGTTCTACATCTTGTGCTAAGCGACCGGTTAATACAGCTAAGGTTGATAAGTCTCGATACTTAGCATATTTAATTGCCGGTATTAAGGTTTGCTGTTGTCTTAACTGTGCCATGGTGCGGTTTAAATCAAGATCGTTTGCTACACCTTCGTCAACTCTTGCTTGGAGTACATCAATACCTTGTTTTAGTGCGTCAATTTGTAAGGTAATAATGTTTTGCTTTTCAACATTACCTTGGTAACTCACAAAGCCTTTTACCACCGAAGATACCACTTCAATTTGCAATAAGCGTACTTGTTCAGCTTGGCTCATGGTTGACGCTTGAGCAGCGTCAACCAAGGCAGTAATGCGACCAAATAAATCTAATTGCCAATCAAGATTTACACCTGCACTTGATTGACGATCAAAAGTTGATACTGAATCACTGCGTGTCGAGCCAATACCAATACCACCTTGCGGTAAATATTGTGCCTTTTGTTCGCCTAAGCGCGCTAAAGCACTTTTCAGGGTTAATTGGCTTGTTTTTAGGTCGTAGTTATTTGCTAGCGCGTCTGAAACAAGTTGGTTAAGCTGAGTTGAATCAAGTTTTTTCCACCAATTTGTTTCATCTGCACCAATAAGCGGGTTATCTAACTTGCTTGCAATATCTGCTTTAGTGATAAATTCGCTTATTTGGTTCTGCTCACTTGCTATATCAATTTTGCTTGCACAGCCTGATAAAAAGGCAACAACCAAAACAGCACCTAAGGTAAAGCGTGTTTTAAGTATTTTGTTGGCTAATTTAGTCATGAGAAAGCTCCTGAGTTTTTTCTTCTTTGCGAGTAACTAACATATAAAACACAGGCGTAAATAATAAACCAAATACGGTTACACCAATCATGCCTGAAAATACAGCGTTACCCATGGCATGACGCATTTCTGCCCCTGCGCCGGTTGCTAACACTAATGGCACAACACCAGCAGTAAAAGCAATTGAGGTCATCAATATTGGGCGTAAACGCATACGACAAGCTTCAAGTATTGCTTCTAAATGTGATAAACCGTTGTCGTGTCTGTCTTTAGCAAACTCGACCATTAATATCGCATTTTTCGAGGCCAAGGCCACCAGCACTATTAAGGCGATTTGGGTAAATATATTGTTGTCTGAGCCTACCAACCAAACGCCCAGTAATGCCGAGAAAATAGTCATTGGAACAATCAGTATTATCGACAATGGTAAGCGTAAGCTTTCGTACTGCGCCGCAAGCACCATAAATACTAATAACACTACTAGTGGGAATATATAAATCATGGTGTTACCAGCAAGTACTTGCTGATAAGTAACTTCAGTCCATTCATATACAATGCCAGCAGGTAAAGTGTCTGCTAGTACTTTTTCAATCGCAAGTTGAGCTTGGTCAGAACTATAACCAGGCGCTGGGCTGCCGTTCAGCTCTGCACTTGGGTAACCGTTGTAATGCATTACACGGTCTGGGCCAATGGTTGGCGTTACAGTTAAAACAGAGCCTAATGGCACCATATTACCCACACGATTACGCACTTTTAAGTTTAAAATTTGCTCTGGCTCTAATCTAAAGTCAGCATCAGCTTGAGCATTAACTTGGTAAGTACGGCCAAACATGTTGAAATCATTAACATACACAGAGCCTAAGTATATTTGCAAAGCGTCAAATACTTCATCTAACGGTATGCCTTGAATAAGCGCTTGCTCACGGTCAATGTCAATATCCATTTGAGGTACTTGAATACGGAAGCTTGAGTAAAGCCCCATTAACGCCGGATCTTTTTGTGCATTGGCGATAACGGCTTGTAGGCTATTAAATAAAGCTTCAAAACCTTTGTTTGCTCTGTCTTCAATTTGTAGTTTAAAACCACCCGTTGTTCCTAAACCTTGAATTGGCGGCGGCGGAAATACAGCTACAAAAGCTTCGTCAATGGCAGCAAAGCGCTGGTTCATTTGCGCGGCAATTGCCATTGCTGATTTACTCGGGTCTGTACGGTCGGTAAAGCTTTCAAGTGGTGTAAATACAATACCGCTGTTCGGGCTATTTGTTAAACCGTTCACTGATAAACCAGGGAAAGCAACCGTGTGCGCAACACCAGGTACTTCTAAAGCAATTTTTTGCATTTCTGCTAATACTTCTTCGGTGCGGTCAAGACTTGCTGCGTCAGGTAGTTGAGCAATGGCAACAAGGTATTGTTTATCTTGCTGAGGAATAAAACCACCAGGTACGGTATCAAATAACTTAAATGTACCGCCCAATAATGCGAAATATGCCACCATTACTACAACAGTCATACGTATTAATTTTTGAACTAATTTTTCATAGCCTTTAGCGCCACGATTAAATACACGGTTGAAAGGTTCAAATAACCAACGACCAAAAAGTTTGTTTAATAGTCGTGTAAATGCATCGGGTTTAGCGTCGTGCGATTTTAACAATAGGGCTGCTAATGCAGGCGATAGTGTTAATGAGTTAAAGGCAGAAATTACCGTAGAAATAGTAATAGTAAGCGCAAACTGTTTGTAAAACTGGCCTGATAAACCACTAATGAAGGCTGTTGGAATAAATACCGCACACAATACTAAAGCAATGGCAATAATTGGCCCCGTTACTTCGCTCATTGCAACACGGGTTGCTTCTAATGGCGATAAGCCTTTTTCGATATTACGTTCAACGTTTTCAACAACAACAATGGCGTCATCTACAACTATACCAATGGCGAGTACTAAACCAAAAAGTGACAATGTATTTATTGATACCCCTAACCATTGCATAACAGCGAAAGTACCAATTAATGAAATAGGTACGGCAATTAGTGGAATAATAGACGCGCGCCAAGTTTGTAAAAATACAATAACCACGATTACCACTAAGGCAATTGCTTCTAATAAAGTGGTAATAACAGCGTCAATTGAGCCGCGAACAAATACTGTTGGGTCGTATACAATATCGTATTCAACACCGGCAGGAAAATCTTGTGATAAGCGCGCCATTGTTTCACGTACTTGATCAGATAACTCGATAGCATTAGAGCCAGGACGTTGGAAAATAGGCATAGCAAGTGCGGGTTGGTTATCAAGCTCTGCGCGTAATGCGTAAGTATCTTGGCCAAGATCAACACGAGCAACGTCAGACAAACGGGTTAATTGTCCTTCTTCACCTACTTTAATAATAACTTGCTCAAACTCTTCAATACTGTTTAAACGACCTTTAACGTTTAGTAACACTTGAAATTGACTATCATTAGAAATTGGTTGCGCGCCTAAGCTACCTGCAGCAACTTGTTGGTTTTGCGAGCGTAGGGCTGCAACAACATCAGTCGCGGTAAGTTCACGAGCAGATAAAGCATCAGGATTTAGCCATACACGCATTGAATATTGTCCGCCACCAAATAAACGTACATCACCCGTACCAGGTAAACGGGCAATTTCATCTTTAATATTTAAGTCTGCGTAATTAGACAAATAAGCCGTGTCGTGTGTTTTTTCAGGCGAATATAAATGTACCACCATGGTTAAATCTGGCGACGATTTTTCCGCAACTACACCAAGACGTTGTACTTCTTCAGGTAAACGTGGCAAGGCACTGTTTACACGGTTTTGTACTTGTACTTGTGCACGATCTAAATCAGTACCTAAAGCAAAGGTAACGGTTAGGGTCATACGACCATCGCTAGTACCTTGTGAAAACATATAAAGCATGTTTTCAGTACCGTTGATTTCTTGCTCAAGCGGTGTTGCAACCGTTTGTGCAATAACTGTTGGGTTTGCGCCAGGGTAGCTAGCGGTTACTACAACTGTAGGTGGCACCACTTCTGGGTATTCACTGATCGGTAATTGGAATAATGAAATACCACCACCGATCAATATAATCAACGACAATACTGCCGCAAAAATTGGACGCTGTATAAAAAAATGGGAAAAATTCATGTTCAACTCTTAGTATTTAGCAACAAGGCTTACATCGTCAATTGATGACAAGGTAAAGGCGATGTCAGCAGTATCGATTGTGACAGTAGTAGGGCTAATTGGCATGCCTGGACCAACACGTGCAGGGCCGTTTACAGCGATAACATCGCCTTTACTTAAACCTGAAGTAATGGCGCGAAGTTTTCCGTATCGTTCACCCACTTCAACCAGTTTGTATTCTAAAATGTTGTTTTCACCAACGGTTAATACAAAACGGTTTTTCAAGTCTGTGCCAATAGCACGTTCAGGAATAATGACTTGCTTTGTAATCGCGTTAGCGGCAAGTTTAATACGAGCAAATGAACCGGCACGCAAGGTGTCGTTAACTTCATTATGTTGACCTTCAAAAATAGCTCGCACGCGCAAAGTACCTGTTGACGGGTTAATGCGGTTATCAATAAAGTTAATGTAACCTTCGTGCTTGTAGTTTTGCTGTCCTACTTTTTGCATAACAACCTGTTGCTTGCTTTCGGCAGTAATATCGGCAAACTTGCTATTCCATGTGCGTTCATCAATATCAAAATAGGCATACATTTCATCATTGGAAACAATAGACGTTAATACGCTTTGTCCCGCTAGCACATTGTTACCACGGGTAATATTTGCGCGTGAAATAATGCCATTAATTGGCGAACGAATTGCCGTAAACTCTAAATCAAGCTGAGCTGAAGTTAGCTGCGCTTGTAATGCCGCTAATTGTGCTTCGCGTTGATGTAAAGTTGAAGTTCTCGCTTGCGCTTGCTCGGTAGAAATCGCATTTCGCTCTGTTAATCTTACCGCACGCTTAGCTTCACTTTGTGCTTGATCTAAAGCGGCATGTGCACTCAAAATTTGCGCTTCTAAGCTAGCAACAACGGCTGCAAAAGGGCGATCGTCAAGTTGAAATAATAAGTCACCTTGTTTAACACTATCGCCTTCTTTAAATGCAATTTTGTTAATAACACCCGAAACGCGTGGCATTAAGGCTACTTCTTCTGGCGACTCTAAACGGCTAGTATAAACATGCCAGTTTTGTACGGGCTCAACTAATACCTCAGCTACATCGATAGGCTGAAGTTGTTGCGATGCTGCTTTTTGTGCGGGCGCTTCAGAACATGCCGTAAGTACTAGGCTGATTGATATAATACTGGCGGCAATAAATAATTTTTTGCTCATACTGTTTCTCTTTCGGTCAAATTGACAATACATAAAATAATAGCGCTATGATACGGATTGTATTCGTGCAAAAACAGTGTGATTTTTTAATAACATTAGTGCTAAAATGGCACCAATGAAGTTGTTGAAGGATATAAAATGGATACAACAAGTCGGCTGTTAATGTTGCTTGATGTGGTTGAATTAGGCTCGTTTGCTAACGCAGCACAAACCAAAAATATTGACCGTTCAGTAATTTCCAAACAAATTAGTCGGTTAGAGGATGACTTAGGCGTAAGGCTGTTAAATAGAACAACCCGTTCATTTTCGTTAACCGCCGCTGGCGCAGAAATGGTTAAGAAGGCTAGAGAGTTAAGAGACTTGCTCGGGCAAACCGTTCGACTAGCTGAAAACTACCATCAAGAGCCGCGTGGGGTTTTAAAAATAACGTCATCTAGCATTATTGCCAAACTTTACTTACAGCCGGTAATTAATGATTTTCAAAAGCGCTTTCCGCAAGTAGAAGTTGAATTACGCTTGGATGATCGCGTGGTTGATATTGTCGCTGAGGGTTTCGACTTAGCTTTTAGAGTTGGTGAACCAAAAGATTCTACCTTAATTGCCCGAAAAATTGCCCGTAATCGCCTGGCTATTTTGGCGTCACCAGAATTTATTAATACTTATGGAGCGCCTAAAACTATTGATGAACTCGCACTTTTACCTGCTGCTACCTATGCCAGCAACTCCTTAAGAGTTAACAGTATTAACTATATTGATAAAGATGGTAATCACAAAGAAAAAACCATTAAGAGTGTTTTTCGCGCGAATGATGGTGAGGTACTTTTATTAAAAGCCTTATCAGGTACTGCCTTTATTGTATTGCCTTCGTTCATTCTCGCTAAAGAGGTTATAGATGGGCAGCTAGTGCCTTTGCTACCGAGTTTACATTTATCAGATTTCAGTGCTATGTATGCGGTATATCCACACAGAGATTTACCCGTAAGAACACGGTTATTTTTTGATGCAGTACGAGAGCATATTGGTAAAGACTCGCCAATTTGGGAAAATAATATTCCAAATTTTGAACAGCTATATCAAGGATAAACCCCACTTGTTAATGCATGAGCTATAAATATATCGCTTATTAAAATGTAGTTTAGGTATTAAAAATTTTATTGAATATCCACCAAGAATAATTGTTTGAGCTTGGTGATTTATTGTGCAAGTATGACTGAGTAAATAACGTTTTACGTATGATAAAAATAAGAGAATTTAAAAGGAGTTTATTTTGAATTATTCAATAAAAAATACATTAAAGCCTATTTCAATTCTAGGTATAATTTCAGTTTTATCAGCGTGTGGGGGCGGAGAGCATACTTATATTGGTGCACCAGAGCCTGTAACCCCTACACCTACTTCACCACCTGTAGTTTCAACACCTGTACCTTCATTTGACGATGACGGAGTATTATCAGCCAATATTCGTTGGACGGATTACGGCGTACCACATATTAAGGCCGATAATTTAGAAAGTATGTCTTACGGCGTAGGTTACGCCTTTGCCAAAGATAATATTTGCATACTCGCCGACCAAATCTTGAAATATAACTCGCAACGAGCAAAATATTATGGACCAGATTTAGTACCAGCCTCAGGAGATTCAGCGCATTTAATTAATGATTTTGGCTTTTTAACCATGGGAATAAGAGCACATGCCGAAGCAAACATTAATGCGCTTTCAGCTAACAGCCAAGCGCTATTGTCGGGTTATGCTCAAGGGTATAATAAATACTTAGCGGATACCGGTATTGCTAATATTGATGCCTCATGCGCCAATATGCCTTGGGTACAACCCATTACTAATATTGACATGCTTACTTATTCTTTAGGTATTGCGTTATTACCTGGCGCTGCTAACTTTTTAGGACCCATGTTTTTAGCCGCACCTCCTGGAGAAAGCTTTGCTCCTTATCCTCAAAGTGCTGGGGTTAATAGTTATGTTGTTAATTCAAAGCCTGTTATTGAGTTACCGGAAAAAAATCCGAGTGATTTAGGCTCGAATGGTTGGGGGTTAGGTAAAGACAAAACAGAAAATGGTAAAGGTATGGTGTTGGCAAATCCGCATTTTCCACATACCGGTAATTTACGTTTTTGGCAATTTCATACCATTATTCCTGAGCATTTAAATGTTATGGGTGGCTCACTTACCGGTGTGCCAGGTGTGGTTAATATTGGCTTTAATGAAAATGTAGCTTGGACACATACTTTTTCAACTGCCGAACATTTTGTCATATATCAATTAACCTTAAACCCTGATGATCCTGCGCAAATGTCGCAAGTTATTGACGGCACAAATAGGTTAATTACCGGCAAAGAAATTGTTATCGATGTAGCGGTAGCGCCAGGCCAAACAATTAAACTCGCTAAAATGACTTATAGCACTCACCATGGCCCAATGGTTGTGGTACCCGGAAATTTTGAATGGGGCCCAGGTGGTAATGCCTTTGCAATTAAAGATGCAAACTTAGGTAATGTGGATATTATTGACCATTGGCTTGCTATGAATTTAGCTGGCAATATCGACGAATTCAAACAAGCTTTTAAAGACTTCGACGGCGTTATATTCAACAATACAATGTCGGCTGACAGTGAAGGCAATGTTTTTTACATCGATGACTCTACAGTACCTCACTTAACCGACACGGCGATTAATGAATTAACGACTAACCCGTTACTCATTGGTGTTAAACAAGTTGCTGGCTTTACGGTTTTACCTGGGTTTTTATCTGCCTTTGATTTTGACCGAGCCGTACCTTATGAAAACGCTCCTAAATACTCAGGTACTGATTACGTACAAAACTCAAATGACAGCTTTTGGCTAACTAATCTTAACTCGCCAATCACTGGAGTATCGCCGTTATATGGCAAAGTTGATAATCAGCAGTCACTGCGCTCACGTTTGGCACATAAGTTACTAGACGATAGCGCTGGCAGCGATGGTTTATTTAATCCTGAAGAGCTGGAGCAAGCCTTATTCAATAACCGTAATTACCTAGCTGAAAATATACTCACAGAACTGTTAACTATTTGCCAAGCGCAAGGAAACACTGCGGTTATGGTGGGTACACAAAGTGTCGATATTAGTGCTGGTTGTTCGGCGTTAGCCTTGTGGGATGGCCGAATGAATAAAGACAGCAGCTCTGCACATTTATTTAGAGAGTTTGCTTTTCAATTCGATAAAGATCCACAGTGGGTAAACAGCTTTTCACTAGAGCAAGTTACTACAACACCTAATGGCATAGTAAACAACAGCGTAACATTGCAACAGTTTGCACAAGCTATTCTTAATGTAGAATCAGCAGGTTTAGCGTTAGATGCAAGCTTAGGAGCGGTGCAATTTGTTGAGCGCAGTTTACCTGATGGCACTGCAACTGGCGTGAAAATACCTTGGGCTGGCTCACATAATATAGAAGGGGGTTTTAATGTATTTAGTACGCGCCCAGGTAATGACGGATCTTTAGTGCCTCGTCATGTGTATCCAGCGCAAAATAGCGACTCTATTTTAAGTGCAGAAGGTGGCGGTTATCATATTAATTACGGTAGCAGTTGGATGACAGTGGTTAACTTTACTGAAGAAGGCCCAGTAGCAAGAGGGTTATTAAGTTATTCACAATCATCAGAATATGGCAGTGATCATAACTTAGATCAAAGCCTACTATATTCACAACAGCCGCAACTTAGACCTTTACGCTTTACTGAAGCTGATATTGAAGCCAATAAAGTCAGTGAAATAATTATTAGCTCTGCTACAGAATAATTTAGCCAAGCGGGTAACTAAAAAGCAAGTGACAAAAAAGCCCGTATAACGCTTATGTTATACGGGCTTTTTAATGTGTTTTTTGTTACTAACTGGTAATTGAAGCAAGCTCTAAAGTAACTTGGTCTAAACCTAAATCAGATATTCTACGGTTTAATTCAGATTGTTTGCTACTAATTAAAGATATACCTTCCACTATCATATCGTAAGCTTTCCACTCTTGAGTTTGAGAGTCTTTGCGCATTTGAAACGTAATATGGATATCTGGTTTGCCTGAATCAATAATTTTAACATCGACTGATGCAGATTTAGCATTATCTTTTAACTTACCTTCTGGCTCAAATAATACTTTTTGATCACTGTATTGCATTAGGGCATTGGCGTAAGTACGTACTAAATATGAACGCATAGCAGTAATAAAGTTTACGCGTTGCTCTTTAGTGGTATTTCTTAAGTGCTTGCCTAATATTTTAAATGCCGCATATTGATAATCAACCGAAGGCATTAGCTCTTCTTCAACAATATCTCGCATTAAATCAGGGAATTTTTTTAAAGCATCTTGTTTATCAGTAATTTTAGCAAACAGCTTGTTACCTGTTACTTCGATTACTTGATAAGGTGAAGCCTGTGTAGTCGCTTCAGCTGCGATACTGACTTGTAAAAAATTAGTGAGCAATACAATCAGTAATAAGAGCTTTTTCATGTTGGTCCTTGGAAATACATTTAATGTAAAGTGATTCAGAATTGTTGCCATTATACATACCGACCGCGCGGTCTGTAAATAGCATTTAGGTGTAAGCTAGTCGATAAAGTGTTAAGAATTGTTATCTTTAAATGAAATTTTTTTCCACTATCGTTTTAGCTGACGTATGTAACGGCAAAGCTCTTTAATCACTTTATCAAATAACTCTTTGTTTAATGAGCTTTTACTTAAACTTGAAGAGCCATGAAATGTTGAAACAATAAAATAGGCCACTTGGCTAAAATCAAGATCAGGTTGTAATTGTTGGCTAACGCGGGCTAAATTTGTAGAAATTAATAAATTTAGTTGTTGTTGCATTGCTAATATTCTAATTCTAAAACCTTCATCCACACCCGACATCTCTTGGCAGAGGTTGTTTAAAGGGCAGCCGCATACAAGTTCGTCGCAACTCATGGTGTTAGACATTTCACTGAAAAACTCGCACAAGCCTTCTATCGGATCTTCAGCTTCTACGGTAGGTTGCCAAAGCGCAATAAAAGCTGGCGCGTAAACTTCTTCAAATACCGCGTACCCAAGCTCCATTTTATTAGCAAAATGATGATATAAAGCGCCTTTTGAAATTTCACAACGCGCTAAAATACAAGATAGACTCGTAGCCGTAAAACCTTTTTTATGGATTTCATCAGCACTAACTTCTAATATTTTATGACGAGTTTGCTCTGAGTCTCTCATGAGATTACCTAAAAACACCTTAGTAGAATAATAACTCTATTCTAACCGACCGTTTGGTCGGTTGCAAAGGTGAAATGGGTGTAAATTGTATAAGAATTGTTACTGAGTATGCCAAATTAACTGGAGTATTTTATAATAATGTTTAAATTCCGTGTATAGAGCATCAAAATCTATATGATAAATTTCATAATGCCTTACCCACAAAAATTTTTTAGAAATATAAGAAGACTGTAACAAACGTTGTTACAGGCTCCTTAACTTTCAAGCACTACACAATTATAGAGTTTTGTCACATTTTTCTATTTTATTTAACTCTAAAACGCTAGGAGTCTTCTGATTTATTGTCAGATTCACTTCGCCAGTAGCCTAGTTTTCCAAGCGCTTTCCATGCCCATTTTATCCAGCCTAAAAAGGCGAAACTTAGCCAAATTACCCAAACCAACATGATGCCTTTATAGAATATTGTTGAAATACTTAAAACAGATACTTGTGGTAGCAAGCCATTAGTTTTGTCTGAAAACCATTGCAGATGATTGCCATATGAATAGTTACCTTCGACACCCATACTCGGTGAGCTCAATAAACTTATTGGCACTACTGACAGTAGCGAGAAAATTGCCACAACGGATAATGCATATAATAACAATTGCGATGTGTTGTATGATAATTGGCTCATGTCTTTTGAGCGATATCCACTGGCAGTTATCGATGCAAACCAAAGAGCAATTAGCATTAATACTCCCCAATTACTTAAACTTAATCCAACGCCTAAGACAATCCAACTTAGTGTGTTCAAGGGAGAAAACTTCACTCTTGATACTAATAAAGCCAATAAAATAAAAGCTAATAACTCTCCCCAGTAAAGTATTGCTGGCCCAAGTAGAGGGCCTTTTGCCCACAATATCCAACGCTGACTATTCAAATCAATAATGCTAGTGATATTACTCACGGGCGCATTTAAGTTTATTTCAGGCGCTGACAATAATAATTGCTCTGAAACACTCGCACGCATCAATATATTCACATTATGATTACCAGGCAGAACAGGAATTGCCAACTTTCCGTCTTCTAATTGTAGGTTAATCAGTTTGTTATCCGTTCTAATTTCTTTTAATTGATAATTTACAGGAAGATCTATGACATGCTCCCCACCACGAGTACTTCGATAATCAAAAGTTAAGTTTAATTTTGAAGTTCGTGTGCCTTGTTCAATGGTGTAATTAACAGAATCAATTGCCAAAACATGACCTTTAACTGCACTTGGTCTAGTAACCGTTAACGCTAAACTTTCTCCGGGGTATGGGTAGAATGAAGAAATAAAATAATCATTATTATTTTGCTCCTCTAATATAATTGGTAATCCGCTAAGTTTTGCATGCCATGCCGGACTAACAATTACTCGCCATTGTTCAATGAGTGGCTGATCAGGCTTTGCATGTAACTTTAATACTGCTTGTCGATCAATAGTTGAGCCCCATGTAAATAAGTTTTCACCCGCCGGAATTGTTACTTCAACTTGTTCATTTTCGACAAAAATCCCCGCACTGGTAATATTTTCACCGGATAAAGTAGGAACTTTTATATTAATAGAGCCGCTACTAGGCGCTATACGCTCAACTTTGGTACGTATAGTCCATAATTGATCTATAGACAATTCTCTTGTTACTTTAACAAATGGCTGTGTTTTACTGCGAGTAGATAGCTGTTCGTTACCTTTTTGTTTTTTCAGCGTTGCCAAAAACTCTAAAGCGTTGCCATTTAGGCTGTTAGCTTGGCTACCTATAACTTCCCAAGCATCTGTGGTTAATATTTTTACGTGCTTAGGTTTGTCTCTGAATTCTAGTTGAAATACATCAACAGGTGCTACCCGACCCAATAAAGTGATCTTAGATATCCCTTTGGAAACTGGAATATATACCCAACCTTTATGTTTAAATAAACTCCCTATTTGTTTTTTATTTACATTTTCACCAAGCGATAGGTTTTCTGGTCGCCAAAATTCAGATTTTGGTATAGCCAAAGCGGTGTCTGCATTGGCATGAACAGACATCACTAAGGTTAAAGACTTTGCATCTATACTCACGCGTAAGTCATTTATAGCAACACAGTCAGGAGCACACAAAGGCGCTTCAGTTACTCTTACTTTTAGTTCGTCTAGCAAATGTTTGTTTGGAAAGTCTGCTGCTTCGGCGTTCGGAGCGTAACTAGGTATTAAAATAAATAATGCCAATGCAGTTGCGACCGCTTTAGGTTGAATTTTTGTATAGGCGTATTTAATGACATCTTTTAATATTAAAAATAGCCATAGTATGGTCAAAAATATGCCCAATATTTTAATTAATCGATAGCTGGTTTTCGATAATACAATAACATCGAATACTTGATCTTTAGCAACAGGGCTATTCCATTGAATTTGATAACTCTTCCATTGCCAGTTAGGAATACCTGACCCTGCTTGCATTACTGCATCAGATTGATAGCGCTCCATTATAGAATTGGCGTTTTTCAATCGACTTCCTGTAACTTGTATTCTTTCAATTTCTTCGTCTTGCATAGTGGAATAAGAGGCGTTTTCTTTACGCATAGCGCCGACCTCTGTCACAATATTTTGACTCATTCTAGATTGATTACTAAAACTTTCGACAGATGACGTTCTTGATTCCAATTGAGGGTGTATTACGGTACGCAATTGTGTCGCAGAAAATAATAATATTGCGCCAATAGCAACTGTAATGCTTGCTCCCCAATAGACTTTAACTAATGCTTTCATCCGCTCAAACGGCTGATGTTTTTTGATAGCTATGGCCAATAGTAAATTAATAATTATTATTACAGGGGCACTGGTCTCTTGGTAAATAACTAACAACATTATTGCAGTGGCAATACCCGCGGTAATATTAATCAAGCGACTTGCCATTAAAGAAGACAATAAAACTATAAAGCTTGCCCAAATTGTCCAACTTGACCACCAACTGTTCGATACTCTGTCGGCACCGAATACCGCAAATAATTTATTACCCGGAGGAAGATTTAGTTGCACATAGACACTTTCAAAGTCGCTATCCCAGCCGGTTACGGGTAATTGTTTTTCAGCCTTGATAACACCTCTGGCTTGAACGTTAACCTGAGGATAACGATTTTCAACACCTCTCTCATCTTCTGCTGTTGTAGTAATTAATACTGAGCCATCTTGGTCTTCTGCTGACTCTAATAAGTACGGTGATTTCATACTTAAACGCCAATCACTTATCATTGCACCAGCAATATGATCGTTAAAAGTGAAAGATGAATTATCAAATGAGAGCCATAAAGTACGATTCAAGCTTAATCGATTTTCTAAATGTAAGGGCTTGCCTCTATGTTGAATAGCATAACTTAGCGAATCATCGGTATTAACTAAATAGCTAGGTAACTCATACCATGTGCTAGGCATATCTGCTTGACTACTATCCACCATTTTTGCGCCATTAATTTTACCCAAGCGCAAATTTTCATGTCCTTCAAAAACCCAAATTTCTTCCTTTGGCCAATAATGAGATTTTTCAGGCCGACTCCAGGATAATAAAGTGGCTTGCGCATAGGCGTGAACTTTTATTTCCCAGCTTCCTGGTTTTAATTTCGCGTGCAATATTCCATCACCATCTAAAAAAGATGAAATTTCAGAGTCAATTCCAATGAGCTCAAAACCTTTTGGTAAAACTTTCCCTAATTTTACTTCTCTCATTTTCCCTGACACATTGATACTGATGAAGGTATCAAGCTTTATGTAAGCACCATCGGTTATACGACGAGCAACCGAAATATCAATGGAGTCTTGTTTTTCTTGGTTGACTTCAAATTTTTGTAGCCATAAGTCGTTAGCATCTATTTTAGGAAATTCAATTGTTTGGTTATTAATGGTCATTTTTACAAATGCATATTGCGGAGGAATAGAGATGCTTTCTGGGATTTTTAACCATTCAAATTTACCTTCTATCAAATATGAACCCTTCACTAATTCAATAGCAGGTTTACCTTTATGATTAAAAACGGGGACATATTTTTTATTAACGCTTACAAGTAACGGCCAGTTCTTCTCATTTCCCGGTAAAGGGATAATGCTTTTAGTTAATACCTGCCATGATTGTGTAAAATTTGCTGAGCGGTCTTTAACATTTAACTCTAACGTACTAGGCCAAGCACAAATATGATTTTGTTTGTCTGAAAACTGAGAGTTGTTAATGAAGGGACATGATAATTGTTCGCTACCTTTCATTACCCATGGCACCCATGGTGATAAAGGCTCTGGTATAGTGTCCTTCGCAAAAAGTGAAAACGAGATAAAAAATAGTAGGCAAGAAAAAATACTGAAGGTTATTTTAGTTTGTTTCACTGTTAACTCCTTGTGAATTTTTCTTTTATATTGCCCTTAAGGTAAGCGAGAAAGCAACTGTTTTTACTTTATTGCAAAGCTAATAAATATTAATCATTAAGAAACCACAAGCCGCCTGTAGTGATCTGCGTTGGATTTTAATTTCTACATATAAACAGATATGACAACATCATCGGTCTTTAAACTCTTTTATTAGCTCGTGTGTGCATAGCTTGCTGCATGAATCAGCTAGCATAGATCCCCCACATAATTGAATCGCTACTAAAACCATTATATGGGTGGATATGTACTTTAAAAGTTAAAGTGTTTGTAGTTTTTCAAGCTTTCCTATTGGGTCATCAAGCGACTCTGGTGGCATAGTAAACCATTGCGGACCGTTTTTGGTCATATAAATACAGTCTTCAAGTCGCACGCCAAACTCACCTTGAATATATATGCCTGGCTCATTTGAAAAACACATACCTGGTTTTAAAAGCGTCGTTTCACCATGAACAAAGTTAACGCTTTCATGACCTTCCATGCCAATGCCATGACCGGTTCTGTGTGATAACCCCGGTAGTTTATAGCCAGGACCAAAACCTTTTGTTTGATAAAATTTACGTACGGCATCATCAACTGAGCCTGCTTGTGCGCCAATTTTTGCTTGTTCAAAAGCTATGTTTTGCCCTTGTCTTACGGTTTGCCAAACATCACGCTGGCGCTTGGTTGGCTCACCAAAAACAAAAGTTCGGCTGATATCAGATTGGTAGCCGTGTACATTACAACCACAATCCATTAACACTATTGAGCCTTCGGTAAGTGTTTGTTTTTGTTTGGTACCGTGTGGGTAAGCACTTGCTTGATTAAACAATGCCATATTCCAAGCACCTTTGCCGCCCAATTGCGTTTGAGCCGTTTGCATTAATGCTTTAACGTCGCCTTGGCTCATACCCGCTTGTAGTTTTGAAAAAACATCAGCGTAGGCAAGTAAAGTAACTTCGTTAGCTTTATGCATTAATTCAAGCTCGTGCTGACTTTTATACATGCGACAACCACGCGTTACTGGTTCAGCACTAACGTGTTGCATGTTTGGCAGTGCTGACATTACGCCGCTTAGAACAAAGTATCGAACCGAGTTTTCAAAAGCGACTTTGCCTTTGTTTAGTCCTGAGTCTTTTAAAATGTTTTTAATTAATGTGAATGGACTTTCGTGCTCTTGCCAAACGCGAATGTCATCGCCTATAGCTAAACTTTCGCGAACACTCGGCTCTTCGAAAAAAGGACATACAACCGATACTTTACCTTCACGTGGAATAATTACAGCGGTTAAGCGTTCGCTGCGCCACCATTGTATGCCTGAAAAATAATCCATGGCAGCACCAGGTTCAAGGATCAGTGCTGAAATATCTAATGCTTGCATTAACTTTTGCGCCTGACTAATTCGTTTAAGTCGTTCTGCAGGGCTTATGCCTTTAATATTGTTAGTGATAGGTTTAAGCGTCGACGATTGCGATTTACCAAAAGTTGATTGGCTAGATAAGGGATTAGCAATGCTCGTTGACGTTAATGTTTGACTGGCCATTGCCATAGTGGCAACGCTTGCGCTACTAGCTTTTAAAAAATTTCTTTTACTGATCTTCATGGCTTTCCCTATATAAAATAAAATGTTACTTAGGAGAGTAACTAAACTTAATAGCTTTACGCTAGCGCTTATTTTATTTCTGAGCAAGCTGTTACCGATAAATAGTCAGTTTTATGGGATGTGTGAAATAGCTTAAATAACGGTATTAGCGTTCAGGTAATGTAACCTAAACACTGGATAAGCAGCACTTGCTCAATGCTCCCTTTTAAGCCATTACCAGCGTTAAAACGTCGATAAATAGCGCGCTATGCATAAACGTTTTGCCTTGGAAATGGCATAAAATGAAGCATTGATGGAGTTTATTCGTGTAGTTTACTTTGATATAGCATTTACTTTACCACCTAAGCTTTTGATTCACTTGAGTATCAAGCACTCATTATCCAGCGTTCAGGTTAATGTAATAAAATAGCTGAGCTGTTATTGCGCTACTTACAGCGTTAAAGTACTTAAAGTTTACATCTAGTAAATAATCTAAAATACGAGTGTAAATTCGAGGATCTTTAAGTGAGTAAAATAAGGTAGAATCATGCATTTATCTTGATCAAGTTAATCACTAAATTAAAACAGAAGCAGCACATTAATTTATGGCAAAACCAAATAAGAAAGGTCCGACAAAAACCGTTGATATTTTTTGTGTAGCATGCAATTGCTTGTTATTTAAATACCGTAAAGGCGGCAAAGGGGCATTAGTAAAATGCTTTAAAGAACGAATTAGTCAAGATCATACGTTAGCGCCATGTGTTTGTCCTAAATGTCAAAAACCGTTTGCTCGCGAAAGCTTAATTCGGGGGCTGCCAGCTTATAAATTTATTGGCGGCAAAGTTTGGTTTAAGTAATGCTGATAATCCAAGTTAACTGAACTTAGCTTAACTCAACTTAACTCAACTTAACTAAGTAACACCTTCCAAGTGTAAGTTAGCAGAGTAGAGTAGGGGCATGTCTAGCCATAACAACTAACCTATATGATTAAATAAAAAATAGAAATTTGATTGTGGAATATTTTAAAGTGATCAATAAACTGTTTCGCTTGGTATTAATATTTTAACCTGAACTCTGAATAAACAGCACTTGCTAAACCCTCCCTTTTAAGTCACTACCTGCGTTAAAACGTCGATAAATAGCGCACGATTCATAAATCTTTTGCCTTGGAAATGGCATAAAATGAAGCATTGATGGAATTTATTCGTGATGTTCACCTGGCTATAGTATTTACTTTAACACCTACGCTTTTGACTCACTTGAGTATCAAGCACTCATTATCCAGCGTTCAGGTTATTTCAATAAACCGTTTTTGTTTTAAGTTAGTCATCTCTAAAAAGTAAATAATTTATTTCTAAGCCTTATCCGTTCGAAAATCCACATAACTCGTTAGCGAGTAAGCTAAAAATTTCCTTAAAAATATTTATATTTATTTTTTTACTTTTCAAATTAATGTCCTAGTCTTTATTTATACGTTGAACAATTTTTGATGTGTTTTAGCTTTTTCAAAATGCTGGTGGTCAATAAATATGGATGTTTATTTAAAAAAGATTTTTAGTGCATTTCGTTTGCTTGTTATTTTTCAAATGCTTGTTACATCATTTAATGTGAAAGCAGTAGAAACATGTGAAGCTGTCTTTGTTGCGAGCAGTGGTGTAGCGACAATTAATAGCGCAGATGCAGAGTTAATTAACTTTATTACCGGTGGGCTACTGGGGCTTAATATAAAACTCTCTGTTGCTGACACCGAATATAGTGCTTTATTAGCGGCAGGTATAGAGTTAGAAAGTTACTTAGATACTTTAGCGGTTGACCTTAGTGTTGCAAATAAATCTGATGCTGTTGCTGCAAACATATCTTTAGTGCAAGCCATTGATGCCGCCATAACGGTATTGCAAGCCCAAGGCAGTAATGCACTTGCCATTGCAACCCTAAATTCGATTAAAGTTCAGGCGCCCGTTGGTACTTTTTCATTTTCTGATGTTATAGATTTAAACGCAGAAGATAGCGCCGTATTATCTACTACCGTTAATTTGCTAGACTTTCACATGTTAATAGTACAAGCATTTAACCATCAAAATGCTATTAGTGCTCAAAACATTTCTTTAAATTTATCTAGCCTCGGACTCGATGGCACTGTTGGTCCGTTGTCTGTTTCACTTGGAGATATATCTGCCGCTTTAATTGCTGTTGAAGGGCCTAAATTGGTTAGTGGCCCAGTGGGTACGGCTTTTACTACTTCGTCTATTCGGTTAAGAATATTAGCAGATCTAGTTGATGTCGCAGCCGCACCTTTAACGCTCGGCGTGGCAAGTGTTGCGGTAACGCTTACTGACTTTGAAATTTATGCTGATGTTGCAAGAGCAAATGGTACGGTAGATCAGCTTTCGTATTTATCTCAAACCCTGCGACTCAATGTCACACCAGGAGTTGCAAGTTTATATTTGGGCCAAATTAGTGCCGCTGATTTCAATGATAGAACATTAAACAGTAATATTGATTATGCAACAGAAGTGTCGCCAGTAACGATAGGCAGTATAGATATCAGTGTTTTTGGCAGTAGTGAAACTATTGCGTTGCGAGCACGCGCAAATGCTAATGCAAATGGTAGTTTAGAAAGTCTTAATTTTATTGCTCCATTTCCTGAAAGCCAAACGACTACAGCAGGTGCTAGCATTACCAATACACTGCTTTCTTCTTTAATAAGTAATACTGAGCTGTCACTTGCCGTTGGTCCGGTTTTAGTTGACCCCACTTTATTATTAAGTTTGGTTAAAAGCCTTGTCTTAGATGATATTTTATCACCTGTTATCAGTAGCATATTAACGAATTTTGCTGACCCTGTTATGAGTGCGTTAGGAATCAGTATTGGCAATGCTACTGAAAAAGTATTTGCCATAAATGGTGATAGCTGTATACCAACAATTGATAGTTTAAATACTGCTGACTCTTCACCGTTACTTAGTGGTTTAGCATATCGCTCGACAGAGGACTCAGAGCTATTAACTATTGAATTAAACAATATTACTTATCAAGAAGATATCGACTTTGTAGTCACTAACAATCAATGGTCGTTAACTGTACCTCCTGGAGATTCACTGTCTGAAGGAACCTATAATGTTATAGCCACCGTGACTAATGGCATCGATAGTATTGTCGATCAGAGTAATGCCGAGTTAACCATTGATTTAACTCGGCCTTCAATTCAAATTCAAAATGTTCCAAGCAATAGCAGTGCTGCTTTTACTGCTACTTTTTTGTTTAGCGAGCCGGTAAATAATTTTACCCTTGGCGATATTTTGGTTTCTAATGGCAGTGCGAGTGATTTTACTTCTATTACAAGTAGTACTTATACGGCATTAATTTCGCCTATAGCAGATGGAACTGTTACTTTAGATGTGAATGCTAACGTAGTACAAGACATTGCAGGTAACTTGAATACTGCAGCGACTCAAGTAAGCAGTACCTTTGAGGCGACTCGTCCTTCTGTGGTTATCCAAGGTGTGCCCGTTACTTCTAACAGTGCTTTTACCGCAACGTTTGTTTTTAGCAGCAATGTCACAGGATTTATACTTAATGATATTAGTGTAGATAATGGCATTGCGAGTAATTTTCTTACTATTAATGGCAGCACTTATACGGCTGATATAGCACCGTCAGCCAACGGAGTGGTAACGGTAGATGTGTTTGCTAATGTTGCACAAGATGGTTCAGGAAATTTAAACACTGCTGCTACTCAAGTGATCAATCAATATGATACGGTTCCACCGTCAGTTGCTATTCAAAGTGTGCCCGCTAATTCCAATATGGCTTTTACGGCAACTTTTGTTTTTAGCGAAGCCGTTACAGGATTTAGTCATGGTGATATCACGCTAATAAATGCCACAGCAAGCAACTTTACTACCGTAAATAGTAGTACTTATAGCGCTTTGATCACACCGTTAACCGATGGTTTAGTCGCCTTAGATGTTGGTGTAGGCGTTGCACAAGACAGTGCTGGTAACTTAAATACGGCTGCTACCCAAGTCAACAGTCAATATGATACTAGCCGTCCTTCTGTCGTCATTCAAAATGTTCTGGCTGTAAGCTCGGCCCCATTTACAGCAACGTTTTCTTTTAGTGAAGCGGTAACTGATTTTACAGTGTCAGATATCGCCATTAGCAATGGCGCTGCAAGCAATTTTTCAGTGGTTAATAGCAGTACCTATTCGGCCTTAATTTCGCCGAGTATTGGGGGGACTGTAACTATAGATGTTAATGCCAATGTTGCTCAAGACATTGCAGGCAACCAAAATACGGCTGCAGCTCAGGTTAGTAGTAATTATATTGCAACTTTGCCAACGGTAACGATTCAAAATGTCCCGGAAAATTCAAACACGGCATTTACCGCCACGTTTGCCTTTAGTGAGGCAGTCACTGGTTTTGAAGTGGG
>OJDN01000025.1_pt1 | contig 56206 bp, 32 predicted proteins | sample 1592731 | NCBI WGS metagenome assembly OJDN01 (sample SAMN05416881, study PRJEB24817) | seawater metagenome | isolation source: Sea water | place: Canada:Atlantic | collected 2013-11
CGTGGGCTCGGAGATGTGTATAAGAGACAGCATCATAGAAGATAAAATTAAGTATAAAAAACCTTTCCAATTTGGAAAGGTTTTTTGCTTTACAAGAAGATTATTATATCATATTAAATTCCTTTATCTTTGTTTTTATGAATGAAAATTTAAATCCTGAAAGTGACAATTTATCTAATGAAGATTTAGATGTAGAAAAAAAATTACGTCCTCTTTCATTTGATGATTTTACAGGACAAGATCAAGCAATTGATAATTTGAAAATTTTTGTTGAAGCAGCAAATCAGAGAGAAGAAGCATTAGATCATACGCTTTTTCATGGTCCTCCTGGTTTAGGAAAAACTACGCTTGCACATATTTTAGCGAACGAATTACAAGTGGGTATAAAGGTTACTTCTGGTCCAGTTTTAGATAAGCCAGGAGATTTAGCCGGCTTACTTACCAATTTAGATGAACGTGACGTTTTGTTTATTGATGAAATTCACCGTTTAAGTCCTATTGTAGAGGAGTATTTATACTCTGCAATGGAGGATTATAAGATTGATATTATGATTGAGTCTGGGCCAAATGCTAGGACAGTGCAGATTAATCTGGAACCTTTTACATTAATTGGTGCAACTACACGTTCAGGATTGTTAACGGCTCCAATGAGAGCAAGATTCGGAATAAGTAGTAGATTACATTATTACAAGACTGAATTACTTACCACAATTATTCAAAGAAGTGCACATATTTTAAAAGTTCCAATCTCTATGGAATCTGCTATTGAAATTGCAGGACGAAGTAGAGGTACTCCTAGGATTGCGAATGCATTGTTGCGAAGAGTAAGAGATTTTGCACAAATTAAAGGGAATGGATCTATTACTATAGAAATTGCCAAATACGCTTTAGGAGCCTTAAATGTAGATGCACACGGTTTGGATGAAATGGATAATAAAATACTGTTAACCATAATTGATAAATTTAAAGGAGGACCTGTTGGGCTTTCTACAATAGCAACCGCTGTTAGTGAGAACACAGAAACCATAGAAGAAGTATACGAACCTTTCTTAATTCAGCAAGGGTTTATAATGCGAACACCAAGAGGTAGAGAAGTAACAGAACTTGCTTATAAACATTTGGGTAGAGAAAAAGGTAAAAACCCTGGACAATTGTTCTAAATGTAATTTTAGCATAAATGAAGTAACCAGGGTTAAACAGCTAAAAGCAAAAGTGTACTATTAAATGAATATTAAAAAGTTAATACCAATTTTAGAATGGTTGCCAAATTATAATGCTTCTCTTTTTAAGGGAGACTTATTTGCAGGTATTACTGTTGGTATTGTTTTAATTCCGCAAGGAATAGCATATGCGCTTATTGCAGGATTGCCCCCCATTTATGGTTTGTACTGTGCTTTAGTGCCGCAAGTAATGTATGCTATTTTTGGTTCTTCTAGGCAAGTAGCAATTGGTCCAGTAGCAATGGATTCTCTTATTGTAGCAACAGGAGTCTCTACGCTGGCGCTAGTAGGGTCAGAAAATTATATCTCAATAGCTATTTTATTAGCCTTAATGGTTGGAACAATTCAACTGATTATGGGTGTTTTTAATTTAGGATTTATAGTAAACTTTCTCTCCAAACCTGTAATTACAGGTTTTACTTCTGCGGTTGCATTAATTATTGGTTTCAATCAATTTAGCAATTTATTAGGTATAGACTTTGTACAGAGCGATCAAATTCAGCTCATCTTGCAGGGTATTTGGCTCGAATTAGGAAATTTTAATTATTATACAACTATTATAGGATTGATTTCCATGATAATAATCATTATTGCTAGAAGAATAAACAAGAAGATTCCGAACGCACTAATGGTTGTAATTCTGGGAGTTTTACTCATGAAATATTTTGGAAATATCTTTTTAAATGTTTCTATAGTAAAAGATATTCCCTCAGGTTTACCAAAATTCGGAATACCGGTATTTGATTTAGATTTGATAAGAAATTTATTACCTATTGCTTTAACGCTTGTAATGGTTGGTTATTTAGAGACTATTTCTATTGGAAAGTCTTTGGAAGCAAAACAAGACGAATACAGAATTAGACCAAATCAAGAATTAATAGCTTTAGGTATTAGTAATATTGTAGGCTCTTTATTTAAGGCATATCCAAGTGCCTCTAGTTTTTCTCGTTCTGCGATCAACTACGAAAGTGGCGCAAAAACAGGAATGGCTGCATTAATTTCGGTAGTTATGGTCCTAATTACATTATTGTTTTTAATGCCATTATTTTATTATTTACCAAAAACGGTATTATCTGCAATTATAATAGTGGCCGTTTTTGGTTTAGTTAATTTTAAAGAAGCTAGTTTTCTATGGAAAGCCAATCAATTAGATTTTTGTTTAATGCTTGCTACTTTTATTGCAACTTTGTGTTTAGGAATTGAATTTGGAATAATTACAGGAGTAGGATTGTCTTTAATTGTTTTAATTTTTAGAACCTCTAGACCTTATGTTGTTGAATTAGGAAAAGTACCAAATTCTAATTTTTATAAAAATAAAGAACGATTTGAGGAAGTGTTACTTGATAAAGATGTATTGGTTTTTAGATTTGATGCACAATTATTTTATGCCAATGCTAGTTATTTTAGAGATCGATTGGAACAAATGATGGACAATAAAGGGAGCGCTTTAAAATTGATTGTTTTAGATGCAGAGAGTATAAATAGAGTAGATAGCACGGGTGTAGAAATGTTAAAGGAACGTATTCTATTTTGCCAAAAAAAAGGAATTATATTTTATTTAGCTGGCGTAAAAGGACCAGTACGAGATGATTTATTTAGAAGTGGAATTTTAGAAATCATAAGTTTAGATCACTTTTTTATGCGTGCAAATCAAGCCGTTAGGTTCTATAAAACTGGGGATAAGGTAAAGCAAGAAAAATATGCAAAATATATACACCAGGCTTATAAATAGTATTAGGAAAATAAGTACTTTACTTGTTGTAAATTAACTTTATAATAAAATGAAAAATTTAGTATGTTTATTTATAATGATTTTTTTTTGTGTAAATTGTAGTTCACAAGTAGCGCTTAAATCTATAACTACAAAAGAGTTAAAGGTTTTATTGTCAAAAGAAAATATTCAATTGATGGATGTTAGAACTCCTGAAGAAATAAAAGAAGGTGCTATACAAACAGCATTTTTTGCCAACTATTTTGATGTTGATTTCGAAGAAGTAGCAACTGCGCAGCTGAATAAGTCAAAGTCTGTTTATTTGTATTGCAGAAGTGGCAACAGAAGTAGAAAGGCATGTAAAATTTTGAAAGAAAAAGGCTTCGAAGTCATCAATGTATTAGGAGGTTATCAGCAGTGGGATTCAGAAAAAAATCAATAGCTTAAATTAACCTTCTAAAGAATAACTTTTAACCTAAGTATGTTTTCAGCATCTGTGTTTTTGAGCCCGATTGTAACCTCCGAATTGCTTTCTGCTTTACTTGGCGAACGCGTTCTCTTGTTAAATCAAATTTTTCACCAATCTCTTCTAAGCTAGACATTGCTTCGTTTCCAATACCATAAAACATTTTTATCACTTTTGCTTCTTTATAGGTTAGTGTTCCTAGCGCCCTTTCGATTTCAATTTTTAAGGATTGTGCCATTAATTGGCTGTCTGGCCTTGGAGAGTCTCCCGATTGCAACACATTGTAAAGATTAGAGTCTTCCCCTTCTTTAAAAGGAGCATCCATAGAAACATGCCTACCAGAGTTTTTTAAAGACTGCTCTACTTCGGCTTCAGTCATTTCTAACTGTTTTGCAATTTCTTTATGTGTTGGCATGCGTTGCTCGTTTTGCTCAAGACGGGCATATATTTTTTTTATTTTATTGATACTTCCTATCTTATTCAAAGGCAAGCGCACAATTCTAGACTGTTCTGCTAAGCCTTGCATAATCGCTTGACGAATCCACCAAACAGCATAAGATATGAACTTAAAACCTCTGGTTTCGTCAAATCTTTTTGCCGCTTTTACCAAGCCTAAGTTTCCCTCATTTATCAAATCAGATAATTTCAAGCCTTGTCCTTGGTATTGTTTTGCAACGGAAACGACAAATCTTAAATTTGCACTTACAAGCGCATCTAAGGCTTTTGAATTTCCTGCCTTAATTTTTAATGCTAGTTCGACTTCTTCATCGGCAGTAATAAGTCCAATTTTACTAATTTCTTGAAAATATTTATCTAAAGATTCTGCATCGCGATTGGTGACTTGTTTTACAATTTTAAGTTGTCTCATTATAGAAAGTTGTGATTTTTAATAGTGAATAGCAATAGGTAGATTTTTAAAAGAACATATTTCTTTTAAAAGTAGTAAGTAGGAATCGTTGAAAAAAAAATCTAGAATGCAGGAAGCTTGAATTGAACCAATCGATTGTTATCAATATGGTTAATTCTAATGCATGTATTTAGGATAATAAGTGTATTTCCCATGAATCTTCAATATACGAAAAACGAGCGATTTTCTATGGAAAATCGCTCGTTTTGTATCTATTTTAACATGTTTTGGTCAATTATGACTTAAAAACAAATTTTTTAGAATCTAAAAGTCGCACCTATTAGAAAGTTTCTAGTAGCCTGTGGATAATATCCTGCTCCGTCGACTGTAGTTACCGTTCCTGGATTAGAGTAATCATCATCATAAGTATAGTAATACCCTCTGTCTACGTATTCTGCATCAAAAATATTGGTTACCAATGCTGTAAAAACAACAGATTTAAATATTTTATTTGTTTTTAAGGTATATACAACATTTAAGTCAGTGGTAAAGTAGCTTTCTAAAACATCGTTTGTAGAGACTTCACTACTAAAATTACTCATAAATTGCTCACTAACATACTTAGATAAGAGTGAAAGTTGCACATTCCTTAATGGCATATAAGTAAATATATTCCCAACAATTACGTCTGGTGAAAATGATAAATCTGTATTTCCGAGAGACTGTGGCGTTGTATTTCCATCCTTGGTAATAAAGAAATCTCTATTCTTATTAGAACTAAAAGTTGCATTTGGTCTGATAGAAATTTTGTCAGAAATTCTAATATCTGCATCTATCTCTGTACCGAACCTATAGCTACTTCCAGAGGTTGCTCTAATAGGAGCACCCACATCATTTAAAGCACCTGTTAATACTAACTGATTCTTATAGTCCATATAATAACTATTGATCGTCAGTTTAATATTCTCATTTTTAAAACGCCAACCTAACTCATAATCATGTAAGGTTTCTGGTGTAGTTAAGCCAATTTCAAAATCGTTTCTATTCGGTTCTCTATTCGCAACGGCAAAGGAAGTGTACAAGCTGTTGTTCTCATTTATTTTATATGTAAATCCAAATTTAGGATTGAAGAATTTAAAATTAGCATCTACATTAATAGGTGCAATATCATTGGTAATTCCTTGTGTTTGGTAGCCAACAAATCTTCCTTGAAGATCTAAATAACCAGCAAATTTTTCTGTAATATCAAAGGTTGCTTTTGCAAATACAGAAAAGTCTGTTTTTTTAGCATCAGAAAAATAATAACGGTCTCGAATATTAACATCTTCCGCTAAATTACTTCCCCAAATTACCTCTCCAAAATGGTCCCCTGAGTAATTAGAATAAGAAACACCTGTTATAAAATTCAGTTTTTCAGTTTTATAATTTGTATTGAAATTAAAAACATAAAAATCATTTTCTAACCAACGTCTTACAATTACATCACTACCATCTGCTATCAAATTATTGAAATCTGCTGCATCTTCATTCTTTTTAGACTGTTCAAAATATCCAGCCCCTTTGGTGTAGTTTAATGCTAAATTGGTAGACCAATGGTCATTCAATTTTTCATTCCAATGCAATTGATAATGGTTTTGCTCGTAATTATCAGTTTCATTATCATAGGTATATGGATTTTGTCTTCTATCTTCTTTTAATTCTTCTGCAGTTAAACCATTCCAAGCTTGATAGGTTTTCTCTTTTCCACCAAAAGTAACGGCTTTTATTAATGTGTTTTCATCTGTATAACTTCCTTGTAAATAATAGGATTTTAAGTCGGTAAAAGCTCTGTCTACATATCCATCTGAATAAATATTAGACAAACGTCCTGCAATCTCTATATGATCGTTAATTTTTCCTGTACTAAACTTTACGGTATGTTTTCTTGTATTAAAAGAGCCAAAAGAATTAGAGATTTCGGCAAAAGCATCTTCAGAAATAGCATCGGTTAAAATATTTAAACTTGCGCCGAAAGCACCAGAACCATTTGTAGATGTACCTACACCACGCTGCAGTTGTAAGTTTTCTGTAGAAGAAGCAAAATCACCTAAATTTACCCAAAAAGTACCATGACTCTCTGGATCATTGTATGGAATTCCATTTACCGTTACGTTAATTCTTTCTCCGTTAGAGCCACGAACGCTCATATAGGTATAACCAACACCAGCGCCAGCATCACTAGAAGAAATTACAGAAGGCATGTAGTTTAGTAAAATGGGAATGTCTTGCCCTAGGTTACGTTTTGCGATTTCTTTTTTTGATAAATTAGAAAAGGTAACAGGTACGTCTGTATTTACACGAACGGCAGAAACTAAAACTTCTTCTAAAACATATTGAGATAAAAGTAATTGCAATACAATTTCCTCGTCTTGATTAATTTCTTGATCAAAATATCCAGTTTTATAACCTAAGTAGGAAATTTTAATTTTGTATTTTCCTGGATTGATTTTCAACGAAAAGTTACCTTCATCGTTCGTGAATGTTCCTTTTTTAATTTCTTGAACTAGAATAGAAGCTCCGGGTAAAGGATTTTTGTTTTCATCTACAACTTTTCCAGAAAGTGTAAAGGATTGTGCGTTTGCAAGTGTACTTACAAACAAGAATAAAAAAATGGATATTTTTTTCATTTTAAAAAATTTAAAACGAATAAAAAGAGGTAATTATTCTTGTGATTAATATTGAATAATTAATTGTTGTTTGTACGAAGAAAGCTTTTTCCTATGCATCGGAAGAAATAATTTATACTTTAAATTACTTCACTTTGTTTGTAAAAAACATTCAAAATCCCTAAACAGCATTATCTGTTCTAGGTTCATTGGGTATGATCTCAGCTTTTTAAAGCACCCCTTTATGAGAACGCAGCAAAATTAAGTCAGAAAAATTGATTATGAAATAGAAAAGTGATTTATTTTAATCAAAGTTTGGTTTTCTACGAAGTGCCTTTTTAATGGATGTTCGTTTTTTAGTTTCAACTCTTCTTTTTAATGCGCCTTTGCTAGGTTTTGTTTTTTGTCTTTTTTTAGGACGAATTAAATTTGTTTTCAATAATTCTAAAAAACGTTTGATCGAAATTTCTTTATTTCTGTGCTGAGAGCGTGTTTCTTCACAAAAAAGAATTAATACGTTTTCTTTTGTTAATTTTGATACGAGTTTTACTTTTAAAAGTGCTTTTTCGTTTTCAGAGAGAGAAAGTGAGTTTTCTAAATAGAATGTTAATTCAATTTTAGAGGACGTTTTGTTTACGTGCTGACCGCCAGGACCAGAACTTCTAGTCGCTTTAAAATTGAGTTCTTTTAAAATATTTTCTGTATTCATTTTTATTGAAAATGCCTCAAAATAAAAAGGTTAAAGGTGTGTTTTTAGCTACTTATGATAGTATTCTTAATTGTCATAAGTATTACTGAAATCTATATTCTTGAGCATATTGATGTCTTGCAAGGAGTCTGAAAAAGAATGCAAATTATCTTTTGCAGCAATAATTTTATCAATAGCTTCAGTAGCGTTTTTTAATCTTGTTTCTTTATCACCTTTTAACAGGATATAATTTTTTTTATACTTTTTTAATGTATTTTCAAAGGCTGTAAACATTTCTAAACGCTGTTCTGGTTTGTCCCGTAAATCATCTTCTTCCCAAGGAGTATCAATATAGGTTAATAAATAGAGGTCATATTTATTTTTATCTACAGCTTCACTTAATTTAAGATCTACTTTACCTCCATAAAATTCCTCTGAGTATACTTTTGTTTCTAGTAAATCAGTGTCACAAATAAGCAGTTTATCCGCTTTTCTACCTAACTTATTTTCGAGATTCATTTGTCCAATTGCAATCGGTATTAAATCCTCTTTTTCGCAAGTTTTTCGCTCGTTATTCCATTTTTTTTGCAAGTACTCACGCGCAAACTCTGGCGTCCAAACAGTATTGTAATGACGTGCTAATTGTTTAGAAAGTGTTGTCTTTCCAGTAGATTCTGGTCCAAATAAAACAACTTTTACGATGTTAATAGGGTCTTGTGTAAGTTCTTTTTCCATGCTAAATAACCAAAAATGGCGATAAAAGTAAATCCAAAATATTGAAAGCTTGTAAAAGTAAAGCCTTTATACAGGTATAAAGGTACAGAAATTAGATCTCCTACTATCCAGAAAATCCAATTTTCTATTTTACGTTTTGCCATTAACCACATTGCAACAAAAAAGATAGCTGTTGTAATAGTATCTATGTAAGCAACCCAACTTGTCCATTTGTCAAATTTTTGATAAATTATAAAAACAAACAGCAGTGCTGCAATAAAGATGACAATTGAAATCTTTTTTTCTTTAAAAGTCGTAGTAGAAATCTGATTTACATGAGTTTTATCCACTTTACGCGTCCATATATACCAACCATAAATACTCATTATAAAATAATAACCGTTAATCATCATGTCTCCTAAAAGTTCCCACTTAAAAAGTAAATACACAAAAATGAGTGTACTAATCATTCCTGTAGGGAAAACCCAAATTTTATTTTGTTTGGAATACCAAACGGATAGAAAACCAAAAATTACAGCAACAATTTCTAAAGTAATATCTAATGTCGAGTATGTTTTATATTGGTCAAAAAGAAATTCAAAAATTGTTGTCATTTTATTTATTAAAGTAGCTGCATCAAAAGTAAGAAGTTAATTTGTTTTTTCATCATAATATTAGCAAGAGTAGATTCTTATTTATAAACTTTAAGTGCTTTTAATAAGCAAATACGCAAGTAAAACCTTCAAACTCTAAAAACGAAATATTATAAGCAGTATTCTCTCCATTATAACGTATTTCTCCAGTAGTTTTCTCATCAGCAAACCTAAAATCCTCAATATAAATATGATGTAAGAATAAGAGTTTTTTCTTTCCGTATATTTTATACAAAGATTCTTTTGCACCCCAAACAATAGTCAATTTACTAATTAGAGCATCTACATTGGCGATGGTTTTATATTCTTCAAATGGAGTAAATTTATGTGCAATTTTTAAAATTTTCTCGCGCTGCTTTTCAATATCAATTCCTACATGGAACTTATCAGAAACAATAATAGCGGTAAAAGTAAAAGAATGTGTAATTGAGATGAACTTGCCGTTTTTTAAGTGTGGCTTTCCAAATTCGTCATATATTAAATCAGCATCGGTATATCCAGCTTCTTTTAATAAATGTCGAATACTTAAGAATCCTCTTTGATGCAATTGAGATTTCATAGAGTTCAAGCGTGTTGTGCTATTCTTAGAAAGTACAATTCCTTCTTGTAATTTAGAAGTAGATTCTTCAATCTTCCAAATCAGGACTTTAGTTGCTTTGTTAACCGTTAAAGTTTTGTAAAGAGCCATACTTTTTTAAAATGGATGTCGTAACTTTGCAGTTCGAATAAATTAGAATATAAATATACATTAATATGAGTAAAAATACAACATTCGTACCTTTCAAAGTGAAAGATATTTCTTTAGCAGATTGGGGTAGAAAAGAAATGGATTTGGCAGAAGCAGAAATGCCAGGTTTAATGAGTTTAAGAGAAGAATACGGAGATGCGCAACCTTTAAAGGGTGCTAGAATTGCAGGTTGTTTACATATGACAATCCAAACGGCAATTTTAATAGAAACTTTACAAGCTTTAGGTGCAGACGTTACTTGGAGTTCTTGTAATATTTTTTCTACACAAGATCAGGCTGCTGCTGCAATTGCTGCGACAGGAACTTCTGTTTATGCTTGGAAAGGAATGAATGAAGAAGAATTTGATTGGTGTATTGAACAAACCTTATTTTTTGGTGAAGACAAACAACCATTAAACATGATTTTAGATGATGGTGGGGATTTAACCAATATGGTTTTAGATAGGTATCCAGAATTAGCTGCAGGAATCAATGGATTATCAGAAGAGACTACTACTGGTGTTCATAGGCTTTACGAAAGAGTTAAAAACGGAACATTACCAATGCCAGCAATTAATATCAATGATTCTGTTACAAAATCAAAATTTGATAATAAATACGGTTGTAAAGAATCTGCAGTAGATGCAATTCGTAGAGCAACAGACATTATGTTAGCAGGAAAACGTGTAACTGTTTGTGGTTATGGTGATGTAGGTAAAGGAACAGCAGCTTCTTTTAAAGGAGCAGGTTCTATTGTAACTGTTACAGAAATAGACCCTATCTGTGCATTGCAAGCTGCAATGGATGGTTTTGAAGTTAAGAAATTAGAGACTGTTGTTGCAAACTCAGATATTATTATTACTACAACAGGAAATAAAGATATTGTGCGTGGAGAGCATTTTGAAGCAATGAAAGACAAAGTAATTGTTGCAAATATTGGGCATTTTGATAATGAAATTGATGTACCTTATTTAAATGCGAACAGTGAAAAAGTTGAAATTAAGCCACAAGTAGATAAATATAATATCAATGGAAATGATATTATATTGCTAGCAGAAGGACGTTTGGTGAACTTAGGTTGTGCAACTGGGCATCCAAGTTTTGTAATGTCTAATTCATTTACAAACCAGACTTTGGCACAAATGGAACTTTGGAATAACGCAAAAGCATACGGAAATGAAGTGTATATGCTACCAAAACATTTAGATGAAAAAGTTGCATTTTTACACCTAGCAAAAATTGGTGTAGAGTTAACTGAATTACGTCAAGATCAAGCAGCATATATTGGTGTAACACAAGCAGGACCTTATAAGCCGGAGCACTATAGATACTAAATAGTTGTTTGTTTAGCAAGCTAAAAAAGAAAAACCCTTTCATTAATTTGAAAGGGTTTTTTTTAGTTTTTATTCTTTTTAAACCCGCCTTCGTGGTCTAGCTCAATCTTGTTATCTCTATACTTACAGCAAGGGTGCACAGAGTTATAAGCTTTATCCGTGGCTATAAAATTTTCAACATCATGACCAACGTTTGCAATGTTTTGTTTTACGGTATTTAGAGATGCTTTACGCTCATCTAAAATGAGGTTTATTTGATGCGTTTTCACATCCCAAATAGCAAACTTTACCCCTTTTGTTTTTAAAGCAGCAATCTCTATACGTTTTTTACACATTCCACAAATACCATCTACTTTAAAAGCAACTTTGGCGTTTTTTTTCTTTTTCACTGTTTCTATTTCTTGCGCTTGGGCAGAAAAACCAATGAAGATCAAACTGAATATAAATATTGCTTTTTTCATTATTTTTTTATTTAAAAGTTATTTAATTTTAAATCGTAAACCTGCATAAATAGCGCGACCAAAAATTGGCGAGTACACAATGGTACTATCAAAATTGGGGCCAAAAGGATTCTCACTTCCTAAAATAGGATTTACTTGTTGAACATTTGTCAAGTTTTCTCCACCTGCATAAATTTCAAACTTGTTTGAAAATACTTTAGTAATTTGAGAATTTAATAAACTATAACGCTCAGAATTTATTGGTAATTGGTATTGTGGTGGGTTTTTAGCTGTATCTGGTAAACGTTGTTCGCCAATATTATTAAATGTAAGATCTAACTTCCATTGAGAACCATTGTCTTTTGTTGCTGTTTCGTAAGAAATGTTTACAAAAAACCGATTATTAGGTTGAAGAGGTTTTTGTAATTTCCCAGTTTTATAATCTGTTGAAATATCAAAATATTTAAAAGCAGTTCGTAGATTTAAGTTTTTTGCCAATTCGTAATTTAATTCTAATTGAAAATTATTAGCAATACTTTCTCCATTTAAATTATAAAAAGAAACTGCTTGCGGGTTTTCCCAATCTACAACAACTTGGTTGCTGAAATCTGTTCTATAAAAATCGAATGTAATATCCCCTTTTTTATTAAATAAATTAAATTTTTGTAAATACGAAACTCCATAATTCCAAGCAATTTCAGGGTTTAATCCGTAGATATTTCCACCTACAGCGTCTATATCTATTTCTCTAGAACTTGCAAATAATTGCTGATTTTCTGCAAAAATATTAGCACTTCTTTTTCCTCTTCCGGCTGAAGCTCTAAAGACTCCGTTTTCCCAAGGAGCATACCTTAGGTGCAACCTAGGTGTAATAAATGTACCTAATAAATTATGGGTATCTACTCTTACTCCTGCAGTTAAACTGAAATCCTCCAGGTTGTCAAAAGCATATTCAAAAAATACACCTAAAGAGTTTTCTTTTCTTTTGTAATTTGTAGTATTTACAAGTTCATTGTATCTGTCATAGGTAAAGTTAATACCTGTTTTAAACTTGCTTCTAGTGTCTCCAATAATTGAGTTGAAAAGTAAGTTAGAGTATAAACTTTCATGTTTAATATCATACACATTTAAGCCAAAATAAGAATCTTGTTGATGATTGCTATACGCTAATTGTAAACCGACACTTTGATATGGAATTTCAGGAAAAACATACCCTAGTTTTAAAGAAGTTTCAAAACGTTTTGTATCAATTTCACTTCCCCAATAATTAGTATTTCCTTTATCTAAAGTTGGATTAAAATTGATTTCTCCAGTTTGTTTTTCATCATTTAAAAAACGAATATTTATAAAGCTAACCCAACCATTTTGTGCATCTGTATATTGCCAGCGGTTCATTACATTTATTTGATTAGCTAAAGGTGCGTCTAAAAAATTATCATTATTTTTATCAAATTTTTCACCTCTATAATTCCCATGGATATAAAGTCCGGTTTGCCATTTTTTTGAAACCCTTCGGTTAAAATGAGTGTTTAATTCTAACCTACCATTTAGAGAACTATAGGTGTTTAAGAAAAATCTATTATCAGAAAAAGGCTTTACCAATTCTGCATTTATTTGGCCAGAAATACTTTCAAAGCCATTTACAACAGAACCTGCGCCTTTTGTAATTTGAATACTCTCTACCCAAGTTCCTGGTGTAAAAGTTAAACCAAAAGCTTGCGCAGCGCCTCTTATAGAGGGTATGTTTTCTTGCATAATTTGCAAATACGGACTTTTAAGTCCTAACATTTGTATTTGACGCGTTCCTGTTAATGCATCAGAGAAACTAACATCTATAGACGGATTTGTTTCAAAACTTTCTGCTAAATTACAGCAGGCTGCTTTTAATAGTTCGTCGTTATTTACCGTAAAAGTGTTGGCTGTAGCAAATAAAGATTTTTGAACGGCATCTCTTTTGCTTCGAATAGTTATTCCTTTTAATTCGTTATCTATAATTATAAAATGGTGAATTGGTGTTAAATCTCTAACTATTATAGTGTCTGTTTTGTACCCTATATAGCTTATTACTAGTTTTTTATATTCCTTTTTAAAGGGAATTGTAAACCAGCCCTTTTCATTCGTAATTGTGCCAATGTTTGTGTTTAACCAATTTACTGTGGCACCTGCAACGCCTAAATTATCTTTAGGGTTTTCTTGATCCATAATCATTCCTTTCAAATTAGTTTGAGCAAGAATAAAAATTGGAAATAGCAGTATAAAGCTATTTATTATGTGTTTTTTCATTAAGGTTAATTTTATTATAATTAAAACTGTGCCTCTTTAGTAGAAGACTTTTTAGTTGGAATTAAAACAAAATTAAATTAAAAATGATTGGTATTTTATCTGATAATTGATAGGTATAACAGGCCGGTGAAAGGCTTTGTAAATGATGTTTCTAGAAGATTCTTCTTTGGGTAGATTTAAATAAGAAGAATAGAAAGTCGTTAAAAATTGTTGTTTTTCAAAGTTCAAGGTACCAAAAGAAGCTGGATGTAATTCATCTTGTCCGTCTGTTATTATTACTTCATCTTTACAGCAGTTTATCTTTTCTTTAGCCATTTTCTGCTCTACTTTCATACCGCAGTCATTGGCTTCACCGACAACAGAAATATCCATTAAAAAACCGCCACAATAATGACTCTCAACAGTAAATGAGAGTGTTGAGAATAGCACTAAAAAGGCTAACAGAGCCGATGATATTTTGGTAAAAATAGATTTCATTACAATTGCAAATTTACAATAACAAATGCGATTTTTTTATAAAATCAAATGTTATCTCAATATTCATTAAAAAATATAAGTAAATCAGGAAAGTATGCACTATTAAACTGCCTTCATGTTTATGTTTTTTATCAACGAAATTTCATTTATTTTTACCGCTATAAAAGTTTAGAGTTTAGATGGAAATGGATTTAAATAGATTGAAAAATAAGGCAGATAGTATTCTTGCAAATACAAATACTAGAAAGGAGAAGTTAAAGGAGGTTTGCGATTTGTTAGAAAGGGAGATTTCTTATTATGATTGGGTTGGTTTTTATTTTAAAAACGGAGATAAAGACGAGTTAAAATTGGCGCAATATACAGGTGAAGAAACAGAACATACAATTATTCCTTTTGGAAAAGGTATTTGTGGACAAGTAGCTGTAAGTAATCAAAATTTTGTTGTTCAAGATGTATCTAATCAAGAAAACTATATATCTTGTGGATGGAAAGTGAAATCTGAAATAGTAATTCCTATTTTTGTAAACAAAGAGAATATTGGGCAGATTGATATTGATTCTCATACTGCAAATGTTTTTACAGATAAAGATGAGGAATTGTTAGAGTATATTTGTAAAAAGATTGGTGCTATCTTATCAAATAATGTTTTATAAAAAAACATGTATTAAAATCAAAATTCAAAGCAGAGTCAAGTTTATCATAAGGTTTAAAAAAGAATTGATTTTAGCACAGTTGTTAATTACTTCCTAGTATTGTTATTATCTTTTATTGCCTTGCAAGGTTCCTTTCACTAATTTTGTTTGCTTAACAACACAACAACTAAATGAGCACTGCAAAAACAATTAAATCCGCATTAATATCGGTATTTCACAAAGATGGTTTGGCACCAATCGTACAAAAATTGAACGATTTAAATGTAACTATTTATTCAACCGGAGGAACAGAAAAATTTATCAAAGAACTTGGAATAAACGTAGTTCCTGTTGATGAGGTTACTTCGTACCCTTCCATTCTAGGCGGACGAGTTAAGACGCTCCATCCAAAGGTTTTTGGAGGCATTTTAAATAGACAAGACAATGAAAGTGACATCGCTGAATTAGAAGAATATAATATTCCGCAGATAGACTTGGTAATTGTAGATTTATATCCTTTTGAAAAGACAGTTGCTTCTGGAGCAACTGAGCAAGATATTGTTGAGAAAATTGATATTGGTGGAATTTCTTTAATTAGAGCATCTGCAAAAAATTTTAAAGACACTTTTACGGTGTCATCAATGAATCAATACGATGATTTTTTAGATATTTTATCTCAAAAGAATGGAGAAACCACAATTACACAGAGAAAGAAATTTGCTGCAAAGTCCTTTAATATTTCTTCACATTACGACACTGCTATTTTTAATTATTTTAACGCTGGTGAAGAGCCTACTTTAAAAGTTAGTGAAACAAATGCACAAGTTTTAAGATATGGAGAAAACCCGCATCAAAAGGGTTATTTCTTTGGAGACTTAGAAACAATTTTCGATAAATTACATGGTAAGGAGTTAAGCTATAACAACTTGCTAGATGTAGATGCTGCTGTAAACTTAATCGAAGAATTTAGAGGTGAGGCGCCAACTTTTGCTATCTTAAAGCATAATAATGCATGTGGTTTTGCACAAAGAGATACCATAAAACAAGCGTATGTAGATGCTTTGGCAGGTGACCCTGTTTCTGCTTTTGGAGGAGTTTTAATTGCAAATACAGAAATAGATGCTGCAACAGCGGAAGAAATTCATACTTTGTTTTGTGAAGTAGTAATTGCGCCAAGTTATTCAGATGAAGCTTTAGCAATATTAAAAGGAAAAAAGAATAGAATTATCCTAATTAAAAAAGAAGTTAAATTACCTACAACAACAATTAGAACTTGCTTAAATGGTAATTTAGTTCAAGATAAAGATAGTATTACAGATCAATTATCAGATTTGAAATACGTTACTAATACGAATCCAACAGCAAGTGAGATAGAAGACTTGTTATTTGCATCTAAATTGTGTAAAAACACGAAGTCAAATACCATTATCTTAGTTAAAAATAAGCAGTTGTTAGCGGGGGGTACAGGACAAACAAGTAGAGTAGATGCTTTGAACCAAGCAATAGAAAAGGCAAATTCTTTTAAATTTGACTTAAACGGATGCGTAATGGCAAGTGATGCTTTTTTCCCTTTTCCAGATTGTGTAGAGATTGCAGATAATGCAGGTATAAAAAGTGTGATACAGCCTGGAGGTTCTATTAAAGATCAATTAAGTATTGACTATTGTAATGAAAATAATATATCTATGGTAATGACCGGAACTAGGCATTTTAAACATTAAGAATATATAGGTTATTTGCAATTAGAATTTTAGTAGCTTTGTAATACACGAGTAAAAATAATAACTAAAAATATTTTATGGGTTTTTTTGATTTTATGACCGAAGATATTGCGATCGATTTAGGAACCGCAAATACATTAATAATGCACAAAGGAAAAGTGGTTATTGATAGTCCTTCTATTGTAGCAAGAGACAGAACTACGGGTAAAATTATTGCAATTGGCAAAGAAGCCAACTTGATGCAAGGAAAAACCCATGAAAATATCAAAACAATCCGTCCATTAAAAGACGGGGTTATTGCAGATTTTCAAGCTTCAGAAGAAATGATTAAAGAATTTGTAAAACAGATTCCATCAATTAAAAAGAAGTTATTTCCACCCGCATTAAGAATGGTTATTTGTATTCCGTCTGGAATTACAGAAGTAGAAAAACGTGCTGTAAGGGATTCTGCGAAACACATGAATGCTAAAGAAATCTATTTAATTTATGAGCCTATGGCAGCTGCAATTGGTGTTGGTATAGATATTATGGAGCCAAAGGGAAATATGATTATAGATATTGGTGGTGGTACAACAGAAATTGCTGTTATTGCCTTGGCTGGTATTGTTTGTGATCAATCTGTAAAAGTAGCAGGAGACTTATTTACAAATGATATTATGTATTATATGCGCACACAGCATAACCTGCATGTTGGGGAAACTACTGCAGAGAAAATAAAAATTACGATTGGTGCAGCTACAGAAGATTTAGAAACTCCACCAGATGACATGTTGGTTCAAGGTAGAGACTTGTTAAGTGGTAAGCCAAAGCAAGTGCAAGTTTCTTATAGAGAAATTGCAAAAGCCTTAGATAAATCTATTTTAAGAATAGAAGATGCAGTTATGGAAACATTATCTAAGACTCCGCCAGAATTGGCAGCAGATATTTACAATACAGGTATTTATTTAGCTGGAGGTGGTTCTATGCTAAGGGGTTTAGATAAGAGGCTTTCTAGAAAAACAGACTTACCTGTTTATGTTGCAGAAGATCCTTTAAGAGCGGTAGTTCGTGGAACAGGAATTGCTTTAAAAGAACTAGATAAATATAAGAGTGTATTATAAATCATACACCCGTAACTCTAATACGGTTGGTCTATTAACTCAAATTGATGAGATTAAAATTCAATATCATATTGAAGCAGGCAGATATTCCAGAGATAGAGGCAAGATTAAATCTATTGGTGATTTAAAATTTTCATAGGAGATTTGATCTAGTTATTTTGAAAATGCAGGTTATGTTGAGAAAATAATTTCTATTGGAAACATAAAAATTAAATACTATGAAGCATGGAATAACAATGAGGGTTTTATGGGTAAATTGAAAACAATTGGTAATATAGAATTTACTTATTACAAAAATACCGTTAATAATAGAAACGCTAATATTACAAGGAAATACAAAACACGTATTGGAAATGATAAATGAATTATTGTTTTATGATTGTTGTGGGATTATTAGAAAAACTAAATCATAGGTATATCTTCTTCCTTTAATTCAGCGATTTCTAAACCACAAGTTAGTAGATTAAATTTTCTAATAACACAGTTTACCTAAAAATTGGCTACTAATTAATTATCATCAACTTTTTTCAAAGTTGCACCAGTACTTGAAGCATCAATATTGAATTTATTATTCATGTAAATAATTCTAAAAAATGATCTTCTATTTTGTTGGTGCTCTTCCTCAGAGCATCGCACGCCATTAGCGCATTGATTTAATAGCTGAGACTCTCCAAAACCTCTTGCTGTAAGGCGCTCAGGGGAGATCCCTCTATCTAGTAACCATCCTCGGGTTGATTTCGCTCTACGCTCTGACAGGTTTTTATTATATATATCATTCCCTCTTGAATCAGTGTGTGATTCAAAACTTATTATCATTTCTGGGTATTCAATCATTGCTTCTAAAACTTTTTGTAATTCTACTGCTGCATCTCTACGAATAAAAGATTTATCAAAATCAAAATACAAAGGCTTAAGCTTTAATATACAGCCTAAATCATTTGGCGCACATTCTGTTGCCCAATCTAGCGCTAAGTCAACTATTATGTCTTGTGATATTGACGGAGTAGTTAAATCTTTGGAGGCAGGTTTATACGCTTTTCCATTTCCACCAGTTATTTTATATTGTATAGAGCAATCGATTATATCTTTTTTAAAATTATACCGCGCATCTGCTCCCACAATTTGTTCTGCTATTACTTCTAAATCTACCCCAATTAATTGAACTTTTGACCCAGGAATCAGAACCCCTGTTCTAATATCTGTTACTACTCCAGAAAGACTAACCAAACAAATATCTTCAAAAAATGTATATATTTCATCTGATGAACTTCCATCAAAGCCATCTCGATTTGAAGAAAGGTATCCTCTATTAATTTCAGGGTTAATTATTAATCCAAAATCATCATATCTGCTATTTACAGGTTCTCCTAAATTAGCAGTAGCAGTTGGGAACCCTTTGCTATTCAATACTGTCATAAAAACATCCAAACCTCCCAGCCCAATTAACCCATTACTAGAAAAATACAATACATTTTCCGAACTAATATATGGAAAGGATTCTCTTTCTTCAGTATTAATAGTTGGACCTAAATTTACAGGACGGCCATAGTTTTCTTTATCAATAATATCAACATACCAAATATCAGATTTACCAAAAGTTCCTGGCATATCTGAAGAAAAATAAATACGTTTTTCATCTAAACTTAAACTAGGGTGTGCCACTGAATATTGATCGCTATTAAAAGGTAATTCCTTCACATTACCCCATGTATCATCTTCTTGCATAGAAGCTCTATAGAGTTTTAATTTAACAGTATTTTCATCATCCCAATTTTCTTCTCCTTTGAAGTAATTATTTCTAGTAAAATACATGGTTTTTGAGTCCTTAGTAAAGGTAGTTGACGACTCGTGAAATTTAGTATTAATATCTCCTTTAAAAGGAGTGTTATTTACCAAATCTCCATTTACATCTATATCTGCAATATGCAAATCTAAAAATGGCTCTCCAGTCCAAGTATAATCTTCTGAACCACTTCCTTTATTCGCGGAAGCAAAAACTACTTGAGAAGATCCATAATACGAAGGTCCGAAGTCAGATTTAGAAGAATTAATGGATGTTCTTGAAATACTATATATATTTGAATTTTTTTCAATAGTATCTAAGTACTGCTGATTACTATTAAATTCATTTCTAATAATAATTTTATCAGTTCTTTTTATGTATTCACCCATGATGTAATCAGCTCCTTTATAATCACCTAGACTTTTCAAACTAAGTGATGCTTTAAAATAATATTCTGCTGAAATTTGATCTGGATAATTTGTTAATAATTTATTATACCATACGGCTGCCTTGTCATACTGACTATTAAAATAATAGGTGTCTGCAAGTGACTTTAAAACATCAATAGATTCATCTCCAGATTCCGCAAATTTAACATATGACTTTTGAGCATTCACATAATTATATTTTTCAAAATATTTTGCAGCTGAGTATATATTTAATGGAACCTCTTTAAATTTGGGTTTTTTTGATTTAAAAACTTGCTGTAGCCTTTTTTTTCCACTATTAAAAAACTTATTGAGTTTGAATAGAAAACTAGATGAAATAGAATCATTTTCAATTGACGAATCTAACTCCGTTTTACCGATTTCAATAATTACTAGTTCATCTGACTTCTTGATTTCATCAGGTTTATCTATAGAGCCTTGCCCATTTGACCCTATTGAAAAAAGAAAGAAACAAACTGACAAAGTAATTTTAAGTTTTCTTGAATTACTAATTAATTTTATTACGTTCATAATTATATCTATTAGAAGAATCTAGGGGTTAATACTCTTTTTACTTTATTTAAAATATCTAAGCGTAAAATTAGCTCATAGGATCCAGAACTATACTCTTGAAGAGCTGTTGTCTGATAATCATATGCAAATCCTAAAAATACACTGTCTGAAACTTGAAACCCTACTAACCCACTTAAAGCAGCACTAAGCCTATAAGCAGCACCTAGTGTTAAAGCTTCATTAATCAAAAAGTTAGCAGATAAATCAAGTTGCATTGGTGAGCCTCTTACTATTTTAACCATTGCTGCTGGTTTAAATTTTAAAGCTGGGTTAATATCCCATACATAACCTGTAATTAAATAATAATGCATTCTATTGCGAGCCACAGAGGCAGCACCTATGCCATTATTAGTGTCATAATGCCTAGTACTTAAAAAATTAGGAATAGAAAGTCCTGCATAAAAACGGTCCGTATTATAATATACGCCCGCTCCTATTTGAGGTGAAATTCGATTTTTGATGTTGTTTTCAAATTGAACATCTCCTAGATCATAAATATTTAATCTGGAAAAATCCACACTCAAACTATTAATTCCAGCTTTTAAACCAAGGGTTATTTTAGATTTGTAATCGTTGTAAAAAGTATAGGCATAATCAATAGTATAATTACCCTGTATAGCTGGTCCAATTTTATCATGCACAATAGATAATCCTATTCCCATTTTTTCTTTTATCCAAAATGGATTACTAACTGTAAATGTTGATGTTTTTGGTGCACCGTCAAAACCAACCCATTGGGTTCTAGTTAGTAAACCAAAACTTAATCCATCATTTGCAGATGTGTACGCAGGATTAATTACCTGAGTATTATACATATACTGCGTATACTGTGGGTCTTGCTGCGCATATATATCGCTAAAGACTAATAGTATTAGACCGATTGATAGTGTATAATATTTATTTATATTCATTTTGAATGGTTTAGCTAATTGATTTTTAATTATCCTATTATTTATTTTTAGTCTCTATTTATGTACATATAACCTTTATAACTACTTTGTCCTGGATTACTATCTTGAAAAGAGATGATATAGAAATAAGTTCCTGTAGGCAACTCTTGGCTTTGTTTATAAGTGATTCTACCTTCTGATATTCCAACAAATAAATTATTGGCTCCTCCAGGAATTCCATAATTTTCAGTTTCGTATACTAATACTCCCCAACGGTTAAAAATCTTAACATTATTATTAGGGTAATATTCTATACCTGTTATTTTAAAATAATCATTATTACCATCATTATTAGGGGTGATTCCATTGAATATTTCAAAATTTGTATCCACAGGTTCTTGATATAACTCTGTAATGGTTGGATCATTAGAAGTATTCCCATCGATATCATCACCATCATCACTCACATCACTAACCTCGGTTCCAGTTGGGCTAATTGCTGCAGCGGTAACTGTGTTTGAAACACCGCCTACTTCTGCAGCTTGGGCATTTATAACATAAGTCGCTACATAAGTTGCTGTTTCACCTACTGCCAGTGTACCGTCTGTAGATCCCTGATTTGATCCTGAAAATATTGGACCTGTAGTAAGGGTTAAACTATTCCCAGAAATATCTGATAAAGTATCTACAAGACCTAATGCTCCTAAAATAGTATTACCTGTATTCTCAACAGTTATTGTATAGTTAATAACATCTTCTAAACCTGTAATACCATCACCATTATCAGTTATTGTAGCTGTCTTAGTAACCTCTATTGATGGTTCTAACTCCTTAGTTGTTACTACTGTTGGGTCATCTTCAGTATTTCCATCGGTATCATCCCCATCATCACTCACATCACTTATTTCTGTTTCATTAGGGTTATTACCTTTAGCCTTAGCTGTGTTTACAATACTACCGCTATCGGCTGCAGATTGATCAATTACATAGTATGCAATATAAGTTGCAGTCTCCCCTACTTGTATAGTACCATCTGGTGAATTCTGATCTGATCCAGCAAAGAAAGGTCCATTTGATAATGACAAACTATTTCCATCACCATCGGTAAGGGTATCTTCTAAGTTTATATTATCAATAGTTACATTACCTGTGTTTTCTACACTTATAGTATATTCAATAATATCACCTGATCCATTAAATCCATCGCCATTATCAGTTATTGTAGCAGTCTTAGTAACCTCTATTGTTGATATAGCATCTGTAAGAACGTCTGTAGAATCATCTTCAGTATTTCCATCAGTATCATCCCCATCATCACTAATATCAGTAACATCATCTGTACCTGTTGGACTACTTCCTGTAGCGGTAACGGTGTTTGAAATATTACCACTATCGGCTGCTAATTGTTCAATTATATAGTATGCAATATAAGTTGCAGTCTCCCCTACTTGTATAGTACCTTCTGATGAATTCTGATCTGAACCAGAGAAGAAAAGACCGTAACTTAGTGTTAAAGTATTTCCTTGACCATCGCTAAGGGTGTCTTCTAAACTTAAATTATCGATAGTTACATCCCCAGTATTCTCTACAGTAATTGTATACTCAATAATATCACTAGTACCTACAACATCATCACCATTATCTTTGAGCGTTGCCAACTTAGTAACCTCAATTGAAGGTGACTGTGAAATAGTAGTTACCGTAGGGTCGTCTTCAGTATTCCCATCAGTATCATCACCATCATCACTAATATCTGTGATATCTTCTGTATTTAATGTGTTGTTTGCTACAGCTAACACGCTGTTCATTACTTGGCCACTATCAACAGCTATTTGATCAATAACATAAGTTGCCGAGTAAGTAGCGGTCTCGCCTACAGCTAAAGAACCTTCCGTTGTCCCTTGATCTGAAGTAACAAATATTGGGCCTGAAGTAATATTTAAAGCATTGTTTTGCCCGTCCGTTAATACATCCTCTAAAATTAATCCCGTAAGAGTAACATCCCCTGTGTTCTCTACAGTAATTGTATAGTTAATTAAATCTCCAGCATTGTTTTCACCATCATCATTGTTGTCAGTTATAATCGCGGTCTTTGTAACCTCTATAGAGGGCGACTGTGGAATTAATGTAACGGTCTCATCATCTTCAGTCTCTCCGTCTGTATCATCTCCATCATCACTTCGATCCGTAACATCATCTGTACCATTTGGAGTGCTAGCAGTACTAAATACAGTATTCATTACTTGACCACTATCTACTGCTGCCTGATCAATAACATAGGTTGCTAAGTAAGTAACCATCTCTCCTACTTGTAGACCTCCTGCTAATGAGTTCATTGTTGAACTTTCAAATGAAGGGCCTGAAGTAAGAGTCAAGGTATTGTCCTGACCATCAGTTAAGGTGTCTTCTAAAGTTAATCCAGATAAAGTTACATTACCTAAATTCTCTACTGTAATTGTATATTCAATAGTATCTCCTAAACCTAATTCACCATCGCCATTATCATTAATAGATGCTGTTTTAGTAGTCTCTATAATTGGATTTGGATTTACAATTAATAGTGTTGGATCATCCTCTGTATTCCCATCTGTATCATCCCCATCATCACTCACATCAATAACCTGGGTTCCGGTTGGGCTACTTCCTGTAGCTAAAACCTGATTGATTAATCCACCAATATCTATAATAGACTGATCTAACACAAAAGTAGCTGTATAATGAGCCGTTTCACCTACGAGTAAATTCCCCTCTGATGAACCTAAGTTTCCAAAGTCAAAGGCAACAGGAGTTGTTAAACTAAGAGTGTTCTCATTAATATCCGTAAAAGTATCCTCTAAAGTAACACCGGTAATACTTGCACTACCTGTATTTTTAACCCTAATAGTATACACAACTGTATCTCCAAGACCCAGTAAACCATCGCCATTCTCAATAACCGTAACTGTTTTAGTTACATTTATTGAACTCGCAACAGCTGTCTGAACTAAGGTTGGATCATCTTCTGTATTCCCATCTGTATCATCGCCATCATCACTAATGTCTGTTACGTCTCCATTGTTTCCAGGACTACTTGCTATAGCAGTTACACTATTACTTATTAAACCTGTATTTGAAACTGCTTGCTCAATAGTATAAGTAGCTAAATAAGTTACCACCTCTCCAGCTGCAATACTGCCTTGAGGTGACCCTAAAGAAGCATTAGAAAATGTCGGTCCTGTCGTTAATGTCAACCCTACTGAATTACCATCTAATAAAGTATCGGTCAAAGCTAAGTTTGTTAAATTAACTAACCCTGTGTTCTCTACAGTAATTGTATAGTTAATTAAATCTCCAGCATTGTTTTCACCATCATCATTGTTGTCAGTTATAATCGCGGTCTTTGTAACCTCTATAGAAATATTAGAAGAAGTAATCACAACTGTTGGATCATCTTCAGTATTTCCATCGGTATCATCGCCATCATCACTTCGATCACTAACATCATCTGTACCATTTGGACTACTGATTTTAGCTAGTACCGTGTTGTTGATGCTTTGAGTGTCGGAAGCTGTCTGAGTAATTAGATATGTAGCTACATAAGTCTCTACTTCGTCAACATCTAAAGTGCCTTGTGCATTAGATTGTGTTGATCTAGAATAACTTGGGCCAGAACTTAAACTAAGTGTGTTCCCATCTGCATCAGTTAAGGTATCTTCTAAAGTTAATCCGGATAAAGTTACATTACCTGTGTTAGCTACAGTTATCGTATAGGAGATAACATCTCCTGCACCATTATAACCATCTCCATTGTCTGTTACTACTGCAGTCTTAACAACATTAATAGCTGGTGCAGTGTCAATAGAAATTTCTGTAGGGTCATCTTCTGTATTCCCATCGGTATCATCGCCATCATCACTAATATCAGTTACATCATTTGTATTTCCAGGACTGCTCGCTGTAACGGTAACGGAGTTTGAAACACCTCCCGCATCAATGCTTTGTTGACTAATCGTATAGAAGGCTATATAAGTAGCTACATCTCCAACTACTAAATTTCCTTGAGAAGCTCCAGTATCAGAACCAGAATAGTAAGGACCATTAGTAATTGACAATTCAGCATTATTAAAATCCGATAGTGTATCTACAATAGAAACCTCTGATAAATCAACATTTCCAGTATTTTCTAAATAAATTGTATATTTTATAATATCTCCAATACCTAATCCTAAATCACCATTGTCAATTATTTCAGAAAACTTAACCACTTCAATAGATGGGTTAGCAGAAGTTGTAATAATTGTTGGATCATCAATAGTATTTCCATCTGTATCATCTCCATCATCACTAATATCCGTAATATCATTTGTATTATCAGGACTACTCGCTGTAGCAAGCACTGTATTTGAAATAAATCCGGTATCTTCTGTTGCTTCTGAAATCACATACGATGCACTGTATGTTGCTACCTCCGCTAATTGTAAAATTCCATTTGCTGAGCCCAATGAAGAACTTTCAAAAGATAGGCCTGAACTTAAGTCTATAGCATTACCATTTCCATCAGTAAGGGTGTCAACTAAACTTAATTCAGTTAAACTTACGTTCCCTGTATTTTCAACTGTAATAGCATAATTAATCGTATCTCCTAAGCCTGTTTGACCATCTCCATTATCTACTATGGTAGCAGTTTTAGTTACTTGGATTGAAGGGCTTGAGTTTGTTTCAATATTAGTAGTATCATCTGAAGTATTTCCATCTGTATCATCTCCATCATCACTAATATCAGTTACATCATTTGTGTTTCCAGGACTTGTAGCTGTTGCTGTTACACTGTTATAAACTCCACCGGTATTAGCGGCAGTAGAGGAAATAATATAAGTAGCTGTATACGTTTCTGTTTCGCCAATTATCAAGGTACCTATAGCTGATGTTTGGTCAGAACTAGAATAACTTGGGCCTGAATTTAAAATTAATGCATTACCATCGGCATCCGTAATAGTATCATTTAACGCTAACCCAGAAAGCGCAACATTCCCTATATTCTCTACTGCAATGGTGTAGGTAATTGTGTCACCAGACCCATTAATGCCATCGCCATTATCTACTAGCTCAGCAGTTTTTGTCACCTCGATAATTGGGTTAGGAGTTATTATAACATCTGTAGTATCATCTGAAGTATTTCCATCAGTATCATCTCCATCATCACTAATATCAGTTACATCATTTGTTTTTCCAGGACTACTTGCTGTAGCTGTTGCGGTATTTATAATAGATCCTGTTTGAGATGCAGGTGAAGTAATCGTGTAATAAGCAATATAGGTTGCTACTTCTCCTACTTGTAAAGTTCCTGCAGCAGATCCTTGGTTAGAACCTGAAAAGAAAGGACCGTTAGTTATTGATAAAGATTCCCCGTCTCCATCAGTTAAAATATCTACAATACCTAAATTAGTAAGAATAATGTTTCCTGTATTTTTAACACTAATCGTGTACTGAATAATATCGCCAGCCCCAGTAAGTTCATCACCATTATCTATGATTGTTGCTGTTTTGGTAACTTCAATAGATGCGTTCGAGCTAATAACTGTTATCGTTGGATCATTAGTAGTATTTCCATCAGTATCATCTCCATCATCACTCACATCACTCACATCATTTGTTCCATTTACAGTACTCGCTATTGCTGTTACTGAATTAGAAACAAAACCTGTATCAGCGGTCTGCTCAATAATTGTGTAAGAAGTCGAATAAGTAGCTACTTCTCCTGCTAACAAGATACCTGAAACAGAACCTTGTGTAGATGATACAAAAGCTGGATTCACTATAGTCAGTGCATTTCCATCTCCATCTAAAAATGTGTCCGACAAGCTAATCCCTGTTAGGGATACGGATCCATTATTTTCTACCGTAATACTATAATTAATTACATCACCTATACCATTTACATTATCTCCATTATCAACTACCGTTGCAGTTTTAGTGACTTCAATAGATGCAATCAAAGATGTTGTTATGGTGGTTATGTCATTTATAGTGTTGCCATCAGTATCATTACCGTTATCACTTACATCGGTTACATCATTTGTACCGTTCGGACTGCTAGCAGTAGCAACTACTGAATTATTTATCGAACCGGTAACTGATGAAAGATCTGTAATCAAATATGTTGCGGTATAAGTAGCAGTCTCTCCTACTTTTAAAGTTCCTTCATTAGAAACTCCATCGTTACCAGAAAATAATGGCCCAGAAGTAAGAGATAATTCAGCATTATTTCCATCTGTTAAAGTATCTACAAGACCAACTCCTGTCAAGATTGTATTCCCTGTATTCTCTGCCGTAATAGTGTAGGTGATTGTGTCACCAGATCCATTTACGTTATCTCCATTATCTACTACAATTGCTGTTTTAGTAACCTCTATTGATGAACTTGAAGAAATTAGTACTGTAGTTGCATCATTTACAGCATTACCATCAGTATCATTTCCATTATCACTTTCATCAGTCACATCATTTGTACCATTTGGACTACTAGCAGCAGCAACTACTGAATTATTTATCGAACCAGTACTTGCTGAAAGATCTGTAATCAAATACGTTGCGGTATAAGTAGCAGTCTCGCCTACTTTTAAAGTTCCTTCATTAGAAACTCCATCGTTACCAGAAAATGATGGTCCAGAGGTAAGAGATAATTCAGCATTATTCCCATCTGTTAAAGTATCTACAAGACCAACTCCTGTCAAGATTGTATTCCCTGTATTCTCTGCCGTAATAGTGTAGGTGATTGTGTCACCAGATCCATTTACGTTATCTCCATTATCTACTACAATTGCTGTTTTAGTAACCTCTAGTGATGAACTTGACGAAATTAGTACTGTAGTTGAATCATTTACAGTATTACCATCAGTATCATTTCCATTATCACTTTCATCAGTCACATCATCTGTACCATTTGGACTACTAGCAGTAGCGACCACTGAATTATTTATCGAACCAGTACTTGCTGAAAGATCTGTAATCAAATACGTTGCGGTATAGGTAGCAGTCTCTCCCACAATTAAAGTACCTGCAACTGAATTTTGTGAAGAATTTGTAAGTCCTGGTCCAGAAGTAAGAGTTAAGGCTAATTCATTTGCATCTGTTAAAATATCATTTATTGAAACGTCTGTTAATGTTACATTTCCTGTATTTATAATTGAAATGGTATACTGAATTGTATCACCAGGTCCGTTTATATTATCTCCATTATCTATTACTGTTGCAGTTTTAATTGCTTCAATAGATGGTTGTGCTGTAAAGGTATATTCAGTAGGATCATCAGTGGTATTTCCATCTGTATCATCACCATCATCACTAATATCGATAATATCCTCTGTATTTCCAGGACTACTCGCTGTTACGGTCACAGTATTACTCAATCCGCCGGCATCTACAACTGCTTGATTAATCACATAAAATGCAATGTATGTTGCAGTCTCACCTACTTTAAGAGTTCCTGAACCAGATTGCTGATTAGATCCAGAAAAGAATGGCCCATTTGTAAGAGTTAATTCTACTCCATTTGCATCTGATAGTGTATCGTTTAATGAAATACTTGATAGAGATACATTTCCTGTATTTTCAACAGTAATATTGTATTGAATAATATCACCTATACCGTAGCCTTCATCTCCCTTTCCGATGATTGAATACGTTTTAGTTACTTCCATAGAAGGAACTGCTGTTGTAATTACTTCTGTTGAATCATCGATTAAATTACCATCAGTATCATCTCCATTATCACTAATATCAGATATATCACTAGTATTGTCAGGGCTACTCGCTGTTGCAGTTACTGTATTTAAAATACTTCCACTATCAGAACCTATACTCTGAATAGTATAACTAGCATTGTAGGTAGAGGTCTCTCCAACTTTAAGAGTTCCTTCTGTGGAATTTTGATTTGAAGAAACAAAACTAGGACCTGTTGTTAAAGAAAGTGCGGTTCCATCTGCATTTGTTAAAACATCATTTATTGTTACTGAAGAAAGGGATACATTCCCAGTATTCATTACTAAAATTGTGTAATTTATAGTATCTCCAAAGTCATTTATCTCGTTATTATTATTATCTACAACTGTTGCAGTTTTAGTTACATTAATTGAAGGTGCTTTGGTTAATATTTGATCGGTTGAATCATCACTAGTATTTCCATCAGTATCATCTCCGTCATCACTAACATCAGTAACATTATCGGAATTACCCGGACTACTTCCTGTAGCTGTTACTGTGTTGCTAACTCCTGCATTATCTACTGCAGTTTGACCAATAACATAAAACGCAATATAAGTAGCTGTTTCATTTGCTTGAAGCACACCATCAGAAGACCCTAGAGTTGAGCCAATATGATTTGGTCCTGAGGATAAAGTTAGTGCATTGCCATTAGCATCTGTGAGAGTATCAACGATGATAACATCGGTTAATAATACATTCCCTGTATTAGTTACTTGAATTGTATAGGTAATCGTATCACCTAAACCATTGACGTCATCTCCATTATCTGAAATTGTTGATGTTTTAACTACTTCTATTCCTGTTTCGTATGTAAGTATAATATCTGTAGGATCATCAGTAGTATTTCCATCGGTATCATCTCCATCATCACTAACATCACTGATATTATTAGTCCCATCTTGAGAACTTGCCGTTGCCAGCACACTGTTTCTTACTAATCCAGAATCCACATCCGACTGAGTAATGATATAAGCTGCTGTGTAATTAGCTTGTTCTGATGGAAGTAAATTACCAGAACTTGAACCAAGAGTTGAACTCTGATAAGTTGGCTGTACAGAAAGTGTTAAAGTTTGTCCATTTCCATCAGTTAATAAATCTGTTAAAAACAATCCTGTCAGGGTCTCTTCCCCATTATTAGTGACATAAATAGTGTAATTAATTGTATCACCAAGATCGATTACATCATTCGTGTTGTTATCAACTACAACTGCAGTTTTAACAACTTTGATAGCTGCATTTGATGTGATGTTAAGAATTGTTGGATCATTAGTTGTATTACCATCGGTATCATCTCCATCATCACTAATATCCGTTACGTCATTTGTGTTTCCTGGGCTACTTGCATTTACAGTAACCGAATTAATAACAGAGCCACTTTCAGCAGAAGAATTGTTTATGGTATAAAATGCGATATAAGTCGCTATTTCATTAATATTTAGACTGCCTTGCGCAGAACCTAAACTTGAGGTTGAATAAAACGGTCCATCCGTAAGTGATAAAACAGTTCCGGTTCCGTCACTTATGTTATCCGTAAAGTTTAACCCAGTTAATGGAGCATTACCAGTATTTTCAAATGTAATAGTGTATTTAATAATATCTCCCGAATTATATAATCCATCTCCATTATCTATAACTTCAAAAGTTTTTGTAGCCTCAATACTAGGAGTAGGATCATTAAAGGTGATAGTCGGATCATTAGTTGTATTACCATCGGTATCATCTCCATCATCTGAAATATCAGTTACATTATCCGTCAATCCTTCAGAACTTGCATATGCAGTAACAGAATTACTAATATACTCTGAGTTGAAGGCAATGTCATTTATAATAAAAGATGCTGTATAGGTTGCTGTTTCCCCAATTAAAATAGTTCCTTGAGTAGAATTTTGACTTGAATTGATAAAGCCTGGAGAGCTGTTTAATACTAGTTCCGTTCCTATTGAATTTGTAATAGTATCCACTAAATTAACTCCCGTAAGATTTGTGTTTCCAGTATTTGTAACAGATATAGTATAATTAATAATATCGCCTATATCATTGATCTGATTGTCATTAGAATCCGTAACGTTCGCAATTTTAACGACTTCCAATAAAGAGTTTGAATATATATCTACAACAGTATCGTCATCTTCTATGTTCCCATCAGCATCATCTCCATCATCTGAAATATCAGTCACATCATCTGTATTACCTGGAGAACTAGCTGTTGCTAAAACACTGTTATTAAGACTCCCTATATCCACCGCAGCTTGATCAATAATAAAGCTTGCAAGATAATTTGCGATTTCGCCTGCCTGTAGAGTGCCAACTAATGACTCCACTGTACTACTCACAAACGTTGGCCCGTCAGAAAGTGTAAATGAATTCCCTAAATGATCGGTGAAAGTATCTAGTAAATTTAAATCTGTTAAAATAATATTTCCATTATTTTCAACAGAAATAATAAAATCTATTCTATCTCCAATATCATTAAATCCATTAGAATTTAAATCATTTAAAACCACTGTTTTAGTAACCTCTAGACTTGGTAATGGTGTTATTATAATTTCTGTTTGATCATCAATTGTATTTCCATCAGTATCATCTCCATCATCACTGGTATCTGTTACATCATTTGTATAGCCAGGGCTTGATGCGGTTCCAATAACCGTGTTTTTAACCCCTCCATTATCAACTGCAGTTTGCTCAATAGCATAGAAAGCAGTGAAAGTAGCGGTTTCTCCAACCAGTAAAGTTCCTGCCTCAGATGATTGATCTGCTGACACAAAATTTGGTCCTGACTGCAGAGAAAGCACATTGCCATTATAATCTGTTAAAATATCATTTAAAATTAATCCTGTAAGATTTAAATTACCTGTATTTTTTACAGTAATGGTATAGGTAATTCCATCTCCAAGATCATTTAAACCATTGTTGTTATTATCAGTAACTACATACGTTTTGGTAATTTCCATTTCAGGGTCAGGTGCTAAAACAACTTTTGTCTCATCATCTTCTGTATTCCCATCGGTATCATCCCCATCATCTGAAATATCGCTGATATCATTGGTGTAACCTGGGCTACTCGCTGTCACTGTTACGGAGTTGCTAATAAATGCTGTATCATCTGAAACGGAACTGATTTGATGGGTAGCACTATAAGTCAATATTCCATCGGCTAGTATACTATTTTGAGAAGAACCTGTAGTAGAGGAAATAAAAGTTGGCCCACTATTAAGTACCAAAGTATTACCAGCAGAATCCGTTAATACATCAACTAAAACAGGATTAGTTAACGTAATGTTTCCTGTATTTTGTATCGTTATTGTATATGCTATAGTATCGCCTAAATCATTTAATTCATTATTATTATTATCGGTAACTACAGCGGTTTTAACTACTTTTATTGATCCAAATTCTACTATGGTTTGATCATCTTCTGTATTGCCGTCCGTATCGTCGCCGTTATCTGAAGTGTCATTAATGGCTATCTCAGCAAGTCCTGTTGCTGTTGCTACAACAGAATTTAATATAGATCCGCTATCAAAAGCTTCTTGGGTAATTATATATGAAGCGCTGTAGGTTGCTATCTCATCAATAAGTAATGTTCCTGCTTCAGAATTTAAAGTAGAGGAAACAAAAGTTGGTTGAGTTGTTAAACTTAAGACAGACGCATTGGCATCCGTTAGAGTATCAACAAGAGTCATATTAGAAAGCGTTTCTCCTCCTGTATTTTCAACAGTTATTGTATAATTAATAGTATCTCCAACACTTGGAAATTCGTCCGAATTTGTGTCTTCAATAACCGCTGTTTTTGTTACTGTTATATAAGGGCTGGTAATGTCTGTAGAATCATCTTCTAGATTTCCATCGGTATCATCATCATCATCAGAGACATCTGTTACATCGCCCGTGTTTGCTGGGGAACTTCCCGTAACAGTTACCGAATTACTAATTACTCCTGATGCTATAGCGGTAGCTTCTATTGTATAGGTCGCAGTATAGATATCTGTAACTTGTGGCTCAATGGTATTATCATCTAAAACTGAGCTTCCAGCAACATCTGTAAATGGGAAGTTAACATTATCTGCACTAGCAGTTTCATTGGAATCTTTTCCAATCCATTGCCAAATATCATCTAATTTTCTTAACCCAATCCAGTGATTTGTTCCAGTTGAACCTGAATCTCCTGATATTGATTGTATTGTCTCCCATTCTTCAACAGAATCTATAATCCAAAGGTATGAGTTCTCTTTACTTTCTGCTATAAGCATTGCATTTTCAAAGGAAATGGCATTAGATTGAGACTTAAAGTAAGAATGATTATTATAAGATCCCAAATAATTAAAACCACTAATAGTTTGTTCGTTTAGATCATTTTCTATAATAAATGTATAACCTGAAGTGGTACTCTTAGCCTGAATACCAGGATTTGAGGTTTGTAAATTAACTATTCCATAATTGTAATTGTTGTTTGTAGAAGGTTCATTATTCGCCCATATCGAACTAAGGTCTTCCAATTGAGTAGTGCAACAACTACTTACATACGTAGGCCCTGAAGTAAGGGTTAAGGAATTGTCCTCTGCGTCGGTAAGTTGATCAGAAATATCTATATTACTCAAGGTTACATTTCCGTTATTTGTAACAGTAATGGTGTAAGTAATAATATCCCCTTCATCATTTAGACCATTGGAATTTACATCTTCAACAACTGCAGTTTTAATGACTTCAATCTCCTTGAGAGTATCTAGTAGGGTTATTGTCGGGTCACTTTCAAGTTCGCCATCCGTATCATCACCATCATCACTAATATCTGAAATATTTTGATCTTCGGCTGTAATAGTTACTGTATTAGACACCCCTCCAGTATCTAAATCGGATTGAGTAATAGTATGAGAACTGTATACGATTTGCGTCTCTCCAGGTGCTATGGATGAAATTTGGGTGGAATTTGGGAGAGATACATTAGCTAAGGAATTAGTTACATCATTAGAATATTCTTGTAATCTCCATCCAGAACCGTCAGAATAAGTGCCATCAAGGAGATCATTTAGATAATCATCGCAAGTATCACACTTGTATACGCCCATCCATAAGTTAGAATATTGCATATATGGGTAAGATTGTACGGTGATGGTCCATTTAAGGCTAAGACTAGCGATAAACGAATCTTCATTTGCTGAATTTGGAGAGTATAATTGAGCCCCTAATGATTCCGCATAAGTGTTACTTTCTGTGTAGGTTTTATTTAAAGGACTCACAAAATAAGAATGTCCGTTATATTGACCTTTGAAAAAAGGCCTCTCTAAATTACCATACCATTGCCAAGTATCATTATTTGCTGAAGCGATATTTCTACTTAAACCGGTCCAACCAGTTTCATTAAATCCAGGGAACTGCTTAAAAGCCTCTAACTCCTCTTGTGTTTCAAAACTAACCATATAAGGATGAGTTGTTGATAAAGGATTAGTCGTTAACAGTGACTGTTGATGTGATGTCCAGTAGTTGTTATTTGAAGTTTTAAAGTAACTGTGGCCATTATATTGGCCTAAGTAACTGTAATTAGATAAACTAGTTACTAAAGCATCTACTTCTATATATGCTTTACTATAATAACCACTATATGTAGATTTTATAAACTTACCATGGTCTTCAGTTGTAGGGCTATAAAGGATGGTGGCGTAATTATTAGTTGACAAAATGGCAGAAGTGGAACTCCATTGGTTATAGGTCAGTGTGTTGTTATAGCTCTCTCCTAGCGAAGTAACTAACCCTGGGTATTCAATTAATGATGGAAGTTTAGAAGTTTCACCAGTGGAATTCCATTTGTTGGTACTAAGTTGAAACAATCCGGAGTTATAGGCTACATTATTCGAGATGGTGGCCCAATTTGTATAATTACCACTATCCTCAAGCTCATAAAAAATCTCTGGGTAAATTACACCGTCTTGTAAAGTTAATGCCCCTGCAGAGGGTGATTTTTCTAATTGTATTCCCCAGAAGTGAGCGCCATTGGTAGTGCTGCCACCTAAATACTGCTGTGGAGCAACAAAACCTACTCTAGTTTGTGCGATATTACTAGTGCCCGTATTATTTACTAATCCCGTTGTAAAGGTGAAAGTATAACGAACATAGTCTGCTGAGGTCTCAATAGCAAATGGCTCAGAAACAAAAGAATTGCTAATAATTAACTCAGGTTGAGTCTCTAAATTTTGACTAATACCATCATAAGCAAATAATTTAAATTGAGATGAGGCATAGGTTGCATTTATCTTTTTCGCGTATACAGAGAGTGTATACGTTGTGTTTTCTTCCAAAGTTGTATTGGTGTAATAATGATCCCAGGAATTAAGACTGTTATATGTTAAAACCGATATTGGTTCCCAATAGTCCGCTGTAAACTCTACATCAGTTCCTGAATTTACAAAGCCAAGCTCAAAAGGAGCAACCATAGTGCTGGGGAGCTCTTGCGCTAAATACATGTCTATATTTGAAGGAACCGTATATATGTTGGTGTTATTAGAAGCAGCAAAACCATTACTATAACTCTCTGCAAAATCTCCGTGCATATTAGAAAATCTAAGCAAATTGTTTACGGATGTTCTACCTATAGCTAATTGGTCAATAACATTATTATTAATGTCTGATAAAGTATCAACATAGCTAAGTCCAGTAAGGCTTGTAGTTCCTTGATTTTCAATAGATATCGTATAATTTATTATATCCCCAACATTATTTTGTCCATCTTCATTTACATCGTTTATTTCCGCAGTTTTGGTAACTTCCATGCCAATTGTTACATCCAAAGAAGTTACTGTAGGGTCATCTGATGTATTCCCATCCGTGTCATCGTTATCATCACTAGTATCCTGAACAGAACCTGAAATATTAGATGGCGTTGTATAAGTAGCACTTACAGTAACAGAATTAGATAAATAGTTTCCTGCATCTATATCATCTTGGGTAATAGTATGTACTAAACTATAGGTAGCTATTTCATTCGGCACTAATCCTTGAGCATCGGAAGGGTCTAACATTAAAATATAGGGAGGTAAATCAGTTACTGCATTCTCACCCGTAATTACAAGATGAGAAGCCACAGGATTTCGCTCTAATTGAGCGCCCCAGAAATATGAGTAATGAGTTGGATTATTTATCCCTATAGAACCTATTGAATCAGAATCGCCAGTAGTAAAGGTATATTCGTGACGGCTCCACTCGGTGGAACTGGTAATAGTCTTAGTTTCTGAATTATTTGTAATATCAATCGGGTAATTATCTTCATCGGTAAGGTTAACAAAGAAACTAAATGTACTAGCAGTAGCATTATACCTTTTTGCGTACACAGAAAAAGTATATGTGGTATTCGCTTCAAAAGAAAAATTTTCCTGTTGAATTCTAAAATTGCTACCTGGATTCAATCTTATAGGTTTCAAATACTGCGGCGTATTTAGATTAGATACATAAGTGTTAAGTCCATAAGACCAATCGGAGAACACCTTATTTAAGGCTATTCCACTAGAGGAGTCTAAAATAAAAGTTTCGCCCCTAGGTGTAGCAGGTTCAGCAGAGCTGCCTATTGAACCATAATTGTTACCGGTATAAAGATTATTGTTAGAGTTAAATCTCGACACCCACTTATCAGAAGAATTTGATCGATAATCATAGCTAAAACTTGATGATTTTAATAAATTCTCACTATAGTCATTGGACAAGCCAATATTTCTAGATTCAAAAACTGGAGTAAGTACTAAAGGGGTGTTATTTCCATTAGAAAGCTCATCTACAATACCCGATATTTGAAGATTTACAAAAGATGTGTTTTGAACATTTATTGTATAAGTAACTACATCACCTACATTTGTTAAGCCATCACCATTGGTGTCGGTTACTACGGCTGTTTTAGTAACATCAAGAGAAGGGTTATAACAACCTACGTCATAATCAGCATCTTTGTAATCTAAAATAGTATTAGAATCCAAATCTTGAGGAGTCGTATAGCCATCTACACCACTACTCACTTTTCCATTTAAATCTTGTGTTGCAGGAGAATTTCCTAAGATTCCATCATTATCTCCGTCAGTAAATCCAGCTTCACTAGAATCAAAACATCCGTCATTATCCGAGTCTAATTCTTGAGAATCATGAATGCCGTCATTATCAGAATCTGTTGGAACATTTGAAAAAGAACTGTCATTAACCCCATCGAAATTTGTATCAGTATAACCCGTATCATTGGCGTCTATTCGACCATCATTATTGGTGTCTAAATGTCCTAATCCAGCTTCAACAACATCATAAATACCATCATTATCAGAATCTAAATCTAAACTATTTGGAATTCCATCATTATCTATATCTGGATTACAAAATGCAACATCATCCATTGTTACACTATCCAACTGAACAGAAACATTTAATCCTGGTGCATAAGGAGAAAGTAGTATAGCTACTTGACTCGTAGTTCCATCGGTAGTAAACTCATAATGCACAGCTGACCAATCGGGTGTTGCGTCAGTAATTAAAGAGGTTTGAGTGTCTGTTTGCATAGACTGAACCTGCAATAACGTTGAACCACCCCCAACGTGGGTTGACTCTAGACGTCCACCATCTTTATGATAAAAATCAATAGAATAAGAAGTGTTCGGTAGCACGTTTTCAATTACTACTATTCGGTCATAACCATTTACTTGACTTTGAGGTTGTGCTGTGTTTTCATCCCACCAATTTAAATTGTTAGCTCCATTGGCATTTTGTAATAACTCCACATAAAATAATCCACTGTGAGGATTAAAATTCGGTCCTCCTTCTTGATAAGGTCCACTAGTCCAAATTTCACCGTCTAGATTTACAGCACTAAATGGAGGTGCATTAGAAATTGGAAAGCTAGTTAATTTATTTCCTGGTGTAATAGGTGGAACAGCACCTGTATAGCTCTCAAAAGAATTTCCATCTAATAAAAAGTCTAAACAAGATTCGTCCTCATCTAAAATTCCATCATTATCATCATCGACATCAATTGTATCTGGATATCCATCTCCATCAGAATCTAATCCTAAAATCACAAAAGTCCTGTCGTTTTCAGTATTTCCATCTGAATCTATACCATTATCACTTACGTCTTTAACATCTTTAACCGAAGTATCTGGATTTCTGGCAGAATTAGCCATAAATTCTATACTATTAAAAATACCACCAGCGGCGATATCTGCTTGAGTAATTGCATGACTTGCTGTATAAGTTGCTGTTTCACCAATTTGTAATGTGCCTGCTGCTGAATTACTAGTTGAGGAAACAAAAGTTGGTTCATTAGAAAGAGCAATCAAAACACTAATAGCATTGGTTGAGGTGTCAACAAATGAAATATCACTTAAAATATCTTGACCTGTATTCTCTAAAGTAATAGTAAAGGTAATTATATCCCCAGGAGTATTTCCCCCACTTGCATCTGTATCACTTAAACTGTATGTTTTTACCGCCTCCATTGAAGGTGGAATTCCTGTATACACATTGGTAGGATCATTCGTAGTATTGCCATCTGTATCATCTCCATCATCACTAACATCAGTAGATACTAGCTGAGTGCCTAACCCTGTTGATGTATTCACAAATTCGTAGGTAGTTACGGTAAGAGTGTTTGAAACTCCACCTGCAATTACATCTGTACTTGTAACGGTATATGTTGCCTGATAGGTCGCTATTTCACCAGATACTAAGGCGGATTCTATAGAGCCGTTTGTAGAAGAGATAAAAGTAATATTGTTATTGGATGATGCAGAATTTAAACTTAACACATTGGCATCAAAATCTGTAATTGTATCTTCAAGCTGTATCGATTCTTGCTTAGTATTTCCCGTGTTTTCTATTAAAATAGTATAGGTAAGCAAATCACCCGCAGAAACATATCCATCTCCATCATTATCTGTTGATTCCACTGTTTTGGTAACCTCTATAGAAGGATTCGCAGTAATTAAAACATCTGTAGTATCGTCCACAGTATTCCCGTCATCGTCATTACCATCATCACTAGTATCATTCGTGTAATTTATACCATCAAAAGCGGTAACAACCACACTGTTTTTAACCCCTCCTTCATCAACTGCAGATTGTTCAATCGTATAGGATGCAGTATAAGTAAGTGTTGCACCAGGAAGTAATGTTGTACCTCCTGTAGTAACTGGCTGAGCAGCAAGCTCTAAAGTATTTCCAGCAACATCCGTTAAAATATCTACTAAATTAAAATCCGTTAAAGATGCATTTCCAGTGTTAACTATCGTAATGGTATAATTAGCCACATCATTAACCCCTGGTAACCCATCGTTATCTAAATCACTAATTATTACTGTTTTTGTAACATCTAAGGAGGAATTTCTTACTATAGAAACTTCTGTTTTATCATTTTCCGTATTTCCATCAGTATCATCACCGTCATCACTAACATCTGAAATAGTATTATATAATGTAGAGGCTGTAACTGTTACAGAGTTGTATACCCCTCCAGAATCCACTGATTCTTGCATGATTACATAGGACGCTGTGTAAGTAGCGGTTTCTCCAATTAGTAGGTTATTAGAATCTGATCCTGCTGATGAAACTACAAAAGTAGGTCCTGTTAATAGATCAATTGAAGCATTACTAGCGGTAGTTAAATAATCCGTTAAGTCAATAGAACTCAGATTAACATTACCGGTATTATTAACTAAAATTGTATAATTAATAGTATCCCCTAGCCCCGTAATACCATCTCCGTTATCAACAATAGCAGAAGTTTTTGTGACATCTAATGAAGCTGTTCTAGTAATTGGATCTTCTGTATAGTCATCTTCAGTGTTTCCATCTACATTATTACCATCATCACTTAAATCAGTAATGGAAACCTCACTTGGATCTAAGGCTGTCACGGTAACTCTATTTTTTACACCTCCATAATTTACGATCTCTTGGGTAACAGTAACCGTGGCAGTATAGGTTGCTGTTTCGTTAGGTAGTAATGTTCCAAACACTGAACTTTGATCTGAACTCACAAAGTTTGGACCAGTAGATAATTCAAAAACATGAGCTAAGTTATTGGCATCTAATAACTCATCAGAAAGTATAATACTACTTAGAGTAACATTCCCTGTGTTTTTTATTAATATTGTATAGTTAATTACATCTCCTAGATTTAATATATCATCATTATTGTTATCTGTAAAACTAGAAGTTTTAACTGCATTAATTCCTGCTGCTGAATTTATTTCGTTTACAGTTGAATCATCGATTAAATTTCCATCGGTATCTATTCCATCATCAGAAATATCTGTCACATCCCCTGTGTTTCCTGGTGAGCTACCCGTAAATTGAATTGCATTCTGAACACCACTATTATCAAAAGCAAGTTGATCTACAACAAAATTTGCTGTATAAGTTGCTGTTTCACCAACTAATAGAGTTCCCTCAGGTGAAGAACCGTCTGTGGAAGATATATATTGTGGTTGATTAGTAAGAGACATGATTTGCGATTGTGAAAATCCTGAAAATTGATCAACAAAACTTAAATCAGTAATAATTACATTCCCTGTATTTTCAACTGTAATTGTATAGGTAATTGTATTTCCTAAGGCTAGCTGAACCCCAGTTGCATTAGTAGTAGAAGTTTTAGTAACTTCAATTGAAGGCTGTGGAATTAAAGGGACAATCGTTTCATCATTCTGAGTATTTCCATCATTATCATCTCCATCATCACTAACATCCGACAAAGGGGTTTCTCCATCAAAACTGGTAGCATTTACTGTAACCTGATTATTTACTGCTTCAGTAGCGGCTACTGTTGACGTTACTAAATAGGTGGCTGTATAAGTTGCAATCTCTCCAACATTTAAGATTCCTGCAGCAGACCCTTGTGAAGAGCTGACAAAACTAGGAGATGTAGTTAGTTCAATAGTTGTTCCATCCCCACTTGTCATTACATCACTTAGAACTAAATCCTTAGCGGATATATTACCATTATTCTCCACAGTAATAGTATAGACTATTGTATCTCCAGCTCCAGGCACTCCATCACCATTATCTGTAACTGTAGCTGTTTTTGTAACTTCTAATGATGGGTTTGATTGTAAGTTCGTTACTGTCTGATCCGATAATAAATTACCGTCATTATCAATACCATCATCACTTAAATCCGTAACATCATTCGTAAATCCAGGAGAACTTCCAGTTGCAGTTACTGAATTTTTGATACATCCGCTCTCAATATTATCTTGAATTATAACATAACTTGCTAAATAGGTTGCTATCTCCCCAACTATTAAAGTTCCTTGGGAAGAATCTAAAGAATTAGTTTGCCATGCTGGAGTTACTGTAAGAGATAATGATACCCCTAAACAATCCGTTAGAGTATCTACAATAGACACATCAGTTAATTCAATTTCTCCATTGTTTTTTACTTGAATTGTGTAATTTACTGTATCCCCTAGTCCTATATCGCCATCTGCATTAGTGTCAGTAACAGTAGAGGTTTTTGTAACATCTAAAGATTTCACAATTGACAAGGTAGTTTCTGTTTTATCATTTTCTGTATTCCCATCAGTATCATCATTGTCGTCACTGACATCAGTTACTTCTATAGAAACTGCGACTTCATTACCTTCAATTCCATCTGGACTAAAACCTGAAGCCAGTATGCTATTACGAACACCGCCAGAATTAGCAGTATTTGCAGTAACTAAGTAAGATGCGGTATAGGTAGCTATTTCTGATACATTTAAAGTACCCTCTAATGATAAGTTTGAAGATCCTGTAAAAGTTGGTTGAGTAGTAAGGGTAAGAGTATTTCCGTTATAATCTTCAAAAGTATCCGTAACAGTTACTGATGTAAGAGTTACATCGCCAGTATTTTTAACATAAATAGTATAATTAATTGTATCTCCTGGACCACTAATCTCATCTCCGTTATCAATGACTGAGGCAACTTTGGTAGCCTGTATGGATGGATAGGGAGTTACTTCAGTAATAGCACAAACTTGTTCACTACTTACATCAGTTGCAGAAGCGTCACTACCTGCTGAAGCAAGAACACAATTTGAAACACCACCAGCGTCTACAGAACTTTGTTCCAAAATATAAGTAGCAGTATACTCTGCGGTTTCACCAACTAATAAACTACCATCCTCTGATCCTTGATTTGAACTTATAAATATTGGTGATGGAGGTGTAAAGGGAGCTATAAGAACTAATACATTTCCATTTAAATCTAATATATCGTCAAATAATGTAACATTAGTTACTGAGGTGTTTCCGTCATTTGTTACCGTAATAGTGTATAATATTACATCTCCGACGGATAACTCTCCTGTAACATTATCTTCCTTGGTTGATACTAAAGAGAGGACTTCAGAGCCAACAGTAGTAACATTAGAATCATTTAAGGCATTCCCATCTGAATCATTTGCATTATCACTTTGATCAGTAACATCATTTGTATTACCAGGACTACTAGCGGTTCCTATAATTGAAAAAGCCACTCCTCCAGCATCAATTCCAGCTTGATTAAAAGTATAAGAAGCAACATAGGTGGCGGTCTCACCAACATCTAATGTACCTTCCGAAGAACTTCCATCAGAATTTGAATACGTTGGTCCAGATTCAAGAGTTAGAGTAGATTCATCTAAACCTATAAAAACAGCGGTTAATGCAAGACTGGTAAGTTCAATGTTACCAGTATTTTTGACCGTTATTGAATAACTTAATACATCATTCAATCCAACTAAGTTATTATCATCAGCATCCAATAAGTCAGAATATGAGGTAATCTCTAAAGAAGGAGCTTGCTGTGCATACGCGTTATTAAAAGAAAGAACTAAAAGAAATAAAGCAGTTGCTAAAATATTTTTAAGCAAACTTGATATAATAGGTTTAGGTTTTGAGATCATAAATTTATATTTTCCGTAAAAAATTGGTGTATTTCTATATAGTTTTATCAATATTTATGACACTACATTGTAGTTCAAAAAATACCAGTTAACTAAAATAGAATTGTTATCCCTAGTCGCAACAAGAAGGATATAGAAAACATAAAGTGCAGTAATATTGCAGTAGTAATAAAATAAAATAAAGTTATATACGAATCAAATAGCCATTTAAATTATCATCTTTCTCAATATCGATTTTTTTTCTTAATCGATATCGCTGACTCTCAACTGTCCTTATTGAAACTCCTGTGAGTTGGGCAATTTCATTTGAAGATTGGTTCATTTTAATGTAGGAACATAATCTAAGATCAGAAGGAGAAAGTGATGGGTGAAGACTTAATAATGCTTTATGAAAATTAGGATATACCTGAACAAATTGATTTTCAAAATTTTTATAATTTGAATCACTATTTATTACTGAATCAATATTTCTATTAACTTTACGAATAAACTTAGAAGAATTGGTCTCATCTAAAATTACTTCATCTTCAATTATAAATTTTTTAATTTTATGCTTTAAGTTTTTAAGATGATCATTTCGCTGTGCTATAAAAGTACTAATAGCAGTAAGTTCTAATTTTTTAATACCTAGATCATTATTAAGTATTTTTTGTTGTCTTTCAGCACTAATAGATTTTTCTTTATATAGCCTGTATTGAGACCAAATTGCTGTCAGTATTAAAAGGACAATTAAAAACCCTGCTATATAAATATAATTTAGAGTTCTAAATTTATTCTCATTTTCAATAAGTTCAATTTCCTTATTAAATAGTAGGTTTTTTGTCTCTATCCCATTCAATAATTCAACGTCATTTTTCATTGAAGTAGCACTGTTAATTAATAGAATAGAATCTTTGATATCACTAGCATTTACAAAATCATTTTGAGCTTCGTATATAGAAGATAAAAGATTAAAGTATGCTAACCTTTCAATAGGGTAATCATTTTTTAAAAGTAATGCATCATTTAGAATCAATATATCCTTAGCCTTATTATATTCTTTTTGTTTAATTAAAACATCCGCTTTATCGTTCAATAAAGCAATTAATTCAAGTGGAAAATATGATAAATAAAGGGCTGCTTTATCAAGTGACTCTATGGATTTAATATAGTTCTGTTTGGTATGATAATGGTCATAGAATTCCATAAATAAATACCCCAAATTTAAATTTAAATCATTCTGTTTTGTTGGTGATAAATCAATAGTAGAAATATCAGATTCATATGCTTCTATAGATTTATGCATATACTCAAATGATAAGTCAATATTGTCTTGTTGCAAATGAAGCCCTATCAGCAGAGCGTAAGAATAAATGATATCTCCTTTACTTCCTGACTTCAATCGAATTTCTAAAGACTTTTCAGCATATTCAATCGCATTTTCAAAGTTACCATTAGAGCTTTCTATAAGGGCTAAATTATCATTACAAGTCGAGAGCCCAGGGTCTCGTCTTTTATTAGGCAAAGTCCTAAACCTTATAATTGCCTCCTCATACATTGCAGTAGCCTTATCAAAATCTTTCATAGAATAATAGACATTACCTATATTCACTAGCATCCATGGAGCATGCGCTTTTCTTTTCTTAATTGGTATTAAATAATAATTAATATTAGCAATATTATAATATTCAAGAGCCTCTAATTTTAAGCCTTTGCTAAAAAGAATATCACCCAAATCAAATTGAGCATTTACTACGGGTAAAGATATGGCACCCGTATTTCTATTAAAGACTTCAAAACAAAATTCTAGAGCCTTATTTGGGTTAATGATTTTGTATTTTTTAATAGAGTCGCCAACAGTAGATAAAGGGGCAATAATTTTCTCATTACCTCGAGTTCTGGGGGTAAATGCAGAAATAATAATAAAAAGAAAAACAATAAGAAAAGGCAAAATAGCTTTTGCACGTTTAGTAGGCGCTTCTATTTTTTTTTGAGACCCACAAAATTCAGATACCAAACAGAACAAAATGATGATTTTTCTCACAAAGCAATAGTTTATTGAGTTCTGTTGATTTTTTTTAAATATAAACAAGAACGGCCTTTTAGCTATGCGAATATATATATTAATTAATCATTTATGTTTAAAAAACATCATATGTTACATATTTAAGTAAATATGTAACATAATTATGTGGGTAAAAAATACAGCATTCGTATTCACTGATTTAAAATTTTTAAATCTAATTGGTAAAACAAAAGAAGAGATAATGTTTTTAGTTGGAAATCAATTTAATGACATTCATAGTGATATTTGGATGCATAGAAGCTATGATAAAAAAAGTTTCCTGATGAAAGTAGTCCCAAAAATGGTCTAAGGACATTAATACAATAATAGCACCTTTTAAAATATCTAGAGAATCTATTCTTTCATGAAAATTACATTAAACCATAAATACAAAGGAAGGCCTTAGTAATATAACTTTTATGGAGATAAAAAAGAAACTATTGGTAATATTATTGCTATTTTTAGTGGCCTTAAATATTTTTCTGATAGTCTGAATGTAGAATTAACTTATTTAGTTTGGAATTAATTTAGTGACTCTAAAATAAAATAATTTAACACATTTGCACTGCTAATAAAACTTGCTCAAGTGGCGGAATTGTTAGACACGCTGGATTCAAAATCCAGTTTTTTCGGAAGTGCGGATTCGATTTCCGTAAAAACCTCAACTATTTGATTATAAATAGATTGAGGTTTTTTTTTATTTAAGTGTTTAATCAGTAATTATTAATAATTTAACCTTAATTACTTAAGAGACGCCTGTGGTTTAAGTGTTTCATTAAATTATTGTTGATTGAATATTGTCTCTATTATTTTTGTGATTATATATATGACTGGAATTAGTGTAGATTTGTCCGCTAAATAAAATAAAAATTATTTCTTAAAAAATAGAAATCAATAATTAGAGCCATTAATTCTGTTTTAGAAGTACCTAAAATAAATACTCTAACAAATCGTATAAAATTTATGACAATAATTCCTAAGGTTAGAATAAAATCTATTGACGTATTAAAAGGTTTAGTAATGGTTATTATGGCACTTGACCATATAAGGGACTTCATTCACTTCCCCGCTTTCTTTTTTGATCCAGCAGACCCAGAGCAAAGTACGTTACCTATTTTTTTTACACGGTTTATCACACATTTTTGTGCACCAATATTTTGTTTTTTAGCCGGAACTTCTGCATTTATGGTTGGTAAAAGAAAATCTAAAAAAGAGTTGTCTAGCTTTCTTCTAAAACGTGGTCTTTGGTTGATTTTTATTGAAATAGTAATCATTAATTTTGGTTGGTTTTTTGATGTTTATTTTAATACTATCGTATTAGGGGTTATTTGGTCTTTGGGAATTAGCATGATTCTTTTGGCAGTATTAATTCATCTTCGGAGAAGTTTTATTTTAGTATTCAGTTTAGTTTTAATTTTTGGTCATAACCTTTTAGATACCATTCACTTTGATGGTAATATGTTTTGGTCAATACTTCATGAATTTAGTATTTACAACTTATTTTATGGGGGTGAAATTGCTTTTGTATACCCAATAATTCCATGGGTTGCTGTAATGTCTTTAGGTTATTGTTTTGGGGCTTTTTATGATAAAACTTATGACAGTAAAAAAAGAAAAAAGATTTTTAATACTATAGGGTTTTTAGCAATTGTAACGTTCGTAATTTTACGCTTTACAAATACATACGGAGATCCAATACCTTGGAATAATTACGGATTATTTTCAAAAAATTTAATTTCTTTTTTAAATCCTTCTAAATACCCTCCATCCTTAGATTATTTATTAATGACATTGGGTGCAGCATTTATTTTCTTGGCAAATTCAGAAAAACTAAAAGGCAGAGTAGTTGACTTTTTTAGCACTTTTGGAAGGGTTCCGTTTTTCTACTACATCTTACATCTTTACCTTATTCACCTTATCGCTTTAATCTTTGCAGAACTTTCTGGGTTTGGTTGGCAAACAATGATTTTAGAAGAATGGGTAAACAATTCAGCGGCATTAAAGGGCTTTGGCTATTCACTTTGGGTTGTTTATGCTGTTTGGATTGGTGTAATTATTTTGCTTTATCCGATTTGTAAAAAATTCGATAACTATAAACAAAATAATAAAGACAAATGGTGGTTGAGTTATTTATAAAACAGAATACCTATTGTAGAAATTTATAAACTAGGTGGCATGATATAGGTAAGTGAATTAATAGTATATACATCTCCTGTTCAAAAAAGGAAATAATTCTTTTAAACTTTATCTGTCTATTAAGTTTTAATAAAATAAGTTCAAAAACGAAAGAGGCACTAAAACAAATACACGCTTTTTTGAGTATTCCCTTTTTTTGATATTCACAATATCCTTATCTTTACAATGCGTCTAAAAAGTAAAAAAGGCATGTTATGAAAAAAATAATATATCTCTTCCTTCTAATTAATTATATAAACACAGCTGCTCAAAATAAAACAGTAGTAAAAGAATCTATCTACGATATTAAGATTGAGGGCATAGACGGTAAAAATATCGACCTAAAAAAATACAAAGGAAAAAAAATACTGTTTGTAAACGTGGCGTCAGAATGCGGATTTACAAAGCAATATGATGGCTTACAAGAATTGTATGCTACTTACAAAAACAATTTAGTTGTTATTGGTTTGCCCTGCAATCAGTTTGGAGGCCAAGAACCAGGCGCAGCAATTGAAATTGAAACTTTTTGTCGTTTGAATTTTGGAGTAGATTTTCCGTTAACAACTAAAATTAAGGTAAAAGGAAAAGAGCAACATGAATTGTACCAATGGTTAACCAAAAAAGCTAAAAATGGGAAAAAGAATTCTTCTGTAAAATGGAATTTTCAAAAATATTTAATTGACGAAAACGGAATTTTTATCGATGTTTTTTACTCAATGACAAAACCCATGAGTAAAAAAATAACCAAATTAATTTAAAAGAGATTCAAAGAGTAAACGCTGCAATTTGAACAAAAAAAAACTTCAAAAACAAACAAATAATACCCTATTATTTTAGATAGGTTTCATTCATTTTTCTTTTGCTATCGTATGGGAAAACAGTACCTTAGTGCAACACAAAAAAATAAAAAAATGAAACATATTTTAACAGCAATTGTCTGTATTACTTTATTAGTAAGCTGTGGCAAAAGCAAAGAAGAAAAAGTTATTAAAAAGACAAAAACTACCACTGTAAAAAAGTCTAAGGTTGTGGCAAAAAAAGAAATGGTAGTTGTGGATGCCGATGGCATTGTTAATGTTACAATGATCACTTCTGACCGAATGAAGTTTAATCTTAAAAAGATTACTGTAAAAGCAGGTCAAAAAATAAAACTGACACTAACTCATACCGGTAAACTAGACAAAAGAGTAATGGGCCACAATGTTGTCTTTTTAAAGCAAGGTGTTAAAACTTCTGCATTTGGATCTAAAGCTGCAGCTGCTAAAGAAAATGATTATATTCCTGAAGGAACAACAGCTGTTATTGCATATACTAAAATGCTTGGTGGTGGAGAAACAACTACCATAGCGTTTACTGCACCAGCTGCCGGAACATATGATTACATCTGTAGTTTTCCTGGACATTATGGAATGATGAAAGGAAAGTTAATTGTTGAGTAAAATTTACAGAAAAGCAGCTATTAAAAAACCCTTCTTAGAAATTTCTAAGAAGGGTTTTTTAATAGCTGTAATTTTTTAAAATTCTAAAATTTCTATATTTTTAAATTCTATTGGATGACTTTCACTTTGTAGTGAGATGTAGCCACCTTTAAGCGACTGACCGTCTTTTGCTTGAATTTCTTTTGAAGTGCTATCTAAAAAATCTCCGCCAATACTTGGGTTTGTATATGTAATTACGCTTTTGCCATTTATCTTATGAGTAATCTTTTCTTTAGTTACTATTATTTCTAAAGCTACCCATTCTTCGCCATAATAAGTTTCTGAATTTGCATTGATACAATGATCTGTAACTAAAATATTATTTACAGAGACATGGGTTGCTGGTGTGCATAAATTACCTGTTGGTCTTGGTGTGTTTGGTGAAGTTCCACCTAATAACTGCACCTCTAAAGACAATGGAAAAGCCTGATCTAGCAACATACTCTCTGGTGATTGCGAATGAATCATAACACCACTATTTTTTATAGCCCAAGATTCGCCATCTTTTATTTGGGTTCCTGTAAACCGATATTGCAATCTAAACTTATAATTTGAAAAAGGTGTTTTGTAGGTTAACAGTCCAAATCTGTTTCCAAAACTTTCATAACCGTCATAAGAAACTTTAAGTATACCATTTTCTACCCGAAAGGTATTCTTAAAATTATCATGTAATTCATGGCCATTAATCTTAACAATCCAATTATCTAAATCTTTGCCATTAAATAATTGTTGCCAAGAGTCTTCAATAGCATTACTTTTTAGGTTTTGTTTCTTTTTTAAATCACAATTTATAAAAAGTGATAGTATCATAAGAAAGACACCTATTTGTTTCATTTTTATAGAGATGAAGATTTTCCTCCTGAAATTTCTTGCAAATCTCCACAGTAATAAGCCGTTGGAACTGGATCATACATTAAAACGTTTTCACCAATTTCTTCTGAAGTTACATACGCTGTAATTGTTAGGTATTTCAATTGATTTAAAAATTCATTTTTAGTAGGTTGAACTGCCTCTAAGTTTGCCAACCTATCCTCATCAATCTCTCCTTTCACCAATAAATGTGTATCTAATAATGCGGTGTATTGTGCAGTCGTAATATCTCTAATATCTGTTTCTATAGTTATTTTTAAAGTTGTTATAATGTCTGTAAAACTAACTCTTATAGCTTCTTGGTCCTCTAAGTTTAAAACCTCTGTAATGTATTTATCTATAAATTGTGGAACATTGACCTCTGTAGCAGAAGGTGTACCCTCTGTTTTAGGTAAAATAATATCTACTAAATTAATAACTACCTCTTTTTCATCATTTGTGAAATAAGTAGGCATCCAGGTGGGTGCACTTGTGCAACTTTGTAATAAGCTAAAAATACTGGGCGCTGTAATTGCAAAACCAGCAGCAAGGCCTAAATTTTTTAATGCATCTCTACGTTTCATATTGTTCCTAGTTTAAACGTTATTTTTTTTAAGTTCTGCTGCTGCATAATTTGCCGCTCTAGCAGTAAAAGCCATATAAGTTAAAGACGGATTCTGACAACCCGAAGACGTCATAAAAGCACCATCCGTAACATATACATTATCACAAGCATGCACTTGATTGTTTCCGTTTAATACAGATGTTTTTGGATCTCTACCCATTCTTGCAGTTCCCATTTCATGAATTCCTAAACCCATTGCCATATTATCTCTGTTATCATATCCATTTACATCTTCAAAACCAGCTTCAGTTAACATTCTAATGGCTTGTTCTTGCATATCTTTACGCATTGCCATTTCATTTTCACCAAAAGCAGCGTCAAAAGTAACGGTAGGTAAACCCCATTCGTCTTTTTTATCATAATCTAAAAACAACCTATTTTTATGATCTGGTAATGTTTCCCCAAAAGCTAGTAAATTCACATTCCATTCTCCAGGTTTTAAAATTGCTTCTTTTAATTCTGGCCCGTATTTAAGTTCGGCAACCAATTCTGAAGTACTACTTCTGCTTGCACCACCTTGGTAGCCATAACCTCTTTTAAAAGTTTCTGCTTCTGTATTGCCGCCTAAATTTCTAAACCTAGGAATATACACACCATTTGGTCTTCTTCCTTTTTCATATTTGTTATCAAAACCAGTTGCTTTTGCACTTGCTCCAACATGAAAATGATGATCCATAATATTGTGCCCTAATTCTCCACTATCATTTCCTAATCCGTTTGGAAAACGCTCTGACTTCGATTGCAATAAAATAGAAGCAGACGCCATAGTAGATGCGCATAGAAAAATAACTTTAGCATTATATACCAGTGATTCTTTAGTCTCTGCATCTATCAACCTTACACCCGTTGCTTTTTTAGTAACGTCATCATAAATTACTTCATGTACAATAGAATTAGGTCTTAACGTCATATTACCTGTAGCATCTGCTGCTGGTAATGTAGAAGAGTTACTACTAAAGTATGCACCATAAGGGCAACCTCGCATACATCTATTTCTATATTGACAAGTACTTCTACCTTCTCCTGGTTTGGTTCCTTCTGTAATATGTGCAACTCTACCAATAGTTAATAAACGTCCGTCATCAAAATTTGTAGCTAGCTTTTCTTTTAAAACCTCTTCTACACAATTTAGATTCATTGGCTTTAATAACTTCTGATCTGGAAATTGTTTCAAACCTAAATTCTCTCCACTTACGCCAATATATTCTTCAACTTTATCGTACCACTTTTCAATATCTTTATATCGAATTGGCCAATCTACAGCAATACCATCTTTTTTATTAGCTCCAAAATCAATATCACTTAAACGGTAACTTTGTCTTCCCCACATTAAAGACCTACCACCAACATGGTATCCTCTAATCCAATCAAAACGTTTGTTCTCATTATAAGGATGCTTTAAATCGTCTACAAAAAAGTGTTCACGCGCCGCATGCGTAGTATATCCTGTTCTATGTTGTTTTGGTTTTCTATCAATAATTTCTTGGGTTGCTTTTCCACCATTAGGCATGTCCCAAGGATCTAAATGCGCTGTAGGATAATCTTCTACATGCTTTACCATCGGTCCTCTTTCTAAAACTAAAGTTTTTAAACCGTTTTCACAAAGCTCTTTAGCAGCCCATCCACCAGAAATTCCCGTACCAACTACAATAGCATCGTAAGAATTTAAGTCGTTATTTATAGTATCCATTCGTGTGTATTTTTAAACTAATTCTGTTTTCAGAGGATTAAAGTAGTTAAAGAATTTTAATAACATTAATTTCCTGTTGTAAAAAAGACCAAAATATTTACGAAACCGGTTTCGATATCATATTTTCAGATTTGTTTTACGATATCTTTAAATATAATTGAAATATATATATATTTAATAAAATTTAAATATAAATATAATGAATATTGCTACTTTTAAAAAATTATCATTTTATATAATTACCCTTCTATTCGTTGCTACTTCTTGCAAGAATAGCAGCAATAAAACGGAGGTACAACCAATAAAAGTAGCAAATACTGCACCCTTTTTTAAATTGTCTTTGGCACAATGGTCTTTACATAAAACATTTAATGAAGATGGTATAAGTCCTTTTAAATTTGCTGAAATGTCGAAGGAAATGGGTTTTGAAGGTTTAGAGTATGTAAGTCAATTATACAATGTAGAAATAGAAAAATTAGGTTTTAATGTTGTTATTGATTCTTTGAAAACGTTGAGTGTACAAAACGGAATGCAAAACGTTTTAATTATGGTTGATAATGAAGGTGATTTAGCAGACCCAGATGTAGTTGTTAGAAATGCTGCCGTAGAGAATCATAAAAAATGGATAGATGCTGCCGCAACAATGGGCGCACATGCTATTCGTGTAAATACTTTTGGAACCAATGACCCAGAGATTTGGAAAACTACTGTCGTAGACGGGCTTCAAAAATTAGCAACGTATGCAGCTACAAAAAATATTAATGTCTTGTGTGAAAATCATGGTTGGTTGTCTTCAGATCCGGATAAGTTAATGGCTGCCATTAATGATGTAAATATGGACAATTGTGGAACATTACCTGATTTTGGAAACTGGTGTACAAAAAGAAAAGATGTAGGAGAAAAATGGGGTGAATGTGCAGAATTGTACCCAGATAAATACAAAGGAACCTCTTTAATGATGGCTGCGGCAAAAGCAGTAAGTGCAAAGTCTTATGATTTTGATATAAACGGAAATGAAACTACTATAGATTATGCCAGAATGTTACAAATTGTAAAAGATGCCGGGTATAAAGGTTTTGTTGGTGTAGAGTATGAAGGAAGTCGTTTAGATGAAACTGCAGGAACAAAAGCAACCATAGATTTACTTTTAAAGGTAGCAAAAGAAATAAAATAGTTTAAATAATTACACAAAAACCAAACAACTTAATGAAAAAATCAATTCAATTTCAATTGTCCTTTATGATGTTTCTCGAATTCTTTATTTGGGGTGCATGGTTTGTAACCTTAGGTACTTTTATGGGAAATAACTTAAGTGCAACCGGCGCAGAAACAGGAATGGCTTATTCTACGCAGTCTTGGGGTGCAATTATTGCTCCTTTTATTATAGGTCTTATTGCAGATCGATTTTTTAATGCAGAAAAAATATTAGGTGTTTTACATATTATAGGTGCCATTTTAATGTACATGATGTTTCAGGCAAATGACTTTACTACTTTTTACCCATATGTTTTAGGCTATATGATTGCTTATATGCCCACATTAGCATTGGTAAACTCGGTAGCCTTTAAACAAATGAAAGATCCTGCAAAAGAATTTTCATTTATACGCGTGTGGGGTACTATTGGGTGGATATTAGCGGGCTTATTAATTAGCTACTATTTTCATTGGGACTCTAAAGAAAATGCAGCAGCAGGAATGTTGCAAAACACTTTTCTAATGACGGCCGTTGTATCTATTATTTTAGGTGTTTTTAGTTTTTTCTTACCTAAAACGCCACCAAGTATTAGCAAAGAAGATACGGTTACTATTTCTAGTATTTTAGGATTAGATGCTTTAAAACTGTTAAAAGACAGAAACTTTTTAGTCTTCTTTATTTCTTCGGTCTTAATATGCATTCCATTAGCTTTTTATTATCAAAATGCAAATCCTTTTTTATCTGAAATAGGTGTTGAAAACCCGACTGGTAAAATGACCATAGGACAGGTGTCTGAAGTTGTTTTTATGTTGTTATTACCTTTCTTTTTTAAGAAATTTGGATTCAAAAAAACCATATTAGTTGGTATGTTAGCGTGGGTACTTAGGTATGTATTGTTTGCTTACGGGAATTCTGGAGAGCTTGCTTTTATGTTAATCACAGGAATTGCATTGCATGGTATTTGTTATGATTTCTTTTTTGTATCGGGGCAAATTTATACCGATTCTAAAGCAGGTGATAAAGTAAAAAGTGCCGCACAAGGCTTAATTACATTGGCAACCTACGGTATTGGTATGTTAGTTGGTTTCTGGGTAGCAGGTAAAATTGCAGATACAAATATATTAGCAGATGCTTCACATAGTTGGCAAAACGTTTGGTTATTCCCTGCCTTGTTTGCTGCAGGAGTATTCGTTATTTTTGCTTTATTATTTAAAGATGAAAAAGTTGAATACAAAGAATAAGATATAAGATGAGCGCAAAGATAAGATTGGGTATTATTGGAGGTGGTGGAGATTCTTTGATAGGAATTCTGCACAGAGTAGCATCGTCTATGTTTGATAAATATGAAGTTGTTGGCGGTGTTTTTAATCCGAATTGGGAAGAAAACATTGTTTTTTCAAACAAATTAGGATTGAATAAAAATAGAGTCTATAAAGATTTTGATACTTTTATTGCTGAAGAAACAAAGCTTCCGATAGAAGAACGGATACAAGTAGTTTCTGTGTTAACGCCCAACTTTTTGCACTTTCCAATGGCAAACGCCTTATTGGAAAACGGCTTTCATGTAATTTGTGAAAAGCCGATGACTACCACCTACGAAGAGGCAAAAATACTGTATGCAACTTTACAAAAAGCAAAAACAGTTTTCGCGGTAACATATACCTATACTGGCTATCCGATGGTGCGTCAAATGCGAGAAATGATTTTAAATGGAGAAATAGGAAAGGTTCAAAAAATAGATGCACAATATTATCAAGGTTGGATCAATCCGATAATTCATAATAAAGAACAACGTGCGGCTACATGGCGCTTAAATCCAGAAAAATCTGGAATTAGCTGTTGTATTAGCGATATTGGTACCCATTCTTTTAATATGTTAGAATATATTTCTGGGGTTAAGATTGAAAGTGTTTTAGCAGACTTAAACCATGTGTATAGTGACAATCCAATGGATGTAGATGGTACTATATTATTGCGAGCTTCTAACAATGTTAAAGGGGTTATTTGTGCTAGTCAGATTGCAACTGGTGAAGAAAATAGTTTTGTTGTGAAAGTCTATGGTGAAAAAGCAGGTTTAAAATGGGAACAAGAAAATCCAAATTACTTGTATTTAATGGAAGACGGAAAACCGCTTCAGGTTTTAAAACCAGGGCATGCATACAATAGTAAACTGTCTCTTGATGGTACAAAATTACCACCAGGACACCCAGAAGGTATTTTTGATTCTATGGGAAATATTTACAAAGGTATTGCAAAAGCAATCAACAAAGAACCTTATAATGCTGGAGAATTTCCAACAATAATAGACGGAATTAGAGGAATGGATTTTATAGAGAAAGCCGTAGCATCTCATAAAAATGGAAATGTTTGGGTTGCTATTGATGAAAATTAATCAAATCTAAATTATTAATTTCCTACAATCTAAATATCCAATAAACTAACAATCTATATAATGAAAACAATAAAAGGACCTGCAGTATTTCTAGCGCAATTTATGGATGAAGTTGCACCTTTTAATACCTTAGATGGTTTGTGCAAATGGGCAAGCGGTTTGGGTTATAAAGGCATACAAATTCCTACTTTAGATAAAAGTATCATCGATTTAGATGTCGCTGCAACCAGCCAAATATATTGCGATGAGTTTAAAGGAAAAATAAATGCTTACGGATTAGAAATCACAGAACTCTCTACGCATATACAAGGACAATTAATAGCAGTGCACCCAGCACATGATATTATGTTTGATGTTTTTGTACCGAAAGAATTAAAAGGAAAACCAAAAAAAAGAACGGTTTGGGCAGCAGATCAAATGCAAAAAGCGGGCATTGTTAGTAGACGATTGGGTTTAAATACACACGCTACATTTTCGGGTTCTTTACTTTGGCCAGTAATGCATCCGTGGCCACAGCAACCAAAAGGATTGGTGGAAATGGGCTTTAGAGAATTAGCAGACAGATGGCTGCCTATTTTAAATACTTTTGATGAAAATGGTGTAGATGTTTGTTACGAGGTTCATCCAGTAGAAGACATTCATGATGGTGATACTTTTGAACGTTTTTTAGAAGCTACTAGCAATCATAAACGCGTAAATATTTTATATGATCCTTCGCACTTTGTTTTGCAACAATTAGACTATATAAAATACCTGTCTCTTATACACATCTGACGCTGCCGACGATATGCAGT
>OJDN01000044.1_pt1 | contig 46004 bp, 60 predicted proteins | sample 1592731 | NCBI WGS metagenome assembly OJDN01 (sample SAMN05416881, study PRJEB24817) | seawater metagenome | isolation source: Sea water | place: Canada:Atlantic | collected 2013-11
GACTTTGGGTCGCTCGGCAGTAAACTCAATATCCATTTTGTTAATGCTGTCTGCGACTTCTTTTTCGAATCGATCTGATGCTGCCGACTCTGCAATATATTGTTTTAATCCAAGCATAGGTGTGTCCTTTTATTTTCCTACAATAACTTTTATAACGTCTGACTTATTACTTTTCCAGTGTGCAGTCAACGCTTTAAAATCTTCTGGTTGTATTGCAGACCCGCCGCCTACACCAGCCTTCTTAAATTTTCTCTTGACAGGTAATGTGTGGTGGAGATTTGTAGGAGCAACGCCAATCATAACAATCTTATATTTCTCGACTAGACGTTTTTCATAACTGTCGAAATGGTCTATAATTTCATCTTTCTGATTCTTCACACTCTCAGTATATAGATGAACATATGCGCCCATCTGCTTATTGACATATAAAACTATGAGATGATTCTTCTTCTTTTCCTTCAGTGCAGAGCTTAATCCCAGACTATCCATTGCATCAGTCTTGGGAATATCAATCTTCGACTTTTTACTAATCTCTTTTCGTTTCTTCTCAAACTCTGGGCCATGATGCTCAACACTTCTTAGCACTGCTGCAACATACACATGGACCATTTCGTGCAACAATATAGCAACGACACTCTTCTTATCACGCTCAAGGATATTAGATATCTTCAAATGTCCTACACGCACAACTTCTCTAGAAGGGCCACGCCCCTTTACCACAACTGCAACTTCCCCACCTAGACGTTTATTTTTATACCAACTAATAGGAAAATCATTTGGAAGTTCGTTGTTAAAGTATAATTTGTTAAATGTGGTATACATCTTTTTGAGGTCGAGGTCAAGACCAGAGGCTTCAGAGAGCGTATTTCTATTAACAAACTGTTTTAATCCAAGCATAGGTGTGTCCTTACAATCTCTCTTTCGTCTATTTATACGAACATACTTTCTTACCCAGAGCCTCTGCTTCGTGAAAAGTCTTACGAGTGTGTAGTGCAACTAGATTATCGTTCTTATAGATGAACGTGTGAAAGACTTCTGGTTTAGCCCACACCATCGTCCTGAGTGTTTGCACCCAGTTTAGATTATACTTCTTCAGCATCTCAGCATCTTTATGCCATTTGAGATTGTACTTGGCTTGTTCGACCCGATATGTTTTCATCGGCTAATCCTTTCATACACGTCCTTTACCATGAAGTATGGCACACCAGAGAGAAGTTCAGCAGTCTCTAGCATACGAGTCTCGCTAAATTCTTCACGACCACTCTCTAGAATACGAGCCTCGTCAATCGCTTCAATAGCCATGTCTTTTATCGTTTTTTCCATTCGCTCGTCCTTTTTGATGTATTCTTATACTACACGATTTATCACGCTGTGTAAAGACTTTTTTTATATAAATAGCAACATGAAGTAGAAATAATTTATATTAGGATTGATGAGATGAATAGATTTATCATTGCTTTGTTCGCTTTAATTTTTGCATCTACAAGCGCATATGCACAAACAGAAGATAAGATAACGACGGATAATACCAGTAGAATTGATTCTGAGACTACGGTTAAGTCTCCTCCGCCGTCGGCAATTTCTCCCAGTATCAACACTTCAAATTCTGATTTGTGTACGATTGGCGTTTCTGGTGCAGTTCAGACTCAAATTCTAGGTCTTTCTGCTGGTAAGACTGTACGAGATATGAACTGTGAGAAACTGAAGAACGCTAAAACGCTATATGATATGGGAATGAAAGTTGCTGCTGTATCTGTGATGTGTCAAGATAAACGAGTATTTGATGCTATGATGCACGCCGGAACACCTTGTCCATATGATGGTAAGATTGGTGTTGAAGCTAAAGCAGCTTGGCAAGATGATGAGGCGATGCAGCCAAAAGAAGAAAATACAGTTAGGAGTGTAATGGATGACGATAGCACGATTACCCTTATTGGTGGCGGTATTGTTCTCGGCTTGCTTGCCGTTCTCAGCCTACTCTGAGACAAAGACTGCTACATCTGCAAATGCAGCAGATGGTCAAACAGTATGGGATATGCAAACGATATTACCACCTGAAACAGGTCTTATCGTAAATCAAGTACATTATAACTATACAGTAAGAAAGATTAGAGAAGACGATTTTACAGTAACGATTCAAAACGAAAGAGTTGGTGGTGGTGAAAATATCTTTGAAAGCACAGATGATTGGTCTGGATTAGACGGTACTACGATTGATAAAAATCTACCTATTGCAAATCTACCAAGAGAGGTATGGGGTGATGGCAGTCTGACTACAACTGGAGAAGGAACTATAACAGACGCTAATGTTCGTTATAGCTATATATTTGACGACTGTCTCGACCCACTGACGAACCCGTTATGCCCACAAGATGAACCGCCAACCCTGCCTGTAATTATAGACCCGTTCGATTCAGATGAAGTGCAAAACGCTCTTGCAAATAAAACAGACCTAGATGATGAAGATGATGAACGTAAAGATGATGAAGAGAACAGTTTAGAAGACAAGGAAAAGAGAAGACAACTAGCACAAGAGAACAATCCATTACTAGTCAATGCGGCGCAACTTTCTGCATTGTTTGATCAAATGTCTCTTGTCCCTAAATTTGATTCGTATTACGCTGCTGATATACAGGGCGGCACCTATGAAGAAACTGTTGAGTTAGAAGATGGTACATTACCTGATAACAAAAGGGCAATGAGAAGCCTCGCTAAAGACCAAAAGTTTGAAACAATAATTAGGTCACAATACGACAAATAGGAGATAAGTATATGACTAAGAGAACGATAGGTTATTTTTTAGCAATCGTTGGAGCAGCATTTGCAAGTCAAGCATTCGCAAATGAAAATGCACCAATCACAGGAACAGTAGAGTCTAAGTGTGTGATTTTTACTGAAACACAAGGCGTATATGGTACACCACTTGCAAGCAGACTTTCTACTGCTGCGGCAGATGGCGGCGTTCAACCAATCATTCGTTATGACGTAGCACTTGCTGATGCATTTCTGGGAAAGATAACATTTCCAAATGAATTTTCAAGTTCACCAACCCTAACAGATACTCAAGCATTCACGGGGAATGTTGAAGTTCATAGTGTATCTGATGTGGGAATGGCAGACTATGACACCAACAAGACAACATTCAACAACACTCACCAATATGATTTGACGGTTGCTGGTACAACCAAGTTCAAAATCTCATCACAGGTAGACTATGGTAACGGTAAGGCATTGCCTGCTGGTACATATACAACACTTGTAAATGCGGAGTGCATCGCAAAGTAAGGTAAGATATTATGAAAATTGTAATTTTAGCAGCGGCGTTATTGTTTTCCTTTAGCGCTGCTGCTCATGAAATGACACCGGCATATTTAAAGATTAAACAATCTGAAGTGACTGATGTATATGCTACAGAGATTAAGATGTACAACAGAAGAAGTGATGTTGATTACTATCAAATATCTGTATTTGATGGTCAGTGGAACAGGCTTCCATTTGCATCGTTTCAACGACTATTCAAACTTCCTTATACGAAAAGAAAAACGATTAAGGTATATTTTCAAAAAGAAGTTGCTAATAAAGTCGTATATGTTTGTACAAAATCTAAGTTGTATAAGGGAGCAGGAACATTCGTATCGTCACGAATATGCTCTAAAGTGAAACGATGAAATACATTATAGCATTGCTCGCATTGCTATTCAGCTTTAATGCATATGGTCAATCTTTGAACTTGAGTATACCAAGTGCGCCAAGCAACTTTGGAAGTGATAGATTTCGTGCTGGCGATTTAGATTGTCAAAACTCTATTGGTTCTGCAACAAACCTTGAGTTTGGTGTTACTGGCATTCAAAGAGGAGATAGTCAATTCAGTGATGATTCGCCAGATGTAGGTGTGTATGCTAGAATTGTTATACCTCTTGGTGCAAGACCAAAATCAAGAATAAACTGTAATACTCTCTATCAACTAGAACTATCAAAGAAACGATTAGAAATACTCAGACTTGAGAGAGAACTTAACCAACTAAAAGCATTGCAGTTTGAGGACTAGGAGAAAGTAATGGCAGAAGTAGAAGTTGCTGGTATGAAGTTAAAAGGTGGCAAGATGATGGTCCTCTTTACGGTCCTATCTACTCTTGCCGGTGGTCTATGGGGCGGCTTTGAGTTTTATTCTGATTATATGGATATGAAAGAGGTTGTTCAGAATATCGACATACAAGCCATCAAAGCAGATAACGCTCTTGTAGTAACGAAACTAGAAGAGGCAATAGACTATACCAGAGATATTAAACAAGGGTTAAAAGACGATATCATTCGTATGGAAAAGGTGACAGACGATACCAATCGCCGTATGAAAGTTCTTCAAAGAGATATTGATCTTCGTATGAGAGAACTATCAGACCTTTCTCGTGAGTCTGAAAAGGACGCCAGAAACACTATGCGTGATACAGAAGATCGTATAGACACTAAAATGGAAAAGCTAGATGCGAATCTAAGAAATACCCTTCAAGAAGCACTTGACAATCCTTTGACAAAATAAATTTAAAAAAGTTTTGTTTTGAGTAAGTTTTTTGTATAAATAGAACACTAGGGTGCGTGTTAGTGTATTCAAAGGAGTACAAGAGGCAAGTGTTAAGATCAAGTCGATCCAAAGCAAGGAAAAGTCGTTGTCGCCCATATGGGCCGCTGGGGTTGCGTTCGACCACGTTACTAGGAAAATAAAAGCCGCTTCTTACGAGGCGGCTTTTTTAATTCATCGATAATTTGATTCTTCCTCAACTGCATAGCGGTGTCTACCAAATTTACCATCCAATGTGTATATGAGCGTGGGAATTTTATGATCTAATATGCATTCTTGACAACCAGTGCATGGCTGAGACAGTCCAAATATCATATTTTGACGAACATCATTCTTCACACGACACACATAGATACTACATTTCTTCAAAATATTAGTATCAACGACTCTGAGTGCGTTGTAGATAGCATTAGTTTCTGCGTGCCAGAAGATTGCTTCATCATTCTTTGCATATCTAGCTTGAAACGGATGACTCTTCATGTGACTAGTACCGAAAGAAACTATCTTATTTTTATAGACAATAGCAGCAACGTGGCGAGGCCACACATTCGCAAGGTCGAGTGCTGCTGGCTTCAGTATATTAAAAACTTCACTGTGTTTCATCTTCATCCATTAAATAAGGGGCTATACAATATGTGAAAAAATTGGGTGTGTTACCGTTAAATCCTTTACCAAGATTTAATCCTCTACACACCTCATTCGCTCGCCTTCGACTTTTAAACGTCATTATGACGGTTTGCTCATTTTCTATTAACGCATATTCTCCATCTCTGTGATTTATTTTGTACGACATTACGCAAAACTAGCCTTCCATATATTTTTACCATACTTTTTGGGAAGGGTCGAGTCTTTCTCTTGGTCATCCCATCGTTCACCATATGCGCTATTACTCATTACAGGAGTATCATCTACGAGACCATCTTGAGCAGATTGTTCTACGTTATAGAACCTCATTCTCGAACGGTCTATACCGACAACAAATCGTTTATGGTTATTTGGATCACCCCATCGATTTTTTAACTGCTTGAACATAATTTGATTTAGTTTTTCTAGTTCTTCAGTAGCAATCAGTGCAACCATAAAGTCAGCGGTAGCAGGCAGACCAAACGACTCAGAAGTATCTTCAAGACCAACATCTGAACTACTAAAGCCAGAACGAGTCGTTTGAGTAGCAGATACGATTGGAACATTAAACTCTACAGCAAGACCACGAAGCTCTTCAGCAATCGATTTGATTAGAGTATAAGAGTTAGCCATAGCATTTGCTTTAATGCGGCTACTCGTACAGATATTCAGATAGTCAATGTAGATGATATCTGGTGTAATGTTCTTCTTGAGTTTCAATTCGTTTAGTAGATGACGGAAATGACCAGAACCAGCAGATGCTGTTGGATATTCTTTTATAATCAACTTGCCTGTAGTTTTACTCTTCAGACGATTGATTTTCTTTTCAAAAACATCTTTAGGCATTGTGTGAATTTCATCGATAGATGCATCAAGTAGGTTTGCATCAATACGTTCGGCAATTCGCTCTTCAGCCATTTCCATTGTGATGTACAATACGTTCTTGCCGTGCATAAAATTACTAGCAGCAAAATGACACATCGCAAGAGATTTACCTACGCCCGTGCCAGCAAGAATGATATTGAGAGATTTACGAGGAAGACCTCCCTTCGTAACTGTATTTAGTAGATCAATATCAAACTCAAGTCGTGCTTCTTTATGGTGATAGAACTCGTATCGCTCATCAACATTCTCAAGAAAATCGTGCCCGACGCTATTGTCAAACGACACTCCCAAAGCATCTTGAAGTAGCTTGGGTATAGAACCCTTGTCTAAAGCACTATCTTTTGAGTCCATAACACCAATCGATGTTCGAATCGCATTATAGAGTGCTTTATCTTGACAGAAGGTTTCAGTCTTATCAATCAGCCAGTCTTCACTATTCTTCTCATCATACGATAGTTCATCAACAGTTTTACAGATAACATCGAACTGCTCTTCAGATACACTACGAGACTCTTCCAACGAAAGACGCAAAGCATCCTTCGTTGGTACAGAGTTGTAGTCTTTGATATAGGTATCAATAGTGCGATAGATTAGCTTGTTCTCTAAACTATCAAAATATTCTTCTTCTAAAAACGGTAATACTTTCCTTGTATATTCTTCATTATGTAATAGACTCCCTAGAATGAGAGGTTCAATCATGTAATATTCCTTTGTTTATAATCATCCAGCAAAAACGTTATCACTACCCGTTTGCGCTTGATTAGGCACCCAACTACCATGCCCACCAGTAGCATCACCTTTACGATGCACTGCAATACCATTCACAAACACTGATGCGCTACCACCTACAGCGGGGTCACCACACGAAGTTGTGTCCCCTATTCTTACCGTTTTTTCGTTATTGGTATTTACATTAGGCGAGCCAGTGCTGTATGATGTTTGATGAAATGGTCCTGGTGTTGGGCTTGCATGTCCAACGTGTTGGTCTACATTCGTTCTAACTACTTCAGGCATCCATTGTTTCCTCGTCTGGCGCAAACATTGCGTGTTCTCCAATCGTATATCGACTCTTAATATACTCTGAAAAGTCAGTGGTTGTAAACATATTTGTCCAAAATTTTCCATTATCTTGAATATCTTTTGCTCGTTTCTTCTCACCAACAAGTTCACCCGTCTCACGATCTACAAGTTGATACCAACCATTTGAAGGCTTCGCTAGATAGTTCGCTTCAAGAGCCAGAGCCATCAGACCAGACCACTTGTTAATACCACCATCCCATGTAACTGAGATAGGAATTTTAGACTTCTCTTTGATGAATCGAGACTTCTCCACATTGATGATGAAATGATAGCCAGCAATATCAGTGCCATCTTTTTCTTGTTGACGACCAATAATCCAGATGTTATCAGCAGAGTAGTAGATACCTGTGCCACCAGAAACAACTGCTTTAGGAAACATACCAATTTCCATATAGGTATGATTTATGGCAATCAATGGAATGTCTTTGAGCGTAAGATGTGGTGTTACCATACGAAACAGAGACTTCATCTGCTTTGCACGAGACATATCAGCGACTGACTTCTCGTTCATAGCATCTTCGACTTCTTTCTTAGACGCTAGATTACCCACAGAATCGATGATGATACACACACGGTCACCTCGTTCGATACCATCAAGTTGCTTCATGATATCAAACTTCAGTTGCTCAACGTCCATAATAGGAGTATGAACAACACGATCCATATCAATATCAAACGATTCAAAGTAGTTTTGTGGTGTACCAAACTCAGAGTCGTAGAACAACACAACAGCATCATCATACTTCTTCAGATAAGCACTCGCCATTAGTAGAGAGAATGCAGTCTTAAAATGCTTTGATGGTCCAGCAAGCACTGTAAGCCCAGGTGTCAATCCACCATCAACTCGACCAGACAATGCGACATTGACCATAGGCACCTGTGTCGGCACCATCTCTTTCTTACCATAAACTTTCGAGTTGGAAAGCGTAGCAGTAAGTTTGACTGTACTATTTTTAGTCAGTCTATCAAGTAGGCTCATAATTTATCCTCTATATATTTCTGTCAACTTATCACGAAACTCTTCAATCTTATCTAAACGATTAGGCCAGTAAATATAACTCTTATCTGGGTTCGCTGCTAGATTGTTAAGCAACGGTAATACAGAAGAGTATAGCACATCTAAACGCTCTTGTATACCTAAAGCCTCTACAGAAGCAGAACTTTTTTCTTGTTCTAGCTTCTGTACGGCTTCAAGTTCATCTTCATCGACTGCTGTAAATCCAAAGTCAAATGAATAATCTTCTACCATGTTATAGTGCTGCTACTGCTTCGTTGAAAGCCGTTTGATCCACTGCTACTGCATCTTGTAGAGGAGTCAAATCTTCAGTTGTCCAGTAACCCGTTTTATTGAGATAGATATTGATGTGTTCAATGTTGCGAGTTAGAGAACCAGCGTCCGATGCATGGTCAGCAGGTGCTGCGACGACCATATTAATATGTGCAACGGATGCGAGACAGCCTGCATATACATGAGCAATCCTTGCTGCTTTCTCTTCATCTGTCATACCTTCAAAATCTGTATCTGACATTATTTTATATCCTTCTTGTTTCGGTTGTTGTATAGTATTTAGTATTAATATCCATTCGGAATGATAACGTAATGAATCATCAGAACGATACCGACGCTAACGCCGAGACCAATCATCATCTTCATAAAGTCTTTTGTAACAAGCGGAAACACTTGCTTCATCTTTGTATTATGAACCGTTGCGATTGCAAGTTCACGACCAGTCAATAGACCAACAAAGACCCAAGTAGTAGACATTGGAATGTTATTGAGTTCCTTGAAGAAGTATAGAACAACGAAGTATGCTAGGTCAATCAGACAAGCACTTCGAATATACTTAGTCGAAGTCTTTTCAATAACAATCTTCTGAATCTTACCACCACGCTCTCGGAACATCCAGCCAAGACCAGCAACGAAGATAACACTTACGACAAGCATCATATCGATAGGCACTTCACGAGGCAAGAACACAGCGATGTTTGCCATATCGTGAGACAGCCAAGTCCACCACAGAAGACCTGTAGTACACCACTGAGCGAAACGCCAGTATGGGCGAGACCAGTGATTACCAATCGACTTTCTTTCGTCAATCGCTCGGCTAATCAGATGCCACAGTAGATACGCTGCTACTGCTGCTACAGCATAACCCATAATCGACTTCATCAACATCTTTTCTAAAACAAAAGTAGATGCAAATGCAGAGAGTACGAGGAATGAGGTTGATACTGGAACACCGATACGAGTCAAACATAGTAGAATGGCTGGTGCTACTGCATGATACCATTGTATCTCTTGAAAGGGAATCTTTGTGAGACGTTCATATGAAATGTCTCCGCCATTGATATGCCAACCATACCAGAGAGTTGCAAGCAATACAACTGAGGCTGCACCCCATAGAACTTTCCAATGAAAGCGTTCGTTGTTAGAAGCAATCCATGTTCCAAGCGTTTGAACAGAGTCGTTAGCGATAACTGAATAAGCAGCAAAAAGAAATCCGACTGCCATCCAGAGAGTTAGTTGATCCATATTGTATTATTCTCCATAACAAAATGGGGAGGAGACCATTCCCCTCCCCGTGTATATATCTACTTAATTTTCACTTTGCGAGGCTTTTGCTCGTCTGGAATAATATCTTCTAGCCAGACTTTGAGCATACCATTTACCATCTCAGCACTCATTACTTCGACAGTTTCAGCAAGCGTGAATTGACGGGTAAACTTTCGTAGACCAATTCCACGATGAATCCACTCTTCGCCATTAGGCTCTTTCGTCTTTACGTCAGACTTGATGGTAAGTGTGGAATCTTTGTGTTCAATGTCGATATCCGCTTTGTCGAAACCAGCCACTGCGATTTCGATGACATACTTATTGTGATCAACCTTTTTAACGTTAAAGGGAGGATACGACTGTTGACTGAATTGTTCTGTGGTAGTTTTGATCCGCTTAATCATATCTTGATAGCCGATGAAATATGGCTGATAGATTGGATCGTTAAAAATGGATTGTACCATGTTACTTTACTCCTTGTAAGCAAGTTAAGTGTTTAATAAAAAAGTATGAGACCCATTTGGCATCTCATACTTTTATTTATATCATATTGACTGTGATTAGTCAATCCTTTTTAGTATATTTTATTTTAACTATGGATGAATTCATCTAAGCTAACCAATGATCTATTTTCAAACATCTCATCTTGACCGTTACGATGCAAATTAGGACAAACACCCACGATTTCATATAGCTCATTAGATGATGGTGCGTCCTTCAACGCATTTGACACAAGATGGTTAATAGTCTTATATGATTGACTATACAGATTCTCTAAATCAGCCGAAAAGTTTTTAACATATTCGATGCTCTCTTTGGCAGTCATCTTATCAGTATAGAGTACAATTCTGATCGGAGTCGGGGGTTTCATTGGAAATAATGTACGCTTTTCCTCCAAAGGCAAAAGAATATGACTACACCACACAAGTGGTGCATCAGTCTGTCTGCTTCCTGCTTTATAGAGAAGGTCGTAATCTATATCTACAGCCCACTCCTCCCAATTTTCTCTGGTCAATTTCCTCGTTAGTTCATCTTTTTCAGCACTTCGTTTGATAATATTATTTACGATTTTAGTGTATGCGCCACCTTCATTAGAGAACCGACTTTTGATATTTGCTTCGTTCACTAACCAATCCATGAGTGCAGCTTTATCACGTTTTATATCACCTGCATCAACCATTGCGATACCAGCAACGACATAATCTTCCATTGTGCTTGGCATCGCTGGCGAATGGATACTATTGGACAGAACACCCGCTGTAACTTGGTCTCTGACAGGAGTATCAGTTTCTTCAAAGTGATATTCTGCCATACAAATCCATTGCTGTTTCTTTTTAATTGCAGCAATAATTCTTGTGCGACCATCACGGGGGATACCATCAGTGCCGATTACTGGCGGAAAGAAATTAGTCTTCCAACCATTAATTTCAAAATCATATGCAATATCATCAGATGCAGTCGTTGCGTTTTGTTCAGCCCTTACGCCGAGGTTATCCAAACGAGGATCATCAATTGTCCAATCCCCAATAAACACAAATTTCCATGATTTCCATGTAGCTTTCGGAAAAAGTGTGTCTCTGATTGAGCCAACTGGAAAATTAGTATCATAGTCTTTGAGGCATACAGATTCGCCCATAAACTCTCTATATAATTTATTTGACATTCATCATCTCCCATAGTTTAATTCAAGTTATATACTGATAATAGTATAATTGTTACCCCTTGTCAAGTTATTTTGCATATTAAAATCTCATGTGATTCTTTCTTGCTGTGAGTAACATTCCTTCCTTTCTTATTTTTACCAACTCTTTTTTCTCCCGCTTGATATGAGTAGTGCCATTTAGGATAGGAGAGATCAAAATCCTTATAGTATTCACGAATGGTTTCACAATCATTATATGACAAGATGAAATTACCTTTATGATTGTGCAACAAATCTCTCAATAATTTGTGGTCAAATCCTTTATGATGCACATCAATGTTACAATTAGGATACATTCCTTTTAACATTTTGTTGTCTGCATCTTTGTCAAGGAAATATGGTGGATCAAGGTATAAAAAATCGTTTGTGTGATTTGGTATTACCTCATGAAAACTACCCTTGCGAACTGTCAGATTAGGATTCTTATACTCTCTTATGCGATTTACTGCCTTGTCCCACTTATTCTGATTTTCATAAATTTTACTCATCCATCCCAAATACATAGGACCATATGACAAATTATGATTATAAAAATAATATGCAGCCGCAGTTAGATTGTCAAGTGATATACTATCTCTCTTGTAATGGTCAGTTTTCCATTCAGATAGCATTTCTTGCGTATAGTCCCATTGTATAAGGATTTCTTTGATTTCCTTATACTTGTCCTTTGTGGGTGGTAACGACGCAAGTTTATCAGCAAGACCATTCGAGTCTGTTAGCAACACATTCCAAAAGTTAGTGAGTGCGTCAAATATATCATATCCGATAACCTCTACACCAAGCTCTGATGACCAACGAGATTCCAAACTACCACCACCCATGAAAGGAGATACGATCCTTTCGGGTAAAGGCAATCTTGGCAGTTGTTCTGTTATAACATTATATGCTTTGGACTTTCCACCAGCATATCTAATTGGCGTTTTCATTTAGATATGACCTCATAATTAAGATTTTCTTGTAAAAAAGAGTAAAATTGGGGGGCACGAACTCCATGATTCATTGACCCAATTTTTCCTGCTGAACCACGGGCTTCCAAATAAAATATTTCACCATATCCTTCACAAGTTACTACAACCTTTGCACCGGGAGTTACATGAATTTTGTAGTTAGAATTGACGTAAAGATCAATTACCTCTCTCATATCATATATAAGTGCATCTTGATCTATCTCTTTCAATACAACTAATTTATTAGCATCATAATTATCAGTCAACACTTTCTCTAAAACAAATCGAAAGTTATTTTTATTTCGTAACCATTCAGCAACATTATCGGCAACACTTAAAAACTTAGAAAACAACTCAGTTTCAATCATACCATTGTTTTCAAATTTAAAATTTTTATGATTGTAAGCAGCGAGTTGATACTTGTACATAGGATTATCGGAATCATACACATTTTTACTTTTTAAGTATGAAAGAAGAAGTAATTGAATATTGGTCTTCGCACCCTTTACAGAGTAACGACATTCACCTTTTATAACATCTGGTTTTATTGTTCCCTTCGCTGGTTCAACACCAATTCTATCTGCAAATTCATATTCTTTCTTATGACCTCGATTCTTAACTTTAGATGCAACTTTAGTGGTGGGAGCATGGCGAGAACCATCATAACCTTTAACAATACTCATAACAAAGTCTTCCTTTCACATCACAGAGAGAGCGTTCTCTCTATTTCATAATCTGATTATAGACTGATTGACGATCATTGTCAACCTTTTTTATCGTTTTTTGTGCTTATTCTCTGTTTCGTTTTTTCGAAATATTCTTCATCTGGTTCGCTTGACAAACATACTCTGTTTGTATTCATCGATGCAACATACGTTGTACCACTGCCCCCATATGGGTCTACCACGATATCACCCTCATTGGAATGCTTCTTTATCAACTCCTCAAATAGTGGAAGAGATTTTTGTGTTGGGTGAAACCTGTCTTTGCCACTATAGATAGGATACTCATACACACCCTTATCATACTTGCTGTTGAATGTTGCTTTACCACCTTTAACACAGGATATCGCAATTTCTCTTGCATTAGATAGATAGGTTGCTTTACTGTTGATGGGCACAGGGTTTGTCTTCAACCACTCTATGAGTCGATGTTTGGAAAAATTAGAGAGTGCGTTTGTCAATGTCTCTATCTTCCATATATCGAAGAATATGATACAAGAACCGCCAGGGCGCAATATACGATAGAATTCGTCAATTGCAAGCTGTAAGTCACCTATGGTATAGTCCTTGTCCCACTGACCATAGTCAGTTGCAGTAGCATATTTACGACCATATTTTTCGTGCGATTTTCCAGAATCCTTCAACTGTTGCATACCAGAGTCTTTAGAGATAAGATAAGGCGGATCAGTGAGTACTAAATCCACGCTACCCTTCTCTATAGAACGAAGAAGTTTTAAGTCTGTTGACTTATCAAACCTCGACACCATACTCATATACTTTCCTTTTCACGTTCATAATCATATTATAGACTGATTGACGATCATTGTCAACCCATTTTATCGTTTTCCACCAATATTATATTTTGCTACGAGTTCCCATTCGCTCTTCTCTTTGTATGGGAGAATTTTAATCTGTGCTAGTGGCGCAATATTGCCTTGTGTCTTTTCTGGTTCTACAATTTTGACCAAATCCCACTCTTCAAGCAGGTTAGCAATCGTGTTACGACGCCCTTTGTCTTCTTCTGAAAACGAAGAACTCTTACCGTCTAGAGTAAACAGTTCCTTGAAGTGAACGATATAATACTTGCCCTTCTTGTGTAGAATATGACAGGATTGATATAGCTTCTTGTCTTTTCTGGATGCGACACCGATACGAGTCAGAGTTTCCTTTACTTTTAGAAATGCTTCTTCGTTACCTAGTTCCACTTCCACTAATGTTTCAACACTCATTTCACGCCACCTTTTTCTTGTTTTTGTTTGATACGTCCTATTTGATCCGCTGATAGAATCTTTAGGTACTGTAGAGCAACCTGTTTATTGCAGCCATAATAACTGGATGTTATATTTATATTTTCATCATCTTCAGGTTTAGACCACTTAGCAAAGCGTTTCCGGCGTCGAAGAACGCTATGATAGTAGTCAAACTGCAATTTGTTGTCAAGATGGTGTAGCGTATTCATCTCATTTGCGTGTAGTATTGCATCTGGATGATATGAGAGCGCTCTATTAGAGAGAAAGGCGTTGTAGTTCTTTTCAGCAAGAGCATCGTTCTCTGTGCCTCGCATGAGGTCTTTCTTTGTGTCTGATACTGCTTTGACGTAATCAAATGGGTTACTCATTTCCAAGTGACCTCAAACATGATAGCAGTGAGAAACGCCATGATGTTGATTTCAGGGTCAGCAGCAAACGAGTGCTTGTATTGATACTCACCAAGAGTAATCACAACACCAGGAACAGAATTATCTGACACTTCTTCCCATGCTGTATCATAGAACGCACGGAAGAACTGTGAAGCATCTATATCACCGTTCTCGCCAACCCACTTACGAACAGATTGATACTCTTTCGCTTTCATATAAGTTATGAGTTGTTTGAACGATTCTTGATTTAGATTTGCTAGTATGCCAGAATCAATACGCCCAGTAGAAGCGTAACGCTGGCACTCGTTGATAACCCTACGCCAATCAGGAAAGTGTAGATTAACCAGTTCAGCAACGACTTTATCTTCAAATTCAACATTTTCATTCGTGAGAATATCACAGAGTCGTTTGAAAAACTTCGCTGCAAGTTTAGCTTTGTCCTTACCTTTAGTTTTAAAATCAATAACTGTACACCGAGAATGTAGTGGTTCGATAACACGGTTCTTGAAATTGCATGTGAGAATGAACCCACAGTTCTTACTAAACTCTTCCATAAAGTTACGAAGAGCAGGTTGAGTTGATTGTGGGTTGAGGTAATCAGCCTCGTCAAGGATGACATACTTGCGACCTCCAGTAAAAGATACCGATGATGCAAACTGCATGATTTCAGTTCGTAGAGTATCGATGTTACCGTTCATAGAACCATTGATAACAATGTAGTCTGCATTTAGTTGTTCACACAATGCTTTTGCAACAGTTGTCTTACCAATACCAGCACTGCCAGTCAATAGCAGATTAGGGATATTTTCTTGGTTGACAAACTGCTGAAAAGTCTGCTTTAGTTCGCTTGAGAGTATGGTATCAGCAATCGTCTTAGGACGATACTTCTGTACCCAGAGAAACTCTTCATTCATATCAAAACTCCATCATATAATAAAAATCAAGTATAGCAGAAAAGGGGATGAGTGTCAACCCATCCCCTTTAAGTTTTAGTTTAGATTAGAGAGATCAGCGTCAACTACTTCCTCAACAGCAACGTCTTGCACATCTTCTGGAGGCGCAGCGGGTGGTCCTACTGCTTCTGCTTCTGCTTGCTGTCTGTCAGCTTCTGCCTGTAGCAGAGCGCCAAACTTTTCACGAAGAGTGCCAACAGCAGTCATTTCTTGACCACGAATGGCACCACGAGCGCAAACAGTGTCGATGATACGCACAACAGCGTCAATGTCTTGTAGAGTGATTTGGTTATTTTCTTCAGTCATATTATTCTCCAAATGTAGAGTTAGATTCGATTGCAATAAAATACTTTACGTTGTCCGAAACAAAACACGACAATCCTTTTGACGATAGATTGACCGTGTAATCATTCGGCATCAACTTCAGATTTTCAACTTTCATATACATATTGAAAGTGTCTGATGTTGAACCAACTGTCACGCCATAACGATCAGTAGTTGGGTTTTTAGAGTTTACAGCCTCCAATACGATTTCACCATCAATTCCTGCGAAGGCAATCTCAGGTAAACCAAGAACGGATGCAGCCTTTAGAACAGACTGCAAATCATTCCAAGAAATATCTACGTTCACCTCACAAGGTGGCATAGTGATTTCTTTTTCTGGTGGCTGAAGGATCATGGAAACGTCTGCAAGAGTGTATTGCACCTTGCGTTTATTTTCCATAATATTGATAGACTTTTCATCAAAGTTTAGCTCTGGTGATTCGAACATCGATACCGTTGCTAGAAAGCGAGATAGGTCATAGATACCAGCTTCAGATGAAAAGTCATCACTACCGCTAACAATTGCCATGATAGTCTTCTGAGGAGAAATTGTACTCAGTGTCGTGCCTGGCTTGATAACGATAGAAGGATTGATAGAAGAGAAGTTCTTTAGAATGTCCATAGTATAATCGTTTAGTTGCATTATATAGTTCTCCAATTATTTGCGATTGCGCTTACGAGAAGTGCGAGCATTCTTAGTCTTTTGGCGCTCTTTATTTATACGAGTTTTGTTGCCCTCTTCATAATATTTTTTGTTTGATTCGTCACTTGCAGTCGGCGATGCTTGAATCGCAGCCATCGCACCAAGACTACCACCAAAGATATATGAACCCATATGCTTGAGTTCCATCCAAGGACACATCCACACCTTCATACCAGCTTTACGAACATTCTGACAGAACATATAGTCTTCTGATAGATAGCGCTTCGACTCTGGGTCAATGATACAATCAAAGTAAGCCATAATCTCACGAGAGCCATCAAAAGCATCTGTACGAATATGGTCTGGTAGATAGTGATATTCTGGATATGCTTCTTCATACTTCTCGAACGTAGCACGAGGAATGCACATGAAACCAGTACCAGCTTCTAATACTTCTACTGGTTGGTCAACACGAAACTCGGTGACACCTTTTGCTGGGTTGAACACATAGTCGCCTACGAAGTTCTCAAGAGCAAACGGGTTCTTATCAGCGTGACCCATCTTCACTGCTTTAGCAATCTTCTCCCAAGAGATAGACTTCTTAGGATACGGACCAGTGATGATATCTACGTTCTCTGGGTCTGCTAGTTGCAGTGCCAAAAGAGCGAATACATCGTTCACATGAAAGCCAATATCACTATCAATGAAAATCATATGAGTGCAGTTACTACGCAGGAACTCATCCACACAATAGTTTCTAGCACGAGTAATCAGAGATTCATTGAAAAGATAGTAGAAATTTAGATCAATTCCATACTTGGTGGCAGCCATACCAAGGTCGTTGGTAGATTTGGTGTACATGCCAGCGCATTGTCCACCGTACATAGGTGTTGCGACGAACACCTTTGCCTTTCGTAGCTCTTCAACTTGGATTTTCAGTTCCATTCACATCTTCCTCACTTGTTGCATGCGTTGTGTCGTGATTGTGTAGAGCAATCATAGCATAATGAATGACCTTTGTCAAGTCTTTTCGCCAATCTTCTACACTTCCTTTGTGACCATATCGTTGAGCATACTTCATGATATTACCAATACAGAACCCAGCACCATGACCACTATCTAGAATGAACTCAGTAGCTTGATACCTGTTCTGCGAATAATGCTGGCTGTATGTAGAGTTCACATACTCTAAGATTTCTGCCAGCAGCTTGTCTTCACTATACTTATACATTGTAAATTACCTTCTTCAAATCTGGTTTCCAATAGTTTGGTCCCTTGAGAACCTTACCATCTTCACGATATATAGGCATTGCGTCAGCGCCTAATTTGCTCATATTGCTATTATGCACTTCTTCGAAGCATTTGTCAAGATCAATTCCAAAAGAATGTCCAGCACCATAGACAACATAGAGAAGGTCTGTGAGTGCATCAGCGACCTCTACGATATTTTTATCGTCTAATGCTTCACGAAGTTCATGCAGTTCTTCTTCAATCAACGCATAGCGTAGTTCTGCAACAGAAGACCACTGTGGTTCAGTCTCAACATTTTGACTAAACGCATACATAAACTCCTCTACTTTTCCAAAGTTATTCATACATTATTCTCCATAGTTTTCAATAAGTTTCATGCCATAGTTATTCGGTTCAGAAGAAATCTTGACACCGGGCTTGTAACGTAGTTCGTTATTCTTAAAAGGGCTATAATCAACGTAATGATGCCAACGACCATATTTCCAAGAAACACGAGCAACATCTGGATGCATTTTAACCAGCATCTCTGATTTGTTCACTGTACCTACAGCATTATAATCCATATTCTTAGCTTTGTCAAGCACTTCTGTACCAATTTCTTTATGATAGAACTCTTCAGTGTTACCACCTTTCAATTTTTGAGTTGCTGTTTTGGCTTGTAGAAATGCATTGAATTGAATGGTACAATCACCATCCTTTAGCACACGAAGAGACAAGTCGGTATCTTCATTGTAGCGACCACGCCAACGATGCTTACATTTATTATCAATAAGCAAACAAGAATAGACACGAGTGTTTGCTAAAAATGCGGGTTTCTTATGATCATTTGGACTAATAAAAAATCGATACTGAAAGCCAGATATCGGAACATTTTCAAAACGATTTATAAAGTCTTCTGCTGCTTTGAAAATAACACCACTGCCGACACGAATACGCTTGTTCTTATGCCATCTGTAGAAGTCTGCAATATTATCATCCATCACCCAATGCTTCTCAGCACCAATAGAGATAGCATGGTCCCAGCACCAGTTTCTTGCTCTGCCTGGTCCATCACCATGATTGCTGAATGGAGCAACAAGTAATGTCACCCACTCACGAATATTAAATTTATCTAATGCCTTCTCGTAATTTTCTAGGTCTTGTGGCTCAATCGCAATATAATGTGGTACACCAATCTTAGATAGAGACCTTGACGTAATCATAGATTCGTGCCGACCTTTAGAGACAATATACACTGGATGTTCAGGATTAGTCATTCAAAAAGTTCTCCGAATTATCGGAGTATTTGGGATTGTACACCTTCTTCCAATATTTTCTATTTTTCATTTTGCCGTCCTTTTCGAAAATCTTAACGCCGTGTGGATACTTGCTTTGAATGTATCGCATAGCATCATAGTGTGCATCACTCTGATAATAATTATCCGGTCTATCTTCTACATTCTTAAACATACCAGTCCAAACTTCTCTGGTATCTGATAAGTCTTTTTGTACCATACTTCGATTATCATACATCCACTCTGTAGACTTTCTAGTGTTTATTCCTCTAGACAGTACCTCATATAAAAACAACACATCTTCAGCAATTCTCAGCGAACATATATCCATGTCATCGATAACCTCTGAAAGCATTCTTCCATCGTAGAATACATAGGAGTAAACATCTTTAGTGTCCTCATATTCTTTACTCGAAGGTGGCGATCCCGCATCAGAAAGACCAACAACTCCAATAGCGCTCTCATCAAACCACTTATCCACAGTTTCGTACATATCAAGCATTTCTTCTGCGGTCGCATCTCGCTTAGACTTTTCCATGTTAGACTGACCAGTCCAATACTTAGCGTTTCTTCTTCGAATTTTTATATCATCATCTGCCACACAGTACTTAATTGCTCCTGCGTGTTTATGAATGAACAATCTAGTTTCTGCTAGTTGTGTCCAAGTACCTACTAGCTTCTCCGGTATCTCAAGGTAATCACACGGATAGTCATACAAATGTCTCTCACCTGGCTCTACAACCATCACAACCCGTTCTTGCAATTCTTTAGGAAGATTGTTAAATGTTATTTGATTGTTTGCTCTACGAACAGTGGGTATGTATATTTTCTCTATCATGAGTCATCTTCTATCCAACGTAGTAGAGAGTTTGCCGTTTTATCTAGTTTTGGATGCCAAATTACTGGATTGTTTTTAGATTTGACTGATGGATATTGACCAATCAACTCACAAAATTCATTGTAGTCTTCCTCGTTTCTGAAATTAACATATATGGTTTTGAACTTGCCGTCTTTATTATCCTCATTCTCAAACTCTGGCATTCCTTGCCAGTGCCTTCTCCAATAGTTTGGATGAGAAGACTCAACGTCTGGAATATCACCAATGAAGTCTTCAAGCGTTGATTCCTTTGACTCAGCACTATCAGACATTTCTTTCATATAGTTGTCGTAGTCTCCACTTTCTTTTACTGTCATCATCATCTCCAATTAGAAAAAACTTTCAAGCGTCGATTGCTCTTCAACTGTCCATCCGACAGCATCAAGTATCAAACGAATCGGTTCAACAAACGTCTTATCATACTGCATATCATAGTTGATAAAACGGTGCAAGTCAAACTCTTTTGGTAAAATATCTGGGAACGAGATGACATTCTCACGAATGGGATTAGGCATCTTCAGATAGATGAACTTAATCTTCTCGCCGTTCTTGATTTCACCAAGACGATTGTTCAGACGATGCTGCTTCAATAGATGATTGTATAGCAGAGAACCTCGAACGTGAATGGGCGTACCCTTACCATATATAGCCTTTGGGTCAGCATTCTTTTTTATATCGCTCACACCACGAGGAAACGCAATGTCTTCTGGGTTCTGACTTGAGAACTCTTTACGAAAGTCAGCGATGAAGGTCTGAATGTCTTTGTTAGTGCCAGACATAATCAACTCGAATGCTTCTTTAAAACGGTCACGGCAAATCTGAGGAGTTGAGGACTTGATAGCTTCAATTCCCATAATCTTCATTTTGGGTTCAGCATACTGGACGCCTTCGTTGTTATGAACGTTCAGAATGTAGCGCTTCTTAGCAGTCCACACACCACGATCAGCAATCGCTTCTCGACCCATCACCATACGATTTTCATAGCCACCCATCTGCTTGTAGAGTTTGTCAAACGATTTTGTAATCACAGGTTCAATCGCTTGAGAGCAGACCTTATCAAGATATTTTACAGTGTCTTCTTTACTCTTATTCGGATAAGTCTTATCTACCAAATCTTTCATATCTAGATAGACCGAATCGGTGTCAATGGCAATCACATAATCTTTATCTGTTTTCATAACATTATTAAGATATTGATTGATAGACTTCTCAGCGCTTAGAACAGATAGCTGTCCAGAGAGTGTGATGCCTTCAGCAATCCGCATATCAAAGTAGCGGAAGTATTGATTACCCAACGCACCATAGAGTGAGTTCAGTAGAATCTTAATCGCCATCTGCTGGTTCTCATAGCGATTGATATCTCGTTCAACCTCATACGACTTACCAGATTTCTCTAGTTTCTTCTGTGCTTCAATCATCTTGTTCTTTACATTAACACGCTCAGAGTAGTATGCTGTAACGATAGAAGGTAGAACACCACGACGATCTGTACGAAAGTATGTGCCATTAGCTGCCATAGCATAGTCAGTATCGTTTACGACTTCACCAGACAGACACTTGCTGACAGAAGCATTGAAGTTTCTATCATCTTCAACGATTGTCTCAGGCGACATATTGTATTGCACAATGAGATTAGGATACAGAGAGTTCAAGTCGAACGAACACACCCAATCGTGCATACCCACTTGTGGGTCTTTCACATAGCCACCAGGATAGTCACTCTTCATCTTTCCGGCATAGGGTAGAATAGCAATCTTCTTCTGACAGAGATTGCGATAGATGATTGTGTCCCAGATGCCAGTTGTGCCGAACGTATCATTGTAGTTGACGCCAGCTTTGTAAGCAATCGTCATCGCAAGTACGATTAGACCCATCTTGTCTTCAAGGCGATCTACGAGTTGAACGTCTTTGATATTGTAGTCAATGAACTTCTGATGGTCTTCTTTGTAGAGCGTGTATAGATTGCCAAACTCTTCGTAAGACAACTTACGCTCACCAAGTACAACATAAGCAATGTGGTCTAGACGATAAGATGCTTGTGTTCCATACGAATAGCCAAACTTCTGAAACAGGTCCAGATAGTCTAACTGAGAAATACCAGTCATCTCATAGGTATTCATCTCTTTCATCTTGTAGCGAACAGACTTCTGCTCAACCATCTCCCACGGAGACATTTTCTTTGTCAGCTTTTCGCCAATCACACGATGCATACGATTGATGATGTATGGTACGTCGAAGAAGCGAACGTTCCAACCAGTGACAACATCTGGCTTCAGCTTAGACCAGAACAGCAGAAACTTCTCAAGCAGTTCTTTCTCATCACGACAGTGCATATACTGGACGTTAGAGACAATCGACTTCGAAGTATCATACTCACCAAGACCCCAGACATAGTAGTTGTCATCTTTGTTAGACTTGAGAGCAATAGAGATTACTGGGTGATTCGCTTGATCTGGCTCTGGAAAGCCCTCGTCAGATGCAACCTCAATATCAATATTCACAATGTTGACAAGGTTTGGATCAAACTCGACCTCATCAGGCCAGCGTTCTTGAATGAACTGACTGATATATTTTGTGTTGCCATAGACGTTGAAGCCATCAACACCAGTGTACATCTCCATGAACTGCTTTGCTTCACGCATAGAGTCGAACTTCATGGGTTCTACATTGACGCCATCAAGGGCTTTCCAGTCGGTCTCGTTCTGAGATTGAGCATAGAGTGTGGGTTGAAACTTAATCTTCTGCTGAATGGGCGACCCGTTACGATACCCACGATATAGAAGGTTCTGACCGTAACGAGAAACGTTTGTATAGAAGTTCATGCTTATCTCCAAAGTGAATAGACATTATATCTCATATTCAGAGGGATGTCAAGCCTTTCTTCCATAAAACTTCGTCTCTCCATCATGCTTCGCATCAAACAGATACCAACAGCAGTTGTCTTTACCTGTTGACTTACTGTCTTCAATCCACTTGACTCTACCTACGCTCACAATCTTATGTAGTCTGTCCATAAAGGGCGCAGACTGCTTTGTGTGCATCCAGTCAGCATCAAATAGCAACCACGTCGGTGTCATATTAGATAGATGCTCTATCAACGGGTGAAGTATCGTTCGATTCCAAGGTGGGTTCGTTATGATAAAATCTGTGTTGGGAGGAACAATAAAGTCAAAAGCATCCATCTGTTCAACACTACTATCTTGTGGTTCAATGTCAGATAGCATTGTTGGAAGAGCCTCAGACTCTGATAGATAGTCCAAATGAAGTGCCAGTCTTGCATCGCCAGCACAGGGTTCTGCGAAGGTAAAACTCTTCGGAAGATGCGGTATTAATGGCATAACAGCACCAAGTGGAGTAGGATAGAAATCTCTCTCTACCCTCTCAAAATAACTTCTCTTACCCATTATGCTGCAATCCTAGAGAAGTTCTTTACCTTCTCAAAACGAAGAGTGCTATCGAACTTGTCAATCAACTGGTCAGTCTTGTGGCTGATAACGAACACATTTGAGTCGCCTGTGATATCAGTCAAAATCTTCATAAACTCTTCTGTGCCATTAGCGTCAAGAGAGCCATCAAACACCTCATCCATAATCAATAGATTGGTTGAGACAGAGTTTCGTAGCTTTGAGATTGCTCGCCATGTGAACAGCAGAGCCAAATCAATACGCATCTTCTCGCCCTCAGAGAACGATTCATACGAAAACTCATCACGAAAGCGTGAGCGAATGGTCTCGTTGAACTGCTCGTCAAGTTCAAACTGAACGAAGAAATCCATCTCAGCAAGATACTTGTTGATTAGCTTGTTGATGATAGGCACATATTGACGAATGATTTGTGTCTTGATGCCACCATCTTTAAGTAGGTTAGCAACGACACCCATCGTCTCACGGTCAACGGTCAAATCACGATGGTCATTATTGAAGCCTTCAAGTTCAGTATGCAGCGTCTCAATCGTGCTGGTATCAATGGACTCTGCTTCTTTTTGAGCATCTGTCAATTCACTCTTTAGTGATAGAACATTACGCTGGTTAGAAGCATAGGTAGCGTTCTTAGCACTCATATCAAAACCATGTTGATTGATACGATTATGAACCTCACCAATCTCAGTCTTACGGGTCTCTACAGAATCAAGCTCTTTCTCCATTTTCTGTAGACCACTATCAATATCAGAAATTTTAGTGTGTCTTTGACCCATAATGGTTTCTTTATGGTCATGAGCAATACCTTGCTTACAGATAGGGCATTCATCATTGTCTTCGTAGAATTTCAGTTCTTTTGTAATCTCTTTGATCTTAGAACGAAGGTTCTTATCAAGACGAACGAGTTCCATATACTTCTTGTTGACAGCCTTCTCATCACCAATAGACTTCTTTAGATCACCAATTGCAATCTCCATCTCTTTTACATCGTCAAGAAGAACATTATTGTCTTCGGTCAACTCTTGAATACGAGATTGAGTCTTCTCAGCATCAGCCCGTTTCATTTTCAAAATAGAATCGTTATGCTTGTTAGCAGAAGCAATACGGTCTGTAGTCAGATCAATCTGATATTTGATATTCTGTAAGTCAGTCTTGTTTTGTGTGATACGTTCCTTGAGCAGAACATTCATCTTGGTAAAGATTTGAATGTCGAGAAGGTCTTCAATAATTTCTCGACGATGTGCTGCTGGTAGCTGCATAAAAGGAACAAAAGTGCTGCTACCAAGAACAACAATCTGACCAAACGATTTGAAGTTCAGCTTCAGAATGTTCTGCTCAAGGTGACTCTGATAATCTCTATTAGCACCATCTTGATTGAGAAGCGTGCCATTTTTGTAGACTTCAAAGATGTTGGGTTTGATACCACGACGAATCGTATATTCGTCACGCCCAATGTTGAAGTCTAACACAACAAGCAAATCTTTTTGATTGATGCTGTTAAGTAGCTGTGGCTTGTTTACCTTGCGAAAGGGCTTACCATAGAGAGCAAATGAAAGAGCATCTAAAATCGTAGATTTGCCAGCACCATTCTCACCAACAATCAGAGTAGTCCTCTGGTCGTTAAGTGAGATTGTAGTGAAAGCGTTGCCCGTAGATAGAATGTTTTGATATTTTATAGTCTTAAACTCAATCACAGATTCATTGCCTCCTGATACAACGATTTCACAGTATTATCAACCTTGTCTTTGTGATTACGAATCTCTAAACTATCAACATACTTGTGCAGAATAGTAAGAGTGTCTTCAGCCTCGTCAATCAGGTTGTCTTCATCAACAATATCAAGATTCATGTGGTCTTCGACAGTCTTGATATCAGCACATCCCATATCGATTAGCTTATTCATCCATAAATCAAACAAATAAGGATTAGACTTATTCTTTACTATAACCTTCACATAGCTATTTGTCAACTCTTTTTCAAACGTTAAGTCTGTAATGTCATTGACAGACATAGTTGTATCATCATACCACAGCTTATGAAAGATGTGGCAAGGATTTGCAATGAACTCTAACTCTCGTGTTTCAGTGTCTAGGATATGAAACCCACGAGGGTCGTTGTAGTCGCTCCACGTCATCTGATACGGAGAGCCTAGATACGAGATATTACCGTGGGTAGACTTATGATGAAAATGACCAGACAGTACCATATCAAACTTACCAAAAATATCTTTACTAAGTCCGTGGTGGTTAATTGCACCTCGATACATTTCAAATCCTTGTATCTCAAAATGTCCCATAAGAATCTGAGCATCAGTCTCCTCAATCGCTTTCATTGTTACTTCATAGTTCTCATCACAAATCCAAGGCACAAGAAGCACCTTCAATCCAGCATAATTCTTCTCTACAGGCTTCTCCCAGTAGCAATTGAAGTTATAGAACGAATGTCCATACAACTGCCTCATACTGTTAATCTCATTGGTGTTCTTATAGAAACAGTCGTGATTGCCAATAATCATATCAGTGTTGATACCACGATTATGAATTGGTTTGATTAGATGCTCTTCTAACTGGGAACTAGTGACGAAATTAATATACTTTCGACGATCACACACATCGCCAAGATGAATAATATGATCAATCCCCATAGTATCAATGTACGGAAAGAACTGCTCATCAAAAAAATTATTAATATGGTCAGCAATAATGCGGTTATCATTACGAACTCCAAAATGTGTATCAGTTACGATAGCAATTTTCATTCTTCTTCCTCATCTTCGTCATCATAAAACAATTCAATACCGCTCTTTTTCTTTACTTTGGGCACCTTCTTCTTCTCTAGATTCTTCTCATATTCAGTTACAAAGTCGTTCATATAATCAGTAGCATATGAACTCTGACTGTTAGACAAGTCTGTACCAGAAGCATCGTCATACAGTGCGCCCATCACTGCCATAGACGTATACATCTTCTGCTTTGTATACAGCAGTGTCTTCTCCTTTGTGATCCTACGAAGGAACGCATAGTAGATGATTTGAGTGAAATATGCAAAGGGATTTGCTGACTTTGCTGGGTCAAAGTTATTGAGCGCTCTAATAGCATTCTCAATTCCATCAGCAACCATCTCTTCACGAAATGGATAGTTGATGAAGTTGGGTTTGTATGAAAGTCTCGTTGAGATATCCATCATACAGCGCCCAATATAGTCAGGAATGACCGGGCGTTCTTCTCCAGATTCTTCAGCATCGATACGAGATTGGCGATACTTCACCATCTCTTCGAAGAACTTCTTGTTGTCGATATACTGATTCTTGCTTTTAGCCATTTTTTGTGTCCATTTAAATTCAATCTATAAACATAATATATACGAAAACGATATGAATGTCAAGCTAAAATAGATAATAAAAATGTCAAAAAAGTATTTACTTTATTTTCAAATGCTGTATAATAGCTTTATGCTCAATTGAAACATTAGATTAGTTATAATCTGTTCTGTTAGGTGGAACAGTATGAATGAAGAAATCATCCACTAATGAATCTGCTTCTTTCACACTTTCGTTGTAAGACTCAAGAGCGTCAGCATTTACTTTTTTTGCTTCGTACATATATGTATGATAGTAGTATTCAGCGAGTTCATTTGCCTTACCCAAATCTGAAAGAATGGTTGACTTAGGTAGATATGTAACGTTGTCTTCAGTCAGACTCATCCAATGCTTTAGAAGAATACCACTGGTTGGGTTGAAAAGAACTGTGCAGGGGTCTTCAACGATGTACCCTGTTTCGTTCTCATCTCTAACCCAAGCAAAGATATCTTCACCACTTATTAACTTGAAAACGTGTAGCATGGCTATCCCTTTATATCTACGTTATATAGCTTTAGATCGAAACCCTCTTTTGAATATGTATCTACTCTCTCCATAAAATGCTTCAGCGCAAAGTTTCTTTTCTTTTTGTGTGAAAGGTCATCTACAATATCGTATAGGGTGGCTTTCTCTTTGCTCTCATGCGTTCTAAGTCCTCTGCCGATAGATTGAAGATTACGAATCCTAGACTTTGAAGGAGACGCAAAAACAATATTATGAAGATTGCGTATATTGATACCAGTAGAATAAGTACCATAACTGGCAAGGATAATAGCATCGCTAGACTCCTCAACAAGCCTTCTAATATTCTCTCTCTCATTTGAATCGACTCCACCGTATACGAAATGTACTTCTCTATCATCTGATTGAAGCATTGGATATAACAACTTACCATGCTTCTCAACGAACTGAAAGAGTATCAGCGTATTGCCTTTAAGACTCCACGCAAGATTACGAATTAACTTGTTTCGTGCTTCATTCGTAACGATAAAATCAATCTCTTCTTGATATGTCTTGTTACGCATTAACTTTCTTGTAGCTTCGGGATATTCTAGAACAAGCCCCTTAATCTCTAGGTCTGCTAGAATATTCTGGTCCATCAATTCTGATGTGGTAACAACTTGTTTTACTGTTCCGAACAAGCCTTCTAGCACTAATTTGTGTGTCTGCGATCCATCAAGCGTACCAGTGAAACCATAACGATATCTGCAATCATCCATTTTTGATAATATTGTAGTTAAAGACTTTGCTTTAAACAAATGTGCTTCATCACCAATCACAACATTAAACTGTTGAAACCATGGCTTCTTGAGTTTGTAAATAGACTGCCAAGTTGTGACTACGATACTATTATCTATATCTTTCTCAGCACCAGCCATAATCTTGTGAATATCCATTGGCTTATTGTTGTTATATTCAACGAAGTCTGATGCCATTTGATGAACAAGAGATGTTGTAGGCACAATGATTAGCACTCTTTTGTTCTGTGCAATATGCCATCGTGTGAGCAAGTAAATGATAAACGACTTACCACTACCTGTAGGTGATAGCAGAAGTTTGCGCTCTGAGTTGAGACATTCTATAAAGGCTTCGTTTTGATAGTCTCTTAATTCGTATGGTGACTTGAGTAGGCCTACTAAAGCATACCCAGATTCTTCACCATATTTTGCAATTGGTTTAAATTCGTCTGATACGACACATTCGTAGCTTCTATCGTTACAAAATGATACGACATAAGGCAATAGACCAGCATAGAGAAGTCGAGTCATGTTATTGAGAAGTCTAATCTTCCCATCCCAAAACTTCGCTTTGTATTGAGGGCTGAACTTTGCACCTGGCACATCAAACGTGAAATAATCACTGAGTTCCATGATGATAGATGCATCAGCATCAATACGAAGAAAGACTTCGTTTACCTTTTCTATTCTGACCGTATCTACCAAAATCCCATTGTCCTACCATTTCCTATGATGATGGCGAAGCAGGTGGTGATATGTAGACAAATCCAGAATGTGCGAATTAGCCCTACTTTGTTGTCATAAGGTTTAGTCTTCTCATCACTGAATGAACCCATGGCGTATAACCACACTCTCCACATCACATCGCTCCAGTCCTAAAGCGTTCAAAGTCGATCATTGATTTAATCAAAAATCCTCTATTATTTATGCTCTTAATAATATTCTCTAATAGTTCAACCTTCTCTGCTTGATCACCAATTTTTAACTTCATTTTGATGATAAGAGAATCTCCATTAAGAACGTCTTTAGCATAACCTTTAGGAATACGTTTGAGATTTGGTTGCCAACCCAGTTCTTTCAGGTCTTCTTCAGCCATTGAACCATCATACCATTCTGTTCTGAGAACACTAAGACGCTTCAAATCTGCTTCTAACTTACGCTTCACACTATGCTCATATGTATAATATCGATAATATTTGGCGTGGAGTTTTGGAATTTTTCTTGCTTCATTCGTCAAATCTCCGGGATTTATATCAGTGTCTTGTTCCCACTCAACATGAATGTCATCGATGTTCATAATCTAGCCTTCGGAAATTCCGTTAAATATTCTTTACTGTCAATTCGATCTCTAAGTTCTGACGATGAGAACCTATGCTTGCGTTTATTGTAGTATAGTTCAATACCATTGGTTTCGCAGAACGATTTACCAGTGAACTGCCTATCTCTATACTCTTCTCCCAAGATACGAACATTGATAGGATATGACTGAAGAATGTCTTCTAAGTCGTGTTCCCATTCATATGGAATTATCTCATCAACGTATCGCACTGCGGATAGTTGTGTATATCTTTCTACAATGCTCTGTAGTGGTTTGTTCTTGCCTGCTCTGTCATTCGATGGATCAATTTGTAGACCACAGATAAGATAGTCGCAAACGCTCGCAGCTTCTCTCAGCATCATAATGTGACCAGAATGTAGCAGGTCAAATGTACTACAGGTAAAACCAATTTTCATATTGTAAAATCTCCAATGTGTGTTGCCAACCATTTACTTGATGTATGTATCCCATCTGATTGTCTTCAATCGCTTTTGCTAGTGGGTAGTCATTACCACCCTTATATGTAGTATCGCCAAAGAATACGAGTTTGTCTGTAGAAGCGTCAAAATCTTTTAGTATCTGAGATTTATCATTGCCCTTCTCAACAATATCTATACCAATCTGGCCAGCAACTTCAAATTGATATTCTGGGAACTGCTCAGATAATTCTTCAGCAATCTTATCACGCTCTTTCGACACAAGGTCGAATCTAGCATAATCTAATCTCTCGCTCATCGTAGCGTTCCTACCAACTGTAGAGAAGTTGATAAGCCCCATACGATGCTCAATATGATTGCCTGTTTTGATTGGGTGTTTACTCTGAGAACATTTCTCTCTAAGAGCCTTTAGAAGTTCGATTGATGCTGAAATCATGTTCTGATGAACAATCCTATCACGTTCCCATACTTCATTACCAGAGCAGTTGTATACTCTCTTGGCAGCGAAATATAGAGGAATACCAATCTGTTCGATTGTCTTAATTCTATCTGAGCCGGTGACTAGATAGACGTTATTTTCGTTACAGAAGTTAAAGAACCATTTTTCAAACTCAGGGTCAATCAAACTTCTGCTTGGTGTTAATGTACCATCAACGTCAAACACATAATGTAAACTCATCGATCTTTCCTATCTCCTTCAAATACACATATAAAATACAACGGTTCGTCTGTGGAGTTTGTCACTCTGTGAAACACACCATCATCAACTGCAACCACATCACCTGCTTTTACAGGAAAAGCATATTCATCTAAGTACATAAAACCACTGCCTTGGATGAAGATGTATACCTCTTCTTGCCCCTTATGCTCGTGCCCACGAGTTGTTTGTTTTGGATGAAGCAACGTGCTAGATACAACGCTTCTTTTCAAGTGTGAATTATCAGTTAGAATATAAGTATCGTTATCCTTAATTGTTTTTCCATTCAAAATAAAATCAGTAGCAATCTTCATATTAAACTCCATTTAGTTCAGTAAGTATTATATATCAAACAGTCTTGATTGTAAACCTTTTATATCTGAAATTTACCGTGGCTTCAGAATAATTTATATCTGCTGCTCTTACATCTAACTGAATGTCAGAAATAGATGTTGGCAACAAGTCTTCAAACGTCACTTCTACATTAACATTTTTCGTAGAGTTCAGAACTGTGAGCGTGGCGTCTGAGAAGATACCAGAGTTATCACCTAAATTTCTAGTAACAAGATTTTTATGCTCATCGAAGTTATCAGGGAACGTGATTCCAATTAACCAGTTGTGTATTTCAAGATAGTTTTTCATATCTTCATCAACACGAAATGTGACGGAGAAGTCGCCATATTCTAATTTATCAGCATTAAAAGAGAGATTTGAAAATGGTGTAGGTACAGTGACGAACCCAGCAGTGAGTGAGGGTATCGTAGCTGCTTGCACATAATATTCAATATTAGGCGCTCTCTGTAGAGTAAATCTAAATCCTATCGGTGAAAGGAAATTTTGAGCCATATTTTTTCCATATTTTTTTAAAAAAGTTAAAAAAGTGCTTGACATTTGGTGAGAAAGTGCTTATATTATATTTATAAGATAAACAAAGGAAGATCAAATGAAAACCGCTCTGAGATTCGTCGCTACAAAGAAAGTTCTCTTTGCTATTCCTAACATGCTGATTGCTACTCTACTTCTCTATATAGCATTTGGTGCCTAAAGGAATAAGAAAATGGGTTACAAGTTGAGGTTGACCCGTGATACAGACTTGTATGTGCTGACCATTGTTGATAGCAAGTCTGGCTATCGGACAGAAGTTCGTGGTAAAAGCAACTACGAGACTGACGGTTACGATAGCGACGATGCCCTACACAAACTACTAGATGTGGTTGGTAAGAGCGCAAACATTAGTGAGTTGATGAACAGCGCCTGCGTATCAATCAATCATCAAAACTCACTGGCTGCTGTTGCAAACAAAGCACTCGACAAAGCGTTTAGAGAATAAAAAAGGGAGAGCCGAAGCTCTCCCTTTTCGTCGTTTGGTAGGTTAATCCTACTCTTATCTTACATGATGTTAGAAACAGCCACTCTGCGATAGTAGACGTTCTGGTTAGCAGAAGCAGGACTCGTGTTGTCAATAACACCGTCGCCAGCCGAAGTAGCGAACGGATTTGCGACCATGCCGTAGCGAGTCTTAAAGCCGATCTTAGGCTGGAAGCTATCTTCGCCAACCGCACGAACCATCTGCAATGGAACGTATGGGCAGTAGAAGATACCAGCATCGAATGCGCTAGAACCCTTATAACCAACAATCATGTAGTTACCACCTGCATATGGGTCAATATAGACCTTCATGCGACCGTTTAGAACACCAGCAAATGTGTTGCCTGTGTCGTCAACGTTTAGCTTGTTAGCAAGAGCAGGAGCGTAATCTAGAACGCCTGCCATCTGAAGAGCAGAAGCAACATCAGAAGAGCAAACTAGAACATTGCCCTTACCACGACGGGTCTGCTTGGCAATCTCATTGGCTTCACGCTCAATCTGGAACATGAGACCCTTGAACTTCTCGACGCTCCAACGACCATTAGAGTCAACGTCTAGGTCGAAAGTACCAGCAGATGCTGTGTCGCTCTGTGCGCCAGCTTTAGCTGTGTGGAAGATTGTACGAATAACTTCACGGTTGATTTCCGAAAGGATTTCAGCCGAAAGAATATTAGCAAGCTCTGTCTCAGCGTCAAGACCGTGGATAGCCTTTAGGTCTTGTGCTAGTTCAGTTGTGTACTCTGCTTTGAGGGCACGAGACTTGGCTGTAACAGTAACCTTGTCGATTGTGAAACCCATTTCTTCGTAAGCAGTATTGGCTTCCATATTAGCTGTAGTTACGCCAGTACCCGTTGTTTCGGATGTAGCACCGAGAGCATTAGCGTGTGTGCCTGTACCAGAGAAGTCGGTATCAGCTTCGTTGAACAATGCTTCCTGAGTAGTATCAAGAAGGTTAGTTGTGTTAGCGAAGCGAGACTTCATAGCGAAGATGAGACCAGAAGGACCAGTCATTGGCTGAACGCCGCAGATATCATAAGCCATCAGGTTTGGCATAGAGCGCCGAACGAGAGAGATAAGAACGGGATCATAAGTGTCAACGTTAGTTGCGCCGTCACCAATGTTGTTCGCTGGTGTTTCGTTAAGTAGTGTGTTGGTTGACCAAGCACTACCTTCTCTCAAAGCCACTTGTGTGTTTTCTAGAATAATAGCAGTTACTGCTCTCTTATGTGGATCGCTAATCCCTTCGAGGTCTGGATGCTCCAGAATAGGCTGCCACTTGGTGTTTAGTTCTTCGTTTAACATTTGGAAGATTCTCCTTAACTAAGAATATTTGATGTAATTATTTATATTATTTGATATTTCTAAAAGTCTTGCTGATAGATTTAGCGTATAGCGCCATCTGAGGATCAACATACTTTGTATCTGATTCCTCATTTACTGGGTCTAATTCGTCTGTCTCTTCAACAATTGCTGATTTGCCGAAATAGTTTTCTTTGATGATTTCGACCTTACGGCTGTAATCATCAAGGTCTACATATTCTAGACCTTCCGTAAGTGAACGCAGCTTTTCAGCCTGTGTGTATGCGAGGCCTTCGGAAAGGGTATCAAATACATCGGACTTCTTAGCTTCATCAAGCTCTTTAGAAACCTCAATATTGGTATCGATTTGTTCATTGAGGCTAGCTTCAAGTGCTTCGATCTTCTCTGCCATTTCAGCGACCAGATCGACTTGTTCATCAGGCACATCAATACGATGCTCTGAGAAAAGTTCTTTGAGACCAGAGATGAATGACTCTGCAATATCGGAACGAATGCCGCTTTCAACTGCAAGCGTATTTTCTTCCATCCACTGTTCTGCAACATAATCTAGATATGCGTCAACCTTCTTAGTGAGGTCTTCTGTTGCTAATTCTGCCTGTTCGTCTAGCTTAGAAGAAAATTCTTCTTCTAGGCGTTCGACTTCGACATTAACTTTCTCTAGAACAACTGTCTCAAAGAGAACAGCAGCTCTTTCTTTAAAATCTTCGGATAGGTCTTCACCACTAAAGATTTCGTTTACTGCTTCGTCCATAGACTTACCAGCCTTTTTCTTTGCAGATGCTTTAATGACCTTTGCTTCGTCATCTTCTTCATCTTCGTCATTATCTTCCGCATCAGCGGCTTCTTTAGCGGTTGCTTTGTCAGCTTTACGCTTCTTAGCATTAACTGGGGTTGGGTCCATTACTTCGGACTCATCCCCATCAGATGCTTTCAATTCGTCTAACTGATCAAGTTCTTGATCTGACATGTGTTGTCTCCTTAGAGTTTATTAGTTATTTTCTTTATTTATAAAAATTTTTATTTTGAAATATTATTTAAGAATTTTGCGAATAGTTTGAACTTTTGTTCCTCAAGTTTGCGAGGTGAAAGTTTCTTGGTCTCTGCAACCATCTGTTCGACCACTTGTTCCCGCATCCAGCTACCAGAAGCGATATCATAAATCCATTCTGACCCCTCCATAATACCTTTTACAAAAGCGTCTGGAGCAGATGGATCAGCAACAATATCACCGGCAGTAGCAAGCATGAAATCACCTTGCACTTCCATAATACCTTGTTTGGTCGCCTTAATTGATCCCATACCACGAGACGATACTCCAAGTGTAGCACCTTCATCCATAAGATTTTTTACTACCTTACCCATTGGAGTGTCCATAATCTTTGCTTTACCCACAAAGTTCGAACCCTCTTGATGCAAGTCAGTAATCATATGTGATACTCGTTCAAGGTTGATGGTAGGTCCATCAGGATGCCCAAGTTCACCAAAAGCTCTATTCTTCTCTACGAATTCTTTATTATATCTCTTCACTTCTTTCGCAATAACTTCAGAAGGATAGACACGACCATTGCGATTCTTGAGGTCGCCTTGCATAAAGACGCCTTCAATGAAGTAGTTTTTAGGCTTACCATCTTCAGCAGCTTCTGTGATGTATTTAACATCATCGTTTACTTCGCAGATTAATTTCATTGCCTTGTCCTAACCGTTTGAAACTGGTGTTCTGTAAACGTGATTACAGGCTGCGTTTAGACTAATGTGTATTTCTTGATCACCAGCATCACCATCTCTGAGTGATCCAACATCTACCATAATAGTAGCACCTGGGCCAACAGTAACCATCTTAGTGACCGCAGTGCTGTTTGCTCCAAACTCTACATTCGCAACAACGGTTGTGTTACTATTGTAAATTCTTTGAATTCTACTATCAGTAATTTCAGCATGAGTCGTTGTTACTGCTACTGTGTTTGCTACAATTTTAATTGCTGCCATTACTCTCTCCCTTACATTGCTTGCTTGGCGAATGCAAGGATTTCACCATATGATTTTTTATCTTGCATCATTTTTTTAATCATCGTCTTTGCATTTGCTGGGTTCAGCGAATTGTATAGACCATTCAGAGCAGAAGCATCATCCTTTGAAATGTTTACCATGCTGCCATCATTAAGTTTTTGATTGGTAGCACTAATCTTGAACGCTTCATCAAGGTCAACATCTTCCTTTTTCATAGAAATCTGCTTACGAAGGGTTGAACCCAATTCCTTTGCTTTATTCTTAGCATCTTTGATAGCATCCTCTTCAGTTGAACCAGTTCCCACTACAGTATTACCATTGAATGTTGCTGCTTTATATGTGTAATTTGCTTCATCAAGGTCAACTTCTTCCATAACCTTTACTGTAGCTTTGGGAAGAGGTTTAATCTTCTTGTTGATTTTTAGTTTAGTCATAGCTTTTTGAATTGCCATTTTTTCACTAGCAGCGGTTACTGTTGCTCTACCGCCATCAATATCAACTTGATAAGTCTTTGGCTTCTTTTTTTTGTTCATGATATCATCAAATTTTATCTTAGGAGCTTTAGGGCGTCTAGGGGCTTCGTCAAGGTCAGCAGATTCGTATACTTCATATGTTACGCCAGCAACTACGAAAGTTTTATCACCCTTTTCTTTAGCTGCTTTTAGCGCCATTCCAAATGCGTTACCTTCCTTCATCATCTTATTAATCTCAGCACCCTTCATATTGTGCTTCGTAATAAGTATTGTAACTGCTTTTGAACTCACGAAAGGAATGTCTGCTTTGACTAACTTAATAAGCATTGCTTTATCGTCAGCAAACTTATCCATAATAGCAGATAGCTTCTTAGCGTTATCTAAACTAATTTTCTTATCACGCAGTGGCTCATATGCTTTTTTGAGTTGAGCAATACCTGCTGCGCTTTCATCTAACTCTTCATTTGGACCATAGCCCTTTGGTGTAACATCTTTAACGTTAGACTTCTTTTTAGAAGGAACTTGCATTCTCTTCATAAAATCTTTGCCTAACCGCTTCTTTACTTCAGGTGTGAAATCTCCATCTTTTCCAATATATTTGGCGAGATGTGGAGGTAGGGCTTCATCAAGTTCAACAGATTCACTCATCGCTTGCTTTGTAGCAGTAGCATACATTACAGCCTTCCAGCTTTCGCCATACGTTGCCTGTAGCTTCCGCTTCTTTTCTTGAGCAGGAGTCATCTCTTCGTAGCTATTGTTAAGCCTTCTTTTCTCTCTTGCTTTTTGGGCGTCTGTTTTTATACCTGCTTTATGTGTTTTAATAGCTTGCTTATTTGTTCTGATAGAATTTTTATCATCTCTCTTTTTCTTAATTGCGGCGGCTTTCTTTTTAAGCCTGTCGGCTCTGCCAGAAGTAGTAACTCTACCTTTAATAGCGCCACCTACCTTTTTGACACCTTTTTTGATAAGCCTACCAATAAGTTCATCTAACTGCTCTTCAGTAAGTTCGTAAAAATCCAAATCCTCATCTAATGCATATTGCATCAGATTGTTCAAATCATCTTGCTCTAATTCTTCATAAACAGCAGCGTCTTTACCCTCTTCACTATCAGCAATACGCTTCTTCTTTGCAGGAGACTTCTTTGTACCCTTATTGATTTCAGCGTCATTTAGCGGATAGTCAATGGTATCAGCAACGTGTTTGTCTTTAAACCGTTTCTCGCCAGCAGCTTTTGGCTGTAGCACTTCTTGTAAATCTTTAAAGGATAGCATTTGTGGTTTCCTTATAATTTGTTTTTATTTTTATGCGCTATCAATTTCTGGCTCATCGTCGAGGTCAACATCTAAATCCAAGTCTTCCTCTTCGGCACCATTCATCATCTGCTGTGCAATAACTTCTCTTCTAGCATCGATTGCAGCACCAAGTTTATCCTGCATTATATCTTGAAACGCATTTTTAAAATCACTTGGTTGATTTTCGTGAGCATGTTTCAATAAATCTACTACGCTATGTTCTGCCATTATATTAACTCCATATTCATATATTTATAATCGTTACGATTCATCGGATTCCTGATCAGGCTTATCTTCCGCTTCATTATCATCCATTTCATCCTCAAAGTCATCACCGTTCTTTTCACCCTCTTCTTCAATCTGTTCATCAATTTCTTTCATTTCGTCTTCTGACTGCTGAAGAACGTTCATGCGAACCCACTTTTCAGAGTAATACTTGCCAGTGTATTCATCAATCTCAGCAACAATCTGTAGACGATTCTGTAAAACTTCAGCTTGCTTTAATTCTTCAAAGTGGTTATCATGCATAAAGTCGTAGCGAATGCCTGCTTTGATATTAGCCCAATCTTCTGGTGCAATCACACCCTTTAAAATCAATTGCTTCTCAAGAACCTTGTTGAATAGCATAGAGAAGCGATTACGAAGACGATTAATAAACTTAGAAAATTTAACTTCATCTCTTGTAATTTCAGAAGCTCTGCCGAGAGAGAAGCCATTTTCTGTATCGAGTCTTGAAATGGGAACATTAAGCGATTGATATACCTTCTTTTGAAAATATAAAATATCATCCATCTCACCAAGATTTTGACCACCTGGAAGTGTAGTGATTTCGGTTCCTCTACCACCTTCTCTTCTTGGAAGCCAAAAATCTTCCATCATCGTCATAAATTTACGGTCATCACGAACTTCACCAGTAGATGCATCATAAACAAGCCTGTTCTTGTGCTTTGCCATCATGTCTCTTAGATATTGCTCTGCTTTCATCTTAGGCAGATTGCCAACATCAATATAGAAAATACGACGCTCTGGCGCACGAGAGATGCGATAGATAACAGCAGCATCTTCAAGCATTCTCAACTGATTCATAGGCTTGATTGCCTTATGTAGATGAGAAAGAACGAGAGAATTGTTTTCGTTTAGAATACCAGACGTTGTATGAACAATCGAGTCTATTGCAATCTTGATACCTTTTGTACCATCCATTCCACCAGCAGAGCCTACCGAAGCAGCACTTGCAGTGTTGAATCCCTTTTCATTGTAAACGTAATATTCATTCTTTACTTTTTGAAGTGAAATTTCACCTTCACGCTTCTGTTCAACTTCTTTTATCTTACGAATCTTTCTTGGGTCGATAAAACGAAGTTCTTTGATACCCTCACGGACGTTTGTGTCATCAATGATAGCGTGATAGTAAAGTCTACCATCAACATACCACTTCTGAAAAACATCATAACCGATATTGGAAAAATCTAACAGGCGAACAACTTCGTCAAACTCTTCACGAATTCTTTTTCTAATTGAATCTGGTTGATCTACGTCATCAGTAACGCACTCAACGACCTTTCTATCATCAGTCACCACAACTGCTTCATTTACAATATCTTCAACTGCTCTTTGCACTTCGGGCTGTTGTACCATATTGCGATATTTTGTGACAAGCTCTGCTTCATTCTTTGCAGAACCTTCTAGATCGACATATGTGCCATATGCACCACCAGCAGTTACAACTGTAGCGCCGTCGTCATCCACCGGAGGAGCGAACGATTCAATGCTTTCTGCATTCTCTTTTTTTCTCTTAATTTCAAAGCCGAATAGATTTCTTGCCATACTGATATTATACCTCTATAGATTGGAGGGGACTGGATGTACCAGCCCCCATATGAATCTATTTATATTAGGCGGTTGAGTTGCCTGTTACGCCACCAGAAACTTCCCAGAAGTCGTATTGGAACGTAACTGTAAATTCTTCAATCGCATCAGTTGTTTCCCAAGCCATTTCAATAGCAGAAACTTCAGTTGGGAACATACCATTGAAAGTATACTCACGAATAGGAACACCAGTCTTTGAGAACTGCGTAATCTGAGCATTAGACTTATATAGTAGAGGTGAAGCAGAACCAAACTCACGGATGTTACCAGCGTGAGAGTTGATTGAGTTTGACCACTGTTCCATTGCGTTACGAATGAGAAAGTCTTCATCGTTGATGATAGTAACTGTCCATTCAGCAAATGTTCTGTCGCCAGCAACTTTAATCTTGCGACCAAAATATGGCACTTCAATCACACCTGTTGTAGATGCTGGTATCTGTGCTGCTTTGACCATGAATGGAACTTTAATGTCACCTGCGCCGTTTGCCGGATTAGAAATTTGTACTTGGAAGAGCGATGCTCTCGCTCCCCCTAGCACTAATTGGCTTCTAATCTCTTGAATGTTGAAAGCCATTTATATTAACTCCTTTGTTTAATACTATTTATCGTTTTTATTAGAACTTACCTACAATTTCTTCAAACTCTACGCCAGTTCTAACTGCAACAAAGTTTAACTGAATGAAGTTAATTGACTTAGCAGGCTTAATATAAATGTCACCAATAAACTCGTTGCGATCAATAACTCCGCTTGTATTGTTTGTTGTATCACAAACAACTCGGAAGTCATAGATACCACGACGACCCTGTACGTCACGAAGGAATGGCTCAACTAGATTGCGGAACTGTGCCCGTGTAAACTCATCATTGAATTCAAAGAGTGAATACTTAGCAGCAGTCGCAATCGCTTTTTCAAGAACGATAAAGAGACGACGAACGTTGATGCGGTCAAATGCGCTTGGTTTAGCAAGTAGTGTTTTGTCACCAAAGAGAAGTGTACCTTGACCAGCTTGTGTAATCACTGGATTTACACCAGCTTTATAGAGTTGATCACGTTCGCCTTTTTTAGGATTGTATGCTAGTTTGACAACGTTCTTGATGATGCCACGATTGTAACCAGCAGGTGAATACCACGGGTCACGAGTGTCATCTGTGCGAACGCAAAGACCAGCAATGTCACCATTGAGTGGAACATAGCGGAACTTATCGTTATATTTGTCATACTGATATTTGTAACCAGAGTCAACAACAGCGTATGATGATTGAGTTAGAGCAGCTTCAAATGCTAGAACCTGATCAAGTTCAGCACCGAGTGCTTGCTCAACAACATCACTGCTTTCTGGTGAGATGAATACAACGCAATCTTTACGAACTTCAGCGATATTATCGATAAGATAGTTAGCGATAACTGTGTTTGCTTTACCAGCAAGAACAAGAGAGATATCAATCTCTTCTGCATTTTGATAGAGGTCGATACCTCTAGCAAGTCTTGATAGAGCAATCGTTGATTCGGTGCCGTTTGTGCCTTCAGAACCATTTGAGAATGATGTATAGTTGGCACCATCAGCAAGTGAAGCGGCAGTTGTCCAAATGTAGTTTGAACGTTCGTTGATTACATCCTTGTAGAAAATAGAATTACCTTGATCATCTAAGGTGCCGTCTGTTCTACTAACATCAGCGTAAACTTCGAGGATTGTGTTTGCTGTACCAGTGATACCACCATCTTCGTCAACAACGACGATATGAGCATTAGAGCCAGAAGGTGCGCCATCCACATTTAGATAGTGTGCCCACTTACGAGTAGCTGTTGTGGGTGAAGTATCTGATAAGCGATATGCTGGAGCAAAAGTGATGAGAGCGTAATCTGTATTGCCAGATTCCACATCGGCAGAACTAACAGTTAAATCTTGGAATCCAATAGTTGAACTACCAACACGAAGAATGTCGCCAGCAGCTAAATTTGTACTGGTTAAGAAACTGTTGGCAGCCTGAACTGTTGTAGCACCTGTAGTGATACCTGTTGTGAGTGTAATTGCTTCAGAGAAATCAGCAGCATCAAAACATACTGAGATTTCTAAATTGTTACCCCATGTGCCTGCTGATTGAGCGACGAATTCGCCTTGACCAGAAAGTGCTTCTGATTCTGTGCGTGTTTCGATAAGAAGTGTCGTATTACCAGAAGCAGAAGCAGTTACAGCATCTGCGGCTGTGACACGAGTAACGTATAGTTTGTTACCATATGATAGAAAGTTAGAGGCAGTTAAGAATGTTTCATAGTTGTTTGAGTTTGGCTTACCGTAACGAGCAACTAAATCTTCCTCAGAAGTGATAAGAGTTGTTTGCTCTACTTGACCTTGTGTAAAAGTGCCGACAATGACACCTTCTGTTGTTGATACGGCAGGAACTACGGTCGAGAGATCAATCTCCGACACATTAACACCTGGGCTTACTTGAAATGGCATAGTTCATTTCTCCTTGTAATAGAGATTTATCGTTATTGAATATTTCTATTATTTATAAAAAACGATATTTTACTGAGACGATAACCATCCTCCATTCCCACGATCAACATGAACAATGTCTTGTGTTGTTTCATTGTTACCAGCATCATAGAAACCAAAAGGCAAGAGGTCTTGCATCATTTGTTCTTCGCTTCGTTGCCTCAGTTTCGTAAGAGTATTAATATCTGTAATCTGACTAAAATATTGTTGTGATGATAACCAAGCAAACAGAACCAGACACATAACTAAATCGTCATGGCTCCCAGATTCTGCTTCGTAGCTATTACCTTTTCTAGAAAACTTTGAAAGTTCATTGATAGTGTCAAAGTCGTTAATAATGATTTGGTCTTGCTCTATCATCATCTTTAGAATAGAACATCCAGTAGCCTTCACCGACTTTGTTGTTCGAATACCTTTATCGATGTTCTTACCACTAAATCCACTTGATATTCTCTTACCAGACCTACCAGCAGATTCAGTTGATATTAAATTTTCAATTTCGTATTCATAATATAGCAAATCAGACACTTGCCCACCAATATCGTTTACCTCAACTAGAGTGTGTGCATTATTATAATATGTTGTCATTCTATGTATAACATCAGTATATTCGATAGGTGTGACAAAACTATCTCTGTATACACACACTTGTTGATATGGCATTGCTGTAATATCGATGATTTGCAAGGCTGAATAATCTAAACCTTTACCTCTTGACACATCAACTACGCAAGCATACATTCTATCTTTTTCGGGTTGTTGGTATACTTTGATACCGGCTTGATCTTGAACTGGCGTTCTGTGAAATAGCTGCTTGAGTTTAGACCCGTCAATAAGCGTACCAGAACTACCAAGAAACTCACATTCAAATTCCTGTGCAAATTTCTGTGTATCAAAGTCCATAGAAGCAAGGGTTTCTTTCTTCCATTTCTCACCTCGACCCGGCACTTTATACCAAGGAACTTCTACAAAAGCGTATCCATTACGCTCTTCTTTTGCCCCTTGAAAAGTCTTGTAGAAATGATTGAGACCGTTTGGTGTAGAGGTTAGCAGAATCTTTGTTGTCTCACCAGAAGAGATTGTTGGAAAGACTGAAGCAAAAAATGAGTCCCAGTTATCAACGAAAGCAGTCTCGTCAATATACAAATACGATACGGACTTACCACGAATCGCAGATGAAGAAGTTGCAGTGGCAATAATCTTACACCCATTCTCAAACTCAACAGAGCCTTTGTTCCACTCGACAACGCCTTGTTGAATCCACCTCGGAAGTGCTTCGAACGCAATCTTGATACGGTCAAGAATCTCTCTAGCAGCATCACCTTTGTTAGCGAGCAATGCTACTGTTTTATGTTCTTGAAACAAAATGTAATGTAGAATGAGAACAGCAGCAGTTGTCGTCTTACCCGCTTGTCTTGAGGTATTAACGATGACATTTCTGGAGTCTTGAGATTTTTCTATGATTTCTTTTTGATAATCATATAGCACAATAGGAATAAGACCGTGGTCAACGTGAACGATTTGAATATACTTTTCAGCAAAGTAGACCACATCTTTTGCACACTTGACATACTCTGCTACGAGTTCTTGTGTCCATTCAATCCGAGTGTCTTTTCTTTTTAGATTTGCGTTTCCGTTATAACCAAGTCTTTCTATATTCATTATAGTTCTTTCAACGCTTTCTGTAAGTCGGCTGTTGACCCAACAAACAGATTATTGTTCACTGTCTGTGGTCCACCAAAGTCTTCTTTAGGAGCAAGTTCCTGCTTCTTTTTAGAAAGGTCGAGTAGGTCTTTGTTAGCATTTACAAGAGTATTCATTAGAGTAGACACAACTTCATACGCTCTTGGATGCTCCGAAGCACGAGCAACATCTATCATCTGCTCAAGTGCATGATTGCCTTGTTCAATGACAGAATACAGATTTTCTCTTGTATATTTGAAATCGTTTTCAATATCATTATCTGTCTTTTCAGGAATAATGACTGAAACACTTTCATGCTTTACTGGTTCTAACCCTAAAGCATCAGTGATAGTCTCATCATCCATCTAACTATCCTCTACAATAACAATATATGCAAAATCATCGTCTTTGTTGATTAGTGAGTGGTCAATCGATTCGTTATCTGGCACTGAGATTGTAACGGTTGGTGTTGATGAATAGCCAGAGCCACCGCTTGTAAGAATAATTTCACGAATACCATCGTTGACAACATTAGCACTTGCTGTTGCAGTGTTACTACCCGAATCAGGAGCAGAGATTGTAACTGTAGCGCTGTTGTACCCAATACCATCAGTGATAATTTCAAACGATGATACGCTATCACCAGATATCTGAGCATTTGCTGTAGCACGAACTGTCTGGCTAGAAACGAATCCTGCTGGGTCACCATTTGCTAGTAAGCCTGGGAATACCTTGACGCTTTCCATTGAACTATTAGAATAATCTCCGTTTGCAAACTGACTATAGAAGTTGACGTTAGCAAACTTGATGATTTTCTTAGTGGTGACTGGACCAAAGAAGTAACCTTTCATCGTGAACGTTAGCGTCCAGATTACAACTCTTCTCGTATTGAAATCTCCATCATATACTTCTTCACTAGTGATAGAATTCATAATTGTGGGTATGTCAAAATATTCATCTAAAGCATCGATAAGTTTGACGGAAGCAGTCCATTCTGGTTTGAAGAATGGAAGAATTTGCTCTATAATCTTAGTGCCATCTTCAGAATACTTTGCCATGATAGACAAGGTAAAGTCCATGTTGTATGGTGCTGGTGCAAATTGAGTCGTTAAAATGTTATTATTAGCTGATGATGTTTTCGTGTTACGAACTCTACCAGTCAGTCTACGGTCTGGATCGTATGATACATTTGTCATCTCAAACGACATACGAGGCAATGAGATTGATGCGGGACTATTCAGATTTGGGTCGCCCTCAAGTCTTGCGAGAAACTTCTGCATTGGACCATAAGCGATAGGAACACGAAATTGTTTTTTAGTTACACTACTATTATTTTCACGAGAAATCAAAATCTCATTGAATAGCGTACCAAATACCGTGACATATCTGCGAAGAGAACCATGATAAAAACTATGACCAAACATTAGAACCTACCTCCTTCAGAGAACGGATCAGCTTCAGAGAAGTCGATGATACTATCCGCTGCTGTTTCAAAGGTGCTATTGTCAGCAAACGAGTCTTGTGTTTCTAAATACTCGATAGACGTATTAGAGGTTGTCTCAAACCCAGCAAACAATGTATCAATCTCTGCTACACCTGTGCTGAAAGTCTCTTGTGAATACTCAAACATTTCACACCTCAAATCATACATCTGTAGAGCGCCCATCTGATAGAACACTGGTTCATGCTCAACAAACTTAACCTCAAACATCTTCTTGTTGAGAGGAAAATAAATCAAATCGCCTTCAAGTGGTCTATCGTTTTGAGTATATTGTGCTACGTCAAGTTCGAATGTTCTTCTGGCAATCGTCAGTGTCATCTCATCACGAATCTCTAATCCAAACTTTGATAGGAAGTCACCTTCACCTTCAAAGCCATCGAAGTTTTTAATGTACATATCAATGAAATCTGCTCTCTTGTATTCAGAGAGGTCATCTTCATTCAGAACGTCATCTAATGCACCAGCGGTTCTTGTGATGTAGTAGATATCATGTCCGTGTATTTTGATTGACTCAATAACCAAATCTTCTATGAGATATTGTTCCATAGAGGCTTCAAAGTTATTGAAGTATACTGAAGTTGCCATAAATCTTATCCTGTCATATCATGTACGGGCAAGGAATAAGAACTAATCATATCATCTTCGAGACGTTGAATCTCTTCTCGTGCATCAGCAAGAATTTGTTCACCGTTGAATGTTACACCACCGGGTAGTTGCATTCCATTAAACTTTGTGAGGTTCGAACCCCATTGATACTTAATCTTTGCTGTAGCATAGTTCTGTAGCCAGCGGTCTTTGTAAACATCAGCATACGTTGCTGGGTCAACAATCTGATAGCACTCTGCAACAATATACTCGCCAGCAGATACTTTTTCCCAATCCATATCAATATGAAGACGATTGACGTTACGATTGTAGCGAATAGGCTGCTTACCAACGAGCATCTCTTCAATAAACTGAATATGCTGCATTGCCATCATATACTCAGAAAGTCTGTATGAACTCATATCATACATATCATTCAGAGCAAACTGATAGCGAATGTTGAATATGTTATTGACAGAAAGAGAGTCGCCAATATCAAAAATATTTACTACACCAATGATGTTCTCTGCGATAGTGATATATTTGTTTGTGATATCAGTAGAAGTGAGAACGTGCTTTAGAAACGTTTTCTCTGTACCATCAAAATGATAGTCCCAGTAATATGAGAATGCTTCTTCAACACGGTCATCAACTTGGTCATCATCAACGTTAATCTCAATCACTGGCTTACCTAGTTTTCTGAGGCACCACTCTTTAAATTCTGCTTTTGTAGTTGGCTGTGCCATGTAAGGCTCCTGTGAGTTTCTTTTTATTTATAAGAATGCATTATCTCTTCAATTTCAGCGGTAAGTTTTTAAATAGGCTTCTTAAACCACTGTCAGACCAGCAGGTTGTACCGCTGCAAGTTCCTCTGGTGTTGTAGCTGCGT
>OJDN01000047.1_pt1 | contig 45069 bp, 78 predicted proteins | sample 1592731 | NCBI WGS metagenome assembly OJDN01 (sample SAMN05416881, study PRJEB24817) | seawater metagenome | isolation source: Sea water | place: Canada:Atlantic | collected 2013-11
CACTGCATATCGTCGGCAGCGTCAGATGTGTATAAGAGACAGGCACGAAAAACTGAACCTATTGAATTTACTAAACATATAAGTGGTGTTCCTATTAAAGTATCGTATGCCGCAAGAGATGAATTAAAAGATAAAGGACTTACAAATAAAATTGCAACAAATATTAAGATGACAACAAGATTTATAGTTAATCATTATAATAAAAAGGGTGTTTATTATATTCAAGTTGGTGGCGCTGGTTTATTTTATATGGGGAAAAATCCTTTAAAATTGGATGTGCCGGAATTAACAGGAGAAATACAGGTTGAGATGGGGTTGAGATTTGGTGGTGCAAAATTATTTTTTAACACTGAACCAGAACGAACTCCTGCCCGTTCAGCCGGACTTAGACTACAAGGTAGATTGAAAACAAAAGGTAAGTCAAAATATAGTTTAGACAATGTAGAAGACGTGCAGAAACTGTTTGGTGCAATATGAAGAACTTTAACTCCTATCTCATAGAACAAAAGAATACTCATATGGAGCATATTGAGGACAACGTTCTCAATGGCGGCGTGAATGGCGCTCGTGAAGCGATTAACTTTCTACGTTCGCTTCGTGATATGCTCTCAGGCGATGCTAAGACTACAGTAGACGCTACGGTGAAATGGGACGGCGCTCCAGCCGTATTTGCAGGGATTGATCCAAATGATAACAAATTTTTCGTCGCCAAGAAGGGTATCTTTAACAAGAACGCTAAGGTATATAAGACAGAAGCTGATATTGATGCAGACACGTCTGGTGATTTGGCAGATAAACTCAAGGCTGCGCTACAAGAGTTTTCGAAACTGGGCATCACAGGTGTCATTCAAGGTGACCTTCTCTTTACCAAAGGTGACACGAAAGACATTACCTATAATGGTGTCAAGCATATTACTTTTCATCCTAATACCATTGTTTACGCTGTACCAAAAGACACTCCATTGGGTCGTCAGATTGCACGAGCCAGGATCGGTGTCGTATGGCATACTACTTACACGGGTGACTCATTTGAAACAATGTCAGCAAGTTTTGCGAAGCCGATTGCACAGACTCTGATAGAAACATCTAGAGTATTCTCTACCGATGCTGTGTATCGTGATGTTTCTGGCAAAGCTATGATGACAGAAAAAGAGACTGCTGCGATTACAGCAATCCTATCAGACGCTGGTAAAATCTTCAATAAGATTGACCGTGCTACACTCAATGGCATTTCGGACAACGATGAACTTCTTATGAGAACAAAAACATTCCTCAACACAAAGGTTCGTGCTGGTGAGAGAATGGGAAATACAACAAAGCTGACCAAAGACCTTATGAAGTATCTCATGGATTACTTTGGAAAAGAAGAAGGTAAGCGTAAGACAGAGAAGGGTAAGTCTGGTGTCCGTGGTCGTCAAGCATCTGTTATGGACTACTTTACAAAGACTGATAATAAAAAAGTTAAACTGATTTTTGACCTGATGGATAAGATTGTGCAAGCGAAGGAAATCATCATCAAGAAGATGGACCAAGCAGCTACAATCAACACGCTACTCTCTACAAAAGATGGATACAAAGTTACGGGTCAAGAAGGTTTCGTTGCTGTAGATAGAATGAAAGGCAATGCTGTAAAGCTAATTGATAGACTTCAGTTCAGTCACGCTAACTTCTCTGCTGATGTGAAGAAAGGTTGGCAGAAATGACAGTATGTCACATTGCATAAATAGTTCTATCAGATAAGCAAAAATGTAGTATCTGATTATGACTCCTACACACTAAATAAAAGCAAGAGACGCCGAAAGGGTTTCTTGCTTTTTTAATATTGAAAATGTAGGAGTTTAACAATGTCAGTAAAAACATATTTCAAAAAGAAAATGGATAACTGGGTAGTAGATCGTCAGATTAATGTTTGCAATCAAATGCTAGGCACATATGGACTGGGCCCAACACATCGTAAAGAAGTAGAACAGATTTATAGTAGACTATTAGCAGAACGCAGAAGTTGATAAAATATCTCTCGTAAAGAATTATAAATAGGGTTGATGCTTGACGTGTCAGCCCTATTTTTATATGAAAACGGAGTTCGTTATGAAACCAACAAAAGCATATATTCTCAAAATTGATACTGATTTATCAAACGAGTATGCAAAGACTGCTGCTGATTCCTGTGATAAAATAGGAATGCCTTGGGAGTATTTTGAGGGTCTTCAGCCAACCGAAGACAATGATAGCCCTTGGGAATACGTTCAAAAGCAAGGCGTTAAGTTTGACAATAAGAAGCCAAGTACAAAGGGTAAAGCTGCTATGGCGACAGCAGGTCACTTTCTTCTGTGGCACAAGATAAGAGAAGAGAATGATTGTGCGATTATTTTAGAGCATGACGCACTTCTATATCACAAAGTAGATATAGACATACCGGACAACGCACTCGTTTGTCTAGGGTATAAAGTCAGAGACCCAGAAAGCTATAATCACGAACAGATTGGACCTCCCTCACGATTAGAGGAGAGGCGAAGACATGGTGGCGCTCACGCATATGCTCTCACTGCGGCTACAGCAAACACATTGCTAGAGAACGTAAACAGTGGTAAGAGAATCAATCATATTGACAATCAGTTCTTTCTAACAGATAATAGTCGTGGCGATGTTAAGTTGTTTATCACAGACCCAATAGCCGGTATTGGTTGGTTGAGAGAATCGACAATTTGGGGTAAAACAGCAGTTGATAATTATCAGCCTATATTGGAGTCTTTCAAAGAGAACTACAAATCAAAAGAAAATCTAGGCGAGAAAAAGGGTGGTGGTATTTAAATGAAACGATTATTATTCCAAATCTATATTCCTATTCGTGGGCAGAGCAATCTGTATGATCTATGTACAGAGTCAGCAGCGAAGTATTGCGAGAAGTATGGCATCGACCATGTGATTATGAGAGAGCCAAAACTTCGTATCAATCCAGAGATGGCTCGTACTGGGCGTAACAAGATTGGATTGATGAAAGAAGCAGGCTATCTACCAATCTTCGAGAAGGAGTGGGCGTTCACATATCTGGATGATTACGACCAGATTGCTGTTATCGATTCTGATATTTTCATTCGTGAATCAGCACCAAACATCTTTGATGACTTGCCATCAGAATATGATTGGGGTGGTGTGCTAGAAAGAGACCTACCACTCTCTCATAATCATCGAAGAAAGATTCGTGGATACTCTGGCGATATGTTCAAGAAAGCGCCATGCAACGATGTTGACTGGCAGTGGAACGAAGACGGCGCTGGGTTTATGAATATGGGTATGATGCTATTCAACAACTCGATTCGCAAGTATGTTCCTGAGTACAAAGAACCTGATAAATTCATTCATCGACCACTGTTCAAAGACCTCGTAGATGGTGTTGGATTATTTCGCTACTCGACAGACCAAGTGCTGTTGAACTATTGGCTTCGTAAAGACGGTGCTAATGTCAAGCATATGGACTGGCGATGGAACGCTTTGTATCGTGGTGCTGAAGACAGCAAGATTCCAGAAGCACACTTCATTCACTTCTTTCTCAAGGATCATCTGGGTGATAAGGGCGAAGATATGAACGCTATCAAAGGAATCCTTGGGATATGAAGAAACTGTTTATTCACATACCAAAGAATGGTGGTATGACAATCAGGTGGCCAGCACTCAGTGGTCCTCTCAAGCCATACGTTCAGATAGTTGATAGAACAAATCTCAAGTCTGGTCATTATATTGATAATGTAAAACGAAAGATGATTGAGACTGGTCATACAAGAGACCCAGGGCTTGAGCATGGTAGATGGAGAGATGTTCATCCTGATGTAACAAGTAAGATGACTGCATTCGCTATTGCTAGAAATCCGTGGGATAGAGTTGTGTCGAAGTATTGGTTCGCTTATAAGGGTAGATTCGTTGAAAAAAACTTACCAGAAGATTATGTAGACGTTTCATCGTTTGAAGCGTTTCTAGAAGAAAGACACAAGTGGGTTGATGTTGAGTATATGTGGCACAGAGCAATCAGACACTGGACACCAGTTTATGACCATGTGTGTGATGAGAATGATATTGTTAAATGTGACATACTAAGATTAGAGCATCTCAACGATGAAATGTGTAAGTATCTGGGCATAGAAGAAATGACTCGTGCCCGTAACGTCACTGATGTGAACAAGAAGACTTATCAAGAAATGTATACACCAGAGACGATTCAAATTGTGGCAGATTGGTATCAAAAAGATATTGATTATTGGGGATATGATTTCGATACTGGACCAACCAAAAACTATTGGGCTTTGAGCAATGAAACTTAATGAAATCTTCAGAAAACACTCTTGTGATAAAGACAAGCATCATTACTATGAGGTATATGCTAAAGACTTTGAGACACGGAGAAACGACCCCATCAATATCTTAGAGGTTGGTATTTGGAAGGGTACAAGTCATTCATCTTGGATTGAATATTTTCCTAATGCTCAAGTCTATGGTGTTGATATCTTCACTCGAATTACGCCAGAAGAACTCTCCATTTTAAAACATGATAGAGTTCATTGGATGAAAGCAGACTCTACCTTGCCAGAAATGAAGAGTGCTATCGAATCTGCTTGGGGTGATGTTAAGTTTGATTTCATCATCGATGATGGTCTTCACACACCAGAAGCAAACACAAAGACGTTTGAAAATCTTATCGGCTTTCTAAAAGATGATGGTATCTTTTATGTGGAAGACGTTTGGCCTCTTGATATCATGACAGAAAATGAGTGGTCACATCAGTGGGTTAAAGATAGACCAGAGCGTTATAACTTAGAGCTTTGGGGCGGTTTTGCGAAAGCAATAAATCAATATAAGGTAACGAATATTGATTTGAGGAAGTCGTCTCGTATACCAGACAGTTACATTGTAAGGATAGAAAGATGAAAGCGTATGCAATCGTAATGAAAGACCACGCTCTATCTGAGGGTGGATATGAAGAACTTATACATTCGTCAGTTAAAGTTAAAAATGACTTTACAATCGAAAGATTTGATGCTATCATAGAAGATAATGTTGATGAGCATATGAAGAAAGAAGGTTTGAAATGGACATGGCCAGACAGTGGTCGTGTATACAATGAGAAACTCAAGATGAAGTTTCATTTTTATGGTGGACCACTAAAGCGTCGTTATGCCTGTGCTATGAGCCACTACTATCTGTGGAAGAAGTGTGTAGAAGAGAGCGAACCAATTCTAATTCTAGAACACGATGCTAAGTTTCTTCGTAAGTTTGACGCTCAATATGTGATTGACTCAGACTATGAAGTGATTGGTATCAATGAGCCAAGAGGAAACACTCGTATGGATGGTCGTTTTCATTCTGTGATACAAGCTGCACCAGGACCGCTTCTTGATTGCCCGGTGATTGATAATATGGAAGTTCCACAAGGTATTGCTGGTGCATCAGCATATGTTATTAAACCAGAAGGAGCAGATCAAATCATTGCTGCTGCTTATGATCATGGAATGTGGCCCAATGATGCATTGATATGTCAACAACTCTTTCCATTTCTTGGTGTAACAAAGACATACTATACTGATACACAAAGATTAAAATCAACAACATTTACTAATGCATAATAAGCGATAACGCTATTATACAGCATTTGAAAAAATAGTCAATACTTATTTCGTATAAATAATCGACATATCATAGACCAGTCAAGTCTACGGAAAACCTGGAGAGAAAAATGGAAGACGAAAAGAAGTCCAAAAAGGACAAGAAGAAGAACGATGCTGTCGTAAAGAATACGATTGATATCAATCCATCGTTAGAAGAGGCCGCATCGCAAACTGTGGTATTCTCGTTTGGAAGGATGAATCCTCCTACGATTGGGCATGAAAAACTCGTTGACAAGATCAACGCAGTCGCAAAACAGAACAATGCGATGCCACATCTCTACCTCTCACAATCATACGATTCAAAGAAGAATCCATTGCCATATGCTACTAAGATTGCTCTCGCAAAGAAAGCGTTTGGTAATATGGTCACAAAGTCTCGCTCAAAAACAATTATGCAGGTTGCTAAAGAGTTGGAAGACATGGGCCATACAAAACTCATTATGGTTGCTGGTTCAGACAGAGTTGAAGAGTTTAAAACCCTACTCAACAAATACAACGGTAAAGACTACACATTCGACTCTATTGAAGTCGTATCTGCTGGTGAACGTGATCCAGATGCTGAAGGTGCAGAAGGCATGTCAGCGTCTAAGATGCGAGCCGCTGCTTCTGCGGGTGATGAGAAAGCGTTCAAGTCTGGTCTTCCTAAGAAGCTACAGAGTTTTGCGAGTAAGGTGTACCAAGCAGTCAGAGATGGTATGAAGATTGCTGAAGAGATGGAACAAGAGCTTGGCGAAGACTTGATGTTCGAAGCTGTTCTCAGTGTCGCTGCTCGTAAAAAGAGAGCGATGGCTTTCAAAAAATCAAAAGCTAAGATTATGCGTGGTCGTAAGATTGCTGCAAAGAAGATGGCATCTCCTGAGAAACTAAAACTTCGTGCCCGTAAAAAAGCAATTGAGATTATCAGAAAGAAAGTTGCTGGTGCAAAAGGCACAGATTATAAAAACCTCTCTCCATCAGAAAAAATGTCTATTGACAAGAAGGTTGAAAAAAAGAAGGGTGCTATTGCAAAAATTGCTAAAAAGCAATTCCAAGGAGTAAAGAAAGCTGAGAAAGAAAGACTTGCGAAGGTTAGACAAGGCCCAGTTGAAGAAAGCGTCAACGAAGCAGTTGCACCTGAAGTCAAAAAGGGTGACACTATCACAGTTAGTAAAAGCGAACGCCAATACAAGATGGGCGGTATTGTAGACCCAAAGACGAAACTGCCATCTGAAAGCGATAAGATGGTCGTTCAGAAAATCACAAAGTCGTCAAAGGGTCGTAAAGCACATCTCACATATCAAGACTCTAAGAAGAGAGGTGGCTATGCTATCTATCTTGATGATATGCCAGACTTCATGTCTGTAACAGTAGAAAGCGTCAATGAAGAGTTTGAAAATCTTTTTGAAAGAGAAGATAAAGATATTGGTGATAAGAAGGGTTCTCAGCCCGCTAAGTATCATAGTGGTCTTGCTAAATCTACAAAGCAAAAGCGTGATGCTCAGTTTAGCAAAGCAGCAGAGAAAGATAGCGATGATGCATCTGCTTATCCAGACAAACACGCAGGCGACTCTGATGCTGTAACAAAGACTTCAACGCATACAAAGCGCTATCATCAGATGTTTGGTAAAGAAAGCACAGTCAAGCATGACCAGCGTTTCAAGCGTTATAGGGTCAACATGGTAAAGCCAGTTGAACTTGATGAGAAGGGTTTCATCGAAGAAGTTGACTATATGCTTGATGATGTTTTGAACGAGATGTTCGAAGAAGTGCTTGTAGAAAAATCTCTTGAGGGATTAAAAAAAAAGTCTGAGAAGTCTGGTATCTCCTATGGCATTCTAAAGAAGGTCTATGATAGAGGTATGGCTGCTTGGAGAACTGGTCATCGCCCAGGCGCTGGTCAAGAGCAATGGGCGTATGCTCGTGTAAACTCTTTCATAACAAAAGGAAAGGGTACATGGGGTAAAGCTGATGCTGATCTAGCCGCTAAAGTTCGTGGCGAAGAAGTTGACCTTGGTGAAGGTGCTGTAGATACTGCAAAAGCAGCAATCAAAAGAGAAGCAAATAGTTGGAGAACAGATGGTCATTATCTAGAGAATGGTGAAGAATGGGATGGCGACCAACATGCTTATGAGGGAGAAGTTTATACTGGTGCAGAACATGGTCCAGATAGTAAACGCCTCTATCATTATAAAGAGCTATCCTCAAGCATTCGTGCAAAGATTGATGCTGCATTAAAAGAAGAGAAAAAAGAAGAAATTGTTCATGATAACTGTGGAACACCGGAATGTTGTGGTCAATGTGATACCACAACAGATGATGTGAACGAATCGTTTACTGCTATGTTTAACGATACAATGTTTGCTAATAAATTCTCGGAACAAACAGCAAAGGATGGATTCGTTCCATCAGTCGTAGAATCTTCAGATGTAGACGAGTCTAAATTAGGACTTATGTTGAACAAAGATAAATATAAAAAAGCTGTCGAATTAGTTAAAAAAGAAAAAGCTAAAGACAAAGACAAAACTCATAGTGTGGGTTATTGGGCAGCAGAAGTCATTCGCATGAATGGTCTCAAACTTGACGCAAGAACGCTTGCTAAAATGGTTGAAGAAGAATATGGTGCAGGTGAAGAGGGTACAGATGAGTTGAACGCTAAGTATAAGAAGGACACACCCGGCCAATGATGAAGTTTGAGCAACATGCGGATGTAGAAAGGGCGATGCATTTTATGGAAGCGAATAACGTTTCGTTTATTGATAATGTGTATCGTCCTCTCTCGGAGTCGTATTTTGAGTTCTTTCGTGAAGCTAGAAAGAGTTATAAGGAAGGCAATCTGAATGTGTCTCCGCTTGATGCTCAAATTCTAGAGACCAATCTTGGCGAGATGGCTGACTATCAAGGGGAAGAAGTTCCTCTTGATTGCCCGCTTGTCGAAGAAGCTGAACCAGAACTTAACAAGCCAAAACGTGGTGGTCCAAAGAAGTTTTATGTGTATGTCAAAGACCCGTCTACAGGTAACGTAAAGAAAGTTACTTGGGGTGATACAACAGGTCTTAAAACTAAGATCAATGACGTTGCTGCTAGAAAATCATTTGCAGCTAGATTTAAATGTGATACAAGAAACGATAAAACAAAGCCATCTTATTGGGCATGTCGTCTACCACGATACGCTAAGATGCTTGGTATGCAAGTTGATAACCCTAGCTCTTGGTGGTAAAATATGAAGCCTTATATAGATTATGAAAAAGAAGGTGGTGTTTGGATTCGTGAGTTCGACGATGATACGACTGAACTTGAATGGCACCGTGATGAGACAGATAGACTCGTAGAAGTCATTGAAGGTGATGGTTGGATGTTTCAATACGACAACGACTTACCATTTAGTATAAATAGTTCAAATACAATATTCATACCTAAAGAAACGTTTCATCGTCTTCATAAAGGTAAGAACAAATTAAAAATTAAGATAAAGGAATATTCAGATGGTTGAAGACGCTTTAGGACTTTTAGAGAAATTTGCAAAGGTCAGTAAAAAGACTGATGACGGTGATGGTATGGACCCTGTTGGAAAAGGCGATGCTGATATCGACAACGACGGCGATGTAGATTCTTCTGATAAGTATCTTAAAATGCGCCGTAAGGCAATCGGTAAGGCTATCGCTAAAAAAGAAGCTAAAAAGTAATTACACAAACTCAAGAAGGAGATACGCCATGGCACTCTGGGGTACATCAGATGCTGACGAAGCAAAACCAAAGTATTTAACAGACGCACAGAAGAAGCAGGTCTATGCTACATCCGCTGGTTGGGTCGCAGAGCCTGGTCTTTCTGGTAACGGCAATGCAAGCGCCCAACCAGAAGTTCTAGTTGCTATCGGCGCTCAAGCTGTTGGCATTGGTGCTGCTGATATTACTGAAATCGAATTCATCACAACTGCAATTGCAGCATCTACTGCTGCTGCTCTATCAGTTCGTGTTCGCTTCAACGAAGCAGTTGATGTTGTTACCACTGGTGGTACACCACAGCTAACTGTAACGAATGATAGCGCTGGTACAAGCACCAGTGTTAATATCGTTCTGCCATATGCTTCTGGTACAGGTACAAACGAACTTGTATTTACGCATATATGGTCATCAGGCGAACTACTTGCAACAGACGTAGTGTCTATCGGCGCTAACGCTATTGCTCTAAATAGTGGTACTATCAAAGATGCAGGCACTTCTACTGTTTCCACTATCACTAACTTAGCGGCAATTGGAACAGCAGCAGGTACGATTACCGTATCTTAATTTTTTGTAACACTGTGGATTTATCATGGAATTAACTGAAGAAACATTTTTACTATACGCAGCTAAGTACTATGATAATCCACAGTGTAGCAGCCATGAAGAGTTCGAGGATGATCTGAAACGTATACAGTATCTCAAGCGACTCTTCAATCGTTATGAAGGTTCAGGTGAATTAAAGGAACGGCTAATACTCAATCATATTATAGTTCTCTATAACTGTTTTGGTTTAGCAGCAACTAATATCTTATTTTTAAAGCTAGAAGAACATTCAAAAGTTCTAAAGCCGTTCCTCCTGAAACTTAATTTTATGCCAGATTTTGTGGTATATAATAAGAAGCGTGTATTAAGTACAGACATTGGTATGGATTCAAATGTAATAGAGAAGATTAGGAACATCTAATGATTGTCGATTTATTCCTCGTATACAACATGGTTAAACGACTTGCCACTCCTTTCAATGAGTGGGAAGCGTACAAACGTGGAATAATTGATGAGCGTGGTAAAATACTTAAAAGTAGAAAAGACTTGCGTACAATTAAAGAACGAGATGCGTTTGGTCTATACGATTTAATGATTTTAAATCTAAAGAGATTAGTCGAGAAGATTCCTGGCGGTAAAACAAGATTGGGTTCGTATGCGGCTGCTTTGTATCTTGTCAAAGAGGGTAAGAACTACACTGAAGAGACTTCCAATGAGGTTCTTCGAGAAGGATTCATGAGGCACTACACAACACTCTCAGAGAACAATGATATCAACCTTCGCTTTGAAGAGATTGCTAATGCTGCTGGTGGTGGCAATGTCGCTGGTCTACCACCTGATGATCCAGTAGTATCTAAGAAATCACAGAAGAAGCTGTTGAAGCGAAAAGAGCTTGAAGGAGTTAAATAATGCCTATCTTCATTTTAATCTTTGTTCTTATGGGTGTTCTGGGTGGTGTTGGCTATGGTGGGTTCATGTATTATGAGGACACACAAGAGCGTCTTGCTATCTATGCTGAGAACCAAGCGAAGCTAGAACAGGCTGTTGAAACGTCTCAGGCTACAATCAAGCAAATGAATTCTGATATTCAACAGCAACAAGCGCTAAACAAAGAGCTTCAAGGTAATCTGACTAAAGCTACTGAGCAACAGGATAAACTGCGTAAAGTTCTATCAAAGCGTGATCTATCAAAGGATGCGCTGAAAGACCCAAAAAATCTTGAAGAGAGGATGAAAAATGCAACTACAAAAGTTTGGGCTAGGATTGAGTCTCTTAGCGGTAATGATGCTCGCCAGCGGATGCTCCAGCGGGAGAAAGCCGCTGCCAGCAAAGATAGTAACGCAGACGGAGTACCAGTCAAAACAGATTCAGGAAGCGGCCCCGCCAAAACCAATTGAACTGTATGACGTTGATATTCGAGTTGTAAGTGAAAAGAACATTGATGAATTTTTGGAAGAGTTTAGAGGTGAGAATGGTCAATTAGCTATTGTCGCTTTCTCTATTCGTGGTTATCAGAATCTCGCACTAAACGTATCCGAGTTGGAGAGATATATTCGCCAACAAAAGGAAGTTATTCTCTATTACGAAAAGGCGATTAAACCAGCAGATGACGGATCAGAACCAGAACCAACTCAGCAAACTTCAAAGTGAAGTGAGTGACATCAAAACTACAGTTGAGACCAACAGACTTCTAGTTGATAGACTAGATAGAGCAATTGAAAAAATGACTGAAGTTTCGGGTCATATTTCAAAGTTGCTGGCGGTGCATGAAACTCGTATTGAAAATCAAGACGAAAGCATCAGTATAACTCATAAGAGAATTTCTGAACTTCGTGACGACCTTAATCATACGATGGAGCGCAACTACGACTCGATTGTAGCAGAGTTTAAAGTTGTAAGATTAATGTTCGAAAAGCACGAGAAACGTATCATCATGCTTGAAAAGTGGAAGTATGGCGTAATCGCCTCTGCCGCTGCTATAGGATTTTTAATGTCCAAGGTTGATATTTCTGCCATATTTTAGGTTGACATTCCCTACATATGCTGTATAATAGCTTTATCGCTGTTGATGTAAGGAAGAGTTAATTGAATCCTATTGATATGAAGTTTGCTAATCTCTTGTCAAATAGACTAGAGAGATTTAGCGTAAAGTCTATGCACCCATACAGGGTCAACTGTCGTTGTCCTATCTGTGGTGATTCCCAAAAATCGAAGACGAAGGCTCGTGGGTGGATACTTGAACGTAGCCATGAACTGACTGTATTTTACTGTCATAACTGTAATGCAAGTCATAATCTTAGGCACTTTCTAAAGTTGGTTGACCCTATGCTATACAACGACTATGTTTCTGAGCATGGTCTAGAGAAGCTATCAACTAAGAAGAAAGAGCCTACAGCACTAAACTTCAAGACACCGAAGTTTCGCAAGCGTGGTTCTCCTCTCCTCAAAATCAAAAAGATTTCTCAACTCATGCCTAATCACAAGGCACGAGTGTATGCTGAATCACGAAAAATCCCCACAAATAAACATTATAAATTATACTACGCTCCCAAGTTTGTTGATTGGGTGAACTCTCTGATTCCAGGTAAGCTGGAGATGAAAGAGCATTCTCGTCTGATACTACCATTTATAGATCAGCGTGGAACCGTATTTGGATTTCAAGGTCGAGCGTTCGGGTCTACTGATCTTAGATATATTACTATAATGCTAGATGAAGACAAAGAAAAGGTATACGGGCTACAAGATTTAGACTATAATAGTAAATATACAGTCGTTGAGGGACCAATCGATAGTTTGTTCCTTGATAATTCTATTGCGATGGCTGGTGCGTCGTTCAAGAGTTTGATGCGTACTGAGAATGCTACTATCGTATTTGACAATGAACCGAGAAATAAGCAAATCGTTGAGAAGATGGAGAAGTGTGTTAAAGAGGGATATAAAGTATGCTTCTGGCCAGACACTCCAGGCAAAGATATAAATGATATGATAATCAGCGGGATGAAATCTGCTGACATTCAACTCATTATAGATAGTAGTTCATATAGCGGTCTTGAAGCAGAGATGAAGTTAGTCACATGGAAAAAGATATAAGGGAATAGGAAAAAATGGAACATATGGGTATTACAGTTAGCCCAAATAAAGACCAACTATTTGATGAGTTGGGTATTCGTCGTCTTAAAGAGTCATACATGGCTGATGATGAATTAAGCCCACAAGAACGATTTGCTTTTGTTTCTAAAACATTTGGTTCGAATCCTGAACATGCTCAACGGCTATATGAGTATTCATCAAATCATTGGTTAAGCTATTCTACACCTATTTTATCTTATGGTAAATCATCGAAAGGATTACCTATTTCATGCTACTTGAATTGGATTCCAGATACTGCGGAGGGATTAGTTGATACGCTTTCTGAAACGAATTGGCTTAGTATGCTTGGCGGTGGCGTGGGTGTTGGGTTTGGCATTCGTTCTGCTGGTGATAAGTCTACGGGCGTCCTCCCACATCTAAAGATGTATGACGCTTCTTCTCTTGCGTATCGTCAAGGTAAAACACGACGTGGTTCTTATGCTGCTTATCTTGATATTGACCACCCAGATATTCTGCTGTTTCTTGAGATGAGAAAGCCTACTGGCGACCAGAACTTTCGTTGTCTCAATCTTCATCACGGCATCAATATCTCTGACAAGTTTATGAATCTTGTAGAGAAGTCTATGCTTGATCCGAACGCAGATGATAGTTGGGAACTCAAAGAACCAGAGACTGATGAAGTTAGAGAAGTTGTGCCTGCTCGTGAGTTGTGGCAGCGTATTCTTGAAATGCGTATGCAAACTGGTGAGCCATACATTCACTATATTGATACGTCAAATCGCTATCTTCCATCTTGGCTCAAAGATAAGGGTTTGAAGGTTAGACAATCAAATCTCTGCTCTGAGATTACACTACCTACAGACAACGACCGTACTGCTGTTTGTTGTCTGTCCTCGTTGAACCTAGAACACTTTGATGAGTGGTCGCAGAACGAACAGTTTCTTCAAGATGTTCTGGAGATGCTTGATAACGTACTGCAAAAGTTTATTGATGATGCGCCAGACTTTGTTTCAAGAGCTAAATATTCTGCTATGCGAGAACGGTCGGTTGGTGTAGGCGCTCTTGGATTCCACGCTTTTCTACAGAAGAAGAGTCTACCATTTGAATCTGCTATGGCGAAGTCTTACAATATGCGTATTTTCAAGCATATCAGAGAAGGCCTAGACGTAGCAAATTTGAAGCTAGGTAAGAGCAGAGGAGAAGCACCTGATGCTAAGGGTACTGGTCGTCGTTGCAGTCACGTTATGGCTGTTGCTCCTAATGCATCTTCTTCCATCATTATGGGCAATACATCTCCTTCTGTCGAGCCTTGGAGAGCTAATGCATACAGGCAAGACACACTAAGTGGTGCATTTCTAAATAAAAATAAGTTTCTTGACGCTTTAATCAAGAAAAAGATTGACGAAGACCCTTCAATCAACTATGATAGAGTTTGGTCATCGATAATTGCACACGAAGGTTCTGTACAGCATGTGAAGTTTCTTTCTGATTACGAGAAAGATATATATAAGACAGCAATGGAAATTGACCAGCGTTGGGTTATCGAACACGCTGCTGATAGGCAGATGTTTATTGACCAAGCACAGTCTTTGAATGTATTCTTTCGACCAGATGCAAATGTGAAATATTTACATGCTGTTCATTTCTTAGCGTGGAAAAAGGGTCTGAAAACGATGTACTATTGCCGGTCTGAAAAGATTGGTAAAGCAGACAAGGTGTCTCGTCGTATTGAAAGGCAAGTTATTCAAGAACTAGATATGACTGCACTTGCTATGGGTGAAGATTGTATTGCCTGTGAGGGTTGATGATTAAAGGAGCGTTATAATGTTTATGACTGAAGATACGAAGACTTCGTGGAACACACCAAAGGTTGGTTATGAACTAACTGAGAAGCTATCGTTTGAAGATAAAGCTGTTAAAAAGTTTGTGCCAGTACTCAAAGAAATTGGTGTGCATCCGTATCGTTGGGTTCGTCTCACTGTTCCAGAGGGATTCATCTACAAACCATACTGTATGCCAATGGCTCCTGGTTTGAAGCAGTTGCTTGATATTGATTTTGCTAGGAAGGCGTATGTTACATATGACTATCTAGCGTGGAAACTTCGTTGCTATAATAAGGTTAATAAGGTAAACGAAATATCAAAGGAAGCAGAAGAAGCTATCAACGAACTGTTTTTGATGATGATTGATTCCGAAACAGTGAAGTATCCTATTTCAAAATGGAAGAGATATTTGATTGAGAGGTTGATTAAAAATCTCAACGGGGTCGCATTGAAGCCTCGCTCTGAAGACGATAAAAGAGTTGCTGATGAACATTAAAATAGTTACATCAGATTGGTGTACTTATTGTGAAGCCGCAAAGAAACTTCTGAGGGATAATGGGTTAGACTATACCGAGATTGACTTGGCTGATAGTTTTGACCTCATGGCTGAATACAATCTTCGTACAGTCCCTCAGATTTTTGTTAATGAAAATTTACTAGCGGGAGGTTATACTGGTCTCAAAGAGAGCATAGACCTCCTAAAGAAAGGAGATGACGATGAATAAAATCGTTATTGCTGGACTGGTATTCGTAGCAGTCGTTGTTGGTGTTGTGTATATATTTGGAGCTGATATTAAAAGTTCCTTTGTAGAGAAGTCAGTACCAGCAGCTACATTACCCGAAACCCCAACTCCAATCAAAAAATAAGGAGAATACTAATGCAATGGTTTAAAGATAGGTTATCAGAGCGTACCACACTAGATGGTACTGTGCTGGTTGTAGGCGGTCTCGTACTGCTTCTATTGCCAGTAGCAGTTGTTAAGATCGTTGCCGTTTGCGCTCTTGTTTATGGCGCATATACATTATTGATGAGGGGCTAACAAACATATGCTAACCGATGAGAGGCTTTATTTTAAGCCATTTAACTATCCTAAAATGTACGACCTGTGGTTAAAGCACGAGCAATCTCATTGGTTGCATGGTGAAGTGCCGATGATGGAAGATATCAAAGATTGGCGTAATCGTTTATCAAGCGCCGAAAAATATTTTCTTGTACAAATCTTTCGGTTCTTTACGCAATCCGATATCGACGTGGCAGGTGGTTACGTTAAAAACTACCTGCCACACTTCCCTCAACCAGAAGTCCGTATGATGCTTATGGGATTTGCTGCTCGTGAAGCAATCCATATCGCTGCATATTCACATCTAATCGAAACTCTTGGTATGCCAGAAAGCACATACAATGAGTTCCTAGAGTATGATGCTATGCGTGAGAAGCATGAATACTTTATGGCGAAGGTAGACAATGATGCAGTACTACCAGTCAAAATGGCTGCAATCTCTGCTTTCACTGAAGGTCTAGCACTGTTCAGTTCGTTCATTATGCTACTGAACTTTCCTCGTCATGGTAAGATGAAAGGCATGGGTCAGATTGTTACTTGGTCTATTGTTGATGAAACGATGCACGCCGAAGGCATCATTGCTCTGTTTCGTTCATATCTTGAAGAGAACCCTGAAGTTTGGAATGATGATACAAAGGGTCAAATCTACTCTATCGCTGAGAAGATGGTAGAACTTGAAGATGATTTTGTTGACCTAGCATTTCAGATGGGTGAGATGGAAAATCTCACAGCAGCAGAAGTCAAGCAATATATTCGTTACATCGCTGACCGTCGTTTGATTTCTATGGGTATGAGAGGCATCTTCAAAGTCAAGAAGAATCCTTTGCCGTGGGTAGAAGAGATGATCAATGCTCCAACACACACTAACTTCTTCGAGAATCGTTCTACCGACTATGCTACAGCAGCACTCAGTGGTTCTTGGGAAGATGTTTGGGGAGCAAGCAATGGATGAAGCATATGAAAAAGAACATACCTGCGATTCGTGTGGTGCTGTATTTACAATAAAACATGAGGTATATGATGACGTTTTATATTGCCCGTTCTGCGGTGATGATGAGTTGGTGAGCGACGTTGATGAATAGGAGACGATGACATAACATGGTTTTACAATGGTGAAGAATTCTTAGATGTACCTGAAGATTATATCGGATTCGTTTATATTATTACACAATTAGATACTGATAAAAAGTATGTTGGTAAGAAGCTATTTTGGTCTAAGAAGACCTTACCTCCACTTAAAGGTAAGACTCGTAAGAGACGTAAGATAGTTGAGTCCGATTGGCAAGACTATTTTGGTAGTTCTGAGTTGGTGAAGCGTCTTCTACTAGAGAATGGTAGAGACGCTTTTCGCCGTGATATTCTTTGCCTTTGTATGTCGAAGGGAGAGATGGGTTATTTAGAGGCTAAAGAGCAGTTTGATAGAAACGTTCTGCTAGATGACTCATATCTCAATGGTATCATAAACTGCAAAATTCACCGCTCTCATGTAAAATCTTTAAAAAAGGGTTGACATTCGTTTCTAAAATGATTATATTAGATATATCAGAAACGAAAAGGAATGACGATGAACAAATCTCAGATGACTTATGATCAGCTAATGTGCGAATGTGAGAACGCCATCGACGATTTTGCTAAGTCCAAATTCAGTCTGTATCGTAGGCTGATTGTTCTGAAGCCAGCAAAGAAGTATGCAGCTAAGATTGCTGAATATTATTCTCGCTTGCAGGAAGAGCTACGAGAGTTGGTTGAGGATAAAACTCCTGACCTCGTTGAAGCATACGACTATCTCAAACTCCCACAACGAAAGAAGTTTCTCGCATTTGTGACCACTCTTGTCGAAGACGCTAATTCTTATGCTGCAAGCAAGAAGAAGGTGCGTGTGAAGCGCAAGGTGTCATCCGAGAAGATTGTTTCAAAACTCAAATACAAACAGTCTGATGGCGACTTCAAGCTGAATAGCATTGATCCTATCGTCATTCCTCAGAGCGAGGTGCTATTCGTTTTCAATACGAAGTATCGTGACTTGTTTATCTACCAAGCAAAAGAGGGTGAGAAGCTATCTGTAAAAGGTACAACCCTACAGAACTTCGATGAGGATAAATCATTCAAGAAGAAGGTTCGCAAACCCGAAATTCTTAGTAGTGTGCTAATATCTACTAAACTTCGTTCTATCAAAGCGTTTAGTGAAATCAAAACAAAGCCAGGTATTGCAACAGGTCGTATCAATGGCGACTGTGTTCTACTACGAGCGATATAGGAGAGAATAATGGATATTACTTTTACACCAGATGACCCAGAAATTGGCGAGGTGGAGTTTACGTTGGACAATGAAGCCATCGCATCAAATGTTATTTTCTTTCCAAAACGAATATCATCAGACTTTGAGCCTCCTCAGAACAGAGAGCAGCTACACGAGCGAATTCGAGAGGAGCAGGTAGAAGTAGCGATTGACATTGCTACTGAAGTTCTTGTGCAGACACTGGGTTCGCTACGAGATATGGGATTCAATATCAACAAGGATGAGAAGCTAGGGTATGACGCTGCTCTGATGGTAGAATGCACGAAAGCCTTAATCATGAGAATGCAAGGAAACCACCACCCTCTACACAATAACATCGAAGAAGTTATTCCAATGGAAGATTTTGGGACAGACCCAATCACATATTATAATGAGTTTCTATGCATTCTCGACGGTGAGGAATAATTTTTTAAAAAAACTTTAAAAAAGTGCTTGACAGGCCTCTTTTCGTATGCTATTATAAGAAATAATCCAGCTATGAAAGAGATTCGCTATGGTTGACAGAATTACGATGAATAAGGGTGTTGCTCTTGGATATGGCAATCTGGATGATCTAGAACTCATAGGACGTGCCTTTGGGTACGATTTGTATGTTGATAAAGAAGAGCGCACATATCAGGTGGTGTGGGTATATGACCGCAATGTGACCAAACGGTTACGCAATATATGTGGTGAGATGGAGACTCGCTATCGCATCGCTGCAAAGATAGAAATGTCAAAGGAACGTGGTGCATGGCACATCGACATGTTACAGGTCGATAGTCGATATAAGGGCAAAAACCTTGCCATCAAGATTTACAAGTTCCTCATGAAGAAGATGAATATCACACTCAAGGCAGGAACTAGCCAGTCAGCAGGTGGACGGTATGTCTGGAACAAACTTGCTAAGACACCGGGTGTTATGGTGTATGCTAAGAAATCCCCATATTCTAAGGTATTTGATTTTCCCAAAGCAGGTGATCGTGAACTGGCTGGCAATATGTTTAACCTGTACGACAGCGGCGCAGAAATATTCGCTGTTGCAGGTTAAATTTTTTTAAAAAAACTTCAAAAAAGTGCTTGACATTTGCCGCCAGAATGCTTATATTATAGTTATGACAATGAAAGGAAGTGACATGATCGAAAAATATATCCGTGAAGACGGCAAGGTTGCGGTGCTAGTGAGCCATGGCACCGCTGGTTGGAGTACCTGGAACGAAGACTATGGCGGCTGGATGATGTTTGACGCTGAGGTTGTCAAACTGGTTTTGGAAGATAGGCGTGACAAGATTGAAGCGTATATCAAGTCCGAAGATAGCGTCTATGAGGTCGATGAATGGACGTATGTTTGCACCAGTGGTGCCGGACATCTAGATATAGTCTGGGTAGATGCTGGGCGAAAGTTTCGCATCAATGGCACCAGTGAATATGATGGCGCTGAATACATCGAATACGAACATGAAGATAGTTGGTATACAGCGTAACTTTTTTGAAATAAAAGTCACAAAAGTGGTTGACTTTTGTTTTGAAAACTGTTACAATATGTATATTGAATGATTGAAAAGGAAGACGAAAAATGGCTCACGAACTTGAAATCGTAAACGGTGAAGCGCAGATGGCATATGTTGGGGATGTTCCTTGGCATGGTCTGGGTGTTAAAGTGCCTGAAGATACTTCTGCTATGGATATGATGGCGCTCGCTGGTCTCGACTGGCGTGTTGAAGAACTGGAGTCTTTCGTTGAGTTCAATGGTGAGAAGATTCCGACTGGTTCAAAAGCGCTCGTGCGTGACATTGACAGTAAGGTGCTAACTCAGGTTGGTGCTAACTGGAACCCAGTGCAGAACTCTGAAGCGTTTGAGTTCTTCAACGAGTTTGTTGAAGCAGGTAATATGAAGATGCACACTGCTGGCTCTCTCAAAGACGGTCAGATTGTTTGGGCGCTTGCCAAGGTCGAAGATGACTTTGAACTCTTCAACGGAGATAAGGTCGAATCGTTCCTGCTCTTCTCTAACCCTCATCAGTATGGTAAGTCGATTGATATTCGCTTCACTCCTATTCGTGTGGTGTGTAACAATACGCTGACCTACTCTCTTGGTAAGCAGGCTGACAATGCTGTTAAACTGAACCATCGTAAAGCGTTTGATTCTGAGAACGTTAAGGCGACTCTCGGTATTGCTCGCAGCAAGATGAAAGAATATCGTGAGATGGCTCAGTATCTTGGTTCGAAGCGTTACACTGCTACGTCTCTTGATGAGTATCTCACTGAACTGTTTGGCACTAAGACTGGCACGAAAGGTGACCTCACTCGCACGGGTGAGACTGTTCGTGACCTGATGGAGACTCAGCCCGGTGCTGAGTACGCTGAAGGCTCCTGGTGGACTGCTTACAATGCAGTGACCTACTTCACTGACCACGTTGCTGGTCGCTCAAATGACACTCGGATGCAGTCTGCTTGGTTTGGTGCAAATCAGAAAAAGAAGATGGATTCCTTACAGAAAGCGTTAGAATACGTTGACATATCGTAGAACAATGAAAGCAAATGTCTTTATTCGTTTGAAGCCATTTGTCACTCGTGACCCGCATGGTAAAGGAGTGGAAATCGCTCTTAGCCAAGCGGGTATCACTGGTGTAAATGAAATCCGTCAAGGCAAGTTTATCGAGGTTGATGTTGATATCGATGATCCCGCAATCGCTAAACAGCGGGTCAGAGAAATGTGTGAGGGATTACTTGCTCATTCTGTAATCGAAGACTACGAAATAGAAATGGAAATCTAATGCGTAAAATATTTTTTGCTGTTATGTTCACTATTGCAGTTTCTGCTTGTGTGACAAACCAAGATAGCGGTACAGTTATTGGTGGCGTTGCTGGGGGACTTCTCGGTAACACTATCGGCAAGGGTTCTGGTAGAGGCATTGCCACTGTAGGTGGCGCTGTAGTCGGTGCTATTGTGGGGTCTAAAGTAGGCGAGAATATGGACAAGCCTAAGACCGTTGTTCATATGCCGCCAGCCCATTACCTTCCGCACCCTCAAGAACACGAATGCAATGACTACATAACCAATCCTGGCGCATACGATTCGTGTCAGCGTGGTATCAAGCATCGTGAGCATTTAGAGCAGAAGCGCCTTGAGCGAGAAGCATTTCGACGGGGCGCAAAAAAATAATCTTTTTTTGAAAAAAACGCTTGACATTTGCTGTCAGAGTGCTTATATTATAGATATGAACACAGCAAAGAAGGATTCGAAAATGTTCACATACAATCAATTCGCAACACAGGTAGCAGCAACCCTGAAGGGATACGAAGATCGTTACGATCAAATCGTTGCTATCAAGAAAGTCATCAACGAATCAGGGTATTCCCTACTCGCAACAGACAGAGAAACGATTGATAACATTCTAGACATTCTTTACACCATGGGATACAAAGCGTAATGATGAAGTTTGACTACACCTCTCACGACCAAATCGACCTTGGTATGCAGCAGTATATCAAGAGCGTGGCGTGTGTAGATAACATCATCGAGGTGACTCTCGAACAGATAAACGACTATCTCAACAAAATGGATTGGTGGTATGGTGATGAATAAAGCATACAAGGTGTCCGTGATTGCTTTGGTGGCTGCGATAACCTACGCTCTCGTTGCTGATAGAAGCACTGCTGGTAATCCAGATAAGCAATTTCATATAGTATATGAAACGACTGATGCATCTGTGATTGACCAAGCACATTGTCTTGCGACTAATATCTACTTTGAAGCAAGGCACCAAGAAGACGATGAGAAAGAAGCCATCGCTAACGTGGTTATCAATCGTGCCAGAGATAAATCGTTTCCAGATACAATCTGCGGAGTTGTTTATCAAGCAGTGAGAGATTCGAATGGCAACCCACTTCGCAACAAATGCCAGTTCTCTTGGTACTGCGATGGTAAGACTGATAGAATTAAAGATGCTGCTGCTTATGAGGAAGACTTTCTTATTGCATTAGTTGCAATGATGAATCGTGAAGAAGAAGGACCAGATAATGATAACGCATACGATAACACTAATAATTCTCTTTGGTATCATGCTCATTACGTTGAGCCATATTGGGCAGCAGCATACACGTTCCAGCAGCGTATTGGTGCCCACCTCTTCTACAGTCGATAATGTCTGAAGAAACAAACATAATCATTCTTGATAAACTCATTGAATCTCGTCTGAAGAAAGAGAAAGAGCTTAAATATTATCAAGAAGAATTGATGGAACTACAAGAGAAGATGAAGATGCTTCAAATGGATATCGATGTAACGAATATCATCATTCGAATGATCAATGATGAAAACGTCGTCGATTTGAAAACATATTTGATTGGAAAAGCGAATGAATAACGTTGTAGAAGCAAAGGCTTTCTGGACTGCTAAGGTCAATAAGATTATCCAAAGTTTTGATTATGGTAAGATTACCATTGAAGAACTTGTTGACCAAATGTGCAATATGGGATATGATAGGAAGCAAGTTTGGAACTTGATTGAGAAGGGATAATAAAAATGGTTTATTCTGCGGCTGAAGAGGCTGCACACAAAGAAGAAAAATATCACCGCCTCTATATGGACATTGCATATCGTGTTGCAGAAATGTCTCACGCAAAGCGTCGTAAGGTGGGTTGTGTAATCGTCAAAGATGAACGTATCATCTCTATGGGATGGAACGGTATGCCAACTGGAATGCCTAATCTCTGTGAAGACTATGACACTCTTCGTGGTATATCCACTACGAAAAAAGAGGTGCTACACGCAGAAGCGAATGCTTTGATGAAACTAGCAAAGTATGGTTCATCGTCAAATGGAGCAACTATATATACTACGACTTCGCCTTGCTTTGAATGTGCGAAGCTGATTTATCAAAGTGGTATTAAAAAATTGGTGTATTCTGAATTCTATACAGATCAGCAACCACTCACTTTTCTATATACTACACCCGGTTTTAATATTATATATTTGGAGAAATAAATGGGAAAAGGCAAGAAGAGTTCTGGAGTTCATTATACGTCTAAGGGTTTAGTGGGTGTGAATAAGAGCATTACAAAGGCTGTTAGGCGTGAACGTAGTGAACTTGATAAGACGATGCAGGCGCTCAAGTCTTGGAAGCGAGGCTCTCCTACTCCACGATCTATTCAGAAGTCGTTTGGCGTTACTGCTGCAACTACTTATCGTGATTGGATTAAACGTGGCTGGACAATGAAAGACAAGGCGCCGGTTGATGCAGGGTAAGTACATATTACAATGTGATGTTGATGATACGATTCGTGATCAATTTGTGCAAATTGTGAAAGCATACAAGCGTCAATATGTAATCGTGTATAATAGAATTCCAGACGGAAGTCACATCATAACTTTTAATGATGTTGTCTTCGAAGAATTTACAGAATTTCTAGATCATGTAGAAGGAACAAGTGGAGGATATGATGGAGTATTTGGATATTCTAGAGAAGCTACAAAGTGATCGTTGTTGGGTTACCTTTAACAAGGTCAATGGTATGCGGCGAAAGATGTGGTGTACTCTTCAAAAAGAGTATTTACCAGAGCAACAGGACATTGAAGAAGTTCTAGTTAAGTCGGGAGATGAGCCTAAATCGATTGCTGTATGGGACTTAGAGAAAGAGGCTTGGCGGTCTTTCCGTATTGAATCGATGGTTAAATTCGAGATCAACAGCTATTTACATCAAAGTGATTTTTCATGGTCGAAATCGTAGAAGGCAAACTCGCTCGCAATGAGACTAATGCGAGTGCGATGGGTGGAACTGAAATGATGGCAATTGGAATGCAACAACGCATTCCTCAAGAGTTGCTAAAGAACTTTCAGATTATCCACTCTCGCACTCGTGAACTGCGAGATGATTTGAAAAAGATTCTTGTATGTCATGATCTAGCAGGAGACCCTGAAGTAGCCCATTTGAAAGATGGTGGCTATAAGAAGTATGATAAGCTGGTGTTCGTCTCTCAGTGGCAATTTCAACAGTATCATGATTTTCTGGGTGTGCCATACAATCACTCTCATATTCTCAAGAATGCTATTGAACCTATTGTTGAGCATAAGAAGCCGAATGATGGTAAAATTCGTATCATCTATCATACGACGCCTCATCGTGGGCTGGGGCTACTGTATCCTATCTTTGACGCTCTATCTAAACAGCATGATAACATTGAACTTGATGTGTATAGTTCGTTCAAGATTTATGGCTGGGAGCAAAGAGATGAGCCATACAAGGCTCTGTTCGATCAACTCAAGCAACATCCGAAGATTCGCTATCATGGGTCAGTGTCTAATAAAGAGGTTAGAAAGGCGCTACAAAGCGCTCACATCTTCGCCTATCCGTCTATCTGGCAAGAGACTTCGTGCATTGCGTTGATTGAAGCCATGTCTGCTGGGTGTCTCTGTGTCCATCCAAACTATGCTGCTCTTCCTGAGACTGCTGCTAATATGACTACTATGTATCAGTGGGATGAGGATGTGCAGGTTCACGCTAACAGAGCGCATAGGTATTTGGAGAGTGCTATAGAGCATATCAAAACATACGGTGTGTTAGATATGAATTTACAAATACACAATACAAACAACACTTTCAATTGGTCTCGCCGTCAAAAGGAATGGACGCAATTTTTATCATCTTTTTAGAAGAAAAGGGTTGACATTTGGCGTCAGAATGCTTATATTATAAGTATAGACAATGAAGGAGCAGACCATGAAAAATAAGGTGTACGTGGATTCGCACTACCGAGACGGTCATTACGTTGAAGGCTACTATCGCAACTTTCCAAGCAAAGGCGTCACTCGCAGCGAACTTTCAAAGGCATTTGACAAGCTCACTGCAAACTTAGACAATTGGAATTGGAATATGCCTATTCACACCAACATTCACATTGGTGAGTGGTATCTGATGAGTGAGGCTTGTGAATTCTTTACAGGTAGCAAGTTATGGCAGGTCAAAGATTTGGGCCTAGGCATGATGGAAGTCAAAGCCGATGGTTGGACCAAAGGTTACTACAATGCTGTAAAAGACGAACGCCTACGTCTCAAAAATGAAAAAGGACAAGCAAGTGATTTTAGTTGATATGAATCAGGTGATGATTAGTAACGTCATGGTTCAAATTGGTAACCATCATAATGTCGAGTTTGAGGAAAGTCTCATTCGACATATGGTTCTCAATTCAATTCGCTCGTATCGTCGGAAGTTCGTCAAAGATTATGGAGAACTTGTTCTCTGTTTCGATGATAAGAACTACTGGCGACGAGACATATTCCCATACTACAAAGCAAATCGCAAGAAGTCTCGTGAGTCTTCTGAACTCAATTGGAACGAACTGTTTCGTATCCTAAATCTTGTGCGAGATGAAATCAAAGAAGTTTTTCCATATAAAACAGTTCAGGTTGACCGTGCTGAAGCAGATGATGCAATCGGTACGCTGTGTCATAAGTTTGGTGTTGAACTGAACGCTGGCTCAACAGAAAAGATTTTGATTCTTTCTGCTGATAAAGACTTTATTCAACTGCACAAGTATGCTAATGTAACTCAATACGATCCTATTCGTAAGCGTTGGCTTCGTCATGCTAATCCTAATCAATACATTATGGAACACATTATGAAGGGTGATACTGGCGATGGTGTGCCCAACATGCTATCAGAAGACGATTGTCTTGTTATGGGAACTCGACAGAGGCCTATGACACAAAAGCGTATCGCACAGTATACTGCTGAACTTAAAAATGATTGTATGACGAACGAAACAATTCTTCGTGGTTATCAGCGCAATAAGGCAATGATTGACTTGTCTATGGTGCCTGATTATATTCAAGAAGAAGTGATGACTAAATACAATGAAGAGAGCGGTGATCGCTCTAAACTCTTTAACTACTTCATTGAAAAACGATTGAAGAATTTGATTGAAAACATAGGTGAATTTTAAATGCAACTATCTATTTCGGAAATCTTAGGCAAAGCATCTAAGATGAAATCCAAAGCTGAGAAAGTAAAATGGCTCAAGCAGAATGAAGCAAAGCCATTGAAGACAATCCTCAAAGCAATGTATTGTCCTTCTCTCAAATGCCTTTTACCTGAAGGCGCTCCTCCATACACACCATCAGAAGCAGTAGACGACCATGGTATGCTGTATAGAAATTCAAAGCGTATCCCATATTTCTATGAAGGCACTGGCACAAACGTCAAGCCGATGAAGAGAGAACAATTGTTCATTCAACTGCTTGAGACTGTCAACAAGGATGATGCACTTCTTCTTCTTGATATGAAAGATGGTAAGCATGTTAAGGGATTGACTGTAAAGACGATCAACGAAGCATTTTCAAATTTAATTGTAGAGGACAAGTAGACTAGAGATGGGTAAGACGTATCGCCGAGAGAAAAATGTTTGGGATGATAATCCAAATCGATTTGAGCGTAGAGCAACCGAGCGCAAGAACTCTCAAAAAATGAAAGAATATGCCTATCAAGAGAGGCGTAAACAGAAAAACAAGATTCGTGAAACGGAGCAATATGAAGAACTCTAAATTGATACTAACTGATTGTGATGGTGTACTACTTGACTGGTCGTATCGATTCTTCCAGTTTATGGATGAAAAAGGATATACGCTATCTGATGGTTATGAGAAAGTGTATGGTGTTGAAAACTGTTTCGATGAAGTAACAGATAAAGCATCTGCTCGTAAACTTGTAACAGAATTCAACGAAAGTGCGTGGATTGGATTCTTGCCTGCTCTCAGAGATTCGGTTAAGTATGTAAAGAAGCTGAATGAAGAGTATGGTTACGTTTTCGGCGTCATTACATCACTTTCAACAAATCAATATGCCACAGCACTTCGTGAAGAGAACTTAGTCAGAATTTTTGGAGAAAATGTGTTCGATTTTATTCGTTGCATTGAAACTGGTGCTGATAAAGATTCTGAATTGATGGAATTTAAAGATAGTGAGTGTTGGTGGATTGAAGATAAAGTAGAGAATGCAGAATGTGGTTTGAAGTTTGGTCTTAATCCAATTTTGATGAGACACGCTCATAATGAAATTTATGCAGGTTCGAATATGCGTAATCGAAACATTCGTAATGCGAGAAGTTGGAAAGAAATATGTAAAATTATCACCGGAGAAACATAATGCCTACATATTCATTTGAGCATATTAAAACTGGTGACACCATGACAACCTTTTGTACATGGGAGGAAGCACAAGAAGTTATTAAGGATGGTAGCTATAAAATGTTAGTCTCTGCGCCTGCTATTGTATCAGGTACTGGTAGTGTTACTGGTAGGATTGATAACGGGTTCAATGACGTTTTGACAAGAGTGAAAAAAGCCAATCGGGGATCAAACATTCAAACAAAATAGGACAATCCATGCTCACAAGTCCAGAACGCTTAACAAAAAGACAAAAAAGAAAATTGCGCCAAGATAAAGTCTTGGACAAATCTGGAAACCTGAACGTAGGAGAGAAGTTTAAACTCAACTCAATTAAACCAATAACAATAGCACAACAAGATGCTTTTCATTCCTGGCATAACGATTATCATTTGATGCTTCATGGTATCGCTGGTACAGGAAAGACATTCATTGGTCTGTATCTAGCACTGAAGTCTGTGCTTGAAGACAAATCTTTTAATAAAGTTTTTGTCATTAGATCAGTAGTGCCAACGAGAGATATGGGCTTCTTACCTGGCAATCAAAAAGAGAAGATGAAGGTGTATGAAGCACCTTATCAGGACATTGCTAGAAAGCTATTCAATCGTGGTGACGCTTATGAGATACTAAAGACAAAGAACATTGTAGAGTTTATGTCAACCTCATTTGTTCGTGGTATTACATTAGATGATTCGATTATTATTGTAGACGAAGTTCAAAATATGAATGCGATGGAGTTGCATTCTGTGATGACAAGAGTTGGTGAAAACTGTAGAATTATATTTTGTGGAGACGTTCGTCAAGATGACTTGACAAGCGAACGAAAAAAAGAATTGAGCGGGCTAAGAGAGTTTTTACGCATTATAGATAGTATGGAAGAATTTGATTTTATCGAATTTACTGCTGAAGACATTGTTCGCTCAGACCTCGTAAAGTCTTATATTATAGCGAGGTCCAAACTGGGACTAGATTGATGAAACACTTTAATCATGTGAATGCTCCAACTCTAACGGAGCTAATTGCTGAAACGACGGGTAGCGGTAGGGTGTACAACACGCCTGACGGAAATCGCTACCCGTCAGTTACGACTATACTATCAGAACTAAGCAAAGCAGGCATTGCTGCTTGGCGAAAACGTGTTGGCGCAGAAGAAGCTAATCGTATTTCTACACAAGCTGGTTCTAGAGGTACAAAGGTTCACCAAATCTGTGAAGACTACCTCAACAATAAGCCTGACTATCTTGATGGTCAGATGCCAGCGAACGTCTTTACGTTCAAACAAATCCAACCTATCTTAGACACATATATTGATAACATTCAATATCTAGAAGCACCGCTGTATTCTGACTTTCTGAAAACAGCAGGTAGGGTAGATTGTATCGCAGAGTTCGACGGGAAACTCTCCATTATTGATTTCAAAACATCTCGTAAACCCAAAAAGAAAGAATGGATTTCTAACTACTTTATGCAAGCATCTTGCTATGCTGTAATGTATGAGGAACGGACTGAAATCCCAGTCAGTCGCACCGTAGTGATTATTGCGGTCGATGGCTCTGAACCACAAGTGTTTGTTGAAAACAGAGACAACTTCATTGAAGGGTTTGTGGATGCCAGAGTCTCATATAAGGAGAAATATAATGTTTAAGTTACTGTCAGCCCTTACTATTGCTGGTGTTATTATGATTTCAGCTCCCGCAAAATCGGCTATATTTACCATGTCAATTAATCTGGTGTGTGACGATGCAAAAGAGATTGCAGATTGGGTCGATAAAGAAGGTTATGTCTTGGTTGCAAGTGGGTTGACAAGAACCGCTAAAGGTGAGATATTTGTAGGTGTATACTCACATAAGGAAGATTTAGTTGTTCTTGGTGTTGATCCTGAAGGCTATGCTTGCTTCGTCGTTGAAATTAATGAAGCACTAGAATGGGAGTTTGATATGAAAAAGAATCTCCCCGAACCAGCAGATAAAGGTCCAAAAATTCCCTCATAAAAAGGTTGACTTTATATCCCTTCTCGTATAGTATATAATAATACTAATGAGGAGAAACAGAGATGTCGATGCATATGCTTCCAGCTTACTTCAGTACAACGAGTACTAAGAAGCGGAAACAGAAGAAGTCGAAGAAGCAGCAACAAACGGATGCTGCTCATGCAAAGTTTCTCAAGAAGATGGGATATAAAGGGCCTGTAGTTCAGCGGTCAGAACCCGCCGCTCATAACGGCGTTGTCGCAGGTTCGAATCCTGCCGGGCCCACCAAACTTTCTAACCAAATTCCAACTGGTGTGGCACCGAAAAAGGAACCTATGCAATATAGTGGTAAGCGTAAGCTACTTGGCATTGCAACGATGCACAAGAGTAATATGGTTCCAGTGTTTTCTACTGAAGATGCTGAAGCACTAGCAAAGATGAGGAGATAATAATGACTGATAATGTAGAAGAAAAAGATTACGTTGTTGTAACTTGTATTTCATCGTATCGTATGCGTTATGTAATGCATAAGGATGATTTGCCTAAGCTGCACGGCACTGCAATTGAATGGGCTGAAGACAATGTAACGCAGGACAAGTGTGAAGAGTTTTCTCAAAAACATATGGGAGAATACATTACAGACACTACTACCATGAACGAAGATGAAATGCTGGAATTATTCGATAAAGACAATGATTATCTTATAGGATGGAATAAGGATTACAAGGTCAAATGGATTCGCAAGGCTATAGCCGGGTATGGATCGGGTATGGATCAAGCCGGAATTGATGATTGAAAAATGAAGGTGTCGATTAAATCCTATAATGATCGCTGGGTCAGTTATGTTCATGATCGCTACATGGATAAAAAATACAATCGAGAATGGACTGAAAGTAACACTCGACTCGAAAAAACACTTGAGAAACTTCAAGATGGTCTTCAGTGGGTATACAACAAAACCATTAACAAAACTTTAGACAAACTCGAAAGACAAAGGTTCGAAGTGCGTATTGATCCTTGGGACACTTGGAGTGTGGATCACACCCTTGCTCCTATTATCCTGCCTATGCTTATACAGTTAAAAGCTACAAAACATGGCGCTCCCCTTGTAACTAATGCAGATGTTCCAAAAGAACTACAAGCTACTAAAGAGAATATTGATGAATACTGTAAAGGTGGCAATGCTGATTCTAAACATTTTGAGCGTTGGGACTGGGTGCTAGATGAAATGATTTGGGCATTCGAACAAAAATGTAGAGATCATTGGCAAGAAGATTATTATGGTCCATACATCGAAGGCGAAGACGGTGAACTTTTTAGTGGTCGTTTTGAATGGACTGACGACGAAGGTAGCAAAGCACATCAACTACGAATGACCAACGGGTTTAGGCTGTTTGGTAAATATTATGAACACTTGTGGGATTGAAAATGGGACCACCTATTCCATCTGAACTAATGGCAGCAGTTGAATATCAGAAGCGTATTCGTATTCGCCTCTCTCTTGCTGCTTATGCTTACGAGAAAAAGAACTACTCTGTTATGAGCGATGCTGAGTTCGATTCGTTATCAAAAGAAGTCAACCCATCAACTCTCACTGGTCATCCTGTAATGGATAAGTTCTTTAAAGAACAATTCTCTCCTGATACTGGTATGTGGATCAACTCTCATCCAGAACTTGATAAGTTAGCCTCTCTCTACTATACTCTAAAGAAAAGAAAAATCTTATGAAAACGACATATAAACAAGCAGGTGTTGATGTTGAACTGGCTAATAAATTCACACAAGCTATCGGTGCTGACAAACAATATGCTGCACTGGTAGATATACCTTTTGAGTTTGATGTTGGTCGCCGCAGTGGTCTACCCAAACCTCAGACTGTTGCTCTTGCCACAGATGGTGTTGGCACTAAGCTGCTTGTAGCTAAGCACTTCAAGAAATATGATACGATTGGTATTGACTTAGTGGCAATGTGTGTCAACGATCTGCTATGTGTTGGTGCAAAGCCTGTTTCTTTCTTAGACTATTATGCAACAGGTAAATTAGACTTAGACGTATCTATGAAGATAATTAAAGGCATCAAAGACGGTTGCGCTCTTGCAGGATGTGAACTTGTTGGTGGCGAAACAGCAGAAATGCCGGACTGCTATCTAACAGGTGAGTTTGACCTCGCAGGATTCGCTATGGGTATCGTGAAGAAGAAGCTACCAGTAAATGTTAAGCCCGGTAATCTCATCATAGGCATTCCAAGTTCTGGTCCTCACTCTAACGGATATAGTTTGATGCGCTCTATACTTGCATATGACGAAATACCTCTAATGCCAACACGAATCTATGTTGATGAGATTATGAACAATCTAAATCGAATCAATGCTTGCGCTCATATTACAGGTGGCGGTATTCATGGTAATCTACCCAGAGTTCTAAATGGGCTATCATATAAATTAGACTTTGAGATAACAAATAATCTGACAGAAAATGCATGGTGGAAAAAATTATTTGAGCGTTCGAAGATGAGTATTGTTGAGTTTCAATCCATTTTCAATTGTGGGTGGGGTATGCTTGTAATAGCAGAAGAAGAACTGAATATTCCGGGTTCAAAGGTATTAGGAAAGGTCGTGTAATGCCAGAAGATGCTACACTAGAACAATACACGATGAGATTTATCAAACATTGTGATGAAAAAATGATTGACTTTGATGAGATTGTATTCTATAATATAATCAAATTGAGGTTTGGCGTTGATGCAGTAATCAGTGCCAAGATTTTGGTTCAGAAGTGCTTAAACAATACTGATTAGGAAAACAAAGTGAATATCTTCGTGCTAGATGAGAACCCATACACCGCTGCTGAAATGCAGTGTGACAAGCATGTGGTCAAGATGGTTACTGAGTCCGCTCAAATGCTCTCTACAGTGCATCGTATGCTTGATGGTGAGATGTATACAGAGAAGAGCGCTAACGGGCGTAACATCAAGCGCTGGCGCTTAGATGATGACCGTGAGAACGTTCTGATGAAAGCCTGTCATACAGGTCACCCATGCACTCTGTGGACGATGGACTCGACCAACAACTATCGCTGGCACTACAGCCACTATTGCGCTCTTGCAGAAGAGTATGAGCATCGCTACGGTAAGAAGCATGGTGCGTTCAGTCGTGACACTGAGATTGGTGAGATGCTCGCAAGATTTCCCAAAAAACTCTATGACCGTCGTGGTCCAACTCCTTTTCGACTTGCTATGAAAGCGAATCCAGAATGCGTCGTCGAGGGTGACCCTGTACAGTCATATCGTAACTTCTATCACACGAAGCAGGATCGCTTCAAGATGGCTTGGACAAAGCGTGATGTTCCGTCGTGGTTTCAAGCAGCATAACTTTTTTTAAAAAAAGTGAAAAAACACTTGACATTTGGCTTCAGAATGCTTATATTATAAGTATGAGAGAGAGAAACATTAAAGATAATGATGGATACGTTATGACCCATCATACCGTGTTATGGGTCATAATGTACCCATCTCTCTCTGATGTTAAAGAGAGACCAAGGGTGCGACAATATGCGCATTGACAGTCATCTCTAAAACGTCTATAATATGATTATGAAATAGAGAAACGATTCTCTATAAAACGAAAGTGAGAAGCAAGATGGATATGATCGGTTATGACAGCTACTTCAACCACGATGCCAGCACTGCTGGTTCGATTGAAGTGACGCCCCAAACGATGCTGAACGATGCAGACATTCCCTGCGATACCTGCAAGTTTGCTGATTCGTGCGCTGCCAAGTTCACTGAATGCTCTGCATTCCGCACTTGGTCTAAGAGCGGTCAGTTCAAAGACAGTGACGTTGGTCGCCTCGTTCGTGTGATGAAATCTCTGTAAATAAGTTAATCCGTGGTAGCTCAGTGGTAGAGCAGTCGGCTGTTAACCGACCGGCCGTAGGTTCGAATCCTACCCACGGAGCCAACATTTTTTTTTTCAAAAAGCGAAAAAAATGCTTGACATTTGCCTTCGAAATGCTTATATTAAGTATATGAACAAAGTGAAAGAGAGAGAAATGAAAGAACTTACCATCACCGCAGCAGACTGGGGTCTGTTCAAAGTCACTGAAGAAATCGTTCTGAAAGAGATGAACCTTCTCAACAAAGAGATGTTTGAGGGTCTTCTTGACATTGATGCCATCGAACTCGACATCGATTTCCTCGACGCTGAGTGGGGATATTGTGTAGACGAAGAAGATGGTCGAGGCACCATTCTTGGTCTGACTGATGAGTTTGAATCATACGAATCGTTTCGTACCATTCTCGCTCATGAGATGATCCACGCCTACCAAATTCAAGAATGCATGACTGTGAATCACGGTGATGTGTTCAAACTGTTTGGTCTGTATGCTGGTCAAAAACTCGGTCTCGATATTCAAACGGTACACTAAGGAGATATATGATGACTAAAACACTTGGTGAAATTATTAACGAAACGTTGGTTAATGCCAATGCGATGGAAGCCCGTTTATCTTCTATGACGGACTTCGAACGTTCGGTAATGGAAGATGTTTTTGACTTCGGAAAAGAAGCCTTTGGTCTTAATAAGTATGAACTTATTGCTGATGGCGTTCTCGAACCCATTACTCGCAGATATTGGGCATCGAAGTTAGACTGAGAAATAATGGTTCCTTAGCTCAGTTGGATAGAGCAACAGCCTTCTAAGCTGTGGGTCATAGGTTCGAATCCTATAGGGACCACCAAATCAAGGAGAATATATAATGAGTGATATGAGTGATTTTGTAAAAGCGTTCGCTATCGGAGCGCTCATTGGGTTAGCGCTAGGCTTTAGTGGTCTACGCCCAGAAATGTTTTTGTAAGGAGAATATGATATAAATGCCTAGTCAGAACGCTAAACTCGAAGGATGGTCGCAGCGTATGGGAGCTAGTCCCAATGAAACCTTGATGGACCAAGTGGCTTATTATGCTCGTGTGAGCAATCCAACATCTCAAATCTCAGCGTTGAAGAGCGATGGGCTTATTAAGTATCTCATGCGCCATAAGCATTGGTCGCCCTTCGAGATGGTGAATATCTGCCTACAGGTGGATACGACTCGTGATATCGGGAGGCAGTTGATTCGGCATCGTTCCTTTTCGTTTCAGGAATTTAGCCAGCGTTATGCTGCCACTGAAACGATTGGAGATTTTCGTGAAACTCGTATGCAGGATTATCAGAATCGTCAGAACTCTCTAGAGAACGATGACCCAGAGATAGATAAGTGGTGGCAAGAAAAACAAAACGAAGTTGTCGAATTGGCTTTCAGTATCTATGATCAAGCCCTCAAGAAAAATATCGCTAAAGAGCAGGTTCGAGCCATTTTGCCGGAGGGACTCACGTGGTCACGTCTCTATGTTAATGGCACGCTTCGTAGCTGGCTTCACTATATTGAATTGAGGACAGACCCTTCGACTCAGAAGGAGCATCGTGAGTTGGCAAAGATGTGTGCTAGAGAGATTGATAAGGTCTTTCCAATGATTTCAGATTTCGTCCAAGACTAATGAAATATCGTGTTATCACCATGCTTCGTTCCGGGATCAAAGACAATCAAGGCACGGCAGTTGCTGCTGCTTTGAGAGGTCTTGGATTCCCAGACGTGATTGATTGCCGCATTGGTAAAATGTACGATATCGAATATACAGGAGATGAAATAGAAAAAGTTGCGAAGAATATTAGTAATGAAGTGATGGAAGACTACATAATAGAAGAAATTCAGTAGGAGTCTCCATCATGGAAAAGAAACGTATCGAACTTGACCCGGAAGAACGTGAATGGGAATATGATGGAGACGGGCGTAAAATATACAAGGTAGAAGCTGGTTATTCTCAAAAGACTGTTTGGGAAGAGTTTGTTAAGCATGGTATGTATCATGAAAAAATGGATAATGGTGTAGGGTTAAAAAGGAAAAGTAAGTATGTGGATTGTGATGAATGACAGTTACATTAGTGCAGTACAGGACCGCACTAATAAAATGAACTTGGTTGTGAGAGCAAGAGTACGAGAAGATTTGGAAAATGCTTTCCCAGGATTAGCAAAACAGATCATCGAAAGCACCGATAGCGATTACAGGTTTCGTCTGTTCATGACCAAGCAGTTTTTCTGTGGCGTGATGAATTCGAAGATTATGAATATCGACTATGATAACTTCAAAAATAGCGTGAAGCAAAGCTGGCGACATGATGCCTATCTTGCAATCTGGTCAATCATGTACAAGGTGCAGAAAAATCTGTACTGGGGTCGATAAAAAAGTTTTAAAAACATCAAAAAAACTCTTGACATTTGGCTTCAGAATTGCTATATTAAGTATAGTGAGAATGAAAAGAGGAACGAGAATATGTGGACCAAACCTTCTGAAGCAGACCTCAAGCACGAGTACTTCGTTGAAATCGAACTGAAGGGTAACAACTTCTTTGATAGCGAGGAAGCCTTTCTTCAGGCTGCTTCGAAAGGTGATGTGCTTGAACTTGATGGCGTCACAGACGCTTACATTGGGTATAGGTCACACACTCGCTCTAAAGAGCAGTTGCTCAATCTCATTCGCTCGTATCGCTCATATCCTGAGTTTCGTAATGAGCAGACGATTGCTAATCTCTATGAGCGGATCGGTAACGATATGCCAATGACGATGCCTATCGTTCTGATGTTCAGAGAGAGTGGTAAGATGCGTGTCCTTGGTGGCAACACTCGCCTCGACGTTGCTTTTCAACTCAACAAAACGCCCAAGGTTCTCGTAGTTCACGTCTAATATAAATACGAGTAAACGTACACACTGGGAGTTTACCGTGCTGAAAAAATTCGATATTTTTAACAATCTGAATGAGGACGTTCTTCTCGCAGAAGCGTTGAATAATCCCAAAGAATATTATATGACTGATGATACAGTCTTACCGAGTAAAATGTATGGTGCTACTACAATTAATGGCGGCACATATATCATACGTCTTGTTGAGCAAAATGGCGAAGGTATATACACTCTAGATGTGGGTAAAGTTAAAAAGGTTGGAGGCAAAGCTGGATGGTGGAAGTTTCATAATCCATCAGATATTTTGCCTGTAATTGCGACAACGCTTGATTTTGCAAAAAAAGCAATAACTACAGTTGGTCCGAAACTTACTGGTATAGCAATTCGTCTACATGGTCAGATAGGAAAAAGAAAAGTAGCCGAACGCATTGCCATTAAAGCGCTCAAAAAATCTTCGATGAATATCTTCACGGTGTTTCAAGTAACTCAGGTTGGTGAAAAACAGTTTACTAAAAAATACAATCATGGCTATGTCTTTATAGGAAAAAAAGCACTATCTCCCGAAGCAATTTTCAAAGCAAAAGAATTCAAAGAGTTTGGTTTCGATCCTTCTAAAAAGGACAACACAGGCGCTCTTCTCAAGTCTCTAGACTCTATGAAGCCAAAAAAGCCAGTCAAGCAAACACATACAGTAGCACCATCAAAGAAATACACTTTTGGTCAATATGATTTAGATGTGCCTTCTGATACAGAGACTCTTGATAGGTTAGCGGCAGCTAAAGTGTCGGGTGAAGTAGCGAAGCATATTGAAAAGCAAGTGGAAGTAGAGAAAAAGATTGATTCTTCAGGAGTTTTCGATCCAGAGGATATGTCATCAGTTGGCGCTCTTGCTAATGCTCTTAGAACAATTCCAGAGTTTGCTAAAATGGCAAACGCATTACGAGTAAATGGATTTGATGTAAAGAAAGTAGATTTTGATAATTTACAATATGTGTATAATCAAATGAGTACGTTTAATAAACAACTCGTAGATACGATGGCTGCTGGCGGTAGTCTTCCTGACGCAAACTTGGGTAATATCAAGGGCGCAACTGGACAAATTTGGATTGAGATTCTGAAGTACATGGCTATGCCTGTTGATGCGAATGACGAAAAACATATGATGGCAATTATTGCTTATCGAAATGCTAAGAAAGAAGCTGCTTTTGATTCTATAAAAACTGCCGTATCAAAGCCCAGTAAGGTAAAAAAGAAGGGTAAATTAGATGTTGATATGACAGAGTTCAAATCAACAATGCCTGGAACTGGTACGGGTGAAGTGAAAATTGAAGGGGCTTTCTTTGTAGAGAGTTCAGACTATGATATCGGTGTGATTCGCAGTTACTTACAAAGTCACAACGGACTCGACTATTATAGTGCGATAGAGAATTTGCCCAAATCAGTATATAAAAATGTTGTACATTATAGTGGTCCGGCTTACGATTCTTTTAATAATCCTCTTAGAAGTATTATAGGCAAGTTGTTTAGAAAAGAACCTCTTACTAAGGCTGAAATTGACGAATTGACAAGCGGCACGAAAAAGATTGCTAAAATGGCAAAAATTTTTGAAACGCTAAAGCCTCTACCAGAGAGCATGTATGTGTATCGTTCTACTCAAGTGCCATATGAAATGAGAGAAGCGATTGTTCCTGGCTATGAATACGTTGACCCAGCTTTCACAAGTGCATCTTTAAGAACAGATGTGACTATCGGCGGTAAAGATAGAATGAGAATCTTTTTACCGAAAGGGTCTAAGGTTATACCTATCTTAGAACATAGTCAACACGATCCTGAGCAAGAAATTATTTTACCACCCACTTCTATCATCAAAGTTGTAGAAGCAGAAGAACGAAATGTTGATGGTGCAAGTAGAATATTCTTTCAAGGCGTCTACACGGGATTTGCTTACAAAAGTATTATAGAAAAATTGAAAAAAGGGTTGACAGAAGCAGTAGAAAGTCGTAGAATACTATTATCACTTCAAAGGATGATTAGCATGAGCGAAGAGAAAAAAGAAGATGGTTACGACCCTGAAGGAAAGTTTGGTGGTACATACGATTGGAACCTTGCTGCCCTAGTAACTAAAGCTATCAAGGACGGTGATATCGAAGTTGATGTGCCAGTTGACCCATCAAAGGAAGACTGATATGCTAACATTTAAGTCATACCTAAATGAAGATGTTATCAGTGCAAGACAGATCGACCATATGGAAAATAGGGTCAAAAAGGCAATCAGATTGCTAAAACCTGTCAGGAACGAGTTTATTCTCTATCGGTCATTCAATAAGAAATATAAAGGATTGCTAGACAAGGTTACTTCTACTAGAGCAGATGGGATTGCCCGTGGTGGTGCTGATATGGCTGATCAGCAAAAGCTGCTGTTGTCTATGGATATTAAAAACCCTATCTTTTGCACACATATACCAAGAGGTAGCTCAATCTTTGGTGAACTTCACATGGTAATTCCTCCAGAGAACTTCACTATTCACTGGAGCCCTAATGTGATAGATTTGGGTAGTAATCGTGACATTCGACCTGATGAATTGAAACCTCTATACAAGCACGACTGGCCTAACAAAAAGATAGAAAATGAAATCATAATGGATGCTGAATACTACTATCTATTGGATATGCCTGAGTTCGTGCAGAAGATTATGGGTAAAAAGCAATATGCTAAGTATTCCACGAACAAAATTATTCCTGGTACAAACGTTCGCAATCCCAAGCCATCGTTTGATCCTACTGGATTTGACCAGCAGTTCAAGAAATATAAAGACCTTGAGTGGTGGTTTGAAAAACGATTCATTGGTTGGTTAGCATTCAAGAGAAAGATGCTAGAGAAATAGTTATATATCTAGTCTTTTGGGATTAGATATATACAGAAGTAACGATGAAGGAAATTGAAAACTGTAATGGACTCCGGGGCAGTACCGGACGCCTCCACCATAAACCTTATGGGGGCGAAACAGGTTTCGACATGCAGATAATAGAGGACTGGAGTTACCGATTGGTCACGATATGACTAAAACAAACTAAATGCAAACGATAATTTCGTTTCTCAGGAATATGCTCTAGCAGCATAATTCTTATGAGCGGGACAGGACGCTTGGAAACAGAAGGGGTCTTCGGACCTTCCTGTCATTTTTAACTTTAAAGGAGTCAAATAAATGAAGAAGCTACTAGCCGCTGTAGCAGTTACAGCATTTCTTGCTTCGCCTGCACTAGCAGATGGCGAAGCAGCACCAGAAGGCGGTCTATTGCCATATGGTCTCGGTCTTACACTCAGCAATGATGTAGCATATGCAATCGATGCAGGCACAATCACAGCAGAGCCTAGCGCAACCGTCGATTGGAATAATATTTATGTTGGTGTAACGCCAACAGTACTTGTTGATGAGTTTGAATTGACCGGCGTTGAACTTGAAGCTGGATACAATTTGGAACTGTTTAATGTTGGTGTAACGCCATATGTTAAGATGACAACAGATGGTGAAGCTGAATATCAAGATACCTTTGTTGGGTTTACGACTTCAGTTAAATTCTAAAGTGATATATAGAGGGGAGTTGATTCTCCCCTCTATTTTTTTTGCTGGAGTTGTTTTATGTTTGTCGCAAAAATGCCAATGAATAAACGTGATGGTCGGGCACGGGTGCATGATCTTGATAACGGTGGATATGAAATTTGGATTCATCATAAAAACTCCAATACAGAATTTGTTGTAAAATACAAATACGAAGAAGCGTCAGCCCACAGGTTTGTGGATAGTTATAATGAAAAATATAATGTCTCATAATGATTTACTAACTGCTTATTGGAACGCTATTAAAATGAACGAAAAACGATTGACGCATTGGGAATTCATGCGAGATAATGGAGATGATATGTATCACAGTACAGGAATTGACAATAGGGTCAATAAAATCTTGTTGGATGAGGTTGCTAGACAAAATGATACGATTGAGTTGATTGCTAGTGAGAACTTTGCTAGTGATGCTGTTATGCAACTCTGTGGTAGCGTCTTTACAAACAAGTATGCGGAAGGTTATCCAGGCAAGCGTTATTACAACGGCTGTGAGCATATGGATTCGATTGAGCAGTTGGCGATTGACCAACTGAAAGAACTCTATGGGTGTGAGTATGCTAACGTACAGCCGCACTCTGGCGCTAATGCTAACATGGCTGTATATCAAGCATTTCTAAAACCGGGTGATACGATCCTCGGTATGGACCTTGCTTCTGGCGGACATCTAACTCATGGTGCGCCAATGACTGCTTCAGGAAAAATATACAAAGCACATTCCTATGGTGTGGACGAGAATGGCTTCATCGATTACCAAGAGGTATCTGATAAGGCTGGTCAGTTCAGACCAAAGATGCTTGTTGCTGGTGCGAGTGCTTACCCTCGACAAATCGACTGGGAAGCAATGCGTGTGATTGCAGATAGTGTTGGTGCTTATCTATTCGTAGATATGGCTCACTACTCTGGCTTGATTGCAGGTGGCGTCTATGATAACCCATGTGAGTTTGCTGATGTAGTATCAAGCACAACTCATAAGACGCTTCGTGGTCCTAGAGGCGGCATCATTCTATGGAACAATCCATCTTATACAAAGCAAATAAATAGCGCTATATTCCCTGGTACACAGGGCGGTCCTCTGATGAATATGATTGCTGCAAAAGCACAAGCGTTCATTGAAGCTAACACTGATGACTTTAAACTATACAGCCATCAGGTTATTCATAACGCTAGAGTGATGTGTAATGTATTCACTAACAGAGGTATGAACGTTCAGACTGGTGGCACAGACTCTCACATCGTTTTGCTAAATCTCAGTGGGACGAATCGTTCTGGTCGTGATGCAGCAGATATGCTTGAAGCAAAGGGCATCACAGTGAACAAGAATGGTGTGCCTAACGATCCACGCTCTTTTGTAGAAACAAGTGGTATTCGTATTGGGACAGCCGCTGAAACGACACGAGGTCACGATAGCGTTTGGTTTCGTGACCTTGCAAACGATATGCTAACACATATGAATATCAAGAAACTATAACACCAAGGACAAGACTATGAGTGATAACGAACGTCGTGTGCCGTATTGGGAATATATGAGTACGGCAGCAGACCACACTAAAAATCAAAGTGTATATGACGAATATCCATACTATGAACACGATTGCGACCTCGTAGAAATGATTGACGATATTTCTGCAAGACTTCACATTCTAAGAAAAAAGCTACAATTAAAATCGCCGCTATAGCTCAGTGGTAGAGCAGGGGTTTTGTAAACCTCAGGTCCGGGGTTCGAATCCTCGTGGCGGCACCATTTTTTTTTGAAAAAAGTGAAAATAACTCTTGACATTCACCTTCAGAGTTGCTATATTAAGTATAGTGAGAATGAAAGGAAGACAGATGACCAAGACTATTTCTCCTGAGATGAAGAGCTTCATGAGTGACCTTTGGGGTGCCGAAGGCAACTTCATCGATACTCCTCTTGGTAGGGGTCGCATTGAGAGCGTTCGTACCAAAGCTGGTATCGACCTCGAAGTGATGGTTGCTATCAACGATGTGGATGGCTTCACTCTGTTCAATGGAACTGAGTTGGCAGCAGAACACGGCATTCGTTCATAAGGAAATTTGTTATGATTGCAGTTAAAGACGACCCAGACTTTATCATTGAGGAGTGTGTAGAATGAAATATCGTGTAACAATCGCTGTAGACTCGCTTGACCCAAACCCAGAGGTCACAGAATTTGAAGACTTCTATGAGGCAGAAGATTTCATTCACGATTCTGTAGATCAATCTGTGCAATCGCTCATGTCTCACTCCCCTTATATCATATCGGAGAAAGAATACGAACAACTCTTGGAACAAGAGATGGCTCTAACTCGTCTTGACGTAATCTAAAACAGGGAGATACCAAATGCTTGATGCGGCTGAACTTATAGAACTTGCTGTGTTCCAACGTCACGTTGAGGGTTTAAAGGTTTGTTTAAACAAGGTTGATACTGTTTATAATGACGAAACATCAATCATAGATTACTTTGAAAATAGGATTTTACATTTGAAGGAACGATTACCATCATGACGCTAACACTACAATATGATGATTTTATAAAATATGTGCATAAACTCGCAAAGCAGCCCGATAGTAACTATATGGATGCTGTTTTGGATTATGCTCAAAAGAATGATATCGAAATTGAAGCACTAGGTGATATCATTCGCAAAAATACAAATCTCAAGTCTCGCATTCAGGACGAAGCTGAAGACCTCCGTCTAATGGAGAGAACAGCCAAGCTGCCTGTATGAACACATACTCGACCAGAGACGCATATGAAACATACATTGCGTATCTAGCACTACAGAGGCATTTCACCTCGTCGTATGACTATTTCAAGTACAACGGCAAGGTAAATGCTTCTCCGCAGTCGTTCGAGATTCGAAAGGATAAGTTTCAGTTCTATAAGTTATCAAAACATAACGATTACAAGAATTATATCGTTGCTAATATGGTCAACTCTGACAAAAAGATATGGGTTGGAGACCTGCTAAACAGTGAAAGCGACGATATATATAAGCAGTGGTCGAAGAAAATTCAATCACTAACATATCACTTCAAACAGGAGATACGAACATTAGACGAAGATTTTGACTCTAACTTTAAAGTGGTAGATGGTCAGCACCCGCCATTGTTAAACGAAGTTATCGCTAAACGTTTTTCACTGGAATCGCTGATTATACTCGACGACATTCTAGATATTTTTAAGCATTGGAACTCAAAAATAGCTTTACAAATCATCTGGGAGGTTGTATACTCTAAGAGTAGTAAATATAAACCGTTTCTACAATATGATAGGTCAGCAATGAAGCAAACATTACTTGACCGTTTTGGATAAATTGTACATACAAGGAAAATACAAATGAACGCATTCGCAAACTTGAAGACTCAAAAGAACTCTTTTGATAAGCTAAACGCTCAACTTCAGAAGTTGAACGGTAGTGAAGCAAAGCGGACCTACGGTGATGACCGTATCTGGAAGCCACAGGTCGATAAGGCTGGTAATGGCTATGCTGTACTACGCTTCCTACCAGCACCCGACGGCGAAGACATGCCTTTCGTTCGTCTCTGGAACCACGGCTTTCAAGGTCCAGGTGGTTGGTATATCGAGAACAACCTTACATCAATCGGTCAAGAAGACCCAGTGTCTGAATACAACTCTACACTTTGGAACTCTGGTGTTGACTCTGATAAGGAGATTGCTCGTAAGCAGAAGCGCCGTCTGAAATATTACTCTAACGTTTATATCGTAAAGGATTCCGCTAAACCTGAGAACGAAGGCAAGGTCTTTCTCTATCAGTATGGCAAGAAGATTTTCGACAAGCTGAACGAAGCAATGAATCCTCAGTTTGAAGATGAAACTCCAGTGAATCCTTTTGACTTTTGGGAAGGTGCAAACTTCAATCTCAAGATTCGTAATGTAGAAGGATATCGTAACTATGACCGTTCCGATTTTGCTTCTGCTACTCCTCTTCATACTGATGATGATGAGTTGGAACGTATCTGGAAGTCGCAGCACTCCCTACAAGAACTCGTCGATCCTAAGAACTTCAAGAGCTATACTGACCTGAAGACTAAACTCTATCGGGTACTCGCTCTTGATGGCGGTTCACACGCACCCAAAACGACCGCTCAGGAAGACGAGCCGACGGTGATGGACTTCAAGCCTCAGTTCAAGGAAGCATCTGCTCCTGAACGCAAGACTGAAGATTCATCGCCGTCGTGGGCGATGGATACAGTTGATGATGCGGAGGATGATAGTTTATCGTTCTTCAAGAAGTTAGCTGAAGACTAAGAGAAAGGGGAGCTTTTTAGCTCCCCTTTTTTATTTGGTTACATATATTCTTGTTGGGTTGGAAGCTGAGAGCTATACCCGCCCGGATGTCCCTGATTCACTGTGGGGGCACTTGTTACTGGACCATTATATACATCTCCCATATAATTGGTGTCACCGCCCTTACTAACAATTACAGGAGTAGCCGCTTGAGCATCATATTCTCTTTCAAATTTATCCATCGCAGCTTTTTTTAGCTGGGCTGCTTCCAAATCGGTATCTTTTTTCGCAGTTATTGCATCAGTATTTAACGCAGCTTTTTTTAGCCGAAGCGCTTCTAAATCAGCAGCTTCTTGTGCCGTTATCGCATCAATATCTACTTGACTATTATTTCCTGTTGTCGCAAGATTGGCTTTAGCTTCATCAATGCCTCTTTGACTACCGACGACACCTCCACTTTTATCGTATAATAATTCCCTTGCCGCTATTTCAATTCTCTTGGGGAGTAGTGTTATAAAATCTGCAAACTTAATGAAACCAATTTTCAGATTTGCCATAGTCTTAACCCAAATCTCTTCAATCGTAAGCATAATTCTATCTGGTAGGGATGACATGAATTTGCCAGCACTGGTAAACGCATTACCTATTGGATCAACTATATTCTCAGCAACAAGATTCTTAACTTTAGTGTAAAACGTTTCTGCTAAATTTGAAACAGAATTAAAAGCATCTATAACCATTTTGACTACGCTAAAGTAACCATCTTCTGGCTCTGAAGAAAATAGATTTGTAAAAATCTTTACTACTGTGTCTTTACCAGCAACTAACGTGGTCTTAGCATTCGTGAATAAGTCGGACAATACTTTTCTTATGCTGAAGTAACCTTCCTCTGGCTTCTCAGCGAATAAGTTGGTAAAGAACTTTGATACTGACTCTTTACCAGTAATTAGTGTTGTCTTAGCAGACGTAAATAAATCACTCAATACCTTTGCTATACTGAAGTAACCATCTTCTGGCGTTGAAGAAAACAAGTTAGTGAAGAACTTTGACACGTTTGAAGTAGTAGTTTCGACTGCTTTTTTAGAAGCTGTCTCTTATACACATCTGACGCTGCCGACGATATGCAGTGTGTA
>OJDN01000051.1_pt1 | contig 43988 bp, 30 predicted proteins | sample 1592731 | NCBI WGS metagenome assembly OJDN01 (sample SAMN05416881, study PRJEB24817) | seawater metagenome | isolation source: Sea water | place: Canada:Atlantic | collected 2013-11
ATCTACACACTGCATATCGTCGGCAGCGTCAGATGTGTATAAGAGACAGGAACAAATTAGCTGTATTTACAACCACCTTAATCGCATTAGCAGTTAGCCAAACTGTTGGTGCTGCTGTTATAACATTTGGCGGCCAAACCGCGACTGATGGCTCTGGTAAAACCAGTTCAGAAATCAACGCTGATAACACAATTAACGACATATCAGATGGTTTTTTTGTTGAGACCTTTGATAGAGCCACTGCCATCGATAGCCTCCCCCTCACACCCGACGATAGTTACAACGTCGCTGGGGCGTCGAGCGGTTGTGCGATAAACTCGCCGTTAGATGTGACAGCGAGTGACGCGTCCGTACTAAATGTTCGCAAAGGCTCTTCACGCAACGTGGCTGCGGCACCAGCTGGTGATAATTCCTGTTATGCTTACACCACACCAAGCACGGTGGGCGTCGATAGTTTTGTAGATATTGATTACACTAACTTTTTAAACAGTATCGGCTCAACGGCTCCCTCTCTTGCTGGCTCAAGCGTAAATTACTTAGGCTTTTATTGGGGCTCAGTTGATACCTACAATTCGTTTGAGTTTTACTCTAATGATATTTTAGTGAGCCGCATCACGGGCGCAGAACTACTGGCTGAGCTAAATGGCACTGCGGGTGATCAGGAGGCGGACTCATCAAATGTTTACGTCAACATCGCTTTCGATGCAAGTGAGGCATTTAACCGCTTAAGAGTGGTGTCATCTGGGATCGCAGGCGAGTTCGATAATATCGTCGTTGGTTTAGATAAGCGCGACGTACCTGCCCCAACTAACCTTGCCATTCTAGGATTGGGCCTATTAGGCCTTGGGATGAGCAAACGCTTTAAAAAATAAGGTTAAAATAAACAGTGACGAAAAGCCGGCTTGCCGGCTTTTTAGTGCCGCATGTTTAACCGCCTTCTACTCTTAGTCATTTCTTCATCCCCAAAAAAACAGTACACATAAAACGCATTATTTAGCGCCCCATTGTGACGCTTTTATTAAATTTGAGGTGACACACTCCCCTGTCATGTTTCTGTTTTACTCGGCTATTACTATCCGTTAGTTTTTAGCGTGTAAGAGTAACCCTAATGAGTAAAACGCTACAAAAGGCTTCGTTGTTTTTTCTAAATTCCTATACGAAACCCCAAACCCTGGCGCTCACGCCCGCGCCTGATAAACCTAAAAAAGCGCGTGAATTGAACGCAGTTGATAGATTGTTTCGAGAGCATTGGCGCGATGTATGTCGAGTTCTACATGCATGCTATGGCTCTGGGCCGCCCGAGCCAGAAGACGTCGCCCAAGAAGCCTTTAGTCGCTTCGCGCAATTACGTAATCTAGAAAAAATAGACGATCCCAAAGCGTATATCATCAAAATAGCGATGAATATCACCCTTAAGTCAATCAGTCGCCTATGTAAAACGCGCGCATTTATTGATGAGCACATTCAACACACACAAGAGCAATGTGACGAAATGTCTCCTGAAACTATTTTACAGGCAGAACAACGTATCGCGGCTATTCAAAAAGGCACTGAGCAACTGAGTGAGAAGCAGCGCGAAATATTGATGCGCGCCAGAATTAAAGGTCAAACATACACTCAAATATCCACTGATACAGGTTGGAGCGTCGCGGATATTTGTCGCCAACTAAACGCCGCGATGGCCTTGTTAGAGAGCATCGACGAGCAGGCAAATAATACCTGCCACCAAATGCCGGCCACAGACGCTTCTTCTAGTAACTTTTCTTTTGAGCAAAAATAATGACAGATCCAAAAAATGCGGCGAACGCTACCGCGCTGAACAGCAATCACAACACTGAACTGCCTGCATCATCAGCCAAAGTTCAAGCCATAGAATGGCTTACCTATTTATATTCAGGTGACATTTCCAGCAAAAAACGTGAAGAATTTTTAATCTGGTTAAACAGTAGCGAAGAAAACAAAACCGCTTTTAAGCGCAGTCACGAGGTTTGGCAAACAATCGGCATGACCGACTCTGCCGTTCAGTGGATACAGCAACATACTGTCGCCCAAGCCAAGACCGTGAAGCCCACAAAATCTAAAGGTGTATTTGCTAAATCGTTATTAGTATTCGGTGCTATGGCTGCCAGTGTGGCCTTACTGGTATTTAACGGTGTATTCAATACCACAACCCATCTTGAGATACCCCAACCACTTACGGCATTCACATCCCCTGTGGGGCAAAACCGCAATATCACCTTAAGTGATGGCACCGATGTCACTTTGGCGGGTAATTCAAGCATTCTGGTTGCTATTAACCAGAATGAGAGGCGCGTGACCTTACGCAAAGGCAGCGCCTATTTTGACGTCACCCATGATCCTAGCCGCGTATTTTCAGTCAGTGCTCAGCAAACCGAAGTACGGGTGCGTGGCACCGCTTTTGAAGTTAAGTACAGCGCGAACAACAACCTCAAAATTTCAGTTGAGCGCGGTTTAGTCGACGTCGCTGACTTACCAGAATCCCCAGATCAAGAAGAGCAAGTATTACAGCTAAGACCAAATGAACAATTACGCACTGACATTCAAGGGCGCTTTATCTCTGCGATTACCATTTTTCAACCAGAGACTGAATTTTCGTGGTTGAACCAGCGCTTAGTCTACGATGATGTTCCCCTCAAAAATGTGATCATGGACATCAACCGCTACGCGAAAAAACCTGTGGTTATCTTGGACGACAGCATTAATGAGCTGCCAATCACAGCATCATTTACCTTCGAGCAAATCGAACCTATGTTAGAAGGCTTAGCCGCTGCCTACCCGATTGCACTCACTCATGAAGCAAACCGCAGTGTGTTAACCCACAAATAATAGGCCTGAGCCGGCCAGGTTTCCCTCCTGCCGGCTCATTTGATGATTAAGGTTATGCAAACGGATAAATAACCACCCATTGTGTGAAGTTTTTATTAAACAAACACTTAAGCTGAAAAAATTATCGCGCTGATGACTCTTCTAGCGAAACCACATTAACTAACTGGAAGTAACATCATGAATACACTTAACCGTTCGATAAAATTCGCCCTGTTTGGCACGGCGCTCTCCGCCTTAGCTCCTATGCAAGTAACAGCGCAACAATCCCAAGTTAATATTTCAGTGCAACCTTTAGGGCAGGCGTTGAACTTATTATCTCAACAAACAGGTACTGTCATCATTGCCCCAAGCCGCTTGGTCAGTAACAAACAAGCAGTTGCCACCTCAGGAGAGCTTAGCGTTCTCAATGCAGTAAAGAAATTGTTGCAAGATAGTGGTTTAGAAGCTCACGAAGAACCAAGTGGGGCGATTGTTATTAAAAAAGCGGACAAGCGCACTCAAACACAAAGCAAGCGGGCGTCAACCTATCAAGCCCCCATGGACGAGGTTGTCGTCACGGCTTTAAAACGCGATAGCAGCTTACAAGATACTCCGGTGGCCATTTCAGTGTTAGGCGGCGATGAACTAAAAGCGCAAGGTGTTACAGACTTTACAGATTTAATTGATAGCTTGTCGGGAATATCCATTAATTCAGCCTTTGGCGGCCCTGAAAATAGCTTTATTACCATACGCGGTATTGGCGGTGCAGACGATTACAAACCTAACGGAAACCCGTCGGTGGCGTTACACGTTGATGGTATTTATCAAACATCCAATGCCTATTTAAGCATGCCACTTTTCGATTTAGAACGCATTGAAGTACTCAAAGGGCCTCAAGGCACGCTTTATGGGCGTAACACCACAGCCGGAGCCATCAATGCTATTACACGTGCCCCAGGGGAAGAGCTAAACGGTTACGCTGATATCGAATACGGCTCTTACGACTTTGTATCGGGTACCGCTGCGGTCGGTGGAAAGGTTTCTGACAATTTAGGTGTTCGTGTTGCTGTACTAATGGAGCAAGGGGGCGGTTTCATGGATGGCAAAGGTGCAGGCAATTTTGCAGGTTTTGTGCCAGAAGGCACTGAAGGTATTGTTCCTCCAGTCGCTGACCCAGGTGAACGTGACGGATTCGGCGACGCCGACCTGTTTGCATTTCGTGGCACCGCCGTTTATGACTTTGATGATGTTACGTCCCTCACATTGCACTATTTCACCAGCCAAGATCGCGGTGACACACGTCAGTATGATCGTATCGCTTTTGCCGATGACAACCCCGCGTTAAACGCCGGTGAAGGTAACGACCCATATGACTTTTACACCAGTGAATATTACTCCCATGAAATTGATGTGAGTGGTTTTTCTGGTGATTTCAACCACCAACTTCAATCCGGCATGAATCTAGACGTGCTATTCGCCTTACAAAGTAGTGAGCGTAATGTCAGTGGTAACGGCGACGGCACATCATTTCCTCGTTATCAGTACAACTTCGACGACGAGCTTGACCAAACTTCGCTAGAAATACGTTTGAGTGATGCAACTGGCGGTGAATTCGACTGGATTGCTGGCGCATTCTTTATCAACGACTCTGTGGACTTCACCAGCAACTGGACCAGTTACGCTGTTTTGTCTCAGTACAGTTCACCATACAATCAGCGTCGTAATAGCTTCGCGACCTTTGGAAACATAGACTGGAACATTTCAAACGACTTGGTCATCAGTGGCGGCCTTCGTTACACCAAAGACAATGCCAAATTTCGTGGCGAAAACATCGATGCCGACCCTTGGGGATTATCCGTCTTCGAGGATACATTCCAAACAGACGCCAATTTCTCATGGGACCGAGAATTTGATGACAGCAATGTATCTGGCAAACTGGCCATTCAATATTTTGTCAACGACAACCTAAACGTGTTTGCATCTGTCAGTACTGCCTATCGCGGCGGCGGTTTTGACGGCACCTCAATATTTTCTGAAGAAGAAACCCAGCCTTTTGAATCAGAAGAAGTACTCGCCTATGAAGCAGGTGCCCGTTACGTTACAGACTGCATCAACTTCACCTTTGACCTGTTCTCTTATGATTTTGAAGAACTTCAAGCCACAGCTCGCTTATCAAATGACACCAACGGCAGAACCAACGTCGGTGAGGCAACAGTGCGCGGTGCAGAAGCGTCAATCGCGGTGACCCTATATGAAGCTGACGATCACAAAATCACCTTTAACACAGCCGGTACGTATCTAGATACTGAGATTACCGAGTTTAGCTCTAACCGAGTAAACGATGTCATCAGCACCATAGGCGACCCACTGCCAGGCTCACCAGAATGGAGCCAAACCGCAGCGCTAAACTACCAAACGTCGCTGTCCAACAATACGCAACTGAACGCACGCTTGAATTACAGCTATCACGGTGAAGAATCAAACCGTTTGAACGCTGGCGATGGTAATACCGCACCCTCTTATAATTTACTAGGAGTACGTCTTGATGTGACGTTTGCAAACGGCCTAAATGTGTATGCATATGGGCGTAACATCACAGATGAAGTGTACTTTCTTGAGTTAAATGGTGGGGCGCGCTTAGTGGGCGCACCGGCTACTTACGGCGGTGGTGTGAGTTACGCATTTTAATTCACGGTTGATACTGGCAACTATAGCGAGTGTGAGAGCTCGCTTATAGTGTCGCATCTAACGCGCTACGGATTAACGTGGCGCGTTAGCATTTTTTTTCGTTACGCTTTAGGCTTTTTTATGACAGTGTCACTTTTATCTTTCCCTATACGAACGCTGCTGTTCATTTCGCTGTGGTTAATCACGAGTGCCGCCAGCAGCGAATCTGCGCCTGCTAAGGCCTTAACACCCCACCCTGGTGCTACTGATTGGCCCGACCGAATCATTGCCACCCCTACGGCCTTCCCTGCAAATAGTTTTTCATTAACTTGGCGCACCGACCAAAGCGTGAAAAAAAGCTATGGGCAGATTGTTCAAGCCAGTCCAAATGCTCGCTACGATGTGAATGCAGCGCAATTTACAGCACAAACACACACCATGTCATTAGCACAGGGCAATACCCCTGAAGGCCAATTTAGCTACCCTGCAAACGAAGAGCTACAGGATGTAAGTTACCATTCACTTACCTTTAAAGACTTAAAATCAGACACTTATTACAATTATCGGGTTGCTGGGGCGACTGGAAAATGGTCACCTTGGCAACAAATAAAAACCGCTAGCGCAAAGGCCAACCAAGACTTTTCCTTTTTGTACTTTGGTGATGCTCAAAACGGCATTTATTCACACTGGCCGCTAATGCTGCGCAGAGCATGGCAACACGCTCAAGACGCGCAATTCGCTATTTACGCAGGGGATTTAGTCAATGAGGGGGCAAGCGACCAACAGTGGTCAAATTGGTTAAATGCGGGGCAGTTTATCCATCGAACTCTGCCTGCTGTGTTAGTGGCAGGTAATCATGAGTACGATTGGCAAGTGCGCGAAAATGCACAAAAAAACTGGGCCTTGTCGACGCTGTGGCAAAACCAGTTTACCTTGCCGCAGACCCCAGCTCTACCTGATGCACTGCAAGAAACAGCCTATGTTACTCATTACCCTGATATGGATGTTTTCGTACTCGACTCTGAAGCGCGCGGTGACATCAACCTGCTGCAAGCTCAAGCACAATGGTTAGACCAAGCGCTGCAAGCTAGCACAGCAAAATGGCGTATCGTTACTATGCACCATCCTATATTTTCATCTTGCGGCATGCCGCTAAATACCCCAGGCCAAGACGAACCAGAAATACGTGCCGCTTTTTTGCCTATTATGTTAAAGCACGAGGTCGATTTGGTACTGCAAGGACATGATCATGCCTATGCCCGTGGCAGTATTGGCACCGATATCGATGCTGAAAGCGTGGCGACATCAACCGCTTCAAAACAGATCAAAAGCGTTTTTATTACCAGCGTAGCAGGACCTAAAACCTACCCTATTAAACCGACTCGCTGGGACGAGTATAAAAAGTACGGCGTTAAGCTTGAACGTATTGCTGAAAACACCCCAACCTATCAAGTCATCAGTAAAACCAAGGATACCCTTAAGTATCAATCGTTCACTGCTGACGGAGACATATACGACGCGTTTACCTTAAGCAAAGGCCAAGATGGCCACAAAACACTAAACGTCGCCAAAGCCTTGCCACCAGAGCGCACTTTTAACAACACAGGCGCATACAAAAGTCATCACGATCTAGCAGAATAATGCGTTAAGTCTGCGCCGATTAACCTATGTACCAACGCCGGGGTGCTCTTTGCTCCCCGTATTGCACCCAACGCCCCAACAACCCACGACAAATCCATAGAACAATCGGTCAATAAAGAGTTTGTGCCACAACAAAGGCACCCTGAAAACCGAGTGATAACTTGCGTCCAACTCCCCTAGAACTTCGTCACATCTGCGCCACACCTGCACTATATCTGCACCACATCCGCACTATATCTGCGCCATATCTGGACATTTATTCATTATATTCTGAGGCTAAGATTGGCCCTCACAATAGGTTCGACAATGGCTAAAAAACAACTCTCTTCATACAGCAAGTGGACAAACGTATTTTTATTGTGCGTCTTCCTTGGCGGCTGTGGTTCAGATTCATCAAACGGCGACGACAGCACGTCAGAGCAAACCACTAACTCAGCTTTGACCGTTGACGCTGGTGATGCGCAAACGGTGACAAGTGGCGACACAGTGACACTCACGGCCAGTATCTCAGATGATGATACAAGTTATGGTGTTAGTTGGGTCCAACTATCGGGAACTGACGTAACCCTAACGGACAGCGCATCAGCGAGCACCAGTTTCATAGCACCCGTCGTTAGCAGCGCTGAAACGCTGCAATTTCAAGTCTCTGTAGATGACGGCAGCAATGATGCAGTTACCGATACGGTATCGGTGACGGTCAGTGCAGACGAGGCAAACGATGATGCGACCAACGACAGCGTCTGGATAATCAATACCACCAATGAAGTCTCAAGCCGCATTTTGGATTCGTCCACCGGCATGGGTGTGCTGGTTAACGTGCAATCCGTCGAAGATGAAACCATAGATACCGTTGACTATACCCTTGTTACCAGCCAAGGGATCCCGAAATACGATGTAACCGTGACCCAAGATATTATTGACGCTATCAACGAACGCCCCAAAGCCAGCTCAGATTTAGTCACGGGACAAACAACTGCATCGGTAGGCGACGTTGTAGAGTTTGGCGAAGATGTTGGGTACGTCAGTAGTGGGCAAAATTGTGATACCAATGCCGGCTATGGTTACTGGCCGCCAGGGCCTGCTTGCCCTACTGAAGATGAAAGAGAGGTGTACTTCCCCAAAGCCCCTCAAGCAACCACGGAAGAATGCGAAAATGGCTTAGGTAAAGTAGGCTTATTTGTGAATGGCTCATCCGTGTATAACTGGGGGGATGGAATGAGCTACAACAACGATGGCTCTTGGCAAAACTTAGCACCCGTTGCAGAGCAATATGATGTTGATATTTGTGGCGGGCATTCAGCTAACGGTGACTATCATCACCATTTTTATACTCGATGTTTAGCCGATCTCGTTGGTGATAGCGGCGATCAACACTCGCCTATTTATGGTTACGTCGCCGATGGCTACCCTATTTATGGCCCTTGGCAAAGCAATGGTCAGTTAGCCGTAAGTGCGTGGCAAGTGCGCGATTATTCTTCGAGCTCAGCCACGGGTTGCGCTGACAACGCTCGCAGCTGCACTTTGGTTGATCAATACGACATATCGCTGGGGACAGAAACCGCGACCCAAGGCCCAGAGTTTGATGATGTAGTTGAAACACTATCAGGTAACCAACTCGTTGCCGAGAACGGCTACTACTTCGAAGATTACTTTTGGAACAGCGAATTAACCGCGCAAGGTGGAGCCTACCTAGACCAATACAATGGGCATACTGACAGCACGCGTGGCTACCATTACCACATCACTATAGCGCAAGAAAATGACGCCTATGTGCCTGCATTCCCCTACATTATCGGCACTCGATTTGCCGGACAATTACAAGATAATGCCGTCGCTTCATGCAGCACTGGGACGGTGATGGGCCCACCGCCAGGAGGATAATATGAGATTTCGACAACGCAAACCCCTTAGTAAACAGGATGTAATGACCTCGATTTTGGTCATTGCCGCTACGCTTTTCAGCGTAGCGGCTAATAACGCTCTAGCATCAACCGAAATACATGAGCATAAAGCGCGAGACATCGGCCAGGGCACTTTGATCCCTAAGATCCAGTTGCAGGTTTTTCGAGATCAAATAGACGGTGTGAATATTCATGTTGAAGTGGCTAATTATCTACTCAATGCCCCAAACATAGCGAAAAAAGAAAGCAACACCGGCGCGATTTTGCAAGGCCATGCCCATGTATATGTTAACGGGGTTAAGCGCCAGCGATTGTACGGCGAAGATGTACACATACCCCAAAGCTGGTTGAAAACAGGGGTGAATCAAGTCGCGGTATCGTTAAATAGTCACCAACATGAAAATTGGATGTCGGGGGATCACAGCATTGTTGGTTCGGTGTTTCTCGACTTATCTAAAAAAGACATCGTACTGCACACCTTCACCTCACAGCCGATTGAAAACAAACATGCGCACCACTAGGCGGGCATGTTTGTGCACAGCGTAATTAATCGATGTCTAAATCAAATTTGAGCTTTTGTAGCTCCCTTTGCATTCCCTGCCCATTGGATAAAAGCAAAGGACCTAATTTCACCGGCGTTTCGCTATCTAGGGTTAGCGTAATGCTATCGCCTTCGAGCAAGGCTATACCCGCTTCGGCTAATTGTTGCTGATACTTGTCACTCGCTTTGTCTTTGGCTAATTTGCCCCGCTCAACAGCTTGATCGCGTAAAGACTGTGCCGTTACTCCTTTTTGCTGTGCTTCGCTTTCAAGTAAGGCTTGTAAAATACCTTCGTCTTCTAAATACAACGAGGCTTCATTCACAACCAAATCTTGCAGTAAAACAGTACCGATAAGCAACGCATTTTGATTGTCTAAATCACGGATTTTTTCAAGGCCTGTCATGTTCAATGACATGCGTAGCTCACCTATATCATCGCCTTCAATGCTCAAGTTTTCTAACTCGACTTCATCGTCTTCTAAGTCTATTTCTATTGATAGTGCGAGATCAGCACTTTTATCTTCCTGTTGTAATAAAAATAACAGCGCCTCTGATAAGTCTCGTGGGTTGGCCCTTATCGGAAAACCCGTTACTTCAATTTCATCCGCTGTTAATGAAAGCTCACTAATAAAGGCGTCTTCCTGGTCATATTCATCAATATAAAGCTCGTCAATCAGGATCTTGCCTAATGATGTATCAATAACCAACTCGCTGATGGATACGCTACCCAATACCGATGCTGATAAATCGTCATAGGTGATATCAACCCCAAAGCTAGCACTTTCGTTGACCATCCCTTGCATCACCTCCTCCGCTTTTTGCGTTGCCATCATCGAGCCGCCTATGTATACAACAGCCAACAATATTGCGCCTACCAACACCACTTTTTTCATATCCATATTCACACTCTACTATTTACTTTGGGTTTATTATTTGGGCTATTGATAGCAACCCAACACACTTATTGCAACGAAATTAAGCAACACGTTTGTGTATTCAATCACCATTTAATGCACAACCAACATTTAAATAACAATCTGTTGAAGCGCTTTATATTAAAATGCTCGACATTATTTATACCCTCAAGGATTTACTGAATGTTCGCAGGCCTCGACTTTGGCACATCAAATTGCTCTATTGCCGTTATTGAAAACAATGCCCCTGTACTTATTCCCCTAGAAGATGGCAAATATCGCCTGCCTTCATCACTGTTTATCGAGCACAGCCAAAGTGCGCCTGCCAGCCTAACCACTCAGATGATCGACAACCATATCTCTTTGCTAAAAGACGATGCTAAAACGCCCCGCTCACTGAACCACGAGCAATTGGTTAACATGGCGCGCAAACAACTGCGCAAAGAGCACAGGCTTAACACAGCTAATGACCAACCGGCACAAAGTATTGTTCAAGCGCTAGCGGCAAATGGTGATGTCATTTTTGGTGAAGAAGCAGAACTAACTCACGTAGCCGCCCCTGAAAGTGGCTTTTATATTAAGTCGCCTAAATCATTCCTTGGGGCAGATATTAACGCTACCCAAAAAGCGGTATTCACCACAATTGTCGAAAAAATGCTGGCATTTATCAAACAAGAAGCCCAGTACATTAAGCAGCAAGAATTCAGTCAAATCATGATAGGCCGCCCTGTTAATTTTCATGGTTTACTAGGAAAAGACGGTAACAAACAAGCCTTAGGCATTATCGACAGCGCAGCAGCCAAAGTCGGCTTTAAAGACGTACAGTTTTTGATGGAGCCTGTTGCTGCAGCTTATGATTATGAACGTCAGTTAAGCGACGACAAACTCGTGCTTATTCTCGATTTAGGCGGTGGTACCACGGACTGTTCGATGATCAAAGTTGGCCCTAGCTATGTAAATTTAATCGACCGACAAGAGTGCATTTTAAGTCATACAGGCAAGCGTATAGGCGGTATCGATTTAGACAACAAGCTCGCATTAATGGCACTGATGCCTGAATTTGGCAAGAATACGGTGTTAACCAATGGTTTACCGGTGCCTAATCATTTATTTAAGCAGGCAGTGAGCGTTAACGATGTAGCAGCCCAGCAGGAGTTTAATAGTCGTCTAACGGGCAAAGACATAGAAGAGTATTGTCGCATCAGCCCTAATCCAAAACTGAAGCGCTTAAAAACGCTGCGTGACGAAAAATATGGCTTACGGGTCAGTCGCAGCGCCGAGCAAGCAAAAATACTATTGTCAGAACAACATAGTATTCAGTTGCCATTGCACTACATTGAAAGCGGATTAGAGATACCAGTGACCCGCGCTCAATTAAGCGATGCCATTGCTGATGAACTCAATAAATTTGAAGGCTTAATGAAAGAAGCGATTACTCAAGCTGGCGCTAGCCCTGATGTGCTTTACGTGACCGGCGGTACAGCTATGTCACCTGTTGTACAGCAGTGGATAAATTCGGTGTTTCCCAATTTAGAGATTGTTATTGGTGATCATTTCGGCAGTGTCACCTCAGGCCTAACAACCCACGCACAACGTATATTCGGGGCTCAATAAGCCCCTAATTCGTTAAAGTGACACTGCGAACGCGTTAGTTAGCTTGGCTCACCACCGCTTGCATTTGTGCCTTAATATCACCTTGAGCATAAAGCGTTTCGATTTGACGCTTATATTCGGTGACAAATCTCGGCTGCTTTTTCACATCAGCGAAAATGCTATCTAGTTGCAAAAATGCTAATGGGTCATCAGATGTTTGCTGTGCAGCCTTGTGTAAATCAGCAGCCATCACATCATTAATATCCAGTGCTTTGCCATTCTTGTTCACCTGCTTATCGCTGTAATAGCACCAAGCAGCAACCACTAAGGTGGCGCACGCTATGTCACCGTCATTGGCTAAATTTTGCAGCAAAGTAGGGAGCAAAAACGTCGATACTTTTGACGAGCTTTCTAAACAAATACGTGACAAGTTATCTTTGATGTTCGGATTAGCAAAGCGCTCAAACAATACGTCTTTGTATTCGGTTAAATCGATTCCTTCCACTGGGTCAAGAATAGGCGTTACTTCAGCATCCATAAACAAACGCAGGTAACGGGCAAAAAGTGGCTCTTGCACTGCCCCATCAATGGTTTCCTGCTCATCAATTGAGCCCAAAATACCTAGAACAGAGTGCCCCGCATTGAGTAAGCGGATTTTCATTTTTTCGTATGGAGTTACGTCAGCGACAAACTGCGCACCAACTTGCTCCCATAGTGGACGAACATCGCTGAATTTGTCTTCAATAATCCATTGCAGGAAAGGTTCACAAACGACAGGCCAGTTATCCTTAACGCCCACTTCCTCCGCTAAGTAAGCCATATCGGCCGCTGTAGTTGCAGGTGTGATACGGTCAACCATGGCGTTTGGAAATTGCACTTCCTCGGCTATCCAGCTCGCTAAGGCTTTATCATATTGCCCTACATAGGCTAACAACATCTTGCGCGTCATATTGCCGTTATGTTGAATATTATCGCAAGACTGTATCGTAAACGGTTTTTTACCTGCATCTTTACGCAGTTTTAGCGCCGCAGCCAAATAACCGAAAACTAAACGTGGCGAACCAGGATTCGCTAAATCATGTACGACATCAGGGTGCGTAAAATCAAATTCATCGGTCACGGGGTTAAAGTTATAGCCCCCTTCGGTGATGGTCAAAGAAACAATTTTAGTCTCGTCACTGGCCATCTTATCGATAACTTTTTGCGGTGCATCACAGCTGAGTAAAAAGTCAGTCAAACAACCAATAACTCGGTTTTCAACTTGCCCATTCGGGTGCTTAACAACCAGAGTATATAAATAGTCTTGCTCTTGAAGAATCGACTGCATTTTACGGTCGCCTTCACGCAAACCAACACCGCAGATCCCCCAAGACAAATCACCGCTTTGTTGCATGTAATCGTCGGTATAAAACGCTTCATGAGAGCGATGAAAGCCGCCTACTCCAATATGCACAATCCCTGCCGTTACCTGACTACGGTCATAATTCGGTACTGTGATGCTATCTGGCAGCGAAGATAAATTTGCTTGATTTAATAAAATAGAATCGTTGATAGTCATATTTTTTGTCCTAAACTGTCATGCCAGCGGCATTTTTTTTGCGCTGCATTGCCCAATATGCGGTGAAGAAGTAAATAAGCGTGCAGATAAAGCCTACGTTGAAAAACAAGTCACGGTTGACTTCGTAGTTTGCGATGTCGGCACTAAAGAACATGGTGTTACACGCTAAAATGAAGGTGATAACTAAGCTTGAAATCGAAATCACACGCAACACTTTCGTCAATGCTGAAACGTCCTGCACGTGCTCTGGTTCAAGGGCCGCTTGTGCTGCCTGATGCTGTTCAACTTGCTCATTGAACGCTTCCATTTTGGCTTGCTCTTCAGGGTATTTTTCAGCCGCACCATGGCGCTTAGCCATAAAGGTGTAAACGAAAATAGTGAAGAACCAAGTAGGAATAAATAGGTAGTAGAATGACAACACATCTAGTGCATTCAAACCAAAGCCAAACACCAAGCCTAGGCCCCAAGCCATAACAGCGGGACGACTATGGCTAAGCTGGCGATAGGCCACCCAGTAGCGAGTAAAGCCGATACGCGGAAAGATAAAGTGTTCAGCAAACACAATAGCGCCAACGGGCACAACCAATAAACCAGCGTACGTAAGTAGCGGTAATAGTTTAGTGAACACGAATGGGAAACATGCGACCGCCACGGTAACTAAACCCACAGTCAAAGTGGTTTTGGTACGAGAATACTCTTTAAAAATAGCCTGAGCCGCTAACCCTGCGCGGTAAAGATTGGCATTCGCTGTGGTCCAGCCGGCCACGATGACAATCACCAAACCTGACAATCCAAGGGCATGATACGCCACGTCACCTGGATCTAATTCCGAAATCGATTTTTGAACGATAACGGCAGTACCTGCCCCCATGATCCCAGCAGAAATCCACGCAATATAATGACCAAATAACATACCAGCAGACGTACACAAACCGTAAGAGCGTTTGCGCGCATAACGCAGTATCGCCATATCGATTAAACCGAAGTGAGTAATGGTGTTAGCAGCCCATGAGAAACCAATTACTTCGAGCAAACCTATACCCGGTTCACCATTGGTATCCAGCCCTGTCCATACCGATACACTACCGATATGCATAAAGTCCGACCAACTACTTAATCCTGTTTGTCCAATGACCGAATCGGCCAACGCAGGCATCAAAATCAAAGGCCCACTAACAAACATCACAAGTAACCAAGGTGCACAGATACCCGAAAAGTTTGATACTGCTGTAAAGCCATACATGGCGACAAGCACAACGATAATCCCAACCGCTAGCACAATAGCCACAAACCAAGGATTGGTTGGGTACCAATTAAGCTGTGCAGGAATATCGAACGCAAAGCGCACCGCAGTAGCGGATACAGTGATCATGGCGGCAGATATCACAGTGAAAATAATAACATTCGCCCAGTTATAGAGCTTAGTCATTGAATCACCGGCAATTTTTTGCAGATAAGTATAAAGACTTAAACGCGTTTCAACCGCAATAGGTGTGGTGATAAGTGTCCAGCTGAGTACCGCTAAAATATTACCAATTAACAAACCTAATAAAATGTCTGTCATGGTCGCGCCAAGCGCTACGAATGTAGCACCAAATACAAATTCAGTTGCCGCAACATGCTCACCGGCATAAAGGCCTAGAAAGTGAGTCCAGCCTTTTAGTTTGTGTTTCGGGATAGGTAACTGCTCTTCGCTAATATCACCGATACTGCTGTTATGCGTTTGAGACGTCATAGTTTATTCAACCTGTGTCAATTTAAGTCCGGGCGAGTCCCATATAGCTGACATCGCGTTACTAATTAGTGAAAGTGGGCCTCAAACGATCGAACCAATCCCCGAATCAACCCACACACTTTAGTACTTCATTTCAAAATGAGCATATGCTCTAGTGGCGAGCATATTCCCAAAATTGAATATCACTTGTCAACTCTTTGTTAATGGTCTGAGCACAGCAAACTGCTGTTCAATTAGTAAGCAGCCCGCTACCAGGTATTCGAGAATACCTTAGCGAATCCATTTAATATTTATTTATTTCAATAAGTTGAATGAAAATAACTGGCTTTTTTTTAGTCAGCAAAAAATGAGGAAGTAAAGTTTTTGTAAATAAACAAAAGTAAAAAAAGCATTTTTTTTGAACAAAAAGTTCTAACAAAAATAAAATGTGACAAAGATCGTTAAAGGTTTTTAACGTTATAAGAAGGGCGCAGCCTGTTACGCCCTTTTGTGATTTCTAGCTCAATCGATTTTTACCCAAGTTTTCCTCTTTATGAATGGTGACGGGCCAGCCTTCATATTGATTTGAAGTTTTATTATCGTTTACATCAATAAGAAACTTGTAGGCATCCATGGTGTAAGTTTGGGCATCGGTATCAAAGGTTATTATGCCGAAACCGCTGCCTTTTTCATGGGCTTTCACATAACGATTCTCTGACTTCCCAACCAATGGATTAGCCACCGCGTAAACATACATCTTGTTGCCGAATGCATCCAAATACTCACCGGTATTACTTAAACCGTGTGCTGGGCGATTATTCACCTCAAATCCCACCGCATCAGGTTTCCACCAGCGCGGCCACCCTGCTGCAATAGCAGGGCTACAAAACGCCCAATTACTATCGCGCTGCTTATTGACACCATATTGTGACAAGGTGCCTAAATGCGTATCACCGCAAATATGCAAAGCCGCTGACTCACGCATGATATCAATAGCATTGTTGCGTGCGGTTGCAGGCCAACCACTGCTATCAAAGTCATATTTCAAGTAACGATCGGGTCGCGGTTGATGTGTCGCAATACCGGCAAATACCGTTTGACTCAGTACCGCTTTAAGTTCGTGACCACGCCAGTCTTGCGCCCATTGCTTCAAGTAAACCTCTTGCCGTTGGCCCAATAAGGCTAAATCAGGACCATCAAAGTCTGGATTAATATATCCTGGGGTTTCATCTTGCCCAGTTTCGCCTACGACCACACCTATCCCTTCAGGCGCACTTTTCCATTGCCGGTCAGCCAAAATTGCAAACCCGACATTGCCATACACTAAGCTTCCATAGTAACTGCTGATACCGCTTGGATTTGGACGAGTATCAAACCCTGTTGGGTGGTGCGCCGTATTCGTTTTATGTACCACGTTAACCATAGACACAGGCTGAATGTAGCCCCCTAAAATACTCGCTGACGGGTCACGCTCAATATGTTGCATAGGTGCACCGCCCTCTCCCCACAAATTACCTTGTAATACATCATGATCATCAGGTAAGCACACAGTTGGACGATCGCGCATAACATCCCTAAATGACCAACCGAACTGATAGTACATACGCAAATAATTCAGGGTTGCTCGGTCTGCTGGCGCCCTGACATACCCATAACCACCGTGGTGCTCGTATAATTGATCCCCAGAGAAAAACACCAAATCTGGGTCAAGCTTTTGTAAGTTTTCAGCCACCGGCGTGTAAGGAAAGGCATAATCGTTTTGGCATGTTAGCGATGCCATACGCAACGGACGACCATCCGGATTCGCTTGAATGGTGCCGGAATAGATATCAGGTGTTTGGGAACCATCTTTATGGAACTGATTGTATATCACACGAAACGCCGTGTTTTGGCTCTCATCCCAGTTTTCCTGGGTAAAGGTCGCTAGTGATGCCGCCGGGTCAATCTGGCTGTGACCGATTGCGTGCCACTGCCCATCATGTTTGACTTGCAGTTCAACATTTTGATTGTCTTTTTGCCCCATAGGGCCAAGTAAAGCACTGAGTTTAAGCACAAACCCTTTTTCACTCTGAGAGTCGTTCAGGGTGTACATAGTCCACAAAATAGGCCCGAAGCGCTGCTCATCAGAGTACTCGAAGGCATCTCCCGACATGCGCCACTGGCTAAACCGATAGCGACTACCGTTATGCTCTGGTGCGTCTGTTTGAAAGTCAGTGGCTGGTAAAGCAAAATTACTTACCAAGGCAACATTTCCCAGGATCTCATCGGCTGAGACCAGTAAAGAATGTGCACCGAGTTCAGTTTGAGAGTTCGAAAGTTGCACCTTAACATCGAGTAACATAGCTCCCACCTGAGGCGTACCTGTAATGGTTAAATCCACTGGCTGACCTGCAATATCTTGCGCCAGGGTAACGCGCTCGCCCCCTATAACTAAGGTATTTTTCACGACCCCAATATCAAAACCGTTACGCACGAAACAGTTACTTTTGTATTCATTTATCTCACTGCGCGCGCCTAGCCTCACTCCTCCACCGCCATCATTGGCGTTCTCAGACATATTCTGAATACGTACACTGAGGGTGAAACTCCCCTGTGGATTGGCTAACTGATGGGTAAGTGAATGAACACTGCGATTTCCACCAGGATTAATACAATGGGCGTGCCCATCTTTTATACGCCAATCTTCCATAGGGTTTGCCCAGTATTCGCCGCCTAACCAAACCCGATCGTGGGTTTGTTGCCATGGGTCTTGGGTATTAGTCGTTAACTTAGCGGGTTTAGTTGTAGCCGCGTTAGTTTGACTAGCACTAAGGGAGTTTGCACACCCAGCACTCGCAGCAAGCACGCCAACCCCGACACCAGCGCCGACAAATTTCAGCGCATCTCGTCTTGATACGCCCTTGTTACTGCTGTTATTCGCCTTGCTGCCTTTCATACACCACCACATTGATAATTGTAATTTGTTAACAATTATTATACGAAGTGGAAAACAAAAAACTACTCTTATTTGACATTTAATGAATACGGTTTCCCATTTACTACTTAACGGCTGTGGAATAAGCGGCAGGAGGAAGTGTCACCTGTTGTTACTTTACAAGCAATGTCCAAAACCGGTCACTACACCCGAACGGCTTTTATTGCTACACTACTGTCATTACATACAGCATTATTACCTACAGTCTTGTTTTTATGATTTTATATATAGCCGAAAAGCCCAGCTTAGGGCGCGCCATTGCACAAGGCTTCAGCGGGCAGCAACAGAAAAGTGACGGCTATATTAAACTTGCAAATGGCGACTGCGTAACTTGGTGTATCGGCCATTTGCTTGAACAAGCAGAGCCCGACAAATACGACCCAGCGTATGCAAAGTGGGCGCTACAGCATTTACCCATTGTCCCCCAAGACTGGATATTGGTTCCCAAAAAAGGCACCAGTAAACAGTTATCAGTGATAAAGCGTTTATTGAAAACAGCCACCAAGGTGATTAATGCTGGCGATCCAGACCGCGAGGGTCAGTTACTGGTCGACGAAGTCATTACCTATTGCAAGGTAAAACGCGACATTATCGACAACGCTGGGCGCCTGCTTATCAACGATTTAAACCTAAATGCGGTTAAAAAGTCGCTAACGAATATTCGCCCGAATCGCGAATTTACCGGCTTGTCTATCTCTGCCTTAGCTCGTTCTAGAGCCGACTGGCTTTATGGTTTAAATTTAACCCGAGCATATACTCTGCTCGGGCAGCGCGGCGGGTACTCAGGAGTGTTATCTGTGGGCCGGGTACAAACGCCAGTACTTGGCTTGGTTGTCAGGCGAGATGCAGAAATCGCACAATTTGAGTCGAAACCCTTTTATGACGTCATAGCCACGCTCGCCACACAAACCAGCCCAAGTCGCCAAACGTTTACTGCAAAGTGGCAACCCAGTGCAGCCTGCGAGCCTTATCAAGACGAAGAAGGTAGGGTGATTGTTAAAAGGCTCGCTGAAACCGTAGTGAATAAAACCCGCGGCCAGCCGGGGATAGTCGAATCATACACAGTGAAAGACAAACAAAGTCCGCCACCACTGCCATACAACTTATCAGCGCTGCAAATCGACGCATCTAAGCGCTACAACCTATCGCCTAAGGCTGTACTGAATGTGTGTCAGTCTTTGTACGAGCGACATCAATTGATTACTTATCCCCGCTCTGATTCGCGGTATTTACCCATGGAACATTTCAAGGATGCTCAAAACGTATTAAGTGCGATAAAAGCCAATGCTCCTGACCAGAAAAGCGCTGTGGACAATGCCAATAGCAAGCTTAAGTCAAAAGCCTGGAACGACAGCAAAGTAGATGCTCACCATGCGATTATTCCAACATCACGTCGCAAAGCACTAGCAAGTTTAAGTGGTGATGAGGCAAAGATTTATCAGCTAATTTCTACTCAATATGTGATGCAGTTTTATGGCCCCCATAAGTATCAAGAACAGGTAGCCGTGGTGACGATTGCTGGGGGAACCTTTGTAGCCAAAGCAAAAGCCACCACAGATAAAGGCTGGTTGGTATTAACAAAGCAGAGTGAAGCTAAGCAAGAGCCTGCTCTGCCCTCTTTGGTAAAAGGCCAAGTGCTCGATTGTGTTGACTCTCAGTTAGTCGAAAAACAAACGTCGCCACCTAAGCATTTTACCGAAGCAACGCTACTGGCTGCCATGACTGGCATAGCCCGTTATGTGCAGGATGCGAATATTAAAAAGATCCTCAAAGAAACAGATGGCTTAGGAACCGAAGCAACCCGAGCCTCGATTATCGATTTACTGTTTAAACGTCAATTCATGCAAAAAAGCGGCAAAGAAATACACGCCACCCCCACAGGCAAGGCGTTAGTAAACGCCTTGCCAAGTGAATCAACCTTGCCGGATATGACCGCCATTTGGGAAGCGAATCTGGATAAAATATCTCAGCGACAAATGCGCTATCAAGATTTTATGCAACCCCTTACACACACCATAGGCGAGTTAATCAACGCCAGTCAGCGCATTGGTACAAGCCAATTTGCAGGCCTTGCCTCCACCAAGCCGGCGTATAAAAAGAAGTGGCGTAAGAAGAAAAAAGCCAGTTAATACCACCGACTAGTCTTCCAATGCGTAAGCAATAACATAGCCGCCTTTGCCATCACGGGGGCTGCGTGAGTCTTCATAGGTGTTTGTTTCAGGATCCCGAGGGTACGTCCAACTGGGATTTGGCACAGTCACTATGATGAACTGCTTGCCCGTTTTGCTAGATTGATAACTCATAGGGGTAGACTGCCCATGGCCCGGAAGCCCGTGTTCCCACTTTATCTCTCCTGTTCGCACATCATAAGCACGTACTGTGGCATCCATAGTGGAGCTAATAAAAGTGAGACCTCCTCGGGTCGTTAAGGTACCGGCTCTAACAGCCACCCCCACCTCTATAGGTAAACCAGAGCGAATTCCGAAGGGACCAGCATGCGCCATATTACCCAACGGTCGGCTCCAGAGTAATTCTTTGGTGTTCAGGTCCATCACGGCGATACGTGCCCACGGCGGTTCAAAACAAGGCACCCGTGTACCCAATTTAGACATAAAGGGTTCTGGCCAACCGTAGTACTTAATGCGTAAATAATCATAAGGATCGTCGGGATCTGCCTCTCGTGGCTCTGGCATAGGCGCGTTGGGGTCCATTCTCACTGCTGGGTGATGGGGGCCCAATAAATATTGCGCAATTGGGCCTGCCTTTGCCACTTGTTCTGGGGTGACCATATTTAGGCGATGAGCCAACATTTGCGGTGCAGCTATGAGCAAACCATTGTCAGCATCTACTGAAACACTGCCCCAGTTAAATCCGCCAAAATTTCCCGGCGCTAACATAGTACCGCCTATTAACAATGGGCCATCAGCAGAGGGCGGCGTAAACATGCCTTCGTAATTCATGATCTTATATTCAACGCGGCACAAAAGTTGGTCCAAAGGCGTGAGGCCCCACATGTCCTCTTCATGCCTAAAAGGATGAAAGTTGGGTAGCGGAGAAAATGGCTGCGTAGGGGAAAGTCGCTCACCATACAGTTCACTTTGCGGTACCGGCCGCTCTTCAATTGGATGCACCGGGGTGCCATCTCGCCTATCCAGTAAAAAGATGTCACCCATTTTTGTAGGCACTGCCACCGAGGGCACCATTTCACCGTCTCGCTCTACATCCACCAATACAGGCTGAGCGGGCAAGTCGTAATCCCACACGTCATGATGCACCGTTTGGTATTTCCAGCGCGGCTCGCCAGTCGCTCCATCTAGCGCCACAATGGCCGATGACCAGCCGTCATCATAGTCTCGTCTGACACCACCCCAATAATCCGGTGAAGCATTACCTGTTGGCGCGTAGATCAGGTCAAGTTCGGGATCGTAGCTCATGATCGTCCACACATTAGGCGTACCTGGGGTGTATATCTCTCCCGGTTTAGGCTCACCGTAATAGCCAGGGTTGCCTAAATCCCACGCCCAGACGAATTCCCCTGTGATAGCGTTAAATGCCCTAACCACACCTGAGGGCAAGCCGAGATCTTGGGTATCTGCCACCAGCCCACCCACAACGGCAACGTCATCAGCAATAAGCGGAGGTGATGTTAGGTAATACTCTCCAAGTTCGTGTAAACCTAACCCGTGGGTTAAATCGACTGAACCGTTTTCTCCAAAATCAGTGCACAGCGCGCCTGTCATGGCATTCACCGCCATCAACCTAGCATCCACAGTGCCAACCATTATACGTTTCGGACATTGACCTGAATAATCTTCAGGGGCTTCGTGATAACTTATCCCGCGGCACGTTTCTGCATATTGATTGCTACCAGTCGGGATCGCATCGGGGTCGTAGCGCCAAACTTCTTCACCGTTATCACTGTTAACGGCCATCAATACATTTGCTGCACCGCAGATATAAAGAAGATCGTTCACTTGTAGCGGTGTCATTTTAAATGTCTTCTCGACACCTGTACGATAGCGCCATACTTCTTTTAACTTACCGACAGTTTCAGTGTTTATCTGTTCTAACTGGGCGAAACGGCTACCGCCATCCGTGTTGCCGTAATTTTGCCAATCGGTCACCTCGGCTATTTCCGGTACCGTTCTTTGTGTACCCGTACCATTTTGCTCGTAGCCCTGAAAAATTGTCACCAACAAGGCAATAATACTAAGTCCGCTTGGCAAGGCTATCCAGCGGCGATTTACCACAGAACCTTCATGTTGATGCTTGAGTGTTGATACATACCAAGGGGTTACAAACCAAAGACCCAGCACTAACCATGTGGCAACTCGCGGTAAGAATGCGAGCCAATATAAATCTGATTCGTAGATTGCCCATATAAGTGTGACAACCAAGAGCCCACCAAACAGTTTATAGGCTATAGGCTTCCCCTTGATCATATAGACTGCTGTGGCGATCAGTGTGAGGCCCGCTGCAAAATAATAAAGGCTGCCCCCTAGAAAGACGAGATATCCGCCTAGCAGGAGCAACGGCAAGCCAAATAAAAAGAACAGTACAACAACTAACCAGTGGAAAATTTTAGTTAACATGACATTTAGCGCTCCAAGGGACAATATTTCACTGAAAACATAGGAATACCGTGCTTAATCTACTTTTTGCGTTGTTTACGTTTCGTAATACCCGCGTTTGTGTTGATTCAGCACAAGGTGTTTTTCAATTATTCCATTCCGTTGTTTTTGAAGTTTTTGGCTGAAAACGGTGACTTAGCTGCTAACGTCTGAAAACCAAGTAAATTACCGTCAGGGTCGCGGCCAAAGAACGTTTTACCGCCATTGAGCAAGTGCGTTTTTGTCACTACGCTGCCCCCAGCATCAAGTAGCATTTGCTTCGCAGTTTCTAAATTAGTGACATCAAACATGATCATATTAAAACCAGTGGCATCAATTGGTCTGGGTGCATCTAGTACTTTTGGAGCTGGGTTATGGTATTGAATAATTTCTAGTTCCAAATTTCTTACTTGAAACCATGCCATTTCCATTTCACTGTCTTTTAGACCGGAAATTTTATCCACAGGCTCACCAGAATTATGAAAATACTGACCTGAACGACGCGGGTTTTCGGTTTCCAGTAAGATCGAGTAAAAATCAATTAAGCGTTCCATGTCTGTAGTTGCCAGTGAAACATGACGAAGGCGTCGCGCATTTTTTGGCGGCATAGGCAGGTTAAGTTTCTCTATGTCAACGTGCTCTATTTCTATCATGATGTTATCCGGGTCACGCACATAAGCATAAGATACGTGTGTCTTAGGGTTTGTAACCATCTCTTTATCGCCGATATGACGCGCCCCGCCCGCCAGAATTTTTTGGTAGGTTTGCGTGGTATCAATGACCTGAAAAGCAAGATGCGCTAGGCCTGGGCCATTGGCATCAACAAAGTTGCTGGCCTTAGCTTTTTCAGAGGGGTCATCGAACTGCATTAATAGCACCTGTGCGTTCACACCTCTTAACAGTTTAGTCCTGGCGGTGACACCTGAGCGCTGAGCGACCTCATTAATCAATGCATTATCATTCAGCTTTCCCGCCTCGATAAGCTGAACTTCTGTCGCGTCACGGTAGAGCTTTTCAGATCGTTCAAGATCGCTCACCGCCATACCTACGTAATTCACCCCTTCAATAACTGGGTTATCCACTCGACTAGGCGGAGTAACAAACCAAGAGCAACCGCTTAGTAGCAAGAGTGCTAAAAAACCGCTTAAATAGTGACGCATAGTTTTCTCCTTATTAGAAAACGAAACAAACTTAGTGTATTTCCGTGATATCAAACCGCTAAAAGTTGACCGTTTTTACCGTTGCACCATCCACCCTTAGGTTAGTGCCAGTAATATGTGACGCCCTCGGGCTAGATAAAAACGTTATCGGATTAGCCACTTCTTCTGGGCTCCCTAAGCGATTAAATGCCGACAGTGACGCGACTTTGTTGTAAAACTCAGGCTGCTTGTTTTTCATCAGATCCCAATGACCGTTTTTGTGTACGATAGGTCCTGGTGATACAACATTAACCCGAATATTAAATTGGCCTAATTGGTTAGCTAGTTTCATAGCATATGAGGTTAACGCCGCTTTAATCGCACCATATTCCAACTCACTAGGCGAATTATTGATCATCACCGAAGCAATAGATGCGACAAAAACAATTGATGGCGAAGCACTCTTTTTAAGATACGGTAGCGCTAGTTCGGTTAATTTAATATGTTGCATTAGGTCTACTTCAAAACGGTTTTTCCAACGATCAATGCCTTCTTTACTCTCAAGAGTACTGACATTGCTAACCAGCACGTCTAGCCCGTCTAGGTGTTCAATTGCCTCTTTAAACCATGCTTCATACGCCGAGTTGTCAGTCACATCGAATGGCTTAGTAAACACAGGATAAGTACTCGAAGACCAAGTTTTAGCGGCATCATCTAGTGCTGCTTTGCCCCTTGCACAAGTCGCTAGTTTCATATCTTCCGCTAGAAAGTTTTCCATGACCGCTCTACCGATCCCTCGGCTTCCCCCTGTCACAATCCCTTTTAAACCCTGCATATTTAAATTCATTGGTAATCCTTCATATTTTGAGATTATCAACAGCACAAAAACGCGAGTGATAATCAATCATTGTTTGTTAACTTGCCGTGCCTCATAGAGCAGTTATTCGGCGGCTAAAAGGTATAACCTACAGTTACACCATAGGTTCTGGGTTGATTAATATAGGCACCAACGGTCCCTGCTTGGCCTGCTTGGCCGTATACACTCAACAGGTTTTCGTCGTCTGTTAAATTGCGCCCCCATACCTGAACACTCATGTTGTTATCAAAGTGCAAACCTGCACTCATTCCAAGGTTATTCACCTGCCGAGTAAAGTCTGGGTTATTTGCTGTTATGCTGCCCGACGGAGCAAATACCAGGGCGCTTTCATATGTATAGTCGGCGCGAACATACATATCGGCAGTATCAAATGAGGTGGTATATACGATGCCAGCAACCATACTTTTCTCGGGAATATTTAACGGCCTTGTGCCAGACAGATCCTCGGGAATGCGATTACCGAATTCATCTAAAGGTGCATTTGGTCCAGGAGGGGCATTTTCAAACTCATCATAAATAGGGTCTAAATAGGTACCAGCTAAGGTGAAAGTCCAATTTTTGTTCAGTGAATAACGAACATCGAATTCGAACCCATCGACTGAGGTTTTCCCAGCGTTTGCTTGAAAGAAATCTATGCCATCAAAACTTCTTACCTGAAAGTCATCAAGTGATTGATCGAAGATCGCCAGATTCGCTTGGAAATTTTGATACCAGACTTTCATGCCCACCTCGGTCACGGTGGAATACTCCGGAGAGGAAAAGCGGGAACCATACATAGGATTAGATGAGTTCTCTCCAGAAGCATCTAGCGCCGAGGCAAGAGAACTAGAAGGCCGTGAGAAGTTAGTTAGATCCCATGATGACGATTTAAACCCAGTCGCTTGGCTAATATAGAAGTTGTAGTTTTCATTGAGTTTGTATGCCAGGCGTAACAAATACGTCGTGTCGCTGTCATCTGATTTACCGTTTTCAAGCGAGTTAGGAAAACTGACTGTGGGTGGCCTAAACTGGGCGGCACTTAACCCAGCGAATGCTCCACCGGCTAACGTGTTGAAATTAATCGCAGAAAACACATCATCATTGGACGTTTCTCTAACGTAGGCTTGTTTTCTATCATTGGTATAATTTAACCCGCCGGTTAAGGTCAATGAGTCGGTCAACTGATAATCAGCTGACGCAAAGAATGAGTAATCCTTGTTGTCTTGCCCTTCGGCATACGACACCGATATGCCCTCTGGGTAGAAGGTCCCTTCAGGAAAGCCTAATGCACTTTCTACAGCAACTAACCCGCCACCCGTGAGTAAATTCACAAAGGGCCTGAGCTGAGGGCCATACTCTAATGCATCTGTTGATTCTATTTCTTCATCGAAAAAGAAACCACCTGCAATCCAGCTAAATGGTCCATCGCTGGTAGATGTCAAACGTAACTCTTGACTAAATGCTCGTATATCGATGTCTCTAACCGAGGTCGATGTATCTACCGAACTATTGCCAACAGGGTTTGAAGCCGCAAGAGAGTTAAAACGATAGGCAGTAATGGAAGTCAACGAGAAGCCTGCAAAGTCCACATCGAGATGAGCAGAGATACCTCCATCTTCTAAGTCGTTGGTCGGCGCTTTAATCAGCACTGACTCTCTAGCAAAGGGATTATTTTCGTCCAAAACGATGCCACCGAGTGCTAAAACAATGCCATTGACAGGCCCACTTATTACATTTGGACTCGAGCAACATATCTCATCGATTTCGCTATAATCCGCTATTACACGAAGCGATACATCAGGTGTTGGCTCCCAAAGTGCCTGGCCTCGAACGTTCCAACGATCTCTGTCATCTTGGTCAGGCACTCCTGCTTGCAATGATGTGATGAAACCATCTCTTCTATTGATACCAGCAGAAAAGCTTAATGCCAGCTCATCCGTCACCCCACCAGTAACATATCCTTTCACGCGTCTTTGATTGTAATTACCGAGTGTTGCTTCCACTCTGCCTTCTGTGACAAAAGAAGGGGCAGATGTAATTACGCTGACCACCCCAGCGGATGCATTTTTGCCGAAAAGCGTGCTTTGCGGGCCGCTGAGCACTTCGACTCGCTCTACTCGCGGTAAATCTGATATTGCCCCACCGGCTCTTGAACGAAATACACCATCAATAAACACCCCGACTGAGGGCTCTGTACCTATACCTGATGGGCTACCAAAACCGCGAATACTAAAACTAGTCGCAGACGTCAGTGTTGTTTGACTGACTTTCAACGAGGGCACCAACACTTGCAAATCTAATACATCTACTATTTTAGACTGCTCAATATCTGCAGCGCTGGTGACTGATACTGCTATAGGAGTATCTTGCAAAGTGAGCGGTCGTTTGGACGCAGTAACAAAAATACGCTCGACCTCTTCCTCTGAGTCCAAAGCGGAAGTTTGCTGTGCACTCGCTGAAGACATTGCCATGACACCGGCAATAGCGCCGGCAACTGCCCTTGATATTGTTGACCGCTTTAAACGCTTATCAGTTGTAAACATGTTGTATTCCCCGAAAGTAAAATATCCCCTCTCAAGCGAAAACAGAACAACCAATATCGCCGATGAGTGGAATGATTATATAAACAGACAAATAAAACTTATTGAACATACATACATTAGTCAACAAAAAATTAACATTTACAACGACAGTCTTCGCAAAAAAGCGATTAAACAATTAAGGTGACACACAAATAAACGACATAAAAACAACAAGATACCTGATAAACAATGCTAAAAAATTGAATATAAAAGTAAAACTAACTAATGAGCAAAAGTATATTATTTATACTTATAGTTCTTTACAGGAGTGAAACAAGTCGCCATATTAAGAGAGTTAAGATTTTATAACCACCACTAATGAACACTAACCCACTAAGGTTTTATTATGAAACATTACGCTGTGCTAATTGGCTTATTTACCTTACTCATTGGTTGCACAGAACCACAGGATATAGGCGAGCTAACAACACCAAAGAGCCACATGGGGTTTGATTCAAAAACAATCGAGCTGAATGGGTTAACATTTCACTATGTAGAAAAGGGTAGCGGCGATTTGATCTTGTTTTTACATGGATTCCCCTACTTCAGTGAGTCTTGGTTTAAGCTATTGGATGTATTTGGTGAGCACTACCATGCAGTTGCCCCAGATAACAGAGGATACGGCTATACAGATAAACCTGACGACGTCAGTGATTACAAAATTGAAAAGCTAGTTTCGGATGTTGAACAGCTCATGACGCAGCTATCACCAGACAAAAAAGTGATCCTAGTCGGCCATGATTGGGGGGCCAGTTTGGCGTGGGCGGTGGGCCAGCTATACCCCGAACGTGTTGAAAAGCTCATTATTATCAACGGAGTGCCTTCCAACGCTTTTCTTAAAGTATTACAAGAAAGTAAGCAGCAACGTGAGCGTTCAAAGTATGTAGAAAGCCTAAACGGATGGATGGCAAAAATGATGTTTGCCGTTCGTGGGCCAGAATTGATTTGGAAGGGAGTGGCGCGATTGCATGAAAACGGCCATGTAAACGATCAGTTTAAACAGGCATTTCTGACCGCTTGGCAACAACCTGACGCTGCTCAATCTGCCGTCAATTGGTATGCAGCAAATTTTCCCCCGTTCGACCAGATCCAGCAGGCTGATTATTGGCCCAGTGAAAGTGCTCGTATTACGGTTCCCAGCCTATTGATTTGGTCAAAAGAGGACCCTGCCTTTACCTCGGATGCATTTAACGCCATCCCTCGGTATGTTGACGACTTAACAGTCAAAGTTATCGATACACAAAGCCATGTTCCTTTCATCGACCACTCACAAAGCGTTATCAATTTCATGCAAGATTTTATTCGTGGTAACTAATGTGATTGATTCTCATGCTGACAACATTAGGCTACCATGCTTAGTTTGCCTCACAGCAATAGATTGGTTGTTAAACGCCATTACCATTTCAAGAAGTTGAAGTGCATAAAATAGAAGCTGATTATGATTAAACCGAAGAAAACACGAGTACGCTTATCTCCTGAACGACGCGAGCACGAAATCTTACAGTACTGTGCCAAAATCGTCGCTGAACAAGGCGTTTTCGCCGTCAGTATCGAGCAAATCGGTAAGGCGCTAGACATCAGCAAGTCCACTGTTTATTCCTATTTCCCCAGCTTGTCTGACTTATTACAGGAATTATTTCGCCGTGAAATGAAATCACTGCGGGCGGCCCAGCAAAAGGCAATTCAAGAAGCGAGCACTATCGAACAATTGGTCCGCGGGGTTACTCATGCTTATCTTGAATACATAGATGAAAAAGGCTTACTTATAAGTCGTTTACAGTCCGATCCGAGTTTGTCTTCTGTGGGTGGTCCTACCGAGTACGGGCGCGAGATTGCCGTTAATCACATCGCTGAAATACTGGCCGAAATGTTTGATATTCCTATGTCGATAGCCATTCCGGGGGTGGATATTTCATTTGGTTTACCAGAAGCAGCAGGGCAATGTTTACACCGTAAAGTAACAGACAAGAAAACCATCGAAGATCTCACCGTTTCTATGATTTTATCCTGTATCCACGCGATAAAAGATGGCAACGATGTGCGGTTACGCCTTATTCCCCAGCGCGAATCATCAACAAATTCTGACACCTGAGCCAGAAGATGCATCAAATTAATAGTAATCCGCAGTAATAAGTGGCCCCTTTCAGGCGAGTTTAAAAGGACTTATACTACATTGCATGACTTCGAAAAAGAGCAGCTCTTCATTCAGTCATGCCTTTGTTTAAGCCCTTTACGCTCTCACTGAGTGAGCACTTATTAACGTGGAATTGGTATTATACTCTGCGTCGACCCAAAGCCACACCTAATATGCCCAATGCTAACAAACCTAATGCGCCAGGTGCAGGTACATTTGTGGCATCTGGGGTTGTGGTGACGCTAGTTGGCGTGATGCCATTGGCAAAAACAGTTGGTGCACTCTCATCTTGAGAACTCAAAATTCCATAGAGTGAAGAAGCCGGCTGATCTCCTTCGAACACAAAACCATCCCAAGTGTTTCCTCCCCAAAGCGCTCCATCATTAGCAGAATACCAATTTAGGGTATTTTCCCCGTTGGTGAAAAAACTATCGATATCACCATATAAATCTTGCGCGGTATATTCTGCAGGGTTGTAGAATCCGCCGCCATCATTATCACTGTTAGATTCTTCTATATAGAGCACTTGCGTTGCCCAGTTTTCGGCATTTATCGTATAGGCTTCATAATAGAAGTAATTGTCATCAACGTTTCCGGCACCACGACTTTCAACATATGAGCCCCAATCTTCAGCGGTCTCAATCTTTGCCGTCGTATCAATATTGGTTACGCCAAACCCTACTAATAAACTATTTTCTAGCTCATTAGTCACTGTGTATCGCCCAAGTCCATCTGCGTAACTTTCAGTGAAACTGATGGCACCGAGATTTTGCGTAGGCTCCCCCCCGATGACCGTGGCACTAGCCTGTGCACTGGATAGAGCCAAGCCAAGCATTAAGAATATTTTATTTTTTGATATCAGTTTCATTACTACTTCCATTTGATTTATAAGAACTTTTACGCGCATCGAGATAATTTAGCGCGATGCCTTTAAGCAATAAACCAGCCAAGTAGAAAATCATATATTTATCAATTATTTAGATAACAAGCTATTTTTAACTGTAAAGAAGTCCGACAAGTTAAATTCATGATTATTATAGATATTCCTCATTAATAATAATTAATTCCTAGATCCTCACTCACCGGGTAAAAGACTCTCTTCGTATGGCTGTGCTACAAACAGGCCCAAGGATACTCGGTATAAATATCTCCCGAAAACCAGTGTCCGTTTATAAAGACAGTGTTAGTATCTGGGACGAAGTCGTATTAAAGGAGTAATAAAATGAAAAGGAATGCTAAGGCTGTGCACGTCGCCCTTTTTTTGATCTTTAGTCAGTATATCCGCTCGAAAACGGCGATCATTACCTCTCAATTCAACGCAATCGCCATCGGGTATTTACTGAGATGGATGCATTCTTAAAAATGCATTTAGGTGTCGCTAGGGCCAGTACAGACGCCCCTGAAAAAAGTCAGGCCGTTGGCGAATAAGCGCGAGCGCCATTTGCCGTGCTTTTTATGAAAACACTGTGTATGAAAACACTGTGTATGAAAGCACCGTGTATGCCAGCGCTCTTTATAGCCGTAACATTTATGACGATACTATTTGTTGCAACACTCAATACCTTTCTCACACTTTAAAGCGCCCCTGAGGGCGCTTTTTCGTATTAGGCACAAGCCTCACATAATTAGCCGACGACGCGTTCACCTTTGTCATCAATAATCAGCTCACCATCTTCTTTTTTATATGGACCCGGCGGCCACTGAGCAAGCAAGTCGAGAACCTGCTCACTTGGGCGACACAACTTAACGCCTTTTTCAGTACACACAATCGGGCGATTGACTAATATCGGGTGCGTCAACATTGCGTCCAAAATTGCCTCATCACTCACGTCTTCATCTAATAAGCCAAGTTCTTTAGCTGGTGATTTAGTTGTGCGCAGTGCCCTACGCGGTGAGAGATTAGCAGCCGCGAACAGGGCCAACAATTGTGGACGTGTCCAACCTTCCTCTAAGTATTCGATAACCTCAGGTTGATAACCAGCATCTTGAATAATACTCAGTACATTTCGCGATGTTCCACATGCAGGGTTGTGATGTATAACGACCATAAATCTAGCGCTCCTATTTTCAGTAAATGAGTGACTATGCTCCTTAACACACATTTGAAATATCATATATATGAAATTTCGCATTTGAGGCTATAAAAGTCAATACATACTGTTAAGTTTACCTCTAACTTTCCATCAATATTATTACTCGCTACCAATGGAATCATCAGCACGCTTCTCTGTGGCTTGAACCCATAAGCAAACCATAATGAGTAGCATACCGAACCAACCCAAGGGGGAAATGACTTCGCCGACAATCAGCACAGCCAAAATAGCCGCTACAACAGGCTCCATTAATGTAAGCAAAGAAGCACTGCTCGCATTGATGTGCCTGAGACCATAGCCAAAGGCGATATAACCCAATGTCATGGGAATTAACGCCATATATACTGATACCAAGGCGTTGCCTGTAGAACTAAATAAATTATCGCCAGTAAAAAACAATGACGGTAGCAACAACAAGGCTCCTAGGCCGAAAATGCCACCTATGGCAGCTTGAGAGTGCACGCCGCTATCAATCATGGCCCGCGCCGCCCATGCATAACTCGCATAGGTCAAACCCGCCAATAAACCTAAGGCGATCCCCCATAATTGACGCTGGGGCGCTGCTTGACCAGTAAGATAACCAGTAGCATGCTCTGATACTTGCTCGGTTGTTTGCCCTAGGGGCGACAAGTCGGGCATATGTGGCTCCCCAAAAGCGAGTAAAGCGATGCCGATTAGGCCAATCACCACACTGATTAACCAGCGCTTCGTTAGGGAGAGCGTCTTGTTAAAAAGATACTCCAACAGGGCGGCAAACAAAGGGGCACTGCCAATCGATACAACTGTACCTACCGCCACACCGGCCAAGCGCATCGAGCTATAAAACGCGAGTGGATAAACCGCTAGCGCTAACGCGCTCAGTAGTAAAATATTCTTTTGCTGCACCAGACAAGCAAATTGTAGTTTCAACTTTTTATAAGCCAAACCGGCTTGAATTATGCCGGCCACGCCCATAGCAAAAGCACCAATCCCTAGGGGGCTAATGTTAGGAGCAAAGCTCGCCGCTACTCCTGTTGTTCCCCATAGAACGGCAGCGAATATAATAGCCGTGGCTCCACACTGATATGGAGAAAACCCAACTCGATTAACTATCATGATCTGCCTTTATTTTTGCCTTAAACATGGCCCAAAGTATAGGTAAGCCAGTATTCAAATACTTTGCTAAAAAGACGCAAGGTTTGGTTGAACAGACGTATTATTTTCCTTGAGAGAAAGACCGGGGAGACATACCAACGTAGAGCGAAAAGCGCCGACTAAAGGCTGAAAGGTCACCATAGCCTACTTTTTCAGCGACCAGTTGTACCGGTAAATCAGTATGTGCTAATAAAGCTTTGGCCTTCTCCATTCTAAGTTCAGTAATGTACTGCTGAGTAGTCTTAGAAAAACTGGCTTTAAAACGCTTTTTGAATTGGGTTGAGCTTAAACAGGCTAATCGCGCCAGCTTGTCGATACTCAAAGGTTGTTCAAGATGTGCATTGATCCAGCTTTGAACAGTGCGCATTTGTTTATCAAGCGTTTGAGAAGCCTGTTGCTGTTCAAGCAACATGCTAAATACGTCGAGAATGGAGCGCTCGATCCCACTGTCGACCTGGTGCTGTAATTGCTTTTCAATAAACTGCAAAAAGCTTGTTAACACAGGGGAAATACAAAACACCGCTAAACCACTGTTGAGTAAATGAAGAGGTAAGGTATCTAAGTCGGCCACAATAAAGCGTGCTGCTTCATCCGCTTTGAACCCATGCTCAGTGCCGTTTGGTACCACTACGCATTCCCCAACCGTCACCTGCCCCACATAGCTATTCATCTCAATGACTATGCTTCCTTGTACCGGCAACACCAGTTGGTGGTGCTCGTGATGCACATGACTTTGAAGTTGCTTAGTGTAAGCGCGAATACTTAGACTGTTATTCATTACGGCAATACATCGAAAAAACGGGAAGCCAGTATAGCGTTAGTTTCTGGGTATTTTAAAGTGTCGTTAGCACGCCCACTCCCCCGCCCATGGGCGCATTTTTTTTCGCAATTTTATGGGTATAACACTGATGGTAACCACAGCGTCAGCTGCGGGATAAAGGTGACGAGCAGCAAAACAAAAAGCAGTGGTACTAAGAAAGGAAAGGTTGCCCGAGCGCACGTTTCGAACGGTACCTGCGTCACCCTAGATAATACATAGAGCACCATCCCAACGGGCGGTGTCAACAAACCAATCATCAAGTTCAACACCATCATTACCCCGAAATGAACTGGATCTATGCCTAAACTCACCGCGACGGGTAGCAACACTGGGGTCAAGATCGTGATCGCGGCTATGGTTTCCATAAAACAACCAACAATGAATAAGATCAAGGTGATCAGCAATAGTATCGCCACTTTACTGTCAGTAAATGCAAGCATCCATTGGGTGAAGTTTTCAGTTATGTGTTGTGTGGTCAGCACCCAAGAAAAAATCGCGGCACCGCCTATGATCAACATAATAATGCTTGTCGTTTCAATGGTTTCAATACTCAACGCCAGAAGCTTTTTAATGGTGAGCGTTCGGTAAACAACCGCACCTAAAAATAATGCGTAGGCACTTGCTGCAATAGCCGCTTCCGTCGCGGTAAACAAGCCAAACAAAATGCCACCAATAATCAACACAGGGGTCATCAAAGATAAAAACGCGCGGCTAAATGTTGTCGTACAGCGCAGCACAGAGAAACCTGAATCCTTTGGATAATTGCGCTTCTTAGCATACCAAGCCACCATCAACATCAACGCAAGCGCCATGATCAGGCCAGGGATCATCCCTGCGGCAAATAACTGACCAATAGAAGCAGAAGACATCACAGCGTAAATAATCAGCGGCAAACTAGGCGGAATGATAGGCCCGATAGTTGACGATGCCGCCGTTACACCAACAGCAAAACCTGCGTCATAGCCTTTATCCCGCATCGCTTTGACTTCAATGGCGCCTAACCCGCCAGCATCGGCAACCGCCGCACCTGACATACCCGCAAACAGAATTGATGCCCCAACATTGACGTGTCCTAAACCACCGCGCAACCACCCTACTAGCGCATTAGCAAAATCAAATATTCGCTGGGTGATGCCAGCTGAGTTCATTAAGGCTCCCGCCAGCACAAAGAAGGGAATAGACAACAAAGGGAAGCTATTCATCCCCCCTACCATGCTGTGCAGCACCACTAAGTTTGGTATATCTCCATCCAGCGAAATGGCCAACAGTGAAGAGAGGATCAATGCAAACGCCACCGGAGTGCCAATAGCGATAAGCACAATGGGGGATATAAACAACACAAGAACGATCATTACTTTACCGCCTTATGCGAGAATGAGGAACATACTGCACGCCAGCTCGATTTCACCAACATTGCACTTCGAACAAGCATAAGTAACAAACAAGCGCACATCAGGGCATAAACCCAACCAATTGAAACAGGCAAAGATGCTAGGCTGTAAGCGTGCAGTGAAATAGCGATTTGCCCTGCGTAAAACAGCAACAGCAAGACCACAAGTAGATTGAGCATGGCGATGCACATTTTCGTGATATTCAACGCCTTGACAGATAGATAGCGGTGCAACAAGGTAACGCCAATATGCGCATCGTTGCGACTGGCAATACTTGCCCCCGAAAAAGCCAGCAGAATAAGCAGATAACGCGCAATTTCTTCAGACCAACCTAATGATGCACTCAAAGCATAGCGACTAAAGAATTGCGCAAACAATAAGACAGCCAAGCCCCAAAATATGATCAAGCTTAAGATGTCTTCGCTTTTAAACGCTTGCTTGCTCGTCAATGTTTCACTTGGAAGCGTTTCACTATCAATCAGAGACATAATCTATTCTTCAACTTGATTTAATTGCAACAGACGGTCGTAATTTTGCTGACCGATCGTGGTGATAAAGGGTTTGTGCAATGGTAACGTTGCTTGGCGAAACACACTTTTATTTACCTGATGAACACTAACGCCATGTTGTTCAAACCAGGTGATCAATTCTTTTTCGTGGGCACGGGTTTCTTGGGAAACATTCAAAGCAGCTTCTTGTAATACTTGTTCGAAAGTGAGTCGATCGCTTGGGCTCAAGCGTTTCCAACGACGCTGACTAACAATAGTGACATTCGAGCCAAGCATATGCCCCGTAAGGCTGATATGTTTTTGCACTTCGAACAGTTTTTTAGCTTTTATGGTTGGTAACGGGTTTTCTTGCGCATCAACAACCCCTTGTTGCAAAGCCATATACACTTCAGAAAACGCAATAGGTGTGGGGTTAGCATTGACCGCCTGAGGGAACAACTTGAATATCCTGGCGTTAGGTACGCGTATTTTCAGCCCCTGCATATCTTCTAATTCGTTAACAGGCACATTGGCACTGACATGACGCTCACCATAATAATTGTTAGCAACAATATAATTACCTTGGGTTTTCTCACTGTAGCCTTGCGCCAGCTCTTTAAACAAAGTGCTATTGTTAAATTTTACCCAATGGTCGTATCCGGCATAAATATACGGCATATCGGTAATCGCAAAAGGCGGGTAGAGCTGGGCAATGAAACTCGTTCCCGTGTAGATAATATCCACACTGCCTAAGCGAAGACTTTCATTTAGTGCCGCTTCTTTACCTAACATAGAGACCGGAAATACATCTATTTCGTAGCGCCCATTGGTGCGCTCTGCTATTTGCTTTGCAGCCCAAAGCGCCCATTTGTGCAGTGGCTCGCTGGTTTCATATACATGACCCCAGTACAATTTCTCTGGTTTAGCCCCTGCCCCAATAGGCAACAATAACAAGGCACACAAAACACAACGAAACAGCATTTAACAACTCAAACAGTAGCAAAGAAAACTATTATTAGTTAATTGTTAACAATTGTAAAGGTGTTGTTATGGTTGTGAAACAGACTGCTCAATGACCAGAGCAACATCAAAGCAAGGGGCGTTAACGTGAATTCTCACCCTTGAGCCCGAGAGTAGGCTAGGCAAAGGCAAGGTTTTTAATTGATCAATTATTCTTGTATGTGGCTTAGTTTTCATCAGTTACCGCCAACTCATATGAGTAAAAAGCACACTGATTCGATGATGAACCCAGTTCATCCAAGCAATTGTAAGATTAATTTTCCATTTATCATCTTGACGGATTAACCCTGTAAGCTGACATCGTTTTCAACCATTTTACTAGGAGTCGAACATGTCATTATCTAAAGTCGCGTTAGTCACAGGGGGCTCAAAAGGCATCGGAGCCGGGATTGTACGCAGATTGTCTGCAGATGGCTTTGCTGTCGCGATCAACTACTCTAAAAATCCTGAACCTGCAGAAGCCTTGGTAGCAGAATTAAAAGAAGCTGGCGGCCACTCTTTTGCCATTAAATGTAATGTCGCCAACTCAGATGACGTGACGCATATGTTCAATAGCATTGAAAACGAACTAGGTCCTATAAACATATTAATCAATAACGCAGGGATAATGATCAATGCACCCGTTGCACAAAGTGAAGAAGTGCATTTCGATGAGCAAATTGCGGTTAACCTTAAAGGCACGTTCAACACGCTTAAACAAGCCGCTAACCGTATGCCAAATGGCGGACGCATTGTGAACATTTCCACCAGCGTGGTCGGTTTAAAATTAGAGAGTTATGGCATCTACGCAGCAACAAAATCGGCAGTAGAAACGCTCAGCGCCATTTTAAGCAAAGAATTACGTGGCAGAGAAATTACCGTCAATACAGTAGCCCCAGGCCCAACAGGCACAGATTTGTTTTTGAACGGTAAATCACAAGAAATGATTGATCGCCTAGCCCACATGAGTCCCTTAGAGCGATTAGGTACCCCAGAAGATATTGCCAATGCAGTGGCGTTCTTGGTCGGCCCTGATGGCGCTTGGATAAACGGCCAAGTATTAAGAGCTAACGGCGGGCTGGTATAAATTTACTTTCTTCGATAACGCCATTGCCTACCATCTATCGGGGGAAGTATTAATGCCCCCCGTTCATCTTATTTCTTGTGGTCAGTCTTTTTACGCGCGGAATCAGCGACAAAACTTTACCTAATCATGGAGATCTTCAGCATTTTTAGTTAACGTCATACAACTTACTCACGTGTTTGCTAATGTCGTACTGGATCCTTTATTTCTGGCGGCTTTGCCAAACTAACGATGAACTGAGTGAAAAATGTTGCTAAATCACCGCTATAAGTTTTTATATATACATATTGCTAAAACGGGCGGTACTAGCGTTCGCTCAGTGCTGAATAAGTTACGTTGGCACGACCCTATGTACTACCTTATGTTTCCTTGTCATAAGTTAAGTAACTTTTCTGGGCATACAACTGCGACTAAATTTCCGCGACATTCAGGCGTGATAGCTGCCAAAGAGATGCTCCCTGACAACTTTTTCAAACAACTGTATAAATTCGGTTTTGTACGCAATCCTTGGGATTTACAAGTTTCTTCTTATCACCATATTCAGCGCGAGAAACCCCATCAACTTAAAGGGATTAAAAATTTCAGTGAGTTTATCAAATACAAATTTGATCCCTCTCGTCCTTATATCTTTCATTTTGATATCGCGACTAAGTTACAAAGCGATCACTTGGTGGATTTAGAAGGGAACATCATTGTCGACTTTATTGGACGTTATGAAACGTTGAAAGACGATTTTAATACCATCGGCAAACAACTTGGTTTGAAAAATAATGGCCTGCCGCATAAACGAAAAGCAACTGACCGCAAGAAAGATTATCGCAGTTACTATGATGATGAATCTATCGAAACAGTAGCAAAACACTATAAAAAAGATATTGAGTTACTTAACTATCAATTTGAATAGAGATAGTTACGGTAACCCAATCTGTTTTAACCTGATGCTAAGACCTTTTTCAACGGTTGCAGATGGGCATCAAAGTGCTTCCATTGGTCCATCCCTGAGCGATAAATAGGTTGCCTGACTTGTTCCGAACTCGGGGTTTTAATCGCTCGCTCTGTTTTGTGAAAATCAATACACTGCTGCTCAAATGGTAAACCACAAAAGTCTAGAATGCGCTCAACCTGCCCTTGCAGATCGTCAATCAAGGTTTCGTGTTGCACCCGTAATACAAACCCAGGCAACACCGCATCCCAATGAGCCATTAACTTTTCATAGGCACGGTAATAACGCCCAATATCTTCAAGCCCATAGGAAAACTCTTGGCCGTCACCAAACAGCTGTTTAAAGCCACTGAAACAACACGCCATTGGGTCGCGTCTTGCGTCAATTATTTTGGCGTTAGGCAGTATCAATTTAATTAAACCGATGTGCAAAAAGTTATTTGGCATTTTATCGATGAAAAACGCGGCTCCTCCTCTATAAACCTGAGTATCGCTTAAATATTTCTGCCCGAAGCGAGCAAAATACTTTGTATCGAGACCGGCTAGTATTTGCGGGTATTGTTGCTTTTGGCCTTGAAGCTTCGAGGCTAAGCCCAAAATGTCGTGTAGCTCCATGGTGCCATCTACTTGAGAGTGAGACGCCAAAATCTGTTCTAGTAAAGTAGAGCCGGCTCTAGGTAAGCCAACGATAAAAATGGGATCGCTACTTTGATCGCCTACCGCTTTTAAACGGTCAAATAATTCCGCGTCGCAGGTATCTATCTGTTTAGCCACCTGTTTTTCAAACACCTCAGGTTGGTATTTGATTTGCTGTTGTTTGAGCTGATTCCCCCGAGCATAGTGCTTAAAGGCAGCGTCATAGTCTTGTCGATCTTCAAGGGATTTACCTAAAGCGAAGTGCAGATGAATTTTATCATTTTGACTGACCTTTTTTTGTGTCACTAGCTGTTCCATCGAGGCCAGTTCAGCATCGTTAAAGCGATAGGTTTTGGTGTTGGCTAAGCTCCAGTACGCATCTCCTAATTCAGGATTAAAACGATAGGCAGATTGATAAGCATTAATTGCCCCGGGTAAATCACCGAATGCCTTTAACGCGTGACCTAATAAAATTTGGATCCCAGGCTGATCTTGATTCTTCGCCAGTACGCCTTGGTAAATCGAAATAGCCTCTTTTACCTCGCCGAGGCCGACCATAGCACTGGCTTTTGCACTCAGTAAAACGGTACTGTCTGGGGTTTTGGCTAGCAGTTTATCTGCCAATACTTTTGCGTCTTCGAACTTGGCCATTTTTGCCAATAACTGCAAATAAGTTAAGCCTGCCCCGCTGTGGTCTGGGTACAAAGCCAAGCAACTGCTTAAGATAAAGTCCGCTTCACCGTACACCTTAAGTTGAATTCCAATTTCGGCCAGTAACAACATCGCTTCTGGATGATGTTTATTGGCTTGCAAGAACTGTCGACAAACTTTGTCTGCACTGTGTAAATCACCCTCGCACATTAAATCTTTAGCTCCGAGAATAGGCTTGGGTAACGCTGCTAAGTAGTCAATTTGCGCTTGTGCTATTGTGGCAGCCTTAACGTTCCCCTGCTGAATATAAAGCGGCTGCAATGCTCGCCAACTTGATAACAATGCGGGGTTTAGTTGGGTCGCTTGATAAAACGCCTGCGCCGACTTTTGCTGCTCTTGCAGTGCACTGTATATATAACCATTTTCTTGCCATGCTCGTGCATGCTCTGGGCTACTTTCTAGTAAACGAGCGTTTGACGCTAACGCTTGCTGAAAATCGCCATTTAAACGCTGGGCTACGACCAATAAATACAGTAATTCGCTTTGCTCGGGCGGCATTAACTCGTTTTCCAACTGTCGCTGACACGTGTTAATTGCTTGGCTAAATTTGGCCTGTTGAATCTGTGCTTTTATGCCACTTATCACCTCGCGTGTTACCGCGTGCGCTTGAGGTGTATTCTGGTTACTCAATTTGCCACTCCGTTTGTATTCTTGAACTCGGTTATTGAAGCCTGGTGTGTTGAAGACCTGTTTTCGAACGTCTAGTTTCTCTACCCTGCTTTTTTAAACAAAAACGGGTTAAGTGCAGCAATGACTGATTAATTAGCGGCTGCGGATCGAAACAAGCTACATTAAAAAAGGCAAGCCGAACTGGGCTTGCCTTTCTTTGTATTACTAACGTCTTTAGGTCAAATTAAAAGAAGTCGTAAGACAATCTTAACCCTACGGTACGCGGTCTATTAGATACAATTTTAGGCGTGTACTGCTGGGCATCGATGTACAAAATGGCGCTCTTATCCGTTAGATTATCAATAAAGATTTCAGCTTTCCATTCATCGTTGGTGATACCAAAAGCAAGGTTAGCCAAAATGTAGCTATCTTGAATGTAGCGTCCACCTTGGATAGTCTCGCCGTTTGAATCTGAATACGTTACACCTTCGTACACGGCCGCTTCACGTTCAATACTTAAGCCCGTTCCCGCGCCATAAACTAGCTGCGCTGCATCTTCAAGAGCATAAGCGTCCATAGACATGCTGGCTAAACGGTCGCCCGTGTAGCTGATTGAGCCATTGATATAACCTGTTAACCCACCCTCTAACTCATAGAAGTATTGCGCACGAATATTCCCTGAAAAGTCAGCCGAGTAAGGTAATTTACTTCCTACCGGTGGCGCAATGCCATCTAATGCATCGTTAATGCTGGTCAATTCTGTGTCCAGTACGCTAAATGCTGCATTGATAATGAGGTTGTCTGTGGCTAACCAGGTTAAATCAGCGTCAATACCGCGAATTTCTGCATCACCTACGTTATCGGTAAACACCAAAAAGCTAATGTTGGTAGGGTCATAGCGTGATGTTTGTAAGTCAGAGATTTCAGAGTAAAACGCGGTAGCGTTAACACGTAAAATACCGTCTAAGAAATCACCTTTAATACCAAATTCATAGTTATCCAGCTCATCCGTTGTTGAATACACTGGGATACGGAAGTTCTCGAATGCGCCCGTTTGATTTGTCGCCAAACCACCACCAACTCGGTTGGTTACAGGTGGGCGGAACCCCTCAGAATAGGTCGCAAATACCAAAATATCTTCGTTTACTTTCCAATCAACTGAGGCTTTAAGAATGATATCGTCAACGGTAAGTGTGCCGTTGTCGTCTAACAAATCAACTTCCAGTTGACCGTTTGCTATTGCATCTATCACTCCATCATCGATAGCCGCTAGTGCATCAGGGTCTTGAGTACCGAATGCACGTAGACGACCGCTAACGTCAACTGTTGTAGTAGAGCCTTTGTACGTATCTTGAATCTCATACCAGCGGGCGCCGAATGTCGCAGTAATATCATCGGTTAAGTCATATTCTACTTGGCCAAATACGGCAATCTGGTCAATGTCATGTTGAATGTCATTAACGAAACTAATGCTTGGCTCAAATGGCCCACCGTTTGAATTGATACCTTCCGAGCCCACTAAAGTAGCCGCTAGGTTTTGGAACTTTTCGGTGCTCGCAATATTAAATTTACCCACTGAATTGAGTTCTTGTTCATCGTAAAACACACCAGCGGTTAGGCGCCATACGTTATCGGTAGGAGTATTGAAGCGTAGCTCATGGGTAATACGCGTGCTGTCGGTTTTTTCCTTGTAGTATTTGGTAGGATCTAAGCAACGCTCGTCTTCTGGCGCCACATCACCACCATAATTACACACATAATAAGCCGAGAATAAACCACCATTGGTATAGCCTGTGTAATCAATGGTTGAATCAATCGAACGGTCTAAATAACCACCGGTATAAACGATATCTAGTTTGTCTAAACGACCCTCTAAGGTCCAGGTAGTCAAACCGAATTCATCATCATTGTCCTCAGGTACAAAACGGTTGGTTGAGGTTTCACCATCCAAGTTAGGGTCATAAGCGAATACCCCTTCAGTACTGAGTGTTTGCTGAGTATGTTGAACAAGCAAGTCCCAATCTTCATTGATGATATAAGACAAACCAAAACGCGCTCCAGAGTAGACAGCATCATTGAAATCATCTTCGACCAACGCATCATTTTCAGGAGAGACCACAGGCGTGTTTTCAGGGTCGCTAAGCACACCACCAGAGATTCTATCAATAACGACAGCACTGCCGATATAACCGCCATTGGCCGGGTCGTTACGAATGTTATCAATCCAACCGCCTTGGTTGTCTGTGTAAGCCGCCACGCGCAGTGCTAAGTCATCTGATACTACGAAGTTCATAAAGGCTTCAACAGAGTTACTCATTTCACCGCCTTTGGTGAAACTGGTGCTTGTGTCTACACCTGCAGCAAAACCGCTATGATCAGGTTTATTGGTGATTAACCGTACGGTACCTGATTGTGAGCTAGCCCCAAACAGCGTGCCTTGTGGCCCAGGCAATACTTCGATGCGCTGCATATCGGTGGCGTAGATATCTAGGTTTCGCCCCTGCATAGAAACAGGTTGTTCATCTAAATAGAATGCCACTGAAGGTTGTAATGCCTGTACTGAGGAAACTGAGATATTACTTTGGGTGGTCGCAGCACCGCGAATATAAATCTCATTTTGACCAGGTCCCGTCCCCTGAAAGGTCACATTTGGGAGAAACTCGACATATTCTTGAAAGTTATCCACACCAAGATTCTCTAACGCTTCTCCGTTAAGGGCAGTCACTGACACTGGAATATCTTGAATGGACTCTGAGCGTTTTGTAGCGGTAACTTCAATGGTTTCTATGCTTGCTTTGCCTGCTTTAGGTGCCGCTTCTTGTGCATACACAGAAGTGGTCGCAAGCGCGGCGACAACCGCGTAGCTTAATTTAGATATTTTCATGCTTTATTTGCCTTGTGTGATCTAGTTTATGTGTTACTAGTTGAGTATTTTTTTAGGGTAAAAACCTGTTTATTTTTTATTCTACAGTATGATTTTAAAGGAATACCGCCAAAGCGCAAAAATAGTTTCAATACAAATCAATAGAACTCAACGAAAACACCCTTCAAAATAGGTCAAAAAGGGATAACTCTTTTATGATTAGTCACTTAAAGGACAAAAAACAATAGGTTCGCTGGTTAACCCACAATATTTTAGGCATTTGTTTCGTAAACGAATTATTTCACCACTACTGATTAAAAGACTTTGAGTGTCTATTTAAGCAGCAAAATGTAGGCCTATGCTGAGTGAGGGATGGTATATAATTTAGTCAGTTGTGCGGAATTAACATGCCAATTAAGTGCAAATTAATCTATAAAAAAAGGCCGGGAACCGGCCTTACTGATTAGGTTTAATAAAGTTACTGATTAACGCATAAGCGCGTTTAGCTTTAACTGAATTAGTCTCGACTTAATCTGACATTTCTTCTTGAAAAAGAGAGAGTTACCCA
>OJDN01000053.1_pt1 | contig 42671 bp, 43 predicted proteins | sample 1592731 | NCBI WGS metagenome assembly OJDN01 (sample SAMN05416881, study PRJEB24817) | seawater metagenome | isolation source: Sea water | place: Canada:Atlantic | collected 2013-11
TCGCCTTAGTCTCGTGGGCTCGGAGATGTGTATAAGAGACAGGCCCCATACCGGATGCAATAAAGCGTTTTAAATCTAAGCCAGACGCTGCACCTTCAAGAAAGTCGGTGCCAAACAGCGTCGTGTTAGGATTTAACCTTGCAAGCGAACCTAGTGCACTGGTGAAAGATGTATTACTAAGTCTTGGTCTGCCGACTGAAGGGCCCGAGGTGATCTCTAAAGCGAATAGCGCAGAGTATTCGGATTATCTTTTTGCGTGGGAAATTGATGAAAAAATCGCATTGAAAGGGCGTTTACTTACAACTCCCTCATTAAATAACGGGTTTTCGGTAGCCACTAAAAAGCAATTATGGACGTTTTTATCTCGCTTTCAGCTCAATGATGCCGAACGTATTAAAGCTTAACGCCCATAACTACCATCAGGCTTATTCAATCCATTGTAATGGGCACTCTCATCCGTGGTCAGAATCTGTATTCGCTGATTGCTTTACTGATAACTATCAAGCGTATGCACTGCAGCATGACGATACTGTGGTGGGCTTGTATGTGGCGCTATATGTACTGGATGAAGCAACCTTAATGGATATAGGAGTTGATGCAGCTTATCGCGGTCGTGGTTTGAGTCGAGTGCTCATGTCACATTTTTTAGCACAATGCACAGCGAGCGATATTCATTACGTTTGGCTAGAAGTGCGAGCTTCTAATCTTGCTGCAATAGGGCTGTATGAAGCGTTTGGATTCGAACCGTTAGAACGTCGCAAAGGGTATTATGAAACGCAGCATGGGCGGGAAGACGCTTTGATGATGAGGTTAACGTTAAATGCTACAGAATAATTGAAAAATCGATGAAGCCCTTGCGGGCTTCGCATCGAATTCATTATCTACGAGCTGAAGAAATATTTAGCTGTTGAGTAGGATCTTGACGTTCAATCGCTAACTTTACAAACTTCGAAGAGTTGTAATTACAACCAACACACATAGCAATGAATTGATTCATGCTAGGGCTGCCAATTTCTTTTTCCCAGTTTTCATAGGTTTTACGTGTTTTAACATTAGCAAGTTTGGCCATTTTAACCGTAGTTAAACCAGCGTCTTGTCTCATTTTTCTAAGATCTGCACCTGTAATATACATGCTTTTATTCCTCATAATATTATTGAAACTACAACAGAGCTAAAACAGCATATAAAAAAACTCTGTTTTTCTATTGTCAGGTGCAGTTTATGTCAGCAAATGTGGATTGGATTCCACAAGGTGAATTAATTTCACATTATTTGCTTGTTTTTCGGGCGGAATAATTACCTATTTTAAGACGATTATTGCAGAAGGAAATGCTGCAAAATCAGCCTCATCCAGTGAGGCTAAGCTTACATTTAAGTGATCTCTGGTGTATTCCCTTACCTTTAACGGATTAAATTAAGCAAGCACATCAACAGGCGGTTTCATTTTACTGCTGGTCATGGCGATAACAGGCGGTTTCATTTTGCTGCTGGTCATGGCAATCACAGGCGGTTTCATTTTACTGCTAGTCATAGCAATAATTGGCGATATAACTTCACCACTAATGCTAATTATGGCATGTGAATCTCGGATTGAATTTTCAAAAAATTGGTTGCCACTGGCGATATTCAAACTGCTTGATACCAACAATATACCTAATGCTGCATTTAATACATTCATTCAAAAAACTCCACGTAATTTAGTTTATGCGGTAATTCGCACGACTGATTATGGATGTTTTATTAGTGAATGTAGAGTTTTATGCTTTTAAGGACTTTGGAGCTAACTGCTTGTAGCTTTCGTTAAAAATAGCCCAAATTGATAAGGTGCTTATCGCTCTAATAGCATAAGCACTTGAGTAGTAAAATAATACTAACTCAGAAGCACCAAAAAGGTGACGGATAAGATATTCAAGAATAACAATAATTTGAAGTATTAATGATAAGCCGTAAAGTCTATATATAATCCAATCCAAATTTATTGATTTAGCTTCTAATCTCATTATCTTGGACAGGTAGTGCTCTGTAATACTGACACGAGAAAATATCAGGTTCCTAGAAATTAATGTGATGGCGACCAGCGTCATGTTCCAATATATTTGAGGGGCCTGATAATCTTCGTACAACCAATATAATTCAGTAGTTGAAGCTAAAATTCCAATATACAAAAATATTTTTGCTGCCCAGTCATACCTTAGGTAAAAAGAAATAATGATACAGGATGGATAGATAACAAATTTCGTTAAATTTGAATCTCCCAAATACAGCCAAGTTATTTCTTCAAAGGTACGTAATAAAAATATAATTGTTATTACACCGAGCACATTTATATCTTTACGACAAATTATCGCAGTAAATACTAGAACTCCTATAAACAAAAGATCAAATAGAACAGCATTATTAAACGTTAAGATCCCCGCGGCGATAAAAAGCCCTCCAAAGAGGGCCGTCATTATCTTGGGTAGGTAAGCACGAACTAACATTAGGTATGATTAAAGCCGAAATAATCCATAACAGTAGAAAAGAAAGATTCGCGAGTTTGTTCTGATGCTTTTTGGCGGCATACAGCCCACCACTTACTAATTACCTCAACACCGATACTGTTCATCGTTTCGGGTTTTTCATTTTCTATGGCAGAAACCGTCTCTCGAGAAATGCCAACCCGTAAAGCAAGTTCACCTTGGGTATATCCAGCTTCTTTACGAAGCGATTTAAGTTGTACACCGCTGAACTTTTTTCTACGAGACATAATGAGTAGGCTTCCTAAATATGGGCTAAACGAACATTTTAGTGAATATGAGGGCGAAAAAAGTTACCCCTCCTTGTTTGAATATAAGGGAATGTTGACAGATTGTAAATCGCTTTTAATAAAGAAATAAGATTATCCTACAAGTAAATTCTCTATAGGTTTCCAGATGTTAGATGCCTGACGTTACAGAGCGGTAGGTGAACGCGAAGCGCGCTAGGCATAGGGTTTACGCCTTGAATCGTCATGTCCATGTACATCTTGTTCGGTCATACTCCATGAGCTGCTAAAACCAGTGCCAATTGCGGCCTTGTTTATAGTGCTTAGAGGGGGATTATCAACTAATTATAAATACTGATTCCCCCCGATTGGTCATTATCAAGGAGTTACTTGAGTGTTAGTTTAAAGATGTTTTCAAAACGCAGTGCTGATATGAGCAGAGAATGAAGGCGAGCAAGTGCGTTGTAAGTAATAGCGTAAAATTTTTTAACCTTTAGGAGAGACAGTGATGAGTAAAACAATTTTAGTAACAGGTGCCACAGACGGCATAGGTTTTGAAACCGCAAAAATGTTGCTATCTGCAGGTCATACTGTTCTTTTACACGGTCGAAACAGCAGTAAACTGCGCGATGCACAAGCAACTTTAGCTGCTGGCGCAGCCGATGATAAAACACAGTGTTATTTGGCCGACATGGCTAATTTTGCTGACGTGATTAAGCTAGCAACCGACATTAAAGCAAAGCACAGTTCACTTGATGCGGTGATTAATAATGCAGGCGTGTTTAAAGTGCCCAATAGCATGACTGAAGACAAGCTAGATGTAAGATTTGCGGTCAATACTTTCGCGCCGTATATCCTAACAAAAGCATTACTGCCCATTCTTGGTAAAGGCTCTCGCGTGGTGAATGTATCCTCAGCAGCTCAGGCGCCGGTTAGTTTGGCGGCGTTAGCCGGTCAACAATCGTTAAATGATTCTCAAGCATATGCGCAAAGTAAACTTGCGCTAACGATGTGGTCTCGTCAGTTAGGATTGTCGCGAGCTGAAAATGGGCCAGTGGTTGTTTCGGTCAACCCTAAATCGTTACTGGGCAGTAAAATGGTAAAAGATGCCTATGGAATGGCTGGCAGTGATTTACGTGTTGGTGCAGATATTTTAACTAGAGCGGCATTGTCGGATGAATTTCTAGAGGCTTCCGGTCAATATTACGACAATGATATTGCCCAATTTGCTCAACCTCATCCTGACGCACTCAGTGAGCAAAAAAACAAGACACTAATAACCGCGATGGACGAGATTATTCAGCGTATTACGTCTGAATAAAACCTAAATTACAAAACCTGGGCTGAAGAACCAATCGAGAGTACTTCAGCCCTTATTTGCTAATACCTACTATTTGCTTTCACTCAATAGACGTTGATAAAGGGCATCTTTTAATACCGCTCTGTCGTGCTTCAACTGGTGCATGGCCTCGTCGTCAATCGGCGCATCTTTTAGTTCTAATACGCGGATCTCCTTATCTAATTCGTCATACTCTTTGGCTTTTTCTGCAAATGTTGTGTCGTTCTTATTCAATGCGGCTATGGTGTCTTTTAATTCTGGGAAATCGTTTGTCAGTGAATGATTTTCGCCTAGCATAATAACTCCTTCAAATGATGGAAAGACGTAACGCAAACCATAAACGGTTTGCTTGTTTATGGTTTGCGAGACTTACAAAAGAGATAGGGACGACAGCCTACTTTGTCAATCGAATAGGCAGAAATAACTGAGATCCAAGTCGTGACTTATTTCACTAATGCCATTCCGCGTTAAGACGTGATCACTTATTAACGCGGATTGATATAATACGTACACTAATACGCCATGTTGAAATATCAGGGTTTTACTTACTCTTCTAAAGCCCTTTCCCAATAAGGTGTTTGCCCATAATATTCCAAAAAGAAGTCTATAAATGCTCGTACTTTTGGCGCTAATTGACGATTGCTTGGATATACCGCCCATATTGCTGTTTTTGACACCATTGGGTAATCTTTTAGTACTTGCACAAGTTGTCCTGATTGCAATGCTTGATAGGCGCACCAGATTGACGACATAACGAGGCCTGAGCCTTCAATACCAGCATCTCTAACCGCTTCCCCGTTATCGATACGAATTTTACCATTGGCTTTTACACTGACTGACCCTTTTTCTGCTTCGAATTCCCACGTATCTAGCCCCATCAAATTAACACATTGATGGTTAGCAACATCTTGTGGCGTTTTTGGTTCGCCAAATTCTTTAATATATTTTGGGGATGCACACACAATTCTGCGATCAGGCGCTAATTTACGCGCAAACAGGTTGGAGTCTTTCAATGCGGCATCGCGAATAGCGATATCAAAGCCACCTTCGACTAAATCGACGATAGAGTCGTTAAAACGAAAATCCACTGACAATTCAGGGTAGCGAGCTAAAAATTCTGCTAAGGCGGGAACAATATGCATACGACCAAAAGAGGCGGGTGCTGTTACTCTCAAAACCCCTTTGGGGTTGTGCTCACCATCGCCAATAGATGCTCTAGCGGTTTCTATATTGGTGAGTATTTCTTCTGCGTGGGGTAGAAATGCTTCGCCTTCTTCGGTTAACGACACCTTACGTGTTGTGCGATGCACAAGACGCACGCCTAAATTATCTTCGAGTTTGCTTATATAAGCACTGGCCACAGCGGGAGATAAGTCCTGTTCTTGACCGGCTGCACTGATATTGCAGGTTCTGGCGATACGTACGAAAAGCTTAAGGTGTTCAATATTCATTCTATTATCAACTAAATCTAAAAACTGATTGTAACCATTGCTCAATTATCACCACAAAGTGCAACGGTTACAATGCACTCTCTTAATCAATAAAGGGCCGTTCTGATGAAAGCGATGATTGTTAATGAATTTGGTGATTCAAGTGTTTTTAAATCTACCGTGCTAGCTAAGCCTGAGCTTAAGCCTGGCCATGTGTTAGTCCGTGTTGTAGCAAGCAGTGTGAATACAGTTGACATGATGATCAGACAAATGGGGCCTGACTTACCATTGTCACCAGCAGCCCCAGCTGTGCTCGGGATGGACTTCGCAGGTACCATCGAAGCAGTTGGTAAAGGGGTTACTGGTTATGCACCTGGCGACGAAGTTTATGGCTGTGCTGGTGGCCTAGCTGATCTACAGGGTACGCTCGCTGAATACATGCTAGCAGACAGTAAACTTATTGCGCATAAACCTAAAAATCTTACGATGCGCGAAGCGGCTGCATTACCGTTAGTGGCGATAACCGCTTACGAAGGTCTTCAACGAGCCCAAGTTAAAGAAGGTCAAAATGTGTTAGTACACGGTGGATCTGGCGGCGTTGGTCATATTGCAGTGCAATTAGCTCGTTATTTTGGAGCGAATGTATTTTCAACGGGCGGTGGTGAAAACCAATTGAACCTTATTAAAGAATTAGGCGCAACAGGCATTAATTACAAGACAGAAACCGTTGCAGATTACGTGCAAAAGCACACACAAGGTGCCGGTTTTGATGTGATATTTGACTCTGTTGGTGGTGAAAATCTACTGAATTCGTTTGAGGCAGCTGCGTTAAATGCGCATATCGCGACGACAGTATCTTTGCTGAAGCTAGATCTAACCAACGCGCATTTTAAAGGTCTTTCATTGCATGTTGTTTTTATGCTTATCCCTATGTTGCATGATCATAAGCGAGAAGTGCATGGTCAAATTTTGTCAACACTAACCGACATTATTGAAGCAGGGCACTTACGCCCAGTGTTGGATGACCTGTCTTTTAGTCTAGAAGAAGTGGGCAAAGCCCATGATCGTCTAGCCAGTGGTCAAGGGCTAGGTAAAGTGGTTATCGACATCTAATGTATTGAGTGAAGGTGTTTTGTGTAAGCACATTCACCTTTTCATAGATACATGACTTATACGTATTTATAGCGTTGCTAGCGAACCATGCTAGCGTTCAAGGGGCCAATTTGGCCCCTTTTTTTGTTTTTATATTCTGATTTAAACAGAAATCAAGAGCCTTAGGTGAACCATTGATTGTTTATGAGCCTAATATCAGCGAAAATAGCGCGCAATTACGATTAACATGACGGATTTGACGATTGAAGCGCTGTTTGAGGGCTTCTACCTGTGCTTACAAAACCGCGAAAACACGAGAAGATTTTATTAGATGTCTAACGCTTTAGTCCCGCAAGAAGTCTCACGCAGACGTACTTTTGCTATTATTTCTCACCCTGATGCCGCCCAGCCTTTCAACGCTTAAAACCACCTTTCATTGCACACCACAATCACATCTCTACGTACTGAATTTAAAGGCTTTTTGTCTTTTTCTCGTTTCTTTGCTTTTCAATGATGTTCAAGCGTAACCTCGGAAAGTGTGTACAAACTTGAGTACAAATCGCCATATTTACCGTTTTTAGCGAAATTCCATGACACAAACCTGGCTGTAGGCCTTGTGGTTACTGGGTTTGACGTAAAAAGTACTACCGTTAAAAAGAGTCTCTTTTTTTGGTAAATGTTTTCTTCTGTACCAAATTACAAAATTTAATGAGGGAGTTTATTATTGGTGTAATTTTTGCTTTAGTGTTTGTTTTTGAAGATGCTTGAAGCGAACCAATACGGTTATTTCTAATTGAGATATCAGACTTACCTTCAAATTTAGTTGCTGTTAACACCATCATTTTGCACTTTATTTTCGACCTGTGTGTACAAAATTTCCTGTAACTGTGTACAAACTTCCTCTTTGTTGCACTTATCTTCTGGCGATTTGACGCGAGTTCTTCTGTAGCCCATGCTGTATAAGGGCTGAGCGACAAAAGTACTTAGGGAGTTTGATGCGTCAGTTCGCGATTATCAGCGAGAGTATCGCTCTTTTGTCGATGACAAAAATCTCCTTCTACTTATATGTAATTATGTATCAGGTCATGGCTTTTGATATGTAATGGCTAATCGAATTTGTGTTATTTGAGTTACTGTGATATGTTTTTGTATATAATTATTCTTAAGTGATGCATTAAGGCGTATCGAAATGAGCTATGTAACAGAGCAGATACTAGAAAGTCTTCGAGAAGCTCGGGTACGAAAGGGGTTTAGCCAGAGAGAGTTAAGTGCTCGTTCGGGTGTGCCTCAAAGCCATATTTCGAAAATCGAGTCTGGCAGTGTTGATTTAAGAATATCCAGTTTGATTGCACTTGCCCGTGTACTAGACCTAGAGCTATTGGTTGCGCCTAAAAAGTCTGTACCTGCCATCAAGTCGATCATTCGAAGTGGCCAAGGTATTAACGGCATCAGCGATGAGGGTGAGCCAATGTCGCCCGCGTATCAGTTAGAGGAAGACGACGATGACTAACCATGTCTCTACGCTCAACGTATTGCTCTATGGTGAACCGATCGCAACGATCACCAACGTGGGTAATGACAGAACACTTTTTGCCTTTATGGATTCGTACATTAATGACGAATCGCGGCCTGTGTTAGGGCTTGGCTTTAAAGATTCGCTCGGTGGCCTGCTGACTAGCTTCAAACCTACCCAAAATAAGTTAACCCCGTTTTTCTCCAACCTTTTACCAGAAGAAACCATGCGTAATTACCTGGCTGAGCGTGCTGGTGTGAACCCAGCACGGGAATTTTTTCTATTGTGGGTACTGGGGCAGGATCTGGCTGGAGCGATCACGGTTGAGCCTGCGGATGGTGAAGCCTTACCACCTAATGTGCATCAAGGTATTGAAGATAAAACGAAAATAGATGCTCCAATGCGTTTTTCATTGGCGGGTGTGCAATTGAAGTTTTCAGCCGTGCAACAGGCTAACGGCGGCTTGACCATTCCAGCAACTGGTAAAGGTGGCTCTTGGATTGTGAAGTTGCCGTCATCTCGATTTGACGCTGTGCCAGAAAATGAATATTCGATGATGGAACTGGCTCGATTGCTTGGGATGGATGTGCCAGAGACTCAGCTACTTTCCATTAACCAGATTGCTAATATCCCAGATGGTATTGGTAAATTTGGTGATGCTTTTAAAAATGCTCAGGCGTTTGTGATCAAGCGCTTTGATCGTGCAGGTGATCAAGCCGTACATATTGAAGATTTTGCGCAAGTGTTTGGCGTCTATCCTCAAGATAAATACAAAAAAGCGAGTATGCGCAATATTGCTCAGGTTATCGGCATCGAAGGTCAAGACGAGGACATCGCAGAATTTACACGCAGATTGGTGTTCAATACGTTAATTGGTAATGCCGATATGCATTTGAAGAATTGGTCTGTGATTTACAAAGACAAGCGCACCGCATCGATTGCGCCTGCTTATGATTTTGTCTCGACTATTCCTTATATCCCCGATGATAGTGCATCGCTGAAGGTGAGCCGTAGCAAGAAATTCAGTGATTTCACGCTGGATGAGCTGTCACACTTAGCGGCTAAAGCCATGTTGCCAGAAAAATTGGTGTTAGATACCGCAAAGCAAACTGTAGCATGCTTCCATGAGGTATGGGCGAAAGAAAAAGCGCATTTACCCCTTACTAAGTCAGTGATTGAAGCCATCGAAACGCACTTACGAAGCATACCGCTACGCTAAATTCCTAGTAGCTAGAGCGTGCATATCTATAAAGATGGTTTAACTTAATGCGATTTTACGGCGCTTTTCGCCGTAAACTGGAAATTTGGTAAACTGCACAATGATACCGGTGTCATGATAAGGCTGATCTTCTGAACAAATCATGCATCTTTCTGACCATCAACAAGTGATGAATCAGGCGATGATAGCTTTACATTGATTTTCAGGAGAATGCAGATGACAGCAGTAGCGCACCAGGTAACCCCTTTTCTAACATCTTACGAAGTGATGGCTCGTTACCACATTAGCTATACGACGCTCTGGCGAAGAATAAAAGATGGCAGCTTGCCGCAACCTCGTATTAACCGAAATACGCGAAATAAGCTGTGGCACATTGAAGACTTGGAAGAGTATGAGAAGAAAGAGGACTGAGCCTCTTTCTTTTACTGTCCGAAACGCCAGTTGAACGGAAAGCCTGTCGGCTCGATGATGGTTTCTAGCTGTTGATACCAAACGTCGTAAGCATGACGCATTTCATCCAGGTACTGATATTGGTTGTAGATAGCATCCAACCCTTTTTTGCTGTGGCCAATCATCAACTCGGCAACTTCTTGCGTCGTGATGGCAGACATTCGCGTTCGCATCGTTCTGCGAAGATCATGCATAGACCAGTGTTCCATCTCAATGCCAAGTGACCTGCGAGCCCAGATTTTCACATTGTTAGGAATAGTGGTATCAAAGCCATTTGTGGCAAGCTTTTCTTGTCCGTTCGCGGGAAACAAGTAAGTTGATTTGCTCATCTGCATCGCCAGTTCAATCAGCTCGATAGCAGGCCTAATCAATGGCCGCATGATCGGCGCTCCAATTTTCTCACCTTGTTTGCGGATCTCTATGGGCACTGTCCACATTGCAGATTGCAAGTCAAAGTGATGCTTTTCAGCTTGAATGAGTTCGCCCTTGCGCCCTCCCAATAAGAGAAGCAGTTTTATGTAGATGCGATTCTTCTCAGTGATTTTTGACTCATGCAAATAGCGCCAAAGTATCCTTATCTCGTTGTCATTTAGCACCCGAGTTCGTTTGCCTTTCTTACCGCCAACCTTTTTTGCTGTGATCCCAGCGGCAGCGTTAATTTCCAAAATTTGTTCATCAATCAGCCAGTCATAAAACTTGTGCAGCACAGACACCAGACGTTCTGTGTTTGAAGGGGACGACTCCGAAACCTCACGAAGACAGTTTCGCAAGGACAATTCATTGATGTCAGTTAATGGGTACTTGCCAAGTCGGGGCAGCAAATATATTTCACTGCTGCGTTTTTGGTAGTGCCACGTTTTCTCCTTTAGCCCTTGCTTACCGGCAGAGTCTATCCAGTCTCGAAAAATCGATTCGAAGCTTTGGTTGGCAGAATACTTGGCCCGTTCCTGCTGTAGGTAGAGCTTGGGGTTTCTGCCCTGATCAAGTACCGCCCTTAACCTATCCAGCTCATTCCTAGCTTCAGCAAGCTTCATAAGTGGGTAAGTACCTATGTCTACCCGCTGTTGCTTGCCATCAAACCGATAACGAAACTGAAAAACAATTTTGCCCTTGGGCGATACCCGAGCACTTAGCCCATCTCGGTCGGCTTTTACTACGGTTTCTTTTGCTTCTTTATTTAACCTGGCATCGAGCCAGCTAACTGATAACGCCATGTTATAAGCCCAGCCCTAGTTTTGATTTTAATGATTGTTTACGTGATTCTGCTTTGGGTTCTGGCGCTGTACTCTTAGAAGTAACTTCACCATCTGGTGCAAGACCATCCACCGGTACAGATGTCGTGGATAGATTGGGTTGGCTCATGTGAATTAACCCAAAGGTGGCCAGCATCCGCAGACGCTCAGCGCGTTCCCGTGGCGGCGTCTTTTCTAATTCTTTGAGCAGTTCAGGGTGGCTCCCTGGGGGAATGTTGACGACAACTCTCATAATCAGGCCCCATAAAACCAGAAGCCTCGGACGTTCGCCAAAACAGACTGTTCCGGCACGATGATCTTGCTTCGTGAAAAAATCTCCTTGGCCGCTTCCTTATAAGCCATGGCTCCACCTCCGGCGATCAATACCAAGTCCGCATTGATGCTTTCGTCACGCATGGATTGGCGCATGGCTGTAAGAGCAACAGGCGCTACCTTTTTCATGGCAGCATTCAGATAAGGTGAAATATCGACTTTTTCTCCAAATAGCAGCACCTGCAAGTCGCCGGTTCTCATGGCTTTTTCAAGTCGATCCATTCCGACTTTGGCACCGTGATCTTCCGAAATCAGCTTATCAATGGTTTCCAGTAGCACGGACATTGCCTGAAGACTGGTTCCAGATGAGCTGTAGCGAATTTCTCCGGCCTCAAGGGCAACCCAGTCAACAGAAAAAAAGCCGGGATCTATGACGACGACACGACCTTCTTCAATCAAGCCCAAATCACCACCTGTTTGAACCAGATCCATATAGGCACCGGCAGGCTGCGGCAACACTTTGACGTCACGAACGGTGATGCTGCGCTTAGGCGTCACTTGATGGACACCTTTTAAACGCTGCACAAGGTCAGACTTACGTTGTGGTTCATGAAACTGGGAAACCGGTAATCCAGTGACAACCAAATCGATGGATTCTGTTTCAGCCATTAACAAGGCGGCATGAAAAAGCGCCTTATAGGTTTTTGTGGTGGGATATTCCGGGTGAAGCTCTCGTTCCCAGCTTTGAAGGCGTCCAGCTGGCACACCGGCGGCCCAACGCTCATTATCGACAGATACATACAAACAAGTTTCATCATCGCCTCCACCGATACGCTCCGGCATACGATCCGCAGGACCGGCTCCCGCAGGCAGAATAATGGTTTTCGGTTCACTGCCTGATTGGCCAATAGCCAGCTTCAGGTTCGAGTAACCGATATCTACGCCTAATACAAACATACTTATCTCCTGTGCACTCAAAGTGCTCTAACGGTTTTCAATCAACCGCGCTGGTCACGCTTGGGCATGCCCAAGTGCTCTGGCGGTTCACTCAAATGTCATTATCAGGATTCGGTGCACTGGCGGTGGGCAGAAAGGTGACAAATCCTTTCATCTATCTGCCTATTGCATTTTCGCAAAAGTATGAGAATAGGCGCTGTTTGGCGGCGGATGACTGAGCCAAAAAAATCGATACGCCAAACGTCGTTTGCATTCTGGCCTGAACTTGCCAAACGGTTTGTATTTTCATGGCAATACGTCTTTTTAGGCGTTTTTAAGTGAAATCGGCCTGTATCCCTTGTCAGGTATGGGATTGCGCGAGTTGATTTATATCGAGACGCCAAACAGCGATTGTTACGGCAGTTTTACGTTTGGCGTTTCGATCCAAAAGCCAAACGGATAGTGGTTTTGGCTTTTGGGGTTAATTGGATGGGGAAATTGGTTTGGTAGAAATCGTCAATGAACAATGGAAATCAGAAGTATCAAATTTATTGCAGCAAGAAACGGACAGGCTAAAAGCGCTGGCACGAGCTGAAGTTGATGACTTTTGGGTTACCCATTACAAGGTTCGTGAAAATACGCCCTTTAAAGATTGGGGGCTGCTTGGTGTCCGTATCAGAGACTTTAAGTATGGCTTTGGCATAGAGTGGTACATCAACAGTTTTCACGGTCAACGAGGCAAGCGCGTGGTCTTTAGTAAGGGACTGCGTATTTCAAAGACGAAGCTGAGATACGCATTTTTGGACTGCCAAGGTTTGGCCAAAGAATGGGAGCTAGCGCTGGCCATGGAGAAAGAGGAATTCTTCAGTGATGTTCGACGCCAAGTTGATAAGCTCAACATGTTGCGTCGCAGAGTGAACGCTTATTGCTAAGTTGTAAATGGTTATAAATGGTTATATCATTCGGTTCTAACCTTAGGGGAGTAGTCTCTCAGTTTTTACTGTGATAACCGTCAACAGTCTCCGAACAGCAGTTCGTGGCGGTTATGTCCATACTTGGATTGACAAGACTTAAGGCAAATGGCGCTCTCGGGGTGGAGAGTCTCGTTTGCCTTTGTCTAAACCACCCCAAGGAAATACTCATGTCACAGCTAACCATCGTTATTACGATCAATCGATTGGCGTCTTATGCCAGTGGAAATACTCGTAAATTTTCATTCAGTAAAGCCATTAAACAACTCCTAAACTGCACCTTCTGTAGTAATACGAGTCATTTTAAAAACGGGAGGTGCGCATAATGTTAGTTGCTTCTTTAGCCATTCTAGCTGGCTTTATTTTATTAGTTTGGAGTGCTGACCGCTTCGTTGAAGGCGCAGCCGCGACTGCAAAATATGCAGGCATGCCGTCATTGCTAATTGGAATGGTCATTGTTGGTTTCGGTACGTCTGCACCTGAAATGGTTGTTTCTGCAATGGCGGCCATTGATGGCAATCCAGATTTAGCCCTCGGTAATGCGCTCGGCTCGAATATCGTCAATACAGGTTTAATTCTAGGGTTAACAGCTATTATTACCCCAATATTGGTGCAATCAAAAATAGTCAGAAAAGAGATCCCTTTATTATTGCTTATTAGTTCTGCGCTCGGTTATTTCCTTTGGGATGGCTCGCTAACACGTTTTGAGTCTGTTCTTCTTCTGGTGGGGTTCTTTACCTTAATTGGCTGGAGTATTTACTCTGCTATGAGAGGTAAAGGGGATAAATTAGAAAGTGAAATGGATCAAGAACTGGTTGAACACGAGATGCCTATCAAAAAAGCTATTTTTTGGCTGGTGATTGGCTTGATTCTTCTGATAGTGAGTTCACGAGTACTCGTTTGGGGAGCAGTGAGTATCGCAGAGGCACTGGGTGTTAGTGATTTAATTATCGGCTTAACGATTGTTGCTTTGGGCACGTCACTCCCTGAATTAGCAGCATCCATTATTGCAGTTAGAAAAGGTGAGCATGATATCGCTATTGGCAATGTGGTGGGTTCTAACATGTTTAACTTACTCGCTGTCGTTGGTATCGCAGGCGTTATATCGCCGATTACAGGTATGTCTTCCGAGGTTATGTCTCGCGACTGGTTAGTTATGATGGGTTTGACAATCGCCTTGCTATTTATGGCCTATGGATTTCGTGGTGCTGGACGGATTAACAGATTGGAAGGCGCAGGTCTGCTAATCGCATTTTGTGCTTACAACACTTGGTTAGTTTCGTCTGTGATTTAATAGCAAAATCAAAAATAATAAGTGGGCATGTGGATTCAACTCACATGCGCACAATGAAAGAGAGAGATATGAAAGATTCATTTATTCAATTTTGGCAAAATCATTCAGAGGCAATAGTAGCGCTTGGTTATAATTTAATCTTGGCTATTGTTATTTTGGTGGCAAGCTCACTTATTGCAAGAGCAGTGCGCAAAGCGATTCAAGACACTAACTCTAAGTTGAAAAAAGTTGACGCGACCCTGATACCAATATTTTCAACCGTAGCCAGTTACGCGGTATATGTCATCGGCGGTGTATTTATTTTAGACATCTTTGGGGTAAATACTGCTAGTCTTATCGCTCTGGTTGGTGCGGCAGGTTTGGCAGTTGGTCTTGCGCTTAAAGATACGCTCAGTAACATCGCAGCTGGAATCATGCTACTGATCCTTCGACCTTTTAAATCTGGAGATTTTATTGAGTTTGGTTCAACTCAAGGGACAGTTAAAGAGATAAATCTTTTTACAACAGTGCTTGAAACTATAGATGGATTGTATATTGCTTCCCCGAATAGCGTCTTATGGGGAAATAATATCAAAAACTTCACCCGTAATGGTAAACGACGGATGGATATTGTTGTTGGTATTTCCTATTCCGACTCCATAGATGACGCGTTTAAAATATTGCAAGGTGTTGCAGAAAATGAATCAAGATTGATGACTGATCCAGCGCCTCAGGTAATGGTTGCGTCCATGGCCGACAGTGCAGTAAATATTCAGCTGAGAGCATGGGCAACAAATGAAAACTATTGGTCAGCTTATTGGGATTTAAATAAACAAGTAAAAGAAGCTATTGAAGCGGCTGGTCTGACGATTCCGTTCCCTCAGCGTACGCTCCACATTATCGAAAACTCAAGCAGCAAATAAAGAGAGCATTACCATACTCGCGGTAACTGGTCCCAGCGTGTTGTATAAGCGGGAGACAAATGCTCTCGCTTCATCGACCAATCTTTCTTCGTACCTTGTCCAGCAAAGAAAACCTTTCCGGCACCGCTTTGGTTAATGGTGTCCAATACAGACATTAACTGCTGGCTATTAGAGCGGATCGATACGTCATCGAATAGTCCTGGTTGAAACATGCCGGGATCGTAAAAGTCAGACAGCATGACGCCCGCTTTGGCATAACGAAAACCATCCTTCCAAATCCGCTTGAGTAAGTGATTGGCCAGCTCGATAAAATCCCGCGTGTCGCAACTGGGGATTAGCAATTCACCCGATGCAGAGTTGCTGTATTGCGGCTCGTTGTCCTTAAAGGGGCTGGTACGTATGAACACGGTCAGCACTTTGGCTTGCTGCTGTTCTTTGCGAAGCTTCTCAGTGGCGCGGGTTGCGTATTCACATACGGCCTCACGTAACAATTCAAATTGCGTTACTTTTACGCCAAATGAACGGCTACAGACGATTTGTTTCTTAGTTGGCGGGATCTCTTCAAGTTCAATGCACGACTCACCATTGAGCTCTCTGACGGTTCTTTCTAAAACCACTGAAAACTGGTCTCTGATGGCTCTAGGAGAGGCATTGGCTAGGTCTAAGGCTGTGGTGATACCTAACGCATTTAATCGCTTAGAAAGCCGTTTACCAACGCCCCAAACATCATCAACCGGGACTAATGCGAGCAATCGACGTTGCCGATCTGGATTGGTCAGGTCTACAACCCCCTGAGTGGCAGGATATTTCTTGGCGGCATGGTTAGCCAGCTTGGCGAGTGTTTTAGTCGGTGCAATGCCTACACAGACGGTGATCCCAATCCAGTGGCCTATGCGCTCTCGCACTTGTTGTCCGAACTCGACAAGGGATAGGACAGACTCAATACCGGTTAAGTCCAAAAACGCTTCGTCAATGGAGTAAACCTCTACTCGTGGTGCCATCTCTTCCAAAGTGCGCATCACTCGACTGCTTAAATCTGTATACAGCGCATAGTTGGACGAAAAGGCCAAAATGCCATGACGCAGCATTTCAGATTTGATCTGAAAGACGGGTACACCCATTTTTATACCGAGTAACTTAGCTTCACGCGAGCGTGCAACCACGCAGCCGTCATTGTTGGACAGCACCACAACCGGTGTATCTTTTAAATCAGGACGAAACAGCTTCTCACAACTGGCGTAAAAATTGTTGCAGTCCACCAAGGCAAACACAGGCATGGGATAGTCACGACTTACGGCGCATGTTTCGCACCACATTGGTGACCACACCAAATATCTCCAACTCTGTTCCTTCAGGAATATGAATGGGCTCATACGCCTGGTTTCTTGGGATCAGCATGACGCACGGCCTTAGTTGAAGCTCCTTTACCGTGAGTTCTCCATGGATTCCCGCTATGACAATGTCACCGTGTTCTGCTTGGACAGAGCGATCAACCACCAAAATATCATCTGGGTGAATCCCGGCATCAATCATTGAATCACCTTCAACACGCACAAAGAACGTTGCAGCCGGTCGCTTGATGCACAGCTCGTTGAGGTCGAGCATTTGCTCAACATAATCCTGCGCTGGTGAGGGAAAACCAGCAGAAACACGTTCCATGAACAATGGAATACGAAGGCGCTTTGCTTTGATGAAGGCAAGTGCGCCGCTACGGCCTATCAGCGAGACACTCATGACGAACCTCGAAAAATCATAATTAATACTGTTTGTTTATACAGTATCTAATGCTATGCTGATTTCTACAAGTAGAATTGTAGGTAAAACTGGTGTTGTTCGAGTAAGACGTTGTGTCGTGGGTGATTTCTTTTTTGTGTTGAAAAGCTTGATGTGGGGATAGCTCGCCCTCGTCAAAGCCTGCAAGGCTTGGACATTACTGCTTCTGCCTACTGCTCTTGTTTCTGTTACTGATCCTGTTACTGCTACTGGTTAACGCATGGGTCAAGTAACCGTCAGACAAGGCTTGTTGAACCCTTTGCAAAGGGTTTAAAAACAGTTAGTAAAATTCTGCTTCGTATTGAATTTACTGGCTTAAAGCGAAGTTAGGAGCACCATTAAAATGCTCAGTCGAACTCAGTTCAAGCCTTTTGCAACCGTTTGAAAAGGGGTTGGCTAAGCCATACGTAAAGGGTATCGGTAAGGGTTACCTAAAGGGTTTAGCTAAGGCTTTCTGAAAGGCTTAGCCAAAGCCTTCATACATGGGTTCACCCAGTAGAAAGATTAAAAAAACGCTTAGGTATCCAAGGTGCATTTAGAAAAACCTGTGGCACAGTGAAATCACCTAAAGCGAACAATAGAAGTGAAGAGGAACCATCAATGACAAGAGCCCCTGCGCCATTTCCGCTAGAGCGCCTCGCGGATATCCCAGAAAGGCCAGAAGATTTTAGATTGCTGGAGCGCATTCCATTAACGCGTGAACCGCAGTCCTGGCCACTTGAACTTTCGCCTATGGTCGGTGATGAACAGCCAATGGTGCTGCTCGATACAGAGACAACTGGACTGTCTGCCGATGATGAGTCCATTATTGAGCTTGGTATGGTAAAGGTGCTTTACAGCCCCTCTGCTCAGCGGATTGTGTCGATTGTTGATGTGATCAGCTTGTATGAAGATCCCAGCAAGCCAATCCCCGAGCTGATTACCGAGTTAACCGGTATCACTGATGAGATGGTGCAAGGCCAGCACATTGATGATTCACTGGTAGCGAGTTGGTTATCCGATGATCCGCTGGTGGTTGCACACAATGCACAGTTTGATCGTCCTTTCTTTGAAAAGCGGTTTGCTGCATTAGGACATCTATCTTGGGTCTGTTCAGCCAGTGGCATAGATTGGAAGGCGCTGGGTTTTGAAAGTCGAAAACTTGAGTACCTGCTGCTTCGCTTAGGTTGGTTCTATGAAGGACACCGAGCTGCAACCGATTGTTTGGCGATGGCCTGGTTGTTTCATTTGTTGCCCGAGTCCGTTGCAAACTTGTTGTCTGAAGCAGACAGGCGAACTGTATTAGTTCGTGCGTTTGGTGCGCCGTTTGACGTAAAGGACTATTTAAAAGAGCGCGGTTACCGCTGGCATGACGGTGTTAAAGGTGCCAACAAACATTGGTGGCGCGAAATCAGCGAAGACGAGTTGCCGCAGGAACAAACTTACCTGGATGATTTGTACCATCGTGGCTCAGAACATGCCCACTATGACTACAAAGATGCTCGCAATCGATTTAAAGCTTTGTAGCTCTCTACAAGGTAAGCCTTGCATATTTGAAAACCTCTGGAAAATGGAAAGTGAACTTACGTTATACCCAAACTACTTGGTGTTGCAGCTAGGCGGCAAGTAAGTGAGTCCCCATGAGCATAGATCTTCTATGTGATTGGGGTGAGCGAATGCAGGTAACACCGCTGCGGCTGCAAGTAGGAAGGGTATATAACCAACAAGAGGAATCTTTCCATGTACCAAGACACCTACATTGAATACTGGGGCGAAATCTTCGTCTCTGCCCGCATCATTGAATTTGGCATCACGTTCGAGCGCTTTCTAAAAGATCCATGGAAGCATTTGATGTCCTGTGGCCAAGAATCTGCACCGGACGCGATTGCTGAAGGGATGCTGCCATTGCTACCAGCCCAGGCAGAAGTTGCCAGGCGTGTTCGAGAGAGTGAGCAACGAGCCCTGATCTCTACAGAGTCGGACAAAGGGGTATCGCATCGCGGTAACATCGTGGTGCCACTGGTTCGGGTAGCGCATTGATAGCGGCTATCAGCAATGGCATGAAACAAGGCCTTCACGCTCATGACTCAGCGGCAATTGTAATCCAGATCAAAAAGTTGCCGCTTAGTCTTCCCTACAAAATAATTTGTGATAGGATGATACCTAATAAAATTAATTAGGTTGAAGCCTATTCAGTGTTTTATGGCCATCTGTTCAGCTTCAACCGGTAGAGATTGATTAGCCATTGCGGATGAATAGCAGCTTTATGCCATGCCGTTCAATGTGATTACGTGATGTCTGACCGAACTTTATAAACAGAGTTTTAAGAATCTGGTTGAATTGGATAAACAAGACGCATGACAAATGATGGTCTGAAAAAAACGGTAGTGGCGAGTTCACTCGCTAAAGAAAGTGCGAAAGGAAAGCCAGATAGGCTTTCGCAGATAGCGCAGTTGCCACAAGCAACCAGGGATCGCATTGCCCACATTGATTTCACCTTATTGTTTAAGGGAGAAGCGGTACGGGCGGACTTAGTCGATCGCTTCAGTATAGCTGCCGCACAAGCAACGAAAGACTTCACCATGTACAGAGAGCTTGCGCCAGGCAATATTGAGTATGACCAAAAGCTCAAGTTGCACAAGCGTGGTGAAGCATTTGAACCCCTGTTCGACTACGACGTTGTGAGAACTCTGGCAACCATTAGCCAAGGCTACGGCGATGGCTTCACTGGAAAGGTAAAACCACCTCTGGCTTGTGAAGCGCCTTATCACCTTAACAAGCCGAGTTTATCGATAGTAGCGAAAGTCACCGAGGCCATCCACAAAGGCAAAGCCTTGAGTATCACCTATGTGTCGTTATCGAGCGGTGAAACAACGCGTGAAATTGTACCGCATACGCTGGTGGACAATGGCCTGCGTTGGCATGTTCGTGGTTTTGACCGCAAGCATGGTGAGTTCCGTGACTTTGTATTGACCCGCATTAAAGCTGCGGTTGTGCTTGAAGATTCAACCTTGTCGCCTTCTGTTATCAAAGAAAGTGAGCTCGAAACCCAAGATCGACAGTGGAACCGATTCGTAGAGCTTGAGTTAGTGCCGCATCCACGTATTGAGCACAGCGAAGCGATAGAGCTGGACTATGGCATGACGGGTGGCGTTCTAAAGGTTGAGATTAGAGCAGCAACCGCTGGCTATTTGCTACGCCAATGGCATGTGGATTGTTCTACGGAACACTCATTAATGGGCTTTGAGTATCAGCTTTGGTTGCGTAACAGCCAGGCTCTTTATGGTGTCACAAACTTAAGTATTGCGCCGGGTAGAACAAGTTAATCGAACGATGTAGCGACCATTGAGACGTTACATAAAGAACAGAATTTTAAATTTATAGTGAAGCCGTTGCAGCAACCTAGTGGGATGCAACCAACACTGAACAGGAAAAGAAAATGGATCATAGTGTACATAACAAGCTCATCTCATTTATTTGGAACATTGCCGACGACTGTTTACGTGATGTGTACGTTCGCGGTAAGTACCGCGATGTGATTTTACCTATGGTGGTATTACGACGTTTAGATACGTTACTAGAACCTACCAAAGAAGCCGTGCTTGAAGAGGTAAAGTTCCAAAAAGAAGAGATGCAAGCCACGGAGCTTGATGATGAACCATTAAAAGCGGCCAGTGGTTATGTTTTTTACAATACATCTAAATGGACGCTGAAATCCCTGTTCAACACCGCAACGAATAACCAACAGATATTACTCGCCAACTTTGAAGAGTACCTGCTTGGCTTTAGCGATAACGTTAAAGAAATCATTGAATGCTTTAATCTCAAATCGCAAATTCGTCACATGGCCTCCAAGCAAGTCCTTCTTGATGTCGTCGAAAAGTTTGTTTCCCCTTACATCAACCTAACTCATGAAACGGTCGAAGACCCAGATGGCAACAAGATGCCAGCCCTTACTAACCTGGGTATGGGTTACGTGTTCGAGGAGTTGATCCGCAAGTTCAACGAAGAAAACAACGAAGAAGCAGGTGAACACTTTACACCACGTGAAGTGATTGAATTGATGACGCACCTGGTGTTCGACCCAGTGAAAGACCAGTTGCCGCTTACCATGACAGTGTATGACCCTGCGTGTGGTAGCGGTGGTATGTTGACTGAATCTCAAAACTTCATTGAAGAGAAATACCCGAACGACAGCCGTGATGTTTACCTTTACGGCAAAGAGATCAACGACGAAACCTACGCGATTTGTAAATCGGACATGATGATCAAAGGTAACAACCCTGAGAACATCAAAGTAGGCTCAACCTTGTCTACCGATGAGTTCGCGGCTTCACGCTTTGACTTTATGTTGTCTAACCCGCCATATGGTAAGAGTTGGGCGTCTGAACAGAAGCACATTAAAGACGGCAGTGATGTGATTGACCCTCGTTTTAAGGTTAGCCTGAAAGACTATTGGGGAAATCTCGAAGTGGTAGATGCCACGCCACGTTCAAGTGATGGCCAGCTGCTCTTCTTAATGGAAATGGTCAACAAGATGAAAGATCCGAGTGTAAGCCCATTAGGCAGCCGGATTGCTTCTGTTCATAACGGCTCATCGCTCTTTACCGGTGATGCGGGCGGTGGCGAAAGTAACATTCGTCGCTTCATCATTGAAAACGACATGCTAGATGCCATCGTTCAGTTACCTAATAACCTGTTCTACAACACCGGCATTACCACTTACATTTGGGTGTTGAACAACAATAAACCTGAGGCACGTAAAGGTAAGGTGCAACTGATTGATGCCAGCTTGCTATACCGTAAGTTGCGTAAGAACTTAGGTAACAAAAACTGCGAATTTGCACCTGAGCACATTACGGAAATTACCGATACTTACCTGGCGTGTATGGATGTTGAAAGAGCACTTGATGCAAACAATGATCCGATCGGCATCGCCAGCAAGGTGTTTAGCAATGACGATTTTGGCTACTACAAAGTCACTATCGAGCGCCCAGATCGCCGCAGAGCCAAGTTCACTCAAGACGCAATAGCCCCACTGCGTTTTGATAAGCAGCTCAGTGAAGTGATGGAGCACGTTTACGCAGAGCACGGCGAACGTGTTTACGAAAAAACTGGCTACGGGTCTGATCAGAAAAAGAGCTTCTTAAAATCCATTGAGAAGGACATTCTTTCTTGGTGTGAAGATAACGACATCAGTCTCAATGCAAAGGCTAAGGCAAAACTGCTCGATGTGAAACATTGGCTGGCGCTAAAAGCATTGCTTGAAACGGCACAAACGCTGATGGCTGATATCGGTAGCAATGAATTTGATGACTTCAATAGCTTTAAAACCCAAGTTGATAAATCACTAAAAGCCCACGCCATTAAGCTTTCAGCACCTGAGAAAAATGCCATCCTAAACGCGGTGAGCTGGTATGACGAAACCGCCAAGAAAGTGGTTAAAAAGGTAGTTAAATTAACGGGTGATAAATTAGACGACCTCCTGGAGCGCTACGAGTGTGAAGTCGCTGACCTGCCAGATTTTGGTTATTACCCCGTTCCTAGAGAAGAAGGCGGTAAAAAGGGCGAGTTCATCACTTACGAAACCAACTCAGACCTGCGAGACACAGAATCTGTCCCGCTGAAGCAAAGCATTTACCAGTACTTCCTAGACGAAGTGAAGCCACATGTTGATGAAGCGTGGATAAACCTGGATACGGTGAAAATTGGTTATGAAATCAGCTTCAATAAGTATTTCTACCGTCATAAACCGCTGCGTAGTTTAGAAGAGGTGGCAACCGACATCATCAACCTGGAACAAAAAGCCGAAGGTCTTATTGCGCAGATATTGGGTGTGAACGTGGCGGAAGTTCAGGGAGAAGCGTAATGGAACGTTTAGCATTGATGCCGAAATATGACGATTATGTAGATTCTGGGGTTGAATGGTTGGGACGAGTACCAGCCTCTTGGGAATTAACACGATTAGGCACTCGCTTTAATGAGCGTAGATCTAAAGTTTCAGACATAGACTACCCTGCACTCTCCGTAACAAAAAAAGGCGTTCTACCTCAATTGGATAATGCGGCCAAAACAAAAGATGGCGATAACAGGAAGCTAGTAAAAGAGGGTGACTTTGTTATAAATAGCCGCTCTGATCGGAAGGGTTCTAGTGGAGTATCTGACAGAGATGGATCAGTATCGCTTATAAATATAGTACTTAAACCAAAAGGGATTCATCCAAAGTTTTCAGAGCACCTTTTGAAAAGTCATGCATTTATTGAGGAATACTATCGTGTTGGACGTGGAATTGTCGCAGATTTGTGGACTACTCGATACGATGAAATGCGGACGATTACTATATCTGTTCCTTCACTAGAAGAACAAACCCGTATCGCCAACTTTCTAGACAAGAAAACCGCTCAAATCGACGACGCGATTGCTATCAAAGAGCAGCAAATTAACCTGCTCAAAGAGCGTAAGCAGATCATCATCCAACAGGCGGTGACCCAAGGGCTTGATCCCAATGTGCCAATGAAAGACTCCGGTGTGGATTGGATTGGGGAGATACCGGAGCATTGGGAAATCAAGCCTCTAAAACACATACTAAAACTGAAAAATTTAAAGATAGAAGCAGGTAAAAGCAATTTAGAATATTTGGGGATGGAGTGTGTTAACTCCTTTGATGGAACAAAGAATGAAATAAAATCTGAAGCCGACGGCCTGTCAACATTTTTTCAAGTTGGGGATATTTTATTCGGTAAATTACGCCCTTACTTGGCAAAAGTTTATGTCGCTGATTTTGAAGGGGTTTGTTCCACAGAGTTTTTAGTGTACGAAGTGAAGAGAGGTAGTAATGCCTTCTTCTCAAAACTAATGCTGTCGAATGGGTTTATTAGTGTGGTTGATGCATCAACTTATGGGTCAAAAATGCCAAGAGCAAGTTCCGATTTTATCGGAAATTTAAATATAGTTAATCCACCATTTGAAGAACAAATTAAAATTTCTTCATTTATCGACAAGCAAAACGAACTTTTTGATATGAATATTTCTCTACAGAAAGCTCAAATCGAAAAACTCAAAGAATACAAAACCACCCTGATCAACAGCGCCGTGACAGGAAAAATAAAAATCACCCCGGAAATGGTTGAGCAATAGGACGCGCATATGTTCACGGTAAATCATCAGACCAATAGGATTAGTCCGGTTAAGACGAAGAGATTCAGTGAGTTGGGCTTTACTGAGCGCAAGCATCTTCAGGAGTGGTTGGCACACGAACCTTCCGCACTCGGTGAAGAGTTGTTGATTATTCAAAAAGAGTTCGATGGCTTTGATGACACCCGTGAACGCTTAGATTTACTGGCACTGGATAAAGATGGCAACTTGGTCATTATTGAAAACAAGCTGGACGACAGTGGCCGCGATGTGGTGTGGCAGGCGCTTAAATATGCCTCTTACTGTGCAAGTTTAACCAAAGCGCAAATCGTTGACATTTACCAACAGTACTTAGACCGCTATGAGCCCGTAACCCGAGAGGTTGACCTGTTAAATGCCCCTGCAAGTGCTTCGGCGAGAATATGTGAATTTTTGGATGCGCCCGATCTGGATGAGTTAAAGCTCAACCTGGGTAACAGCCAGCGTATTATGTTAGTTGCGGCGAACTTTCGCAAAGAAGTGACCAGCACCGCGCTGTGGTTATTGGGTCAAGGCATTAGCATTGCCTGCTTCAAAATCACGCCTTATTCACTGGGTGAACAGCTACTGATTAATATTGACCAGATCATCCCAACGCCAGAAGCGAAAGAGTTGATGATCGGCATTAATGCCAAGGAAGCGGAAGAAAAAACCACCGAAGTGGTACTAAAAAACCGCCATACGGTGCGGCGCGAATACTGGGAGCGTGCCTTAGAGGCGTTTCAGAAAAGCGCTTGCCAACTCTATAACAACATTAGCCCAAGCAAAGATCATTGGTTATCAGCAGGCTCAGGGTTAAGTGGGTGTCCGTATAACCTGATATTTCTGCAAAAAGAGCTTCGAGTAGAGCTTTGGATCAGCCGTGGGGTTACCGAAGAGAATAAATACCTTTTTGACTTGTTGAGTCAGTCCAAACAGGACATTGAACATACTTTTGGTGCAGAACTTGAGTGGATGAGGCTGGATGAGAAGAAATCTTGCCGTATTCAGTTTTCGACCAAAGCTGATGGGTTTAATAAAGATACGTGGCCCCAAGCGGTTGCGTGGCACTTAGAGCAGATGACAAAGTTAGAAAAAGCCTTAAAAGGACCGCTGCAAAAAGCGGCTGAGGCAATGAAACAGAAGAATTTTGATTAAGGGAACTTACAATTATGGTCAGTCAAACCAATGAACAAGCATTAGAGTCGGCCATTGAGAAATGTCTGGCTGGGATCAGTACTGAAGAGCTCAAAGAGGGGCTGAGTCAGCAGTCACTGGGTGCTGGATACTTCATTGGTGCTGCTAGTGACTTTAATATGCAATATGCCATTGATGAACGTTTTTTCTGGCAATTTCTGCAAAAGACACAAGAAGAAGAGTTGGCCAAACTGCAAAAGAACAACTCCTCAGATTGGCAGCGTAAGTTACTCGAACGATTTGACCGACTGATTAAGAAGCATGGCATTCTGCATTTACTTAAGAAAGGGCTAAGCGTAGACGATGCTCATTTCAATTTGCTCTATCCAGCCCCTTTGGCAAGCAGTAGTGAGAAGGTAAAGCAAAACTTTGCAGACAACGTGTTTAGTTGTACTCGCCAAGTGCGCTATTCCATGGCAAATCCCCTACAAGAAATCGACATGGTATTGTTTATCAACGGAATACCATTGATAACGCTGGAGTTGAAGAACGCATGGACGGGGCAAACAGCACGTTATCACGGCCAAAAGCAGTATCGGGATGATCGAGATGCAGCGCAAGCCTTGCTGACCTTTGGCCGCTGCCTAGTGCATATGGCGGTCGATACCGACGAAGTGTATATGACCACCAAGTTATCAGGTGGCAGTACCTTCTTCTTGCCGTTCAATAAAGGTCACAATCTTGGACAAGGCAATCCGCCGAACCCAACTGGCCATAAAACGGCATACCTATGGCAAGAAGTATTCACCAAAGAAAGCTTGGCGAATATTATTCAGCATTTTGTGCGTCTGGATGGGTCAAGCAAAGATCCATTACCAAAGCGAACTCTGTTCTTTCCTCGATACCACCAATTAGATGTGGTGAGAAAATTGGTGGACCATGCCGCCCAGTACGGTGTCGGTCAGACTTACTTAATTCAACACTCTGCCGGTTCAGGTAAGTCTAATTCTATTACCTGGGCTGCTTATCAGTTAATTGAAACCTATCCTGCTTCGTCTGATGTGGCAGGCGGAAAAAGCTTGGAGCAGCCGTTATTTGACTCTGTAATTGTGGTTACCGATAGACGCCTATTGGACAAGCAGCTGCGGGATAACATTAAAGAGTTTTCTGAAGTAAAGAACATTATTGCCCCGGCGAACAAGTCTTCTGAGCTTAAGCAGGCGCTCGAAAATGGCAAAAAGATCATCATAACGACGATTCAGAAATTCCCGTTCATTATTGATGGTATCGCCGATCTTAGTGACAAGCGCTTTGCGGTGATTATTGATGAAGCACACAGCTCACAGTCTGGTTCGGCGCATGACAATATGAACCGAGCGATGGGCAAGTCTGAAATCGAAGAGGCAGAAGATGCTCAGGATAAAATCCTTCAGGCGATGAAATCGCGCAAGATGCGCGGGAATGCATCGTACTTGGCATTTACCGCTACACCAAAAAACAGCACTTTGGAGAAATTTGGTCAGCGCCAAGAAGATGGCTCTTTCAAGCCGTTTCACTTGTATTCGATGAAACAAGCCATTGAAGAAGGTTTCATCTTGGATGTGCTCGCAAATTATACGACGTACAAAAGTTATTATGAGATTGAGAAATCAATCGCTGATAACCCTGAGTTTGATACCAAAAAGGCGCAGAAAAAACTCAGAGCTTATGTAGAGCGAAGCCAGCAAACGATTGATACCAAGGCAGAGATTATGCTGGAGCATTTTGTTCCACATGTCGTGAATGCGAAAAAGCTCAAGGGTAAAGGTAAAGGAATGGTGGTCACTCAAAATATTGAGACGGCCATTCGATACTACAAAGCGATAAGGCGAATACTTGAGGAGCAAGGGAACCCCTTTAAAGTTGCCATTGCTTTCTCAGGAACCAAAGAAGTTGATGGTATTGAATATACCGAAGCAGATATTAATGGTTTTGCCGAGTCAGATACCAAAGATATGTTTGATACCGATGAGTATCGACTTTTAGTGGTTGCTAACAAGTATCTGACTGGCTTTGACCAGCCTAAGCTTTGCGCCATGTATGTGGATAAGAAGCTCGCCAGTGTCTTGTGTGTACAGACATTATCTCGTCTCAATCGAAGTGCGCCTAAATGGGGTAAAAAAACAGAAGACCTGTTTGTTTTGGACTTTTTCAACTCGGTTGAAGATATTCAGTCAGCATTCGATCCTTTCTACACAGCAACGTCATTGTCCCAAGCTACAGATATAAACGTGCTGCACGAGTTGAAAGATGAAATGGACGATGTCGGTGTGTACGAATGGTATGAAGTTGAAGACTTTGTTACGCGTTATTTCAAGAATGAAGACGCCCAGACACTCAGTCCAATCATTGATGTTGCAGCAGCACGGTTTGACCATGAGCTGGAGCTTGAAGCTGAAGCTAAAGTGGACTTTAAGATTAAAGCCAAGCAGTTCGTGAAAATCTATGGGCAGATGGCGTCTATCATGCCTTATGAAATGGTCAGCTGGGAAAAACTGTTTTGGTTCCTGAAGTTTTTAATACCGAAATTGAAAGTGGAAGATCCCGATGCTGATGCTATTGATGAGCTTCTCGATTCTGTCGATCTGAGTTCATACGGTTTGCAACGTGTGAAGCTTAACCACAGCATTAAACTTAGTGACCAAGAAGCGGAGCTTGATCCTCAAAATCCGAACCCACGTGGGGCGCATGGCGGTGAAAAAGAAACTGACCCGCTGGATGAAATCATTCGCACATTTAATGAACGATGGTTCCAAGGCTGGAGTGCCACACCTGAAGAGCAAAAGGTTAAGTTCGTGAACATCGCTGAGAGTATCCGCAATCACCCAGATTTTGAATCTAAATACAAAAACAACCCAGATCCTCATAATCGAGATTTGGCCTTCGAAAAAATGCTCAAGGAAATTATGCTGCAACGCCGTAAAGATGAACTTGAGCTCTACAAGTTGTTCGCAGGAGATTCAGCATTTAAAGCCTCGTGGACGCAAAGTATGCAACGAATGGTAGGTATGTAGGTAGGTAGAAAGGAGTGATGGTTTGCTGAAGGCAGTCTCAGAGTTATTAGATGGGTCACCAGGCCTGAAAGGACGTCAAATTGCCAAGGAGCTAGGGCTGGATAAGTCCCAAGTGAACTCGTTTCTTCACAAAAACCAGGATACGTTTGTGAAAAACTCAAATCATGAATGGTGCTTGATACGGGCTCAGCATGTGGAAATTGATTTCGGTACAGGTTGGATTGATGAGAAAGCCTTTGAGAGTGCTATCGGTAAGCTTGCGTATCAAAAAGATGCAAACAAGATAACATTTAGATTCGGCATCGATTGTAAGTTTTTGCTGATAGCATTGGCCCGTTTTCTTGCTCTCGCGAATCAGCTTACTGCTAATGGGAAGGATGTGGTGATGGATACTACAGCATGTCCTAATACTCACAGTTTTTTCAGCAGAAATGGCTTCTTTGATTATCTTAATCAAAGTGTCACTTGTCTTCCTGAAAGGCCCGTTTTGTCAGCTGCTAAAACTTATCGGGATAATAGCGATACCTTGGTCGAACTAGGCGAAATTGCACAGCCAATCCAAAACAAGGAGCTTGTAATTCGTTTGGGCGACAGGTTTGTAGAGCATTCTTCAGCTAGCTATTTCTTAGCGGCTAAGACTGTTTTTTCAGAGCTTGTAGGCAACGTTACTGATCACAGTGAATCCAAAATACCTGGACTAGCAGGTCTGCAAGTGTATCGACCGTATAATAAACCAAAGCATATTCAAACAGTCATATCCGACTCTGGTTTAGGTATTGCCGCTACTTTGAGAACAACGTTACAAAGTGAACATCCGAAGTTGTACGCACAGTTTTCAGCGGAAACTGTTGAGAATGACATTGCGCTCGTTCAAAAAGCATTTACATCTGGTGAGGTTAGTCGCTTTGGTAAAGGCCGGGGGTTAGGCTTCAAGAGTAGTCGAGAGCACGCTAGTAAAGAGAAAGTTATCATTGTTATTAGGCAGCTCACTTTCTCATTGGCTTTGGAATACTCGAAGGGTCAACTCATCAATGTTTCTGAAGATCGAGGGTTGTTCCCTATCACAGGAACCCATATCTGTTTTGACTTCTATGTTGACAATTTCTGATAAATAGTGTCAACTTAAGCAGATGAAACAGTTAACTCATAAAATTCTTCTTTCAGAAGTCGTAGGTTCTGACCATGCCTTTGGTAACGATGAAGGTAGTGAAGCCTATGTGAAGATTAAAAAGATCGTTGATGGTCACCCATCATGCGATATTTTTGCTATCAGCTTGGAAGGCATTCGATTCACTGATGCTTCATTTCCTCGTGAAAGTGTAATCTCGTTGGCTAAAGCATTGAAAGGAGAAAAAGGTTTTTACCTTTCTAATGTACCGAGTCGTGACCTTCTGGATAATTGGTCTTATGGCGCTACAGCCAAGGATCAACCTCTTCTAGTAAAGAGCGATAGCGGTTACGAAGTACTTGGTATAAAACTCAGTGCGACTGTCAAAGAGCTTCTAGATTTTGTTATTGCAAAAAAGACAGTGACTTCGTCACATGTATCTAAGCACTTTGACATTTCAGCACAGAATGCCAGTGGTCGATTGAAGAAGCTTCATGCTACAGGTCTTGTGTTAGGTCAAAAAGAAGTGGCAGAGTCAGGTGGACTGGAATTTGTCTACCGATCAATTTTGTAGTTTTTTTTGATTTTCTGGTTAATCTGCTTGCGTTAAGCAGAATTGAAGTTTATTATTTGATCAGATCCTTTGGATCTTTTTTATTAATATCTGATAAATGTGATTAAGTTAAGCAGAATAGGAGGCTTTATGGCTACAAATCCCCCATCAGGTGACGGACACAGAAACGGTGCCGTTAAAGGTAGATCTCAGACTCAGACGCCAAGCGGACATTGGGTAAAGCGAGATGCTGATACTGGTCGATTCATGGATGTAAAGACATCCGACAAAACACCTTTTAAAGGTGTCAGGAAGGAGAAATAGTTTGGCTAATGGTAAAACCCATTTGGCCGTCGGGGCTGCGGTTGGTTTAACCGTTGCCTTTGCGGACAACAAAAAACAAGCTGTCAGTCACCATCCTGTAACTGCCATTACGGTTGGCTCTCTATTTGGCAAGCTTCCAGATATTCTGGAACCCTCTTTGGGTAACCCTCACCATCGCCAGTTTTGCCACAGTCTATTGGTGTTAACTGCACTAGGTGTTGGTCTCAAACATTTGTATGAGTGGCAACCGGAAGAGGCAATTGATAAGTGTCTTCGCGGGCTGGGGCTAATCGCCGGATGTGCTTATGTAAGCCATTTGCTCTGTGATGCGACAACACCGCGCTCACTTCCGTTAATTGGCAAACTATAGGAGTTTTGAATGGTCGTTGAAGTCACGAGGCACATTAAACGCCCTGTTGAGCGAGAACTTTGGGCTCGTGCCGCTGCGCGTTGTCAGTTTAGCGGGTGTAATAAGTTGCTATACAAATCAGCGGTGACCCAGGAATCGGTCAATGTCTCTCAAAATGCTCATATTTACGCATTTTCTGAGAATGGGCCTCGTGGTTGGGGACTCTTTAAAACTAAGCCAACCAGCTTGAATGACGTCAGCAACCTCATGTTGATGTGCTATGACTGTCACAAAAAAATTGATCAGAAAGGCAGCGAGGATAGGTATCCAGCCGATCTCTTGATTAGTTGGAAAATGCAGCATGAGCAACGTATAGAAATACTCACAGGCATTGATCCTGATCGCAAATCAAATGTTGTTTTATATGGTGCCAATATTGGAACTGAAAGATCACCGATTAATTATCACGGTTGTGTTGAGGCAATGTTTCCGAATTGGTATCCGGCAACTGAAAAGCCAGTGACCCTATCCATGGTATCAGAGCTGAAGGATCACTCTGAACAATATTGGCAAGCAGAGTCGCAACACCTAACGAAGCGTTTTCAAAGTAAAATTTCATCGATTATCGAAGAGGATTCATGTAAGCATTTTTCATTGTTCGCGTTAGCTCCTCAACCATTGTTAATAAAACTTGGCGCTTTGCTCACCGACAAAATTGACGTCGAGACTTATCAGCTGCATCGAGAGCCTAAAGGCTGGTTTTGGCAAGACTGTTCAGATGATTTTGAGTACATCATCAACAGACCTCAGAATATGGAGGGAAAGCCAGCCCTGGTACTTTCTTTGAGTGACCATGTGTCGCATGAGCGAATTACTCGGGTTATAGGGCCAGATACATCGATTTGGGAAGTGACTATCAAGCAGCCTCATAATGATTTCATGCAGTCAAAGCAGCAGCTCTCCTTGTTCAGAAAGTGCATAAGAAAGCTGATTGTTGAAATCAAAAATACACACGGGGATGCGACGCCACTGCAAATTTTTCCTGTGATGCCAGTATCGTGTGCCGTCGAATTAGGACGGGCCAGAATGCCTAAGGCTGATATGCCATGGCTTATTTATGACCACGACATAAAAACACAACAATTCGTAATGGCAGTCGAGCTTCGAGGAGATCTACATGAGTAATACTAAAAGTAACGACGTTCTAAACACAATTCTGGAAAAAATTGAGCTACCAGACAGTGCTTATGAAAAGGCTGAAAAACGCTATAAGGATCTAGGTGATTGGTTACATCGCCCAGAGTCAACATGCGTGAATTTTGATCCCCACGTGTTTTCTCAAGGTTCCTTTCGTCTAGGTACGGCGATTAGGCCCGATTCAGAAGAACAGTATGACCTAGACATGGGGTGCAATCTTCGGCGTGGCCTGGATAAAACGTCTATCACTCAAAAGCAACTAAAGCACCTAGTGGGTCATGAATTAGAGCTTTATCGAAACGCCAGAGGAATTAAGGAAAAGCTAGCCGAGAAGAAACGCTGTTGGCGCTTAGAGTATGCCGATGGGCTTAGCTTTCACATGGACATAGTTCCGTGTGTGCCAGAGAGTGATACAGGAAGAGGACTGTTGAAAAAGCGGATGGTCGAAAACTCTAAGTTTGATGAAAACTTGGCTCAAAACGTGTCTCAGCTTGCAGTTTCGATTACCGACAACACAGATTCCACTTATGCAGTTGTGAATGAAAACTGGCGTATCAGCAATCCTGAAGGATATGCTCGATGGTTTGAAACGCGCATGAAGACGGCACGGTTAGTGATAAACGAACGTGAAATGCGATTTAAAGCCAGTATAGATAGTCTGCCATATTATCAATGGAAGACACCCTTACAGCAGGTTATCCAATTATTGAAGCGTCATCGTGACACTATGTTTAAAAACAATGAGGATAGTAAGCCAATATCGGTAATCATCACTACATTGGCGGCTAAATCGTATAAAGGTGAAAGTGATTTGGCTTCAGCGTTGAATACGGTGCTCTCCGAGATGGATGACCATATTTCTGCACAAGCGCCAATGATTCCGAACCCAGTCAACCCAGCCGAAGATTTTGCAGACAAGTGGTATGACGAAAAATCTGCTCAATACCGATTACAAGAAAACTTTTATAAATGGCTGTATCAAGCTAGAGCTGACTTTAGTGCTCTTTGCTCAAGTGATGATACGCAACGAATAGTAAATGCGGCGCAAAATGGTTTGGATTTGAAGCTTGATTCAAGTTCGGTAGCACGTCTATTGGGTATTCCTGCGGTGACAACAAAACCAACTTTCGCAATTCAATCATCTGATCCAAAGCCATGGTTTAAGCAATAGATGAAGCACTGGAAGGCTGTGGGCCTAGAGGCTTTTCTCTCGGCCTATCCGAACATTAGATTAGTAGATGTCCATGCAGATAAGATTGAGTTGCAGGGAGAGTATCAGTTAAAAGCACAGCTAGCTGGAAGTCGGTTTATTGAGCGAACATTTTCTCTAAGGATTGTATGCCCAAGTGAGTATCCTAGGGCTTTACCAGTGGTGTTTGATACAGCTGGTTACTTTCCTCGTAATCAGGACTTCCATACTTACTCTGATGGATCATTTTGTCTTGGCTCAGACCTGAAAATTAAGTCAATTTTGAAAGCCGACTCGTCATTGACAACCTTTTTCGAAAAGATTGTTGTCAGGTTTCTTTATTCGGTGTCCCATAGGGTTGAATTTGGCAACTTTCCCTATGGCGAACTGGACCATGGTGAGAAAGGCCTGATTGATGATTATTCTCAGTTGTTCAATGTTAATGGTAAAGCATCGGTTCTACGGGCACTGAAAGCGTTAGGTTTGCGCAAGCGTGAGGCAAATAAATTACCTTGTCCATGTGGTTGTGGTGATCGTCTTGGCTCGTGTGACTATCGGTTTGTCTTGAACGAGTTTCGTCAAGTTGAGCGCCGCCGATGGTTTCGCGATCACCTACAAGAAGCTTTTACACCGATTGAAAAACCCAAAAGGAGAGTTGGGAAAAAAACTAAAAGGCCAAGTAGAAATACGCCTTAGCTTAATCAGCTCCCTCAGCATTTTTTGGCGTATGTGTTAATACATATCGGATTTTTTAGTCTAATCAACCGGCAACGCCAGATTGAACCTTCACACTATCGTGTCGGAGGTTCACTATGTTCAAAAAACTATTTTTTCAAACCAAAGCACTACCAGAGCTGTCATCGCAACTGGATGCAGACATTCCACGCTATCCGCCATTCCTGAAGGGGTTGCCAGCTGCGTCACCCGAGGATTTGCAGTCCACACAAGACGAGCTAATTGCCAAACTGCGCCAAGTACTTGGCTTTAATCAGCGTGAGTTTCAAAGGCTGATTCAGCCCTGCATTGATCATCTGGCTGCTTATGTTCATTTGTTGCCAGCTTCTGAGCATCATCATCACAGTGGCGCTGGTGGTTTATTACGTCATTCGTTGGAAGTTGCTTTCTGGGCGGCACAAGCTGCTGAAGGGATCATCTTTGTTGCCAGTGGCACACCGGTTGAGAAAAAAGAGCTAGAGCCAAGGTGGCGTGTTGCGGCGGCATTAGGCGGTTTGTTCCATGATATTGGTAAGCCTGTTTCAGACTTGTCCATTACAGACGAAGATGGACGCTATCAGTGGAACCCTTTTTTAGAGACCTTATCCCAGTGGACCAGTAACAACAGCATTGAACGCTATTTCATTCGCTGGCGCGACGGACGGTGCAAGCGGCACGAGCAATTTTCAATTTTGGTATTAAACCGGGTGATGACACCTGAGTTGCTCGCCTGGTTAACCCAACCGGGCCCTGAAATTTTGCAAGCCATGCTGGAAGCAATTGGCAATACCGATCCCGAGCATGTCCTGTCCAAATTGGTTATTGAAGCTGACCAAACCAGTGTCCAGCGAGACCTGAAAGCTCAACGCATTTCCGTTGACGACAATGCCCTTGGAGTCCCAGTCGAACGCTATCTACTTGATGCCATGAGGCGATTGCTTGCCAGTTCCCAGTGGTTGGTCAATCAACGAGATGCCAGAGTTTGGATACGAAAATCGAATCAATCAACCGATCTTTACCTGGTTTGGAAAAGCGCGGCTAAGGACATCATTGAGCTATTGGCTAAAGACAAGATACCTGGCATTCCAAGAGATCCCGATACCCTTGCGGACATCCTCATTGAGCGAGGATTGGCCACTAAATCCGCCTCAAATGAGCGATATGAAAGCCTTGCCCCTGAAGTACTGATCAAAGACGGCAATCCAATCTGGCTACCCATGCTGCATATATCTGAGGCCGATTTATTGTTCAGCTCGAATGTACCAAGTAGCGTGAGACTGTTTAGCAAATCTGAGTGGGAATCAACACAGCAAACACAAGCAGAGCCACAGAGTAGCTCCAGTGAGCAGCCAGGCTTGCCTGAAGCGTCATCATCAATCGAACTCAGTAATTCGGATGAGTCGCCATCGTCAAAATCGTCCGACCAAGATGATGAACTTCGTCATGCCAGTGATGTTAATCACCTTGAGGAAAATGAAAACGTTCCGGGTGATGGATGTGAAAAGCCTAACAATTCATATGATGGCGCTATCTCAAATAACGTAAACCAGTACGATGCAGATTCATTGAATCTCCCTGAATCTTTGGCGTGGCTCCCAGAGGCCAGCAGTGCGTTGATTATGGTTGGTGAGCAAGCCCTGATCCGCTATCCCGATGCCGTAAGACCTTGGTGTGCCCCCCGAAAACTACTTGCTGAACTCAGTCGATTAGATTGGCTTGAACTAGATCCCGCAAACCCGACACGTAAGGCCAGAACTGTGACTACGAAGGATGGCGTTCAGGAGCAAGGGTTACTACTGAAAGTATCGATTTCTAAGGGGCTTACTGCACTGATAGACATCTCCAAACAAGACGAAGAATCAGTGGCAGCAATTCAGAACAAAGAGGCTTCACAGCGTCCGAGTCGAACTGAGACAACCAGTGCCCAAGCAAAAGAGCTCGCCACAAGAGCTGAGCGCAAGCAAACGCCGATTGCGCCCAATGCGAACTCAAGTACAGACCCCAAACACGCACAGCGGCAACAGATGGTTAATTTTGTGAAAGATTTGCCCATCTTACTGACCGATGGCGATTACCCAGACGTGGATCATAGTGCCGATGGTATTCGCGTCACGATTCAAACCTTACGTCAAGTCGCCAAGGAGCATGGCATTCCAGCCGGACAGCTGCTTCGGGGGATCTCGGCCAGTGACCAATGCCAGTTTGATGAGGGGGAAACGGTTCTGTTTACCGCTCACGCTAAACGTTAATCCATTTGAAATTAAGTGGATTGCAAACGGTTATTTTGCGGAGCATGAATGAAAGAAAACGCATACGAAATGCCCTGGCGCACGAACTATGAGGCCATGGCAGCAGCAGGTTGGCTGGTGGTTGGGGCCACTGGGGCGATTGCCGCAGAAATGCTGACTGAGCTACCACCTGAGCCATTTTGGTGGATGACAGGGATTTCCTCGGGCATGGCGTTGTATCGCCTGCCTGAGGCTTACCGTCTTTATAAGTTGCAGAAGGGGCTAAAAGGCAAACCATTGGCATTTATGGCGCTGTCGCATTTGCAAAAGGTAATGGCAAAACATCCTGATGAATTGTGGTTAGGTTATGGCTTTGAGTGGGACCAACGCCATGCCCAACGCGCTTATGAAATCCTAAAGCGGGATAAGCAAACCTTGCTTAACCAAGGTCACGGCAAACAAATGGGTTCGACCTGGATTCATGGTGTCGAGCCCAAAGAAGAAGATGTGTACCAGCCAGTTGGTCACACCGAGGGGCATACCTTAATTGTCGGTACGACCGGTGCCGGAAAAACCCGATGCTTTGATGCGATGATCACTCAGGCCATTTTGCGTAATGAAGCCGTGATTATTATTGACCCTAAGGGAGACAAGGAACTTAAGGATAATGCGCAGCGAGCCTGTATTGCCGCCGGTAGTCCTGAGCGCTTTGTGTATTTTCATCCGGGTTTTCCTGAGCATTCGGTACGGCTTAATCCCCTTAGAAACTTTAACCGGGGCACTGAAATTGCCAGCCGAATTGCGGCACTAATCCCATCTGAAACCGGTGCTGATCCATTTAAAGCCTTTGGCCAAATGGCATTGAACAACATAGTGCAAGGTCTGTTGCTTACGTCACAACGTCCTGATCTGAAAACACTGAGGCGATTCTTGGAAGGTGGCCCAGAAGGCTTGGTAGTAAAAGCCGTCACAGCCTGGGGTGAGCAGGTGTATCCGAACTTTAGTGTGGAGATCAAGCGCTTTACCGAAAAGGCCAATACCTTGGCTAAACAAGCCATGGCGATGCTGCTTTTCTACTACGAACGCATTCAGCCCGTTGCCGCCAATACCGATTTGGAAGGACTTTTGAGTATGTTTGAGCATGACAGAACCCACTATTCCAAGATGGTGGCCTCACTGATGCCGGTGCTCAATATGCTCACATCAAGTGAATTAGGGCCACTGTTATCACCGATTGCAAACGATGTGGATGACAGCCGGTTAATTACGGATTCTGGCCGTATTATCAACAATGCCCAAGTGGCGTATATCGGCTTGGATTCATTAACTGACGCCATGGTTGGCAGCGCCATTGGTTCGTTGCTTTTGTCCGATCTCACTGCTGTGGCCGGTGATCGCTATAACTATGGTGTTGAAAATCGTCCCGTAAATATCTTCATCGATGAGGCGGCTGAAGTCGTCAACGATCCCTTCATTCAACTGCTCAACAAAGGCCGTGGCGCAAAAATGCGTTGTGTAATTGCTACTCAGACCTTTGCTGACTTTGCAGCTCGTACAGGCAGTGAAGCTAAGGCTCGCCAGGTGTTAGGTAACATCAACAACTTGATAGCCCTTCGGGTGATGGATGCCGAAACGCAGCAGTACATTACCGACAATCTGCCTAAGACTCGGTTGCAGTACATCATGCAAACTCAAGGTATGTCGTCCAACTCGGACAGCCCCGCGTTGTTTACCGGCAATCATGGCGAACGCTTGATGGAGGAAGAAGGCGATATGTTTCCACCGCAGTTATTAGGCCAGCTTCCCAACCTGGAGTACATCGCCAAGCTTTCAGGTGGCCGCGTGATCAAAGGCCGCATTCCTATTTTAACCAGCTCTACACAGGCAGCATAAGGAGTCTGTATGCATCATTCTGTCTGTCTGAAAATGACAACACTTACCAGTAAAGAAATGCTCGCTCAGTGGCAGCAACATAATCCCCAGTTCAAGGAAACCTTAAGACTACTTGAAACCGACTGGCCTCATGCTTTGGCCTCAGTGCACTGTTTGGCGGACTATTTAACAGATGCGCTCACTTTAGATGGCCATTCCATCTTTGATTTGTGTCTGTGTAATGGCTTGGGCAGTTATGAAGAAGTCAGTTGTGATGATGATAGTGTACGCCTTTGGCATTTCATTGAGGCACTGACCTGGGCTGCCGCCAGTGCTTTAACGGGGATTCGCCTGCGTGATCCTGACCATTTCGAGTGGGCCGCCGTGGATGGTGTGTATTTCCACACCTGGATTCGTAATCGTCCAAATCGGATGGCGTATTTGGCTGAAGGACGTATTGATGTGCGTTATGTCAGTGACCATACATCGACAAAGCGGCTTCAGCAAGTGATTAAAGCTCGGATTATGACGCCAACCGTTGCAGCCATGCTGGCGCGAGTAGAAGAGGATGTTTGGCATGAGCAAGCATAAGTCCGTTTGGCTGCTGTGTCTGGCACTGATGCTGGAGATTATTGCCATTGGCGTGTTAGTGCCCGGTGATTGGACTGGCCGGGTCATCAGTAAAGAGAAGCAGATGATCCAAAACCAATTGGGCGCACAAACAAGCTATTGGATTGGTCAAACTAGCCATCGCTGGTATCAGTCATGGATTGTGGATACGCAGATGGAGCAATCTGTGCGTGATTTTCTAATCCCCACTGAAGAGCAGCGACTGCGCTCTAAAGGGATGGAGAACATGGGCGGCTTTTGGTTTGTGTGGGTAGAAGACCGTATTCAGGCATTTTTTGATGTGCTGTACCAAGTGTTCACTCGATTTGCTTTGTTGATGGTCTGGTTGCCCTTTGCCCTTATTCTCATGTTACCGGCGCTGTGGGACGGCTTGATGACCTGGAAGATTAAGAAGACAACCTTTGATTTTTCTAGCCCTATTATTCACCGCTACAGCATGATAATTCTGGGCTCAGGCGTCATTTTGCTGTTTATGGGATTGTTCGCCCCGCTGGCTATTCCACCGGTGGTACTACCGTCGCTGATCATCGGCTTGGCATTGATGGCAGGGTTGGCGTTAAGCCACTTGCAGAAGAAGATATGAGGCCAGTTAGGCCTCATCTTGTAGAGCTAAAACCTTACGCCTACGGTATTGCCGTTCTCGTCTTCAGCTGGCAAATGATAAGTATCAATAAGGTGACCTTGAAGCCAAATATATTGCGGCATCCAAAACGAGTACTGTCGTATAAGAGCCAATACTTCTTTCAGCGGTTTGTTTGCATGAGGCTCGGCAAGACGAAAGTACATGAATGAGCAATCATCTCGAAAGTACTCCTGAAGCTCTGAATCCGATAGCGTTTCTTTTAGAGGCCTGTTTTGTTCGTCGTCCTCATCAGGGGAGTTGGCATAAATTTCAAATAGCTGCTTTTCAGTGAGCATCTCCAAGAAGTGGTCTTCAATTAAAACCCCATCACTGGTATCGACATCCATACCATCTTTGACATCAAAAGCCATGACACATCCAGAAGATAACGCCACTTCTGATGGTTTAAGTAAGTCATTAGCTTGCACAACTTGATGCCAATGATTAAAACCAGCAGATACTGCAACTTCATCGAGTGCTTGAGTGTGTGGAATAGATTTTTCACGTTTAAGCTTTCGTGCTTTTTGCTTTAAACGTTCAACCGAGGCAGAGGAAATGATTTTAGTAATTTGCATTGAGTTTCTCCTATTAGCGAATACGGTGCCCACTGCCGAGGTCGCAGAAAAAACCTAAGCAAAAAATAAATTTTGGGTAAGCGGATTAAATGGTTGATCTTACCTTTGCATGAGAGTGAGACAGACCGGCATCTCATCGGATTATCTGGTTGATGCTTCACCTACTGCTGGTGCATGTTTCCTTCGCTAATTCCAGCAAGAACCCCACACGCCTCAACTTCCCGGTCATCGTTGCAACTCGCTCTCAGTGAAACGAGTTGTTTCTCAAGCGCTTGCAGAGCGGTTATCTGCGACCGCACATGAGAGATGTGATCATCGAGCAAGGTGTTGACGGCGGTACAAGGCTGATGAGGGTCGTCCTGATAGCTCTGTAGTTCGTGAATCTCAGCCAGTGACAGGCCCAGGATTCTGCAGCGGCGGATGAAGGCCAGCCCCTCACCATGCTTCTCGGTATAGACACGGTAACCGTTGTCCTGCCGATCAGGCGGCGGCAACAAGCCCTGCTGTTCATAGAAGCGGATCGTCTGTGTTTCGACCCCTACCAACTGCGCCAACTGACCAATGCGCATCAGCCTCCTCCCCAACGGATTCTTTACTCTATTGACCTTATAGTAGCTTTATAGTTTAAAATGGTACCACAACATTGTTCAAGTGGAGTCGTATTATGAGCAAATCCTGTGGTGGCGCCTGTGGCGCTGATGCAACGTCCGCAGCGGATACCGATATACAGGCCTCCTCCGAGGCGCCAGGGAGATGGGTCAGTGTTTATGCCGTGCCGAAGATGGACTGTCCATCAGAAGAACGAATGATTCGCCTAGCCCTGAACGGCTTTGAGGAGATTCGGGCGCTGTCCTTCGACTTGTCGAACCGCCGGCTGAAGGTCGTGCATGACGGCGAGGTCGAGCCCGTCACCTCGAAACTGAAGACCTTGGGGCTAGGCGCCTCGCTTCAGGAAACCGTCGCTGCAAATCCGGAGACCATCAAGGCCGCCGAGTTTTCGGCAGCTTCTGCTAAGCAAGAATCCGGGACCCTGCGCTGGTTGCTCGGCATCAATGCACTTCTGTTCGTGGTGGAAATGACTGCCGGTCTGATCGCCCGGTCCACCGGCCTGATTGGAGAATCCCTGGACAATTTTGCCGATGCGGCGGTGTACGGGCTTGCCCTTTATGCGGTTGGACATAGCGTGAAAATGCAGGTACGTGCCGCGCATCTTGCTGGTGTACTGCAACTGATCTTGGCTGTGGGCGTGCTCGTAGAGGTGGTGAGACGCTTTGTATTCGGTAGTGAGCCTGAATCGCTGGTGATGATGGCTATCGCATTCGTCGCATTGATTGCCAATACCAGTTGTCTGCTGCTCATATCCAAACATCGGGAAGGCGGGGCGCACATGAAGGCAAGCTGGATATTCTCGGCCAACGACGTGGTGATCAACCTGGGGGTCATCACCGCCGGCGCCCTGGTCGCGTGGACCGGTTCCAATTATCCGGATCTGATTATCGGCACCATCGCGGGGGGCATTGTACTTAACGGTGCCAGACGCATTTTGGCGTTGAAGGGTTAAATAATGCTCATTATTGGCAAAAAGCTCTCGCCGTATGCCCTATTGTCCATATCGGGCCTGCTGGCAGCGTCTGATCAGGCTGTAAAGTGGCTGGTGCAGCAATCAATGGCCTATGGCGAGTATGTTTCGGTGACCCCGTTCTTTAACTGGGTGCACCTATGGAACACCGGTGCCGCATTCAGTCTTTTTGCGAATGGTGGAGGCTGGCAGCGCTACTTTTTTATCGGAATCGCGGTAGTGGTCTCGATTTTTCTGATCAAGCTGATCCTTGAAAATCGTCATAAAGGAGAAGCCATCGCTTACAGTCTTATCCTCGGTGGCGCCATGGGTAACCTGATTGACCGGGTCTTTCGCGGCTATGTTGTGGATTCCTTTGATTTCTATTGGCGAGACTGGCATTGGCCGGCCTTCAACCTGGCTGATATTGCAATTGTCCTCGGTGCCTTACTTTTCGTTTCCAGCAGCTTGTTGGGTAAAAAAGCAAACACCAATGCCGAGTCGGATGGATCTGACTGACACCTACGCCTATACAACACCATGACCGAACTTCCCGACAACATCCTTCACCTGCCGCAATACCAAGTACTGGGCTGCAAATCAACCGACGACGAAATGCACTTCCAGGTGGACGTGCCCGATCCCATCGCCTGCGAGGAATGCGGCGTGCAGGGTGAGTTCGTACGGTTCGGCAAGCGTGACGTTCCCTATCGTGATCTGCCCATCCACGGCAAGCGGGTCACTCTCTGGGTGGTCCGCCGCCGATACACCTGCCGGGCCTGCAAGACAACATTCAGGCCCCAGCTACCGGAGATGGTGGACGGATTCCGTATGACACTGCGGCTGCATGAGTACGTGGAGAAGGAATCCTTCAACCACCCCTACACCTTTGTGGCGGCACAGACCGGCCTGGACGAGAAGACGGTGCGCGACATCTTCAACGCCCGCGCCGAGTTCCTGGGGCGCTGGCACCGCTTCGAGACGCCCCGCATCCTGGGCATTGACGAGCTATACCTGAACAAGCGCTACCGCTGCATTCTGACCAACATTGAGGAGCGAACCCTGCTCGACCTGCTGGCCACCCGCCGCCAGGACGTGGTGACCAACTACCTGATGAAGCTGAAAGACCGGCAGAAGGTCGAGATCGTCAGCATGGACATGTGGAACCCCTACCGGGCAGCGGTCAAGGCTGTGCTGCCCCAGGCCCGCATCGTGGTCGATAAGTTCCATGTGGTGCGCATGGCCAACGATGCCCTAGAGAGAG